>BNJU01004261.1_pt1 | contig 378790 bp, 469 predicted proteins | sample 8539281 | NCBI WGS metagenome assembly BNJU01 (sample SAMD00202456, study PRJDB9452) | human saliva metagenome | isolation source: human saliva | place: Japan | reverse complement strand
CGCAATTGAGGACTAGTCAGGGGCTGGCGTGTCATCCCTCCGGTGTAGGGGGTCAAGTTCTGGCGCTGTCGATCTGGGATACCTCAACGTGCCTGACGTTACCTTCGCTTGCCCTGGGCTGACCACGTTTTGTCGACTTGATGAGCTTGGTCTTGAGGTCACGGAGCAGCGGCTCGACGACGTCACTGCGATCGGCGTAGATGAGCACATGTGGAGACACACCAGGCACAGGCGTTCAAGACCGCTACGACCGAAGGACTCCCTGGCGCGGTCGTGGTGATGGACCCTTCCACGTCGTTCACCTTGGAGGCTATGCTCTGGATCAGTGCCGACGCCGTGTTCAGCAAGATTTCCACGGGCACCGGGGCTGCGAAGACGATCCTCTCTACCGGGCGCGGCGGCTCCTGCGCACCAGCGCAGATCTCTTCACCGAGAAGCAGCAGGACCGGCTCAAGGCGCTGTTCGCCGTCGATACCCACGTCGAGGTTGAGGTGACATGGTCGATCTACCAACGGATGATCGCGGCCTACCGGTACGCCGATCGCCGCCAGGGACGCGCATTGATGGTCAAGCTGATCAACTCGATCAGCAGCGGAGTTCCCAAGTTGCTGACCGAGATCATCACCCTGGGCAGGACGCTCAAGAATCAGTCCGTCGATGTGCTGGACTCCTTGGACGGGCCCCGGCACATCCAACGGACCGACCGAGACGATCAACGGTTGCCTCGAGCACCTATGCGGCTCAGCACTCCGATTACGAAACCTCACCAACTACATCGCCAGATCACTGCTCAAAACTGACGGATTCAGACCCCAACTGCACCCTCAACTGTGAAGAGCGGGGGAAGCGCTTGTCCCAACTAGACGGAATGGTGCGGTGAAACTGTGCGGGTCATCCTACCCGCGGTGTCAGCTTCGCCAAACCATGCACCGCTGCAAGCCGCGCAGCTGCATCCTCCAGCGCCTTGGACGGTGGCGCCTGCTCACCTGGAAACGGGGTGACGACAAGATTCCCGTCCTCCATTTCCCAGACGCCGGTGATCCGGCCCCCTTGGGTCAGGACGGGAGCGATCCAACCCGCAGCCTTGCTCACCCGCGAGCGATGCTTGCTCGCCAGCATGTGAATGTCCTTAGTCCCAGGACCAAGGACGAACTGGTCGAACGCTCCTAGGAGGTGGGTAGCGCGGCTGGGCTGGGTGGCCGCGAGCTCGTCCTCATGCTCGGCGAGCAGATATCGTGTCTCATCCTTCACCCGCACTTCGACGATTTGTTCGCCAAGACTAGCGAACCAGCCCTTAAGCGTTGACTTCTTGTTGCTGTTGCGCGAAAGCCACGCGTCAAAGGTTTCAGGGGTCGCTGGGCCATAGACGGAGAGGTATCGCTTAATGACCGCTGGTGCTGCCTCCACAGGATCAGGTAACCCATTCCAGTTCTTCAGAAAACTGGCAGGGTTAGTAAATGTCACCTTCGAAGAACGGCTCGGGCCATAGCACAAGGCACCCTGCCATGCGAGAGGCTTGAGCAGAGCACCCCACCCGGAGCGCAGTTGTTCTTCCATCCCCTTGAACCGTTTGTCCCGAACCAGTTCACTCACTAGCTCATCGCGAGAAAGTACCTGACCGTCAAGGAGGTCAGCGACAAACTCCGTCAGTTGCTCGACCTCCTCTGGCGTAGCGCCGAAGTGCCGTGACCAGGTGGGCTTGGTCCACGTACGAGCGCTAGCTAGCAGCGATAGGTACTCCGCTACGTCCGCAGACCGCATCGCGTGCAGCGTTCCGCGCATCGCCCAAGTCTTGACAAGCGAGCGGTCGGAGTACGCACGTTTTACCCCTTCAGGTAGCGGGTTGCGTTGCCGCAAGGCGATAGCGGTCTCAGCAGCGGAAGCCACCTGTGCCTGCGTACCGCAGAGTCGTCCGACGATCTCAACAGGATCTGCGTCTGTTAATGGTTCCAGGTACTGCCTGTGCAGCCGCCATGCGAGCACCTGTTCGGCGGAAACCTCGATCAACGTCGTCTCCTTTCGTCGTTACCGTCAAATTCTAAGCCTCTTCGGAGTCTCGATTGGGTACACCGGGTAGCACCTCACGCAACCAGCTGCTGCGTGCCCACTGAGCTTTCCACTTCCGCGAGTATCCCACCGACACTTCCTCGGAGCGGACGCCGCGACAGAGAGCCTGCTCCTTCGTGAAAAATGCCCACAGGGCGAAAGGTGTAGTCCTATAAGACGAACGACGGTACGATGACCACCGGCCCGGTTGCCGTCTGCTACGTCGAGTATGATGCCAGGGCACCACCACCAGCGCTCGGCACACATCCACCAACTTCTGGCAGTGGGCTTCGCCCTACAACTGCACCTCATCGTTCGATGTCGTCCACAACTCGTGGTTGCCCAGCACCCAGATCACCTTTATGAATCGAGTAGACAGTAAAGCAAAGGACTTTTCAACCTGGGAGAAAGTCCTCAGCGAAGATTAACCAATCATCCTCCATCGTCGGCTTCATGCTCTCCAGAAATTGCTGGTTCTCCGGGTAAGTGACATGCAGGTCGCTTACGGCGAGAAGTCTCCGAGATGAGAGTACTTGATATAGTCTACATCTCTATATCGACTCTGTGCGAGCTTGTCTAAAAGGCCTCATCCACTGCCTGGACAACTGCGCGCCACCGTCACAAGGATAAAGACGCTACATGTACGCGGCTCAGCATTCCGATTCGGAAACCTCACCAACTGCATCTTCAGCCCCCGACCCCCCTCAGCTGTGAAGAGCCAGATAACAAGTAAGCTGTCAACATAAAGACTTAGCACTTACCATATCGCGCACTATAAAAATTTGAAATAAAGGGAATAAACTACGGCTAAAGTAACTACTACCGATCGAGATAAGTCTGCCTGCCGCTTTACTGTAGACCATTTTTAATTGTGCCCTAGATGAAGGCTAACCCTTCACCTAGCGCTAGTACGACTGTCACCCATGACATATTCAACTTTATGAAAATCACGCCGACCTCAGTTTTTGCTAACGTATTCACCACATAGGTGGTGGAAAATTCTTTGAGCCGTTGGCGCTTATTCGTGCTATCAAAATGGTAGTGCTGTCATTGCTATATCTTACGTAACGATACATAAAAAGGAGTCCCATGCCCATCCACAATCCAACCGAGTATCCTGCCATCATCGCACGCCTCAAAACCAAACTTGCTGAAAAGAGTGTTGTGATGGAGTCGACGCTTGACGAGGCGGAAATCGAAGCGTTCGAAATCGCTTGCAATACGCGCCTGCCGGAGGCTTACCGGCTTTTTCTTCAGCGGGTGGGCGATGGCTGCGATGATACTGTGCTACCTAACGGTATACGCATTTATGGCCTTAAGCGGCTCGCCGATACCGCCGTGAAGGATCTCTCCCACACTGTCACGATCAATGACTACTGGTTGTGGGGAGGCAGAAGGACGAAGCGCTGCTGACGGACGAGGGCTTTTTGATGAGCGGCTAGAGCGCCAGGACTTCCTGGGCTGGCTGGAACTATGGGTAGATAGTGACTTTGATGCGGACTTTTTTAAAGATTATGAATAAGCAGCCTTCCTACGCTAGTAAACATATCGTAGATAAATTTATACAAACGGCATCATCTTAACTTTCAGGACGCGTACCATTTTTCGCTGATACGCCCTCCCCTCAGCTTGGAAGTCTCAAAAGTTTATTAACAGCGTAGTCAAGCTCATCGTCTATTCTGATGAAATAGTTCTTGTCAATATATACCTCATCGCTAAAAATAGCAAGATCCAAAGGAGTCAGTAATATCATAACTTCCCGTCATGAGATTTCTACTTACGGCTATTTCTAGTACTACTTCATCATTTTCAGTGCTCGCCACATGATCCCCAGAGGTAATAGGCTCAGCACGATCCTAGATCTTACCATTCCTAACAAATATATCTACATCAGTTTTTATAATATCGTCTTCAATAGCTTTCCTATCCTTTAACTTGATAACCTCAGAAATTAATTCAATTTCGTTCACTTTGTCCTTCCGAGAACTTCCCAAGAATAATGCAGCGCAACTATACTCACTACTAAAGTATCATGTCCTCTATTACGTTGTCCTTATCGCCACTTCTTTTCCTATGCCGTGGCGGCCCCTTCAGATCGGCAGAGCGGTATGTTGCTATCCCGCTTCTCACCGATGTGAGCCTAACCAAGTGCCACTCAGGGTGGTTGCGATGGACGTCGTTAAAGCTTCCTGATGCCTGTAGGGGTGCCGCAGGAAAAGTTGAGACAGCTGGCCGCACTGCTTCCGATTTGACTGCAGGGTACCCCGCACGGTGGCATGACTCAGTTCCCCCTCACCAAAAGAGGCCATCGCGGTGCACCGCACCAACCCACCACCCCACTCACAGCATCATCGCTACGTACCCCCATCTGGCTACAGTAATTTTTTCGTGCTTGACGTGTTAACAAACGTACTTGGTTAGTCGATACTAATGGTGGAATGCAAAGTACACGTGTTCCTCGGCCTTGCTGGGCATGAGTGGTTGTAGCGGTTTGTCCACGATGCCCAGCAAGGTTATATATTTTTACCTTCCCTCTCCCCTGCTGCTCACAGCTGCAAGGGCCGCGTTGAGGATGCTGAGTGCACGCTTTTTCGGTCATGCGACGAGGGTTTTTCAGCGGCACGCGCCACGCTATCCCATCGGCGACGGCGAGGAGATGAGCCGCATCGTCTGCATGTAAAGCCCTTGTTGGGGTGGGCTTCGAGCATCAAGTGCAGGAGCATTTTTTCAACATAGTCCCAGTTTGCACTGTGTTCTTCGCGGAGTTTTTCGTCCACACATGCGCGGGCGGCAAAGGCTGTCCAGATGACGGCACCTTCACGTGCGCGGTCGTCGGTAGCAGCTATGGCGTAGAGGAATGCGCGGAGGCGTTCCTCGGCTGTGGGCAGTTTGTCCAGGGTTTTTTCCATGCTCGCAGTGAACTGTCGGTTGAGTTCGCGCATGGCTGCAACAAGTAGTTCGTCTTTTTGTTCGGAAGTGATGTTGGACGGCCCCAACGGATACCCCGGCTTCAGCGGCAACTTTGCGCACTGTTGTTTCTTCGGGGCCGCGGGTGGCAATCAGTTTAATGACGGCCTCAAGTATCGCATCGCTTCCCATACGTTCGTATGGTACCATCGCCGTCATGAACAATACGATCGTATTGGGGTCTTCGCAACCGTCACCAGACCCCTCACCCCGCATTGCGACTCTCGACATCGTCCGCGGCATAGCCATCCTGGGCACGTTATGGACCAACATGTGGCTCTTTACCAACATCGACGGCCTATTCGGTGCGCTCAACTCCACAACAACCCAACCCCTCGCAGAACGCATGATTGTCGCGCTCAGCCAAGGAAAGTTCCTAGCACTGCTATCCCTTATTTTCGGCGTGGGTCTTGCACTCCAGCTGGGTTCCGCACACCGCCGCAACCAACGCTGGCCGGGAGCCTACTATCCGCCGCATGCTGTTGCTGCTTCTCGACGGCGCGATTAACTTCCTGCTCATCGCCGAGTTTGACGTCCTCATGGGTTACGCAATTACCGGTCTGATCGTCTCCTACCTGGTACTCACTAGGCCGAGAACACAACGAATAGTGATCATCACTCTGGGCACTATCCATGTTGTGCTTCTCAGCCTAATCGCATGGGCGGCTGAGTTCTATTCAGGCGGTACAGGCGATATACCAACTTCCGCTCACGTGAACACCCCATACGCTCATGGCAGCTTTCTGGATCTTGTGATGTTTCGCCTGAATAACGCAGCGCTGTTTCGTTCTGAAAGCATCCTTATTGCCGCGCTCACCATCGCGATGTTTCTGTTGGGTGTGCGGCTGTACGAAGCAAGAGTGTTCAATCCGGAGGCCACGAGCTTAGGGAAAAAACTTCTGCTTATCGGTGCCGTCGCACTGCCGATCGATCTTGCTCTCGGAATCGCAGGAAACACAGGATTGGTGCTGCTAGAACGCTATGTTGTGGCACCTTTCACGGCGATGGGACTTCTTGCCCTCATTGTTGAAGCATGCCAACGCCTCGGAACTACTAACCTAACTGGGCGGCTTTTGCAGAACGTGGGTCGCACCGCGTTGTCATGTTATCTCTTGCAAAATTTACTGGGCGGAATATTTTTCTACGGTTGGGGTTTCGGGTTAGTTAATCACGTGCGAGTCGTGGCGTATTCCGGCAACTATGCTCGGATACATTGTTATTGCCGCGGCCGTCGTTATGTTTGCCAATCTGTGGTTGCGTCGTTTTTCCACCGGTCCGGTGGAGTGGCTATGGAAGAAGATGGCGCAGTTATAAGCTGGGTATGCGTATGGATTTCCCCTTCTCTATCACTAACTGGCCAGCTTGGCGTCTGGAACCACTGTCCCTGGACCACACTGACGCGCTTATCGACGCCGTGCATGATGGCAACCTGCACACCTCCTGGTGGACCTCCACCCCCGGCCCGGACACCATGGCTGATGACATTCGCGCCAAACTCGCCCTAAGGGACTCGGGCGCGATGGTGCCTTTCGCATGTATCCGCAGCTCCAACGAAGAAATGTTGGGAGTGACCACGTTTTACGACCTCTCCTGCTATTCCCCGCCTGAAATTGGGTATACCTGGACCCGCGCGGTGCACAAGGCACTGGCACAAACCCCGATTCAAGTTGCAGCTGCTCACCTCCGCATTCGAGGAACTGGGCTGCCAGTGTGTCGGCATCCGCACAAAAGTGGTCGAACCAACAATCACGCACTGCGATAGAGCGCCTGGGGTTCAAACGTGACGGCGTCCTCGCGCGCATACTCGCTTGCGCAATGGCGCGCTTGACGACGCCGTGCTGTACTCCGCGTTGCCCACCGAATGGCGCCATCAAAGCCAGGTTGAAACGCGCGTAGAGCGGCACGTTAGTAACGCCCACTAACGGTTTTTCCGCAGCCGATACTTTTTGGTGCGTAGTTCCACATAACCCAGCACATCACCAGAAATGTAGCGTTGCCATACCTGCTGATACAGCTGCGCGATTGGCATAAGCAAAGGACTTCCAGGAAGCACCGGCCGAACTTTGAGATCCTGCCACAACAAATAATGCTTTGCTTTCCACTCCTCTGTCAGGGCGATCCTTCTTTCTACCTTCAAGCCAGGCACCTGGTAGGGAACCAACTGCGGCCCGCACGCTCGATGACCTTCACAATCAACCCACGGTCTGCTAACTCGGCAACTGCTGCGGTGACTGCCCGCATCCCAGTTGTTCCACCTACGAATATCTGCGTCAATTGGGTACATCAAACCCAACAACTGCAGGTAATAGCGCGCGGCATCATGGCTGACATTCAACTGGGTGGCAGCATGGTCTACTACCTCAGGGGCGGAAACCGCAGGGTCCCAGGGGCACCCTTCCACATCATGCACAATGCTCAGATCCGCAATGTAGGCATCAGATAGCCGTCCATCAAAAGCCTGGTGCCTGAAAAATCGGACAGTTATCACTGTTAAAACCAGGGATCAGTGAAACTACTGCCAAAAGGAACAGCGGCAAGATACTCAGAATTTTTCAAGTTTTTCTCTGCAGATTCACGCAGCCACGAGAGTTTATGGGCAACAAATGGTCTTCCCGGATCATTGAGTTCTAGGTTCTGCGCTAGATGCGGGTAGACAGCAAAGGTAATCCCTGTAGAAAAGTGGCCAATCTGAAGTCTCTAGTTCGGGACGATTAAAAATTATTTCGTACGCTGGTGTGTACCACGGCGAATGTAACGTCACATGAGAATCTACAAGAACCTTGTAGTGCATATCAGCGGTGATATGCATACCGGGTTCTCCTAATTTTTCTTGCCAATAAGAAATAATGGCCGCAGTATCCGGCCCTTGTTGGATATAAGATACTGGATCAGTTCGTGGCACGGCTTGAGACAGCAACTGAAGAATACCAGTAAACTGCTGATCATCGTTGTTATTTTCAGAAAAATGATCGAGACATTCACCTGCCAAGAAATGTAGATAGATTTTTGTAACCGCTTCCTCTGCAGTGGTGAATTTATAGCTACTCGAAGGGATGTAATCATTGTCGTGCTTCATACCGCTAAATACATAGCGGATGGTAGCGGGAATCAGGCCGGTTCCCCAAGAGATTTCCTTTATTGCATCTTCATTAAGAGTTCTACCGCTCGTTTCACTGATCGCATCGAGACAGGCAAGGAAAATCTTCGGCATTCATGCTGACATCTTGATTATATTTAACTGTGTATTCGCCAGCTTTTTTTCTCGATTATCTGGGCGAGAGAATAATGCGGTGTACGTGGCGTTTATCTTTTATCCAGCGATAGTCATAGCCAGTCACTAAGCATCCATCAATTACAGAGCCACGAGGAAGTACATCTATCACATCTTCAACTGACTCATAGGTACCAATATCAATGGAGCTCGACGCCAACCACATCCAAAAGATACCAAGTTTAGTTGCAGTCCGAAAGAAATTCACCAGGTCGGTAAAAGCACTATCTTTTTTATAGAGCTGAGGAAGCAAAGGAGAGCCCAGCATGCCAATGATGAAACGCTCATTATGCATAAGTTTGACCCATTCAGAGCCAATCTCATCGGAAGCAAAGAGCGGAAAAGTTATCGGGATTAGCAATGAATGATGCGATGCCCTCGGCGTCACGTGATGTACATGCGGATAATCGTAAAGTGTTTATCGAAGTATAGAATATAAGTAATTTTGCCGCTGATTCACTAATAGTAATATCAGAGGCTACAGCGCTTTGAGCCAACTGCCTAGCAAGCGCTTGAAGCTTCTCAGCCTGTTTGCTAATAGTGCGCTGTGTGGCCACCAGTTCATTCAACAGCACCTCATCAGTAGTTCCTAGCTGGGTGGACAAAATAGAATATGCTTCGCTATCAGTTCCTGCGTTAATTACTCGCTGTGCTTGCGCGCAGCTATGAGGTTCGCATGAACCTGCTTGCATATTCATCACGATAGTGAAGTTGATGAAACGCGCAGAAAAGAGAATCTTGCGGAAAAATAGAGATCCTTGTCTTGCAACGCAATCGTACACCTGTTTCAGCATCACTCCATGGAGTAGCGTCATCACATACAAGCCATGTACCACCACCAGGCTTAGGAATGATACCTTTTAGCATCATATCGTCATGAAGATGCCATGTGGCGAGACAATATAATAATCATTATTATATTTTATATTGGATATAAAAGTGATTCCCCCCTGTAGTGCCGAGCAGACTATTCTTAGTCGTCGGATATGCCGGAATAATTGTTGATGATCCAGCCATAATCTTGGAGCCGTCTGGGAATGCCTGAGACATCTAGCCCATAGGAAAAATCCACCTAGTTTTCTAGTGCTTCCTTGGTAGTCCCCTCCCACTTTTCATAACTTGCTCCATCCCATAGCATCAATTCACTGTCATCGTGGATCGATGCAAAAATAGGTGAGTCTTCTTTATTGGTAGCAAAAATATTTCCAAATCCATACAATCCGAGCTTCAGCTCTGTTGGCCTGCAGAGACCAAAAGCCGTCAATCGCGTACCATCGGGACGGAGTAAACTATAGCCGTTATATCCCCATCTACTGTCATCCGCTGGGTAAATTTGCATATCTCCCAACCATAAGGTGACCATCTGACTGGTTATGCGGCGTAAGATAAACTTGAACTTTATCACCAACTGTAAAATCGAATGAACGTTTTCATAGCGCGCAGGAAGCTCTCCACTGGCTAGTGTGGCATCACCATCCACCACCTCTACATATGATCCAGACACTACCGCCACAGCAGGGAAAGAATCGAAGACGCTAAAATCAGTTTCCTCAGATTTCGACCTAACTCGCGCAACCGCCTGCTCATAAGCCGGCCACGTTAGCTCTGCTATCGTTCCTGCATGCAGCGCCGTCACCAAGAGCTCATCAGCGTTGTGGGAAAGAAGCTTTTCCACTCGTTCACCATAAACATTGTACACTTTTGGCACCGCCAGAAAAGACCAATTATCAATAATCTCCATTATTATTGACAATATCTCCCGATTTATTCGCCAGTTCATCTATTTTTGTACCTAATATTATTCGCGCACCTTCATGGGAAAGGAAAACATCAAGATATTCTTCAACTTCGAAGCTATAGATTCCCTCAATAAAATATTGATAAATATCTTTATGGCGTGCCGCATGTAGTAGAGGTCGACGATTTTCAGCATGCTCATCCTCCAACCAATAGACCCAATCTACCTCCTCGTTGGCAATATCAACGCCTTTGGCATCCATGCGACACCGTATTCACACAGCAAGTCAATAACATTAAGCGGCATCCACGTAACTTCCTTGCGTACACGCAACCCACGAAACGCATCACCACAATGGGCAAGCTCCCCTCAAGCACCGCACTATAGTCACTTATTCCATCATCACCACTGTAGGTATTAATAAAGTCCACCAGCCACTGCGCGTGGCGCACACGGTGTGCATAAACTCTAGTAGCCCCGCAGCATGCCATAAGCGGAGAAACTGAAGCGGCTTTGTTTTCCGAGGCTTCACGTCCCATAGCACCTCGAGAGAGTCTGGATGCTGCTTCAACGTTTCGGCAAGCGTCACGAACAGCTTGGTTGACGCCTTTTTGAACACAGGAAGCTTCAGCAGTCCGTTGACCAGCACGTCATCAACTTCAGTGTGGTCCATGCCAGCGTAACCCCCCAGCTGCCGCAGCGCCGCAACCACGTCAGTTGATGGGCACACCCCAGCCCTAGCCTGCGCATGTACCAACCCCAACGCATACGCAAATCCCTGTCGTACATCGCCACCACGATTACCGACCGCCCGACACTCCGTCGCCAGTTCCGTTGCACTCACAACACCAGCGTGGGCAAACTCGACGAACGCAGCTTCGTGTCGCCCTACATCAATCGCAACGCCATGCGCACGTTCCACGATTCTGGCTTTTCCAAAATACTGTTGCGCAGCCCGGCGGTTATCCACGCCCACAAAGATCCGAGCCACTTCCCTCCAAAAACGTCGGTGCAAAATGCGGTGCAGGAGCTGCCAACTGCGCGGTCACAGCGATTAATACGTGTTCTGGCCCGTCGCGGGCTGGGGCGGCGACGAATCTGTTCCAGCTCTGCCACCAGGTTCAAGGCGTGGTGAGCGTTGTCTGGAGTCGGTCATGATTGGCCAGGCAGGGAAAGCCAACAGCGTGTTGGGTACTCTCACCCTACCTGCTGCGCATCAGGGTGCAGGCGAACAACCCCAGCATGGTGGTTTCGGCGGGAATAATGGGTTCGAAACCAAAGCGGACCACAGGCTGCAGGTGGGCTGGCCCGCTGAACGTCATTGCGATGAGGGTGTGTGCTTTCCGATAATGGTGTAGTGGGTGAGATACTGTTGATTCCTTGGTTGAAACCACACATCCATATAGATAGCAAATAAGCAGCATCGCCTGACCAGGAGCAAGTCTTCCTACAGCGTAGTGTCATGCACTTTACTCCCAACTTACCCCAGATGGCAATATTAGCCCTGACCGTCCTCAGCGTCACTGGCAGCATCATCCTCAGCGGCAGCGTCAGAAAAATACATGGATAGGTGCATCATGTAGGACTCTGCACTGTGCTCGACGGCTTCCTGAAAATCTTCTGTCGCATCAGGGTCGTTTTCAGTGCTGTGAAATTTGAAAATCGGCTGGTAGTCGGACTCGACATGGTTGGCTAGCAGTTCGAAGGGCCGAAGGATCTCCTCCACAAGATACCCCTGGTTTCCAGCCGGAGTGTAGCTTTCAGCGGGGCTACCCATGGAGACAGCAAGGCCCACCTTTTTGCCTTTGAAGGCTTCACCCCCTGATCCATACGCCCAGCCGTAGAGTAGTACTTCATCAAGCCATTGTTTCAACAATGGTGGACAGTTAAACCAGTACACCGGGAATTGGAAAACCACATTATCATGTGATTCTACGAGTTTCTGCTCGCGCTCAACATCAATTACTGTGTCTGGGTAAGTTGAATACAGGTGATGAACAGTAAAACGGTCCGGCTGTGTTTCTAGTTCCTCGACCCACCGCTTATTGATTTTTGAATCTTGATAGTTCGGATGGGTCACAATCACCAGAGTCTTAGTCATCTACTAAACTCCTCGCCATAGTGTCATGAGACGTGCAGTTCCGGCACTCGGAGCTACGCTTTACAGCGTATCACGGGTGTGACCTTAGCCCCGCACGGACGAACATACCATTTTATTTCCGCACGTCAACCGCGCCAAGATCCACAGACTGTCAGATCCGGCACTGTTGACACGACATCAAAACCGGGCATTCATTCCCCTCGAAACCCCTAGAATCAAATACCAATGTTGATAGCTGCTATCACTTTCTCACCGTCATAGTGTGCCTGCATCAACCCTTCATCGGAGTAAATTGTATCGGTCTTGTTGTAAGTATCACGCCCGGCGTGTTCGTTATAGGGAGAAACTTCCGCGTTGATGGTGTCATTCAGTGTGTCATCGAAAAACAACTGCGTCGTTAAAAACGGTATCGCGATTGATATGAACCTTGACATGAATATGCACTGTCCGTGAGACATACCATCCGGGTAAATTGACGTGAACCGCACAATTCCCTCCGAATTGGTCATCTGCGCGCCACGCAAATACGTCCCGTCGTCGGTGGGAGATGCCTCCTGGTCGCCCGCGGCATAGCTGCCGTCGGACACGGTTCCTCAGATGTTTGGCCAGGTCCACCACCGGGCGGATCACCTGCTGGTGGTTGACCGCTGGCAGCTCTCCCCAGGTCCCCCAGTTCCCCGGAGTTGCCGTTAGGCCACCAGCGCCGCCCTGATTTGCTGATTGGGAAGAGACTTCAAAGCCTGAGTACACGCCGCCTGCGTCGCAGTGCCAATTTCCACGGCTGCATTTTCTACGGGGTTTTCGGAGGATCCGATGACGCAGCCTTCGGCCTTTTGCACGCGGATCATCAGTTCGAGGGGCAGGCCGGGCCGGCCTTCGGTGATGTCGCGGCGGATGGAGTCGACGTCGAAGTAGTAAGGTCCTTGGGTTTCTTCTGGTGAGGTGACACAGCCGGGTGCTTTGTCTAGGAGTTCGCGTAGTTGTTGGTCTACGTTGTCTGGGCTGGTGGTTGTGCTTTGTTTGCGCTCCGGTGCTCGCCGCGGCGTCGACACCTGCAGCGTCGTCGCCGTTGGGGCTGCAGGCGGCGAGAAGTCCCGCGAGGCTGACTGTGCCACCAGGCTGAGGGCGCGTCGGCGGGAGATTTTCTTCCTGGAGTTCAGGACGTCGTCGTTGGGTGTGAACATGGGTGTTACGTTAACCACGATTCCTGGATGTTTACTGTGTGTTTGTTCCCACCTCTCTGGCAGGTGTTCGCCACGGCCGCTTATCGACGCCGCGGTGGTTTCCGGTACTGCGCCGTATCCAGGTCTGCATACTCGGGGGTATCGCCACTACGGTAGCGTTCCCAGGCATCGGTGAAGAGTTGGCGGTACAGCATGATCATGGGACTTCCAGCGATGACGGGGCGTGCTTTGGTGTCCTTCCAGTAGAGGTAGTACGGGGTTTTCCACTGTTCGATGGGTGCGCTTCCTGATACGCCTTCAAGCCACGCGCCGGGTAGGAAGTAGCTGCGTCCTGCACGTGTGCGCTTTGCCTCGATGATGAGGTTGTTGGCGAGTAGTTCGCTGGCTGCGGCAGTGATGTCTTTTTTCTTCCAGCTGTTCCAGAGTCGAATGTTTTTATCGGTGGGGTGTGCCAGGGCGAGAGTTGGAGGTAGTAACGGGCGGCGTTCTCACTCAGGGAAAAGTTCCCGGGCAACGTCAGCAACGATGTCGGGCGCGCTGACGTTGGGGTCAGCGCCGTATCCAGGTGTGGCGTGTTGAGTGCGCGGGTCAGCGATGAGGGCGTCCACATATCCATCAAGGAGCACGCGGATAACAACGGTGTCACCGACAAATCTGTCGAGACCGGGTTGCTTGTAGTCACCACCGAGCTCAATGCCGCCAAGGCATCGGCGAACTCAGGGTCGTCCATGCAGTTGGCGGTGTCGGTTCGGAGTTGTTCTAGTTTCTGGGCGATAAGGTGTCTTGCAGGATTTTCCACCGTGAGTTGTTCAGCAGCGCGGAGAAGGATGGTGAGTATGTCGCCACCTGACCAGGGCAGAACTTCAGCCGTAGTGGCGATAGTTGGGAGCGTGGCATAGGCGATCTCGTTTTCTCTGAAAAGTGTTTCCAGTTCAGCGTAGGTTTCGCTGCTGACGGGGACTGCAGGCTCACCATATGTACTCAGCCAGTAGTTGGTGATCGCGTCAGCTTCTAGTGTGCCTTTGACGTATGTGGTGATGTTGTCGGGGTTGATGCCTGCTGCGAGAAGGTGCCGTTTGTTGGGGATGGCGCTGATGCAGGAGCGTGCGCCTGTGGCTTGTGCTGCGCTGAATCCGTAGTGTGTACGTTCGTTGTTGGTGAGAAAGCTGCGCTGGTAGCCACGTTTACGGTTGTAGCCGCCGCCGAAGAGGTAGGTGATGGCCTGGGGTGACAGGCCAGTGCCTGCTGATGCTGCGGCCACAGATTCGGGAGTAAAACCGTCCGATGTGCCAGCGTGTTGTTCAAGAATGTCCAGACAGCGCAAGAAGTCCTCGGCTATCATCGGCGACTGTTGATCGCGCACTATGGAATACCCGCCGAGGGTGCCGCGCTGGTCGGGAACCCACACGTATCGTGAGACTATGCGCACGCCATCGCGCCATTCCAGGTGGACAGCCAGGATGAAGCAGTCATCCATGACGGTTCCTTGGGGCAGAACGGCGTCCCGCACCACAACTTCGTCGCCTAATTCAATGACCCCGAGGTGCCATTGCCCGCACAGGATGCCGCTATCGACCCAGTTCCCGCAGGTAGCTCAGCATACCCAGGTACTCCATACGGTCGGCAAACGGTCCCGGCAGCAGCGGGCTTGCCACTATGGCAAGAAGGGCGCGTTCATTGCCTGCGTATTTCAACACGAGTGAACAGCCTGGGGTCTTGGACTTCGTGAGACTGTGGTACTGGGGTCAGCGTTGAAGGATGCGATGAGTTTCAACAGGCTTCGTGTGGTCACGGTGGTTTGCTTGCTACAACAGGATTTCCAGGAACCGTCGCGCGCCCTTTTCAATGTCAGCAGGCTCAGGAGCTGTGATGACTGGCGCCGGTGCAGAGCGCCTCGACTGGTTCTTCCTCCGCCCACTCTCTACCGAAGCTGTCGCAGTTCAAACCCACGCATTCGTTGGGACGCCTCGTCAGTCGCTCCAGCAGCTCGGTCGCGGTTCCAGGTATCGACGCAGCGTCTGCGATTCTTGCCGCAGGAAGGCCGCGCCACCAACCCCCATGCCTGGGAGCTCAAGCAGGTGCCGAATAACGCGGCGTCGATACGCTCATCGTGGTAACCGCCAGCCTTGCCGATGCGCCGCAGAGTCACGCCCCACGATGGCGTAGAGCGGAACTCGCGCGGCCCATGGCGGTGAAAGCCCCAGGAAATACTCGAACGCGGCCTCGGGGATCGAGCCGCGTGAGCACTACGCTAGCTTCCCTGCTTAGGGTCTTTGTCGTTGATGGCCCCGGCGGCGGAGAGCTCGGCAAAGGCGGCGGCGATGTCGTTCCGCAATGTCAGAGGGCATGGCTACGTTCCACGTCGCGGGCCTTGCTAAAGAACTGTTTGGCTCGTGCAGCCTCCCTACCCCCGATGAAAATGCGTCAACTTCCTCCAACAATGTTGGAGCAAAAGTGCAACGCTGCGGCCGTAGATGCGCGGTGACCTCGTCGAAGCGTTGCTCGATTGCATGAGCTTTGTGCACGTGTCGACGCGCCGCTCAACTCCCCACCAGGTTTAACGCGTGGTGAGCGTTGTCCGGGTCGGTGATGATCGGCGGGCAGGGAAAACCTGCGGCGCGTTCCAGCACCACCCAACAGCTTTTGCTCTCACCAGGGGTAATGCCCACGACGCTGAGCATGAGGCTTTCAGCCTGGTGAGCTTCGCTGGAACCAACCGCACGACCGCCCGTCCCGGCGCGCTGGCATGAAGCGCGGTGAGCTGGTCGTGGTGGTCGGTGATGTCGTGCTGAAGGGTGGCGATTTCACCGGGGCGAAGCTGAGTCATGCGTATGTTTCCTGGTCATGGTGGGGTGCATTATGCATATTAGCACAGTGGCGGATCTACTTGCACCCGTAGTGGCAGGTTGTCGCGTTGGAGGTAGAGTTTCACGAGCCCGGCGCGTAGTGCTTTGCCCAGTGCGTAGCGCCGGCTTTCAGCGAGCGGTACGCGGATGAGGTAGCGCTGGGGTGGTCCGTAGCGGCGTTCGTCGTATTCGCCGGGTAGTGTCACCCCGGGGGGCAGATCCACGGGGCCTAGTATTTCCGCGTTGGGTGGTAGTTCTACGAGTCCCAGGTATTTTTCTAGGGATGCGGCCGCCCCGTCGAGTGCCGCCATGTGCACGGTTGGTGGGAAGTCTACTTCGGCGCGTTGGTCGAGTTCTATGGCGGCGGCGCGCACCATGTCCCCAGCGGATCAGGGGCTGGACGGGCATGAGTCCGGAGGGGGCGACAACCACTACTTCCCCTCCTTTGTGGTGTGGTGCCACCAGGCTGGAGGCGGCGGCCCATTTGTGCAAGGTGTCTTCGGTGGCCCGCAGGTCGGGTCGTCGAAGTAGTGCCCAGGTGTCTAGCAGGAGGAGTGCTCCGTAGCTGCCGTCTGTGACGGTGGGTTCCGCGCCGGGTGTGGACACGACGATGCGGGCACCGTCGCTGACGGTGTCGAGTGTTTTGTTTGCCCCTGAGGTTCTATGTGGCACTTTCGGGAAGGCGCGTCCGAATTCTTCGGCGGTTCGGTCGGTGCCGAGGACGATGGCGCGGAGTTTTGTGGAGCCGCATTCGTTGCAGCGGTGTCGGGGTCGGGGCGTCCGCACCAGCGGCGCAGGTTGGTACGGCGGCTTCGTCGGCGCTGCCTACGGTGGGCAGGCCCAGGGGCCCGTTGCGGTGTCGGCATCGCGCAACGGCAACGACCAGTTCCGCGAGCCAGGACTGGTACGTATCCTTTACGTGGTACTTGGATGAGTACGGGTTTGTCGGCCGGCGTCGGGCGCGTCGCACGGCTTCGAGGCTATTTTTGGCAGGGCGTGCGGTGCGGGCGTGGGGGTCGCGTTCAGGGCGGTGTCGGTGTCGGCGACGGCGTGGATGCAGGGGCATGCGCATGCGGATGGTATCGCGGGATCCAACTGGTCATGCGCCCAGCCTTGTTGCACCATCAGCTGTACTTCGGGGTGCGGGTGTGTCCCGCCATGATGAGAGGCAGCCTTCGATGACGCTGCGGGTGGTGAGTACCTCGCGCGTGCACGTAAGGGGCTCGGGGGTCGACAGAGCTGTCGTCACCGTCGTTGAGAATCACCGCAAGTTTCAGGTTGTTCACCGGCGCGAACGCGGCGCCCGAGTGCCGATTACCAGCCGTCCTGCCCGTCGCTTTGTGGCAGAACCGCCGGTACCGCGCCTGCCGGACCGGTGACGCAGTGAGCACAGTGATCTGTTTGGCTGACACGAGTTTCCGTAATGCCGCTTCCAGCTTGTCGACGTCCCGTGGTCCGGGCACCACGATCAGCGCACCGCCGTCACCCATTACTGTTTTTCTACAGCTGAGGGCAGTCAGGGGCGTCCGCGAGGAGTCACCGGGGAGTATTTGCCCGCCGCTCGCGCGGTTGTGCCGCCAGTGACTGCATCGACGAGGACTCTCCGTGCTGGTGAGGCGGACCATGCAGACAGGTCGGGTTCCTCCACGTCCCCGAGTTCGTCCCAGGGTGTGGTGGTGTCTGATTCTTCGGCGCGGGCGTGCCTGCTGGGGATGGCGGCGCGGATGATGTCGCTGCGGATTCCTGCGTACCGGTCGCACAGGGGCGTCGGTAAGCCGTCGCATCTGCGGGGGTAGACCACTTCTGGTGAGATGACGTTTTGATCAGGCCAGTTCCCCGGGGTAGTCGGTGGTGTCGCCGCGGGCGATGATCAGGGCGTCGGTAAGCCTGCCGCTGAAGTAGATGCGGATGCGGGTGCCGGGTTGCGCGGCGTCGTCTTGGGTGGCGTCAACTTTGTAGTCGAAAAGCCGGTCGAGTGGGGAAAGCCCCAGTAATGGCAACACCCGCGCCACGGGCCTGGTGGGCGCTGGGACGCGGGCGGTGCTGGCTGACATGGCACTACCATATTACCGGGCCAGCTGCTGCTCCGTAGTTCCTGCACGCGGTTGGTGTGCTCCCATGGGAGGTCCAGGTCGGTGCGCCCGAAATGCCCGTAGGCGGCGGTTTGGGCGTAGATGGGCCGCAGTAGGTCTAGGTCGCGGATAATGGCGGCGGGACGAAGGTCAAACACCTCGGACACGGCTGCCTGAATGGCCTCGTCGGTTAGTCCTTGGCGGCGGTGCCGAAGGGTTTTCCTACCACAGCCCCACAGGCTTTGCCCGGCCGATGGCGTAAGCCACCTGCACTTCCACACGATCAGCAAGTCCTGCCGCAACTACGTTTTTGGCCACCCAGCGCATGGCGTAGGCGGCGGAGCGGTCGACTTTGCTGGGGTCTTTACCGGAGAACGCGCCACCACCGTGGCGGGCCATGCCACCGTGAGTGTCCACGATGATTTTGCGGCCGGTCAGCCCGGCATCGCCCATGGGCCCTCCGAGGGTGAAGGATCCGGAAGGTTGACCAGCAGAGTAAGCTCGTCGGTCACAAGGTCTTCCAGCTCGGCGTCAGCGATCACAGGCTGGAGCACATGCGTGCGCAACTGATCCTCCAGCCATTCCTGAGTGACGTCGGGGTCATGCTGCGTGGAGATGACCACGGTATCCAGGTAGACGGGCTTGTTGTTCTCGTCGTAGGCGAAGGTCACCTGGGTTTTACCATCGGGGCGTATGTTCGGCACAATGCCTTTTTTCCGCACCTCAGTCAACCGTCGTGCCAGGCGATGCGCCAGTGAAATGGGCAGCGGCATGTGTTGAGGAGTTTCGTTGGTGGCGTAGCCGAACATCGAACCCTGGTCGCCGGCACCGTTGCGGTCGTTGTCTTCTACTTCCTGGCCAGAGCGCATCTCATGGGAGTTTTCCACACCGGCGCTGATTTCGTGGCTCTGCTCACCGATGGCGACGGTCACGCCGCAGGTAGTGCCGTCGAAACCTACCTCGGAGGAGGTGAAACCAATGTCGCGAGGCGGTCACGCACCAGTTGCGGAGTTTCGACGTAGCCAGAGCAGCGTACCTCCCCACCACGTGGACAAGCCCGGTGGTCACCACGGTTTCCACGGCAACGTGCGAGTGGGGGTCTTTGGCGAGCATGGCGTCCAGGATGGTGTCAGAGATGGCGTCGCAGATTTTATCTGGGTGGCCTTCCGTGACGGATTCGCTGGTGAAAAGGCGGAGCTGGCGGTGTGACGCCTCGGCCTGTGTCATTATGTGGGTCCTTATGCTGTTAAAGAGAAGGGTAAAGCATTAATCCCTACCAATATAGACTAAGCTGTCTAACTGGACAAGGGCGGCATTAGTTCCACAACCTCGTCCATGATCTGGGCTGCAACTTCCAGCTTGGAGCCGGGCAGCACATCCACCATCCGGCCGTCAGGAAACACCATCCACCCAGAGTTTGTGTCCTGGCCGAACACTTTGCCTGCACCCACTTCATTGCACATCAGCAGATCGCAACCCTTGCGCTGAAGTTTCGCCACCGCATGGTCTAGGGGCGTTGCACCGTCATCGCCGGTTTCAGCAGCAAACCCCACAATCACTGGGTTTTCTCCCCAAATCCCGGTGGACCGAATCTCGGTCAGGCCCGCCAGAATATCGGGGTTCTCCACCAATTCCAGCTGCCCCAGAGCCTGCGAATCGGCACCTTTTTTCAGCTTGACAGCAGCCTGATGAGCTGGCCTCACTCCGCCACGGCCGCGGCCCATGATGATCATCCTGCTCCCCGCAACCTCACCAACCTTGTCCGCCATATCCCTGGCAGAGAGCACACGGTGCACCACTGTTCCACCCGCGGGGTTCGGCAAATCATCCGTGTTCGCCGCCACCACCGTCACCTCCGCACCTCGGTGCGCCGCTATTTCCGCCAAGGCAAAGCCCTGCCGCCCTGATGAGCGGTTGCCAATAAACCGCACCGGGTCCAGGTTTTCTTGGGTACCACCGGCGGTGATCAGTACTTTCCTACCTTCAAGATCGCGGGGTATCTGTGCCCCCGCACACGCTCAGTGCCGCCTCGCCGATCTGCCCTGGTTCCAGTAGCCTGCCTGGGCCGGAATCGGTGCCGGTCAGCCTGCCGTGAGTGGGTTCGAGGACGGTGATTGCGCGGCGTCGTAACGTAGCCACGTTGTCCTGCGTGGCGGGGTTCCACCACATTTCTGTGTGCATCGCCGGTGCCACCACCACCGGGCAGGTAGCCACCAGACACGTGGCGGTGAGTGGGTCATCAGCGCGACCCGCAGCCATGCGAGCCATCAGGTCGGCCGTTGCCGGAGCAATCACACAGGTCAGCTGCTGCCCACGGACATGCTGCACCTGATCTACAGCATCAAACACTGACGTGGACACAGGGTTGCCCGAGAGCGCCTCAAACGTCGCCGCACCCACAAATTTCAACGCCGACTCCGTGGGAACCACCGTCACCGAATGACCCCGCTCGGTGAAAAACCGCACCAGGTGGCAAGCTTTATAGGCTGCAATGCCGCCGTACCCCCTACAATATTCAACCCAGTCACATCAACATCCTTGAGATAAAAGAAAATCCCTGCACGCCCACAGTGTAAGCGCGCAGGGAAACACGATTATGGCAACAGGCCACTAGCCCTCTTCGTGATCCAACATTCCCTTGTTGATTTCACGCAGCGCGATGGACAGCGGCTTTTCCTGATTCTCCGGCTCAATAAGAGGACCGACGAACTCGAAAACACCCTCATCAGCCTGCTGGAAGTAGCTGTTAATCTGGCGGGCGCGTTTCGCAGCGAAAATCACCAGAGCATACTTGGAGGACACTTTATCCAGCAGCTCATCAATGGGCGGGGCGGTGATACCAATGGGATCATCGAACACCGCTTCGGTGATGGCAATATCGTTGCTCACGCTGTTGACGTTGGTCACGTTGGTCACAAGCACCTTTTCGAAAGTTACGATAAATGATCAGCGGTTGTACCTCAGGCACTCCCTGCGAAACGAACCAGCGCGCAGCTAGTCACGTCCCAACAGGATCTCGGTGATTTCAGCCACCGCACGATCAATGTCATCGTTGACAACGACCACATCGAATTCATCTTTGGCGGCGAGTTCAGCTTTTGCGGTTTTAAGACGCCTATCAATGACGTCTTGCGGCTCTGTGCCACGGCCAACAAGACGGTCCACCAGGACCTCCCAGGACGGCGGGGCCAGAAACACCGTGTTCGCCTCGGGCATCATACGTGCCACGTTCGGGCACCCATGATATCAACCTCCACCAACACCCGGTCGCCCCTCAGACAATGCATCACGCACAGGCCCAGCGGGAGTTCCGGATCGTTGCAGGCCACCATGAATGTCAGCCCATTCCAACATTTCCCCAGCGTCAATCTTCTCTTGGAATTCTTCGCGCGTGACGTAGAAATAGTCACGGCCGTCCACTTCACCGGGACGAGGATCCCTGGTCGTCGTCATAGACGCTGAAATACAGTTGGGGAATTTCTTCACGAAGGCGATGAACCACCGTGGATTTTCCAACGGCAGACGGGCCAAGCAAAACCACTAAACGACCTTGGCCCTGTTCATTTTTAGGTTTATCGCCGGTCACGCTGATGTAGTCCTTAAGTTCCTAGTCCTCATCAGCGAAGCCGAAGCGCTCCAGCAGAGCGCGACGCTGACGGTCACCTAGGCCACGCAGGCGGCGAGTCTGAGCAATCTCCAGCTCATCCATGATTTCCTTCGCCTTCACCTTGCCCACCTTCGGCATTGCTTCCAAAATTGCGGAAACCTTGGTCTTGCCGATGGTCTCGTTGGACTCAGCCTGGTCCAAAACTTCCTTGAGGTTGGTGCCACCGCGCTTGAGCTTCTCTTTGAGCTCTGCACGCGCCTTGCGAGCCTCAGCAGCCTTTGCGAGGGCTTCCTTGCGCTGCTCATCAGTCAACTTGGGAAGTGCCACGGGGTTCCTCCGTAATTCAGATAAAGGGATGATTGCTATGTGGTATCGGTTGTACCATTTTTCGCCCGCAACATCGCGCAAATTTAACAATAATTTCATCGATGTCGGCCGAGGGCTTCCGCTAGTCTAGCACTCTTACCGGAAAATCCAAGGTGGCTACTCCAAAAAGCCATGTCGCGGCCCTCCGGATTGCCGCGATCAGCCCGATACTTTCTCGCCGCTCACCTGGGAAAACCCGGATAGTCGGCCGCCGCCGCAGAAACCGCCTGAGAAAGTTCAAAAACCCCAGGTCCGTGTCGCAGAATGCCACGTGAGATGTTCGGAAACACCCACGCACTCATTTTTTCCGCCAACGTATCGACGTCCGCCGCACTCGCGCCCTGCGCGCCCACACCGGGCATCAACACTGGACCATTCAGGTCCGTGAGGTCGGGCACGCTGTCAAGGGTTGCGCCAACAACAACCCCCACATCACCGAATTCACCCGCTTTTCTCCATGACGAGTTTTCCGCAGCCGCAGCGTCCACCATGAGCTGGTCGAGGCGCACCCATCAGTATTGACGCGGTCTTGTGCCTGGCGACCTTCCGGGTTAGAGGTGGCGGCCAGCATAACCTCCTGCGTGAGTGTGAGCCGGTTCAGCGCGGGGCGCAATGCCTCAAACCCCAGGTACGGAAACTGTCACGGCATCAGCACCAGCGGTGAGGAATCACCGAGCACGCTTCCAGCGTAGGCGAGCCATGGTGGAGCCAATATCTCCACGTTTCGCATCCGCACGACGAAAGGCACCCTGTTCGCGCAGGTCACGGATAGTCTCTTCCAACACGGCGTAGCTTCGAGACCAAACGCCTCGCAAGAAGGCAACCTGAGGTTTCACCAATGCCACGGATGGCGAACGCTTCCACAGATCCTGGAAAACCGCCTAAGGCCGTCCGCAGTCACGCCTAGTCCCCACTGCTCCAGTAGCGCCGGATGGGGGTCGATTCCCACGCAGAGCCGCCCGCACTCCGAGCAGAGACAGCCTGGGTTTTCACCGAGCTTCGCATCAGTCCTCCGTGTGGTCGAGTTCTTGCAGCGCACGCGCAGAGCTCCCGGCGCGGAGCACTGTCAATACCTGCACGGCGGCGGTCACGCCCTGGACCGTGGTGACCGGTGAGGATTCCACGTTAACGGCGGCGGCACGGATGTACGTAGCCGTCGTGGCGGGCACCTGCGGAGCCTGCCGGGGTGTTCAAAATCAGGTCAACCTCCCGTTTTTGATGCGGTCCACGATGGAGACGCCGTCGGTTCCGGCTTTGATGTCGGGTGTTTGAGCACCGGTTTCGCAGGGGATGCCGTTGCGGCGGAGCATACCTGCGGTGCCTGCGGTGGCGAGCATGGTAAAGCCAAGGGAGGCCAGGCGTTGGATGGGGAAAATGAGTGTGCGTTTGTCGCGGTTGGCCACGGAGACGAACACGGTGCCGCTGGTGGGTGGTTCCCGAACGCTCCTGCCTCGGCTTTCGCGTGAAAGCCGCGCCGAAGTTATCGGCCACGCCATCACTTCGCCGGTGGATTTTCATCTGGGCTGAGCAGAGGAGTCAAGCATGGAACCGTCGGGGCGTCGGAACCTGGTGAAGGGCAGGACGGCTTCTTTGACGGCACGATGGGTGCGTCGAGGGCAACGATCACCATCGTGGCTGGGTGGGGATCATGCCTTCTTCTTGAAGTTCGGCAATGGTAGCACCGAGCATGATGCGGGAGGCGGCTGGCCAGCAGCACGCCAGTTGCCTTGAGACAAAAGGCACGGTTCGGGAGCGCGCGGGTTGGCTTCAATGACGTGAGGATGTCGTCTTTGAGGGGCGAGGTGGACGTTGATGAGGTCCTCTGACGCCGATGCCGTGCGCAAGCGCGGCGGTGGATCGAACTTTGTTGATGTCTTCCGTGCCGAGCGTCATGGGCGGCAGCGCGCGAGCGGAGTCGCCGGGTGGATGCCCGCTTCTTCGATGTGTTCCATCACGCCGGCGAGGTAGACGTCGGTGCCGTCGCAGAGGGCGTCAACGTCGATTTCAATGGCGTTGTCGAGGAAGCGGTCGACCAGGACGGGATGGTCGCTGGTGATTTCGGTGGCGCGTTCGATGGTTGCGGAGGAGCGCTCGTCGTGAGACGTTCCATGCCGCGCCCGCCAAGCACGTAGGAGGGACGAACGAGGACGGGTCAACCGATTTTTCTGCGACATCGCGGGCCTGCTCGAACGAGGTCGCGGTGCCAAACGCCGGTGCGGGCAGTCCTGCCGTACGGAGTACTTCGCCGAATTCGCCGCGGTCTTCAGCCAGGTTGATGGCTTCGGGTGTGGTGCCCACAACAGGCACACCTGCGTTGCGGAGCTTTTCTGCCAGTCAGCAGGGGTTTGTCCGCCAAGTTGGACAATCACGCCTGCGACTGTGCCGGATTGGCTTTCGGCGTGGTAGACCTCCATGACGTCTTCAAAGGTAAGGGGTTCAAAGTAGAGGCGGTCGGCGGTGTCGTAATCGGTGGAGACGGTTTCAGGGTTGCAGTTGACCATCACCGTTTCGTAGCCGACGCGGGAGAGCTCCAGGGCGGCGTGGACGCAGGAGTAATCGAATTCGATGCCCTGCCCGATGCGGTTAGGTCCAGAACCGAGAATGATTACTTTTTCGCGTTCGACTTGGGGCATCACCTCTGATTCTGCGGCGGGGTCCAATTCGTAGGCCGAATAGTGGTACGGGGTTTGTGCCTCGAACTCGGCGGCGCAGGTGTCCACGGTTTTTGAATACGGGGCGAATGCCAGCGACCAGCGCGAGACGGCGTACGCCTTCCTCACCGGCAAATTCGGGCGAAGTGCAGCGATTTGCCGGTCGGAAACTTCGTTGTATTTGGCGGTGCGCAGGGGTTCCTCGGTGAGCACCGGGGCATCGACAAGCTCGGCACGGAAGTCCACCAGGGGCTTTAAGCTCGGCGAGGAACCAGTCAATGCCAGAGGCGGCGTATACCTCGTCCACAGTGGCGCCGAGCCAGTGCGAGTTCGGCGGCATCGTAGATGCGGCCTCGGTGGGGGCGTTTAAGATCCCGCGCTACGCGCTCACGTCCGGTGGCGCGGTCGCCGCGAATGCCTCGTCAGGGGACGGTCAGAACCCTGCTTGTTTGTTTTCAGCGAGCGCATGACTTTGCCCAGCGCAGCGATGTAGTTGCGGCCGAGCGCCATGGCTTCACCGACGGATTTCATGGTGGTGTGTAGGGTGTCATCGGCACCAGTGAGATTTTTCAAAGGCGAAGGTGGGGCTTTGACCTACATAATCCAACGTGGGTTCGAAGGCAGCTGGTGTGACGCCGGTGATGTCGTTGGTGATTTCGTCGAGGGTGTAGCCGATGGCGAGCTTTGCGGCGATTTTGGCGATGGGGAATCCCGTCGCCTTGGATGCCAACGCCGAGGACCTGGACACACGGGGGTTCATCTCGATGGTGATCAGGCGGCCATCGCGGGGGTTGACGGCGAACTGGATGTTGCAGCCACCGGTGTCCACACCCACTTCACGCAGAATGGCGAAGCCCTGGTTGCGCATGATCTGGAACTCGCGGTCGGTCAGCGTCATGGCAGGTGCGACGGTCACGGAGTCACCGGTGTGCACACCCAACGCATCCACATTTTCGATGGAACACACCACCACGCAGTTGTCGTTGGCATCGCGCATGAGTTCCAGCTCGTATTCTTTCCATCCGAGAATGGACTCTTCGATGAGCACATTGGCTTCGGGTGATGCCGCAAGTCCGCCGCCGGCGATACGTTCCACATCTTCGTTGGTAAAGGCCAGGCCGGACCCCAGGCCCCCCATGGTGAACGACGGCCGGACCACAACGGGAAGACCCAGTTCAGTCACGGTTTCCCGGACTTCATCCATGGTGTGGCTATCCCGGGAACGCGCGGATTCACCGCCGATTTTCGCCACAATGTCTTTGAATTTTTGGCGGTCTTCGCCCCGTTCAATGGCATCAATGTCGCGCCGATGAGTTCAACGTTGTATTTGTCCAACGAGCCGCGACGGTCCAGGGCAATGGCCGCGTTCAACGCGGTCTGCCCGCCGAGAGTGGCCAGTACCGCATCGATGGGGTGCCCGGCAGCGATTTCGGCTTCGAAGATTTTTTCAATGTATTCCGGCTGAATGGGTTCCACATAGGTGTGGTTGGCGAACTTCGGGTCGGTCATGATGGTGGCTGGGTTGGAGTTGATCAGGGTGACGCGTAGTCCTTCTTCTTTGAGCACGCGGCAGGCTTGAGTGCCGGAGTAGTCAAATTCGCAGGCCTGGCCGATGACGATGGGTCCGGAACCAATGACCAGCACGTGGTTGATGTCGGTACGCTGTGGCATTTACTTGTTACCTTCCTGGCGTGCTTCAAGGAGTTCAATGAACTGGTCAAACAGGGGTTCGCATCGTGTGGACCTGCGGCTGCTTCCGGGTGATATTGCACGGAGTAGGCGGTGCCGTCCAGCAGTGCCACGCCTTCCACCACGCCGTCATTCAAGCAGGTATGGGTGACTTTCGCCGGGCCGAACGGGGTGTCGAACACCTCACCAGCTGTGCCTTCCAAAGCAAACCCATGGTTTTGGGCCGTGATGTCGATGGTGCCAGTGTCGTGGTTGATCACGGGCACGTTGATGCCGCGGTGCCCAAACTTCAGTTTGTAGGTGTTCATTCCCAGGGCCCGGCCCAAGATTTGATTGCCAAAGCAAATGCCAAAGAACGGGATTTTGTTGGCCAGAACCTCGCGCACCACGGCGACCATCTCGTCGGCGGTGGCGGGGTCTCAGGACCGTTGATACAAAACCCGTCTGGATGTGGCGCATGATTTCTCTTCGTAGGGGGTGGCGGGCACCACGATCGTGCGGATACCGCGCTGCACAAAGTTGCGGGGCGTGTTGGTTTTAATGCCCATGTCGTAGGCGACCACGGTAAAGCGCTGCTTCCCTTCCGGCTCCACCACATAGGTGTCGTCGGTGGAGACATCACCTGCCAAGTCCGACCCCGTCATGCTGGGCTGCGCCTTCACTATTGCCAGCAGCTCCTCCTCCGGGCGCTGCGCATCTTCGCCGGAAAACAGGCCCGCCGCAATGGACCCATGGTTGCGCACGTGCCGCACCAGAGCCCGCGTATCGACGCCCCGGATTCCCGATCCCCTGCGCCGTCATCTCGTCTTCCAAGCTGCGGGTGGCACGCCAGTTGGATGCTTGATGCGCTAGGTCACGGATCACTAAACCGGCGATCCAGATTTTGTCACCGTGGGATTCCCCGTCTTCATCGTTCCAACCAGTGTTGCCGATCTGCGGGGCCGTAGCCACTACAATCTGCCGGTGATAGGAAGGGTCGGTCATAGTTTCCTGGTAGCCGGTCATGGCGGTGGTAAAAACTGCCTCGCCCAGGGTAGTGCCGGTGGCTCCGAAACCGACACCGCGGAAGACGCGGCCGTCGGCAAGCACGAGTATTGCCGGAGGGGTGGAAGTCACAAGGATGCCTTTCGGTGTTATTTGTTGCTGTGCTCTATGCCTGCGTACGTGGCTCGGCTGCGACGCCATCATTGCAGGTCACGCGGCCGCGCAGGATTGGATGTGTCACTTTCGTGTGGAATTCCATTCCCTCATAGGGGGTGTTGTCCGCTTTGGATGCCATATCCTCGCCGTGCGCCACCCAGTGACAGTCGGGGTCAATAATGGTCAGGGTTGGCGGGCTCCCCCACCGCAATGGGGCGGCCGTGGCCGGGTAGGCACTAATTTCAGCAGGCTTTTCGCTCACGACCCGCGCCGCAGCGCCAATCAGCGCGCCGGTACGCACAAAGAGTATCCGCGATGATGGGCGGCGAGGGTCTCAACCCCAGCATGCCGGGGGCGGGCGTGCTCAAACTGCAGCACTTGTCCTCAGAGCCGTGGGGCGCGTGATCAGTGGATACGCAGTCGATGATCCCGTCCAGAAGTGCTTGCCCGCAGCGCCAGCGTGTCATGGTTTTTCGCGCAGCAGCGGGTTGACCAGTTTTACTCCGTCGTATGGGTGTCCAGGCGCTCGTCTGTGAGAATCAGGTGGTGCAGGGGTGACCTCAGCAGTCAGCAGGGATCCCCTTCTCCTTTGCCCAGTCAACAGCTCCACAGTCCCCACTGTGGAGGCGTGGCAAATATGCACCCGGCCGCCATAATCCCTGGCCAGCAGCGCGTCACGGGCGACAATAGATTCCTCAGCTGCGCGGGGCCAGCCGCGCAAACCTAGACGGGCGGCATTCGGCCCTTCATGGGCTACCGCGCCTTCCGTCAGGCGTGGCTCTTCGCAGTGCTGAGCCAGAAGCACGTCCTGGCCACGTGAATACTCAATGGCGCGGCGCATGATCAGGGGGTTGTCCACGCACTTGCCATCGTCAGAGAACATGCGGACCTTGGCGGCGGAGTGAGCCATCATGCCGAACTCGGTGAGTTCTTTACCTTCAAGGCCCTTGGTAATGGACCCCACCGGGTGCACATCGCACAGACCAATAGACTGGCCTTTAAACCACCGACTCCGCAATCACCGGCTGATCCGCGGCAGGCATGGTGTTGGCCATGGTGAACACGGCGGTAAAACCACCCTTGGCGGCAGCAGCCAGACCCGTGGCAATGGTTTCGTGTCCTCCCTGCCGGGTTCCCGCAGGTGAACGTGCAGGTCCACCAAACCAGGCAGCAAGACCGTGCCTTTCGCATCAATCACAGTGTCGGCATTGGCATCATCTGCGGCATCCACGTCTGCGATCAGACCATCTTCGATCAGGATGTTCACAGGGTTCGCCTTCGCCATCAGGACGGACGTTGCGGATCAGCACACTGCCACGCTCTACGGGGCCGAGGGTCACCGGTTGCCGGATAGTTATTCTGAGACATCACATTCCCTATTTTTAGCGTTATCGGTTCCAACAAGCAGCGTGAACAACACCGCCATGCGCGCGTACACCATTACTCACCTGCTGCAACACGGCGGTTTTGCGGGGCGTCTGCAACCTCATAGTTAATTTCCATGCCGCGTAGCATCGGCCCCGGGTGCATCACCATCGCGTGTTCGGGGATGCGGGCTAACCGCTCGCTGGACATGCCGTACAGGGTTGCGTACTCCCGTTGCGTGGGGAAAAAGCCGCCGTGCATGCGTTCTTGTTGCACGCGCAGCATCATCACGGCGTCGGCATCCGCAATCTCGGAATCCATGGTGTAGGAAGTACGTACCGCCAGTTCTCCACACCCATGGGAAGCAACGTTGGCGGAGCAACCAGCACAACCTCGGCCCCAGGTTGCTCAGCAGATCCACATTGGAACGCACCACGCGGGAATGCAGGCAGTCCCCCACGATCACCACCTTGCGGCCCTCAATGGTGCCGAGGCGCTGGCGCATGGTCACGGCGTCGAGAAGTGCCTGCGTAGGGTGCTGATGCGCGCCGTCACCAGCATTAATCACGCTTGGGCCGTCCAGCCACCCCGCCACCTGCGCGGCGGCACCCGACGAGGGGTGACGCATGATAATCGCATCCGCGATGGCCGTCAGCGTGGCAGCGGTGTCCTTCAGCGACTCCCCGCTCTTCGCTGACCTGACGACGACGACGTTAATCACATCGGCGCTCATCCACTCTGGCCGTTTCAAACGACGCCCGTGTGCGCGTGGAATTTTCATAAAACATGGGTGAAAAATCGTGCGACCACGCAGGGGTTGGAAAGCTTCTTCACCTCACGATCCAGCAGCGCCTCGCGGAAGCAATCAGCCTCATCCATCAGGGCCAACAATCTCATCTCGGCTTAAGTCAGCAATAGACAGCAAATAGCTTCATGGTGGCGCTACTCCTCGCCCTGGGTGGTGGTATCGGTGATGGTGCGAGTCAGCGTCACCGCATCGCGGCCGTCGATCTCCGCAAACAGTACAGTGACATCCTCGGCGCGAGACGTCGGCAAATTTTTACCCACATAATCAGCGCGAATGGGCAGCTGCCTGTGCCCACGGTCCACAAACACCGCCAGCTGCACCTGCTCCGGGCGACCAATATCGCGCAACGCATCCGGCGCAGCCCTGATGGTTCGGCGAATAGAGGACGTCATCAACGAGGATTACCGTGGCACCATCAATGCCAGACGTAGGAATAGTGGTGGGCAGAAGCGCACGATGGGAGCTTACCGCCGATCGTCCCGATACAGCGTCACATCCAGCGCCGTCGGAACATCCACCCCCGAAAAACTCCTTGATACTCGCCGCTAAACGCTCTGCCGGTGGCACCCCGCGAAGAATACCAAGTAAAGAATCTCTTGACCAGCAGTTTTCTCAATAATCTGGTGCGCGATGCGCACGACAGTCCGATTCACATCATCCGCAGACAGCAGTTCCGTGACATCAGCGAGTGCCATTATCGCCCATCGTGACCTCCTTTCCCGCCTCACAGTGCGGTCCGTTAAGGATGCCTTTTTGGCCTTTGACACGTAACGCCATAGCACCGGCACGTTCACGGGTGCCATGTGAGGGTAAGCACGGGTGGAAAGCAAAAACCACTGCACAACAAAGGTGGTTCTGCTTACTGCTTATCGACGTCGCGCGAGTCGCCGTGGGTTGTAGCTGTAACTGTTCCTCTTACCCAAGCCTATCCCGAACTAGTAGATTTGAGGTATGGGAGACTGACACACCGCACAAAATCCGTATACGTTCTCACTAGGGATGCAGTGTGTCTATTATTTCTTTTTCCCCATGTCACTTTTCTTATCCCACCACCGATGTCTCACAAATGTCTCATTCACATGCGGAACCGATGAACGCTTATGCGTTGTAGGACCAAGCAGCTCAGGAAAACAACCCTCCTCAAACTCGCCTCGGCGAAGCCTCACACCACTTCACGGGCATGTGGACACGCCACTTTCATGGGACAACCATGCCCCACTCACAACTGTCAGTGACGTAATTGATGCTGCATGCCACCAGGTACTCAAGCTACGACACGAGTTTGACATGCTCAGCCACCAACTTGCCTTTGATGTTTCAGCCCGAAACTGCCCGACGCTTTGATGAACTACTTGCCGCATTACAGCCATGAATGGATGGGAGTTAGATACACAACTGGACAAGACTCTGCGTAGCCTGGGGCTGGGTAACGTGCACTGAGACCACCCCTGGATTCACTCTCCCTGGGCAACAAGAACGATTACACCTCGCCGCCGTTCTGCTGCGGGGTTCTCCCGCGTTGGTGGTCGATAGACCAACCAATCACCTGATACGACAGCCCGAGAATTTGTGATACAAGCCTTGACGAGGCTGGAACGGACCAGTGCTGTTTGCCAGCCACGATCGTGACTTTATTGACCGTGCCGCACCGGCATCCTCGACTTAGACACACCACATCGCGGCACGCCACTAGCCACCGCCAGGACAACCAACAACAAACGGCATATATCGCTGCAACGGAACCTATTCCGATTACGTGCAAGAAAAAGACACGGCCCGCAGCCCTGACACTTACAGATACATGCCCACCAGCACACGACAAACAGCAGTTGTTGCAGCACCGTTTTTCCTCTGAGACCATGGGTCACCGGAACGCCACCCACGCAGCAAGTACGCGCCTCGAAAAAGTACTATGCAGATCGAGCACAAACAGTATCAACCCGGCGGATCAATGATGATTCCCGCCGACTGGACAAAGCTTACGAAATCGAGTTCGTAAACGGTATGACGCAATCACTATTACTTTTCCAGATCCAACTGTAGTGTCTGCGGGTATTGCGTGTTCGGTAAAACGTGCATATTCCTGGTCGTCTGGGTCCTGTTGGTTTCGAGCTTGCTGGTGGTGAGCACATGATGATCACCGGGGTAAACGGTGCCGGGAAATCAACCCTACTGCGCTGGATTCATACCAGACAATGCCTGGCAGCAGAAGCCAGCGGCACCATAAGTGCTGCCGATTCGGTGTTCGTTCGCAGGAACTCCCACGCAACAAAAGACGAACTCATACCACCAGAGATATGGCATAACGGGATTGGTGACCTGGGTGAAAGCTTTCTTCACCCCCTGAGACTATGGGCAACGCCACTAGAACAGTTATCAGATGGAAACAAACGTCGCGTTCAACTGGCCTCGCGCTGGCACAGCAGCCGGAGTTTCTGATTATTGACGAGCCAACAAACTACCTTGATATCGATACCATTGAATCCCTTGAAGCGGCCATAATGAGCTGGCACGGAACACTAATCATTGCCACTCATGATCAATGGCTAATTGATACATGGAACCAGACACCCGCCGATGGTGAACCACACCGGCAGCACCTCACTCTGACCACTAATGTCGCATCCAGTCAATAAAATCATGCACTGCCTGCACATATCCCCCGTTATAGTCTTGGTCCAAAAGCCTGCGTTCTTTCCTCAAAAGCCATTGAACTATGGTGTCAATCTGATCGGGTTCCACTGTGATACGCAACAGATCTAAAGGCATATTTACTTCGACTGGTAGTTCTGACGATTTGCTATCCCATTCCATGTAAAGTCCGTTACCGTGAGCTGCCATGGTCGTTGTTGATCGCAGGGTTGACACCACCGCTACCGGGCCGAACTGCAGCGTTGTCCACGAATGTTCGATCAGAGAACTACCAGCAAGCTCATCATCGATCATCCGCGTTAAAGTCGTCCATGGCCTGCCTCCGGCCTCCTGGATAGCTTTTCATCAACAACCTCACCCGGATGTTGCTGAAAATCGGTGAGGAAAGCTCGATGATGGTCTCTGTGGCATGTGCTTTTTGAGATGCTGAAGCGGCTGCGTTAATGCAGAACCTTCTGTATAGCTAGTAAACGCAGGATCATAGACGTTGACGCTGGTCTCTACGACCCCAGGACGCCTAGTGGGATGACTTGGCTCAAAAGAATCACTCGGCCATATTGTAGGGGCAGTCAGCCGATAGGCAATCATGTGACCATCATAATCTTGTTTTGGTTTTCATCACACATCTGGCTGAGCTATTGCTGTATCACAAAGACTATGATGACAACCATGTGATGATGTACAGCATTTTATTACCACACGCCTAGAATTTTCCAATTACCGAGTTTGAACCAAAAAGGTATTTACAGGAGAAAGTCCAAAAAGAATTTCGGCAATATATTAATCACTGTTATTATGCTGTCGGCACAATCAGCAGCGCGATTTTAAAATCTGCTTACGTTTCAAATATAAAATAGATCACCCTATCACGTGTCGGACTTGTCTAACATGGTTGTTGTGATTCTTTTCCCACTATTACACTTGATCAAGGTGACACACCCTGATCCGGTATACCCTTTATCGGTTTGGATGCTATCTGGAGTTATGATATTGGAGCAATCCTGTAGCTCTAAGCGCGGTGAGATCGTGTGTAGTTCCTGGTGAAACACTGTTGCGATAGAAGAAATTTCATGATTGATGATCACTTGAATCATCGATGCATGCGCGGAAAAATCGTACTTCACCTTTGCCCTTGATGAGGCACACACTGGCAAAGTGGCGTCGATATCTCCCAATACCTAAATCAGCTCATTAATCCCATACTCATGAGATACAAACTTAATATCAAATTTTTACACATTCGCAAAGTAAAAATTCGGCGCTTAAAAATTTTATAGTTTTGATCCCATGTGATAAAGATTTATCTAAATTACCATTTCTTGATAAAAATATTTTCAAACCTATACTCTATTCCCATTTGATCAATTTCTCTTGAGTATCCAAATATTGCCCATCTTTCAAACGCCTTAGAGAAAAAATTTAAAGCAGATTCGTCTGTGACATTTGGATAAAATATACTTTTATATGCCTCGAGAATATCTTTGGGAATCTCTTCTTTCCTGCTATGACCAGTAGGCCTGACGGACCAGCCTCAAAACTCAGGGTAATATATAGAAAATAGCTTAGCAGGAGATATAGGGAAAGAAATTCTTATGACCGCTGAATTTTTTATAGGCTCCTCCCTAAAGGGAAGCAAATCATCAAGAAAACTAAAGTTCGATGGCGGTTTGCTTAATTATCTGTGACCAAATTACTTCAACTGAATTATCTTCATCCCAAATTTTTAGCATAGAATCAGGGCAGCCATCAGCAAAAATGTAGCCTTCTAGTTCAGGGATTTTGATGATATAATTAACTATGCAGATGAAGGGGTTAGCCTTTTCCTCCCGGATGCTTCAACCTTAAATATGTCAAAAATTTGTCTCGTTATTTTCTTCATATTTCAAAGTATACCCTCTGGTCTCGTGGTTATATTATCGGCGCACATCAAAGTATAGCTGGTACATCATGCCAACATCATTACCGCATCCTATCAGTGGATTGGCATCTCCAATATTTCCAACTGTCTCCGTCGTTTCTTTTAATAGAGTTGTATAAGTCGGGGCATGCTTTAATATATTGATGACTATCATGAAATCATTTTTAGGAGAGATATTCAAAAAGAAATGTTCAACCATACATAAAATCTATTTTTCAAGGTTGGGTAATTCTTGAATATTTTCAAAGGTGTTCATGAGGATGCCAGCCCATCCGGGCCGCTTTAAATCACGTATTAAAAATCTTACACTGCTACCACCATTAGAGTGCACTGGCCGTGGAGGCCATCAAAACCCTGATAACAAAACCCACCTATCCTAGAACCCATGACGTTCACCATGCAGCCACACTCTGCCGCTTGACCGAAAAACTCGTGTGGGACTGGCATACCCGCCCAGGCGCGGTGAAGCGCCTGACCCTACCGTTTGTGCCCATGTCGGTAGAAAGAGGCAACCAGCCTCGCCGACGACTAGCCACGTTCTACTTCCAGGAAAGCTTCAGTGGGTGGCGCAACACCAGCCTTCTGGCTACATTCCCGAACAGCGCTTTACTGACGTCTGCGTGTCGCCAGTAATAAAAAGGAGCCGGAGGGTGGCGTCACACGCACACTTTCGCTGACACCCCAGAGGGCACCACTCTCATTACGACTATGTAGATTCCCGCATTCCAATCTCACACAAAAAGCTACGCAGCGTTTTTGCCTATCGGCAACACCAGCTCTACCACGATCTCGCGTTTTCATCGTCGCTAGCTCTTACTAGCCCATCTACCAAACCACTTACCATCGCGGTCACCGGAGCGTCGGGCCTTCAATGGGTCGCACCCTGACAGCACAGTTGACCACACTCGGCCACGCGGTCATTCCGCTTGTACGCAAAGCCTCTCATATCGCCTCACCACCAAGCATGCAGCACACCCCCACTCCCCTCTTCCTCGTTTCTGGGATCCCGTTAACCCAGCGCCTGACCTTCTTGACGACGTCGACGTGCTGGTGCATTTAGCGGGCGAACCAATCGCTGGGCGGTTTAACCGAAGTCACCGAACCAGATCGAGGGATTCACGCGTTGTTCCTACGCGCCCTCGCCAAGCTTGTCAGCCAGTCATCATCGTGTTCGACCATGGTGTGTGCGTCGGCAATTGGCTTTTATGGTTTCACCACGATGAAACACAACACCACTCACGGTCTCACTGAAACCGGTACCCAAGGCGATGGTTTCCTTGCTGATGTCGTCGCCGAGTGGGAGTCTGCCTGCGCTCCGGCTCATCCAAAACGCGTTGTCAACGTGAGAACGGGCATCGTACTCAGTGCACAAGGCGGTGTTCTCCCACCGATAGCTGCGTTGTTTTTCTACTGGTATGGGTGGGCGTTTGGGTTCAGAGTAAGCAGTGGATGTCGTGGATCGCGCTGGATGACCTCACCGACATATATGTTCGCGCCATCGTTGATCCCACTCTCAACGGACCCGTCAACGCTACCGCCCCAACACCTGTCCGCAACAGTGAGTTCACTACCACACTGGCACATCTTCTGCACAGACCGTCCCTTATCCCCACTCCGGCATGGGCGCCTGGTTTGCTTGTGGGTAAGCAGGGGCACGCAGGGAACTGGTTCTGCTGATCAGAAGGTTCTTCCCGCCAAGATAGTCAATCATGATCACACCTTCCGTTACCCCACTCTTCGGTCTGCTCTTGCGCACGAACTCGGCAAAGAATCCCTGTTCTAGCCCAGCGCTCGGCGGCTGTTCCACAGCAAGCCGCTCAGACATGTCTATGCTGGAATAACAACACGTGTCCAGCCAGATGGGATTGTCAATGCAGCTTTACCACCAGCCATGTTCTGCCGTTCGATCGGGGAGCTTGTGTGGGATTGGCATACCCGCAAAGGAGCAGCTGCGCGGCTGATCCCGCCGTTTTTCCCATGCACCCGGTCAAGGAAGCGGAACGGCTGTCCGGACAGCACCACCACCTATTCTCTTCCGGCTGGTCTGCGCTGGGTCTCGCGTCACGACCTTTCAGCGTATCGTCGTGGCCACCGCTTTCGGAGGTCTGCGTGTCGTCGCCGAGTCGCTCCATTGCCGATTGCGGCACACCACAGTTCTGCGCTGACGCGGAGGGCGGCACCCTCACGCGACGATATTCACACCCGCGCCCCCAGCGGCGCTCAAGGTTTTCTGGCTTACCGTCAGCATCAGCTGCTGGGCGGTTATCGTTTCTGTCCCGCATAGCAGCGCTTGTCGACGCCCCGCCCTCACCGTTGGCGTCACCGGTTCCCGAGTCTGATTGGTCGCGCCGTGACAGCCCAGCTACGTACTGCAGGACGCACGGTGGTACAGATCGTTCGGGAAAAATGCGCCCTGGTAGGCGTTTGTGGGAGCCTTTTCATCCAGCACAAAGACCTGTGGACGGCATCGATGTGGTGGTGCATTTGGCGGGCGAGCCAGATGCTCGGCAGGTTCAACGACGACCACAAGAAAGCCATCCGCGATTCCCGCGTCGTTCCGACCCGTAAACTTGCGGAACTCGCGGCGTCGTCACCGCAGTGCGGCATTCATCTGCGCGTCAGCCATTGGGTTGTACGGCCGCACACAGGCGAGACGGCGGTGACCGAGACGTCGGAACCCGGCAGGGTTTCCTGGCGGAGGTCACACAGGAGTGGGAGGCGGCCTGGCGGCTGTTGAGGCTGGCAAACGTGTAGTGAATATTCGGACGGGCGTGGTACTCAGCGGGCGCGGCGGTGTGCTTCCGATCAAGCGCGTGCTGTTTTCTACTGGTCTGGGTGGGAATCGTCGGCGGCGGAAGCAGTGGGTGTCGCGGTTTCACTTGACGATCTCAGCGACATTTATGTTCGCGCGGTCGTTGACCCACTATCCGGTCCGATCAACGCTGTTGCCCCCAATCCGGTGCAGAACGCGACATCACAAAAGGCACTGTCGAAACAACAACCGCCCAGCTCTCATGCCTATTCATCGTTGGGACCGAAGCTGTTGCGCGGTAAAGAAGGCAACTGACTGATTTCCCGTGCTGACCAACGCATCTCCCCCGCTATGCTATCAAGCAAAAGAACATGTTTCGTTTCCCCACGGTTGAGGAGGCGCTGGCGCATGAACTCGGCGGCGATGAATTGTTGCCCGACCCAACCAAGGACTAAGGAGCCCTGGCCATTCCTGACACAGTGACCCCACTTACCATTGATCGTGTTGCCGAGATTTTTCACCAACGAAGACTTGCAATATCGCATCGGCGACGAACCAAACATCCTGCCTCAGCGGTTTCCCCAACACCGCTAGTTGCCCTCGTTATTGACGGCGACACTCTCAAATTTGAGGGCCGATGGCGTAGAACCCCATCCACTGACGCACCAACCATTTTGGCCGTGGTCAGCGAATGGAACCTGACGCAGATCATGCCGGCACTTCTTTGTGGAAAACCACCCCTGGGACGTTGGCACTCATTGTGCACCGTGAACTGCTGACAGAAGGCGGCGTTTCCGCAACCAGCTCGGTGCCTTCATCACCTCCTCAATTCACAACACCTAGCGTGCTTCAACTGGCTGGAAGAGCAATTCCACACACTGTCACCTGGGATACCCCGCAACAGAAACAACCGAGACTGAAGGAGCGGCCGACGATGAGTGAACAAGTCACATCGGTCACCGCTGATGACGTTGTCAATGTGAGAGCGAGTTTGGGGATTACCCTCACCCTCGCCGACGATGAACCCATCGGCAGCGCCAACCCTCAATGGATATAACGTGACGTTCGCGCTGGTCAACAACACTGCGAGTGATCGTGCGGGCAGATAAAACCACCGAGGAAAAAGTTGCCGACAGCAGCCCACCTTCTTCCTGGCCTGCAATCATTTCAATGCATATGTGCACAGCACAAGGCGGCGCCGTCAACCAGCACAGAAATGGTGATCATTCGCACGGAATGCGAGTTCATTGTGGCCGCTGGCCTCACCCACGAGCAACTGAGAGACATACCTGAAGAGTTCCGTAGACAATGTGCTGGCTGCGCAGGGAGAACGTGGCGCATGCCACCGCATCGTTGCAGGGCAACGGCAACACAGAATCGGAAGCAAAGACACCGATAACTAAGCGGCGGTGAGCGTTGTTGGCCGGTGAATGTCGTGCTCTACCTCTAGCAGTGTGGTCGAGCGCGGCAACAAAAATAGCCGATTGAACAACGTTAGTGCAAACTTTGCATAAAAGTATGCTTATCTTCAAGCGTGAAAACAGGGAATTTTTGTACCTGAGTATAAGCACACTTGACGATGTAATGCCCTGCGAACTTTAGGATAGCCACCGCAACCGCGCGACACGCGGTGCCTCCACCTCGTCGTCACCCAACCCCGAACCCTCTTCAGCAGAGTCCAAGCACCACAACGCTATCCGCGAGGTTGTATGGCGGTGTTTTCGGCGCGAGAGGTCGTCCACGGCACCCGCGAGTAGCATCAGTGCTGCATTGATGTACGGCGCTGCCGCATCGGTGGAATATTCGCTGGCAGTTCCACGCCCTCAACCACGGCAGTTTTAACGGGGGAACATCGGGGTTGAACAGTAGCTCCAGGTGGCCACCCGCAGGATGGCACGGTCAACGGCAGGAAGACGTTTCCAGCATCCAGTTGTCCAGAGGTAACGCGAAATAACCTCGTCAACACGGTCAGTTCACGGCGACCGCCACGATCTCTTGGGTGTCAGGGGCAACTGGTTTCACCGGCGGATCGGGCTGCTGGGATAACTCGATGCGATCGTCGACGATGGCCACGGGGTCAATGTCGCGCGCCTCGGCTTCGAAAATAATATCCACGGCGCGCCGACGGGCGCTGTCAGCGCGACCCGTGGCGCCGGGACTTGTCTTGACGGGTGTTACTCACGGTCACCTTTGTGGTTGAAAACTATGGTTGAAGCTTGGTTGTTGACGCGGGAGATGTAGGATCCGTCGGGGTGTCCACTGAGCGTTGCCGGTTTCAATGAACAGCGGAACTTGAATTTCGGCACCGGTTTCCAGAGTGGCGGGCTTGGTGCCGCCGGTGGAGCGATCGCCCGCAAGCCGGGGTCGGTGTGTTCAACGCGCAGTTCTACGGATACGGAAGTTCCACGACTAGCGGCTCTTCTTCGTGGAAGGAACTCCTGCTAACCGCCGTCAGTAGGAGACTTGGCACCCTCACCAACCAGGTGCGGTTCGAGTTCGAGTTGTTCATAGGTTTTAGCATCCATGAACACGTAGTTCGTGCCGTCGTTGTACAGGTAGGTCATGTCACGGCGGTCAACGGTTGCGGTTTCTACTTTCACACCAGCGTTGAAGGTTTTGTCACCACTTTGCCGGACACAGCGTCCTTCAGCTTGGTGCGCACAGCTGGGCCTTTTTACCCGGCTTGACGTGCTGGAGACTCATGATTTGCTGCGGTTTGTTGTCAACCTTCAGCTGCAAGACCATTTTTGAAATCGGCGGTAGTTGCCACGTGTTTTCTCCTTGGAGTTTTATACGACTAGCTGTTTTTAGCCTACACCACAGTAGTTCTTTGCCGCTGGTGATGATTTCCGCTCACCAGAGGTGATGATGAGCGTATCTTCAATGCGAACTCCGCCTTTTGCCTGGCACGTAGATGCCCGGCTCAATGGTCAGAGTCATGCCTTCGGCAAGTTCACCACTTCCGGTGGTGGCAGCGTAGGGCAGTTCGTGCACGTCCAAACCGATTCCGTGGCCTGTGGAGTGTACAAAATAGTCGCCGTATCCGGCTGCCTTGATGATGTCGCGGCAAGCACGGTCCACGTCGCGTAACGACGTCCCGGGAGTCGCCACCTTCACACCCGCCAGCTGTGCCTGCAACACCGTGTCATAGATTTCTTTGGTGAAGTCGGTGGTGTGCTCCATGATGAGGGTGCGGGTCATGTCGGAGTTAAATCCGTTGGCGTAGGCACCGAAGTCGATGGTCACCAAGTCACCGGCTTTGATGACGCGATCGCCGGCACCGTGGTGCGGCTTGGCGGAGTTCGGCCCAGAGGCAACGATGGTGTCAAAGCTGGGGCGTTCGGCACCGAGTTTTCGCATGCGATATTCCAGGTCTGCGGCAATATCGCGTTCAGTACGGCCCACGGCCACTTCTCCAGCAGCCAGCATGTCCTCGTACGCCTGAGAGGCTAGTGCGGCGATACTACGCAGGCCTTCCAGCTCTCCTGGATCTTTCACCAGCCGAGATTTTTCGATGATGCCGCGCACCGGCACCAGTTCAACGCCCTCGCCGCATGCTTGTTGCAAGCGCTCATACTCGGCAACGGTAAGGTAGTCAGCTTCATAACCCACTCGGCGCGGACCAGTAATCTCCTTCAGTACTGTATCCGCGCGGGGCGTCAGGATACAGTCAATATCGGGAACTGCCTCCGCGATTTGGGTGGTGAGCGTCCGTCAGTGCTGATCCGCGCCGAATGGTCTTTGTTCAGTAACAGCGCCGCGTTCGAACCGGAAAACCCGGACAGGTATCGCACGTGGGTGAGGTGAGTTACCAGTACGGAGTCAATGTTCTGCGCGGCCAGTTCGGCAGCAACGGCGCGTCGCCGGTCGGGGTACTGAGTATCAGCCGTAGCCATGATGTGTCGTTCTTTCTTTTTGGTTTGATGTTCTTCTATCTAGATGAGCGAACCCCAGACAGGTCCAGCGAAATACTCCAAGGCCAGTTCGTAGCCTTTCACCCCAAGGCCCGCAATCACACCAATTGCAATGGGCGAGAGATAGCTATGGTGCCGAAACTCTTCACGGGCGTGCACGTTGGAAATGTGCACCTCAATGAACCCTGCGCCATCGGCGTCTCCATAACCAGCATCCTGCAAGGCAACAGGGTGTGGGTGAGCCCACCGGGGTTGATGATCACAGCCGCGCGACGTCAGCAGCATCGTGGACCCAGCCAATCAGTTCGGCTTCAGAATTGGATTGCTTAAAGTCCAGGTCAATTCCATAGTCTTCGGCGCGTTTCCGCAGCGTCGCCTCCACGTCGGCAAGTGTGGTTGTGCCGTACACGTCGGGTTGACGTTTACCCAAGCGGTTCAGGTTTGGCCGTCTCAGCACCACCACCGCTGTATTACTCATGATTTTCCCCTCTCACGGTTCAGAAATCGCCTGGTAGGCTGCCCGTAATTCGTCGTCACTGGTGTCTTCCAGTCGGTGGTTTCCCCACCCCGGTCAATGCGACAAACGGATGTGCCCATCACGGTTCTTCTATCCCGCCGCATGCCGGCGATAAGCTCGATTGAAATGCCCACCCTCATAGCTGGTTGGCGGGCCAGCGGATTCAGGATGCTGCGGTGACGCTGCGCCAACGCGGCGATCGATAAGCCCCTGAGGCGTGCTGGCTCGGCGACAAACATCATGCCTACAGCCACAGCGTTGCCGTGACGCCAGGTGAAATGCTCCGCAATTCCACGGCGTGACCAAACGTGTGACCATAGTTGAGGGATTTCCCGTGGCCCTGCCTCCTGCAGATCCTCTGACATCCTCGCGCCTTCACCGCAACGGACCGGGCAACCAGCTCCGGCAAGTGACCATCCACACGAAGGCACGCCGCCGGGTCAGATTCATACAGGTCACAAATCGCGGGGTCGGCAATAAGCAGTCTAATAATTTCCGCAGAGCCCGCCACCAGCTCATCCTCTGGCAGCGACCGCAACCGATCCAGATCAACAAAGCACGGCGTACGGCTCAGTGGAACGCTTCACCAAGTTCTTCCCCGCCGCAGTGTTAATACCGTCTTACGCAGCGGCATCCACCATGGCCAGCAACGTGGTGGGCACCTGAATAACCTTGATACCGCGCATCCACGCCGCAGCGACAAAACCTGCAAGGTCCGTGGCGGCGCCGCCACCAAGACCAATCACCACATCGCGGCGGCCAAAGTTCTTCTCCCCAGCACGTCAAACAACGGCCTGCCACCTGCAAAGTCTTGCCATTTTCAGCGTCGGGTAGCTCAATCAGCGTCGTCTCCAGGCCAGCAGCAGACACCGCATTGGCGAGGAGGTCGCGGCGTCGATAAGTGCTGGCTGGTAGATAAGCGCAACCTGTGTCGCGCCGGGAGCTGCGGCGGCGGTGCGGGCGATGGTCTCGTCGAGCCCGTGGTCAATGACCACCTCATAGGGGTCCGGTCCGGTGACGTTGATGGTGGGCACGCGCCGTCCTTTCACAGAAGATGGAAAACTCAGCTGATGGTTCAAGATGGCGCAAAGACATCAGCCACCACTTTCTGGGGTGTGCGGTGGTCGGTGCGAGCTTTGAAACCGAAAGCCTCGCGGTATAGGTGCGCGTTCGTCGACAAGCTGCTGGTAGCTGCAGAGATCGATTCCCTGGCGCGCCTGTGACAACGGGCCTGGTAGGTGTTTGGTTGGTGCGTCGCACGCCTTCTTCAACGGAAACATCCACGCAGACGACTTCGTGGTTGGCCAGGAGCGCTCGCGTGGGTCTGTGACCACGGCCCGCCGCCAGGCTGACCACGCCGTCATGACGAGTGCTTGGGCCACGTGCTCGGGCTTCGAGTTCGCGTGGATGTTCTTCACCGAGGTCCGAGTGAGACCTCGCCGCATCGTTTTCCTTGGTCTTGTTCGATGAGGGCGTCGGAGTCAACATGTGGTGTTGAGTGCGCGAGGCTGAGTCGACGCCCGATGGTGGTTTTTCCAGCCCCTGAGCCAACGAGACAACTCGGGGTTGAGACATCAGACTGTTAAACTCCAAAACGTTCTGTGACTTTTGCAAGGTAACTATCAATGTTTCGGCTAGTTTCTGAGATATTATCACCTGCGAACTTATTCAACACGGCGCGGGCAAGAACGAGGGTGACCATTGCTTCGGCAGCAACGCCCGCTGCGGGGACTGCGCAGACGTCGGAGCGTTGGTGGAGTTGCCGAGGCAGGGAGCTCCGGTAGCCATGTCGATAGTCTTCAGGCACGGGGCACTGTGGAGATGGGTTTCACAGCTACTCTCTACGATGGTGGTTGGCCGTTAGTCATGCCGCCTTCAAGCCCACCGGCGCGGTTGCTGGTGCGTGTGATGGCACCAGTGTCGGTGCGAATGAGTTTCGTCGTGGGCTTGGGATCCCGCGGCGTCGAGCTTCGGCGAAACCATCGCCGATTTCGACGCCCGCAGTCGGGCTTGGATGCCCGCACGCGCTGCGGCAGAGTTGGGCATCAAGCCGATCATCACCGAGACGTACGAGCCCAGTCCGATGGGAAGACCACGAACGATGACTTCAACGGCACCGCCGAGAGTGTCACCCTGCTTTTTAGCGGCTTCGATCTGGGTAATCATGTCTTTTCGGCGCCACTATCATAGGCGCGAACCGAGAAGGCATCAATGGCATCAAGATCGCTGAAGGTGGAATGGGGCCTTGATACGTCAGACTCGCCGATGGAGATGACGTGTGACAATACTTCCACGCCGAGTGTTTCGCGGAGGAAGTTGCGTGCAACGGTGGCGGCGAGCCACCCTGGCTGCGGTTTCACGGGCGGATGCGCGTTCCAGGATGGGTCAGGCCTCGTCCATGTCGTAGTTTGAGCATTCCGGCGAAGTCGGCGTGCCCTGGGCGTGGCCTGGTGAGTTTTGCACCTCGGCCGGAGTTCATGGCGGCGGCGATGTCGGGGTCGCTAGTGTCGATGGGGTCAGCGGACATGATGGTGGTCCATTTCTGGGCCATTCGGTGTTGCCGATCATGATGGCGATGGACCGCCAAGCGTCTGCCCATGTCGAACACCCGTCAGCATGAGACCTCGTCGGCCTCGAATTTCATGCGCGCTCCCCTGCCATATCCGAGACGGCGGCGGGCTGGCTGCGTGGAAAGTATACGTCACTGGTGATGGGCACCCCCGCCGGCATGTGTTCGGTAGCGCAATCAAAAGCTGACCGTGGGGATTCACCTGCAGTTGTCCATCCGAAGCATACTAGTTATTGTGTCGCGGAACTGGGTCGGAGGAAAACATGCGCTGGTGTTACATCACTGCGTAGTGGTGCCACAACGCCAAGCGCCGTCGCCCCGATCATTCCGGGGCCATGTGGCACAGCGTGTCGCCTGGTTATCAGCAAAAGGACCGACGGTGCTAAGCGACGCCCTCCTACGCCACGAGCCACCCCCGCCACCCGCCGCATGGCAGCCAGAACTCCCCAGGCTGGCAGCTAGTTTCGCGTCACCGCCTCGACTCCCCACTGATGTGCACGATGCTATAGAGAGGGGCGTCTCAGGCAACCGCCAAGTATCGCAGGGGGTCACCAGCGGCGGCAGCAGCGACGATAGCCACCGCGAATCCGTGTAGGTCAGCACATTGGGCGAGCGTGAAAGCACACATCCCAACCAACAAGAAGACTTGCCCACGACTACACATGCACCCCACGTGAGGCTTGGTGTGGAGTTCTAGTGCGGGTCGTTGATCAGTGCCTGCCACATCGCCTCACGTGGCGCAGAAACTCCGGTGAACTGCTCGAATTGCCCATATGCCTGGTTGGCCAGCATCACATGGCCGCCAACAGCCTTGTCCGTTGCGCCTGGGTGCGTGACCAGCGGAGTCGCCAGGGGTTCATAGATCACGTCAAACACCGAGGTGTGCGCAAGATCCTCCGTGATCCCGGATTGCCGCAGAGAGACAGTGGACACCAGCACGGCGGATTTGTTCGGCCAGGCTCGCCAGAGACTGCCTCGTAGTTCACAAAGGTACAACGTCCACCGTGAAGCTCCACGGGTGGCGCAAGTTCTTCAGACCGGTCGGTGCGGTTGACCACGGTCACTGTGCCGCCGAGGGCTAGCCAGGGCCCCAGTACCGGCCGGGCGGTACCGCCACCGCCGATGACGGTGGCGTGAGCACCATCAGACTAGCGCTGACATCCAGCTCACAGGCACAAATAGCATCCACATCGGTGTTGTCGCCCGCCACCCGGCATGAACTCCCTCACCAATGCGGACCCAGCGTAGGCGGATCCAATGCGTTCAGCACGGTCGGTAGGCGTTCAGTGGCAAAATCCAGCGCGGCGAATTTTGCCGGCATGGTCTCAGAAAACCCTTCGGTAGCTGTTATCCAAGGCACCGATGAGTTCTGGCAGTTGTTCAGCGATGCACTCAAATCGCCCATATGGCTCAGTGCTCCAGCCCTGCGGCGCGTAACCGGTGTTATGCAGCAGCGGCGAGCGGGAATGCTCAATCAGGCTTCCAACACTGCGCGCGCGGTGCGTGTTGCTCTGTTCATATGCCTCACCTACCCTACCTTGCCTGGGCGATTAGCGGTTACTATCCAGCACGCCGTTGCTGATGGCTTGTTGGTGTGTCGCGCAGGGTCGCTTCGTAGGTGTCGTTGAATACGGTTGTACCCTTTTTGTCGATGGTCACAAAGAACAGCCAGTTGCCTTGTGCAGGGTTTTCCACGGCCTCAATGGCTTGGATAGACGGCGATGCAATCGGGGTATCAGACGTCCTTCTAGCAGCGTAGGTGTTCCGAGGGCGTAACCCGCTTTGCGATCCTCGTCGGTGGTGGCCACTTCCGGGAGTGCAGCCCCGTAGTTGACAGTGGAGTCGAACTCCAGCTTCATGGGTGCCTTCGCGGTTCAGAATCACGCGCGCCACCTTGTCGAATTCACCTGCAGGTGCTTCGCGTTCCACAAAGAGAGGCTGCAGTGATCAACTGATAAGGACTCAGCGCCACGCCCTGCACGTTCGACATGCCCGTATTGACACTGTAGCGGTTGCGGATTTTGTGATCAGGATCGGTGAGCACCGCGCGGGCACTCGCGGTCTGGGTTCACCCGCGTACCGTCCGGGAACACATGAGCCTGCAGCGAGACCGGTCGTCGAGGTCACCGTTGTGGGCGCGCACAGCGTCAGAGCCCAATCGGCACGCAGTTCCGCAGGGTCGGTGGTTGCGGCGATGTTTTGCAGGTCTCTGGGCGTTGATACAGTGCGGCGCCTTCGTCGCCGTGACTGCGGAGATTTGAGAGCGATGCCGTAGCGGGTTTGACCACCACCACATTGATATCCTGGCGACGTGGCACGCAACAATGTCGAGGGGCCTCAACCTTGTTTGCTGGGTTGACCGCGCCGCGATAGGCGGCGGCTGCGCTCATTTCCCGAAGCCGACCGAACCCGGCTCAATCGCGGAGTGCTTTGGTACTGCTGTTTGCAGCGGTTTGAAAGGCGCTGTTGGATTTCCACGATTCCACGGTTGACCAATTCCGGTCCGAGTCTCAGGACTCAGGAGACCTTCCTTCAGTTTTCCGCCATTTTGCACTTTTAACGCCATTTCGCCATATTTCCTCGTGGTCGGTGGAGTTTCGGTGGGAATACACGCGACTAGCTTCACGCCGACGATGCGGTAAAAATAATCAGAAAGTGGTGGAAAGCAATAAGTACTGCAAGTCCGCGACGCGGCGTTTGACGTACACAGGTTCCATGCGGCGTGTTCTACGGGTACGGGACGCGACGTCGATTGAGTGGAAGGCATCAGTAGTCGCCTCGCTACGGTGGCCGAGAGTCGCGTAGCACATGTAAGTAATTATTCCGTTCCATCAAAGCCAACTTTGCGAGTATTTCCACCGCGGCGGCTTGATCGATAAATGGTGCGTCCTGCTCGCTTACCTGCCCATGGCACGTAATGCCTGCGTGGCGAAGCGACGGTGGTGAGCCGTTCATACTGCCGCGCGCACGAGATTAATTTTCTTCACCAGCTAGCCTGACGGCTGTCTAGAAGCTAACATCTGTGGCGTGTTTGACACGCGGAAGAGCCTTTGCCTTTCGGCGTGCGCGTAGGCCAATAAACGCTTCTACCCACGTCGTGCTCATTGATCAAGCGCAGAAAGGCGGTCAACATCCAGCTTTATCGTCGTCATCGAACATGGTTTCCCTGGATATGGTTTCCACCGGCGTCGCCAGGATACCAGCCCCGGTCGGACTGCCACTCCGATACGCACAGTACCAACGACCAGTGCCAGCCTTCGCCCCTGTCCCGATCGTCCCCGCCTGGCCGGTCGTGGGCTGGCCGCACGTGGTTTCGATTCCTTTGCTGCTGGTGTGTGCACGCACCAATATGCGCCCACAGTTGCTGCTTTCACGACATCATTATGGCATCACGCCGACGAAGCCCGAATGCGCAATCGACTGCCCTTATATGTGGTCGTAGTTCGTCGTTGTGGCCGCACGCTGCGTCCATAACCTGGCGACTATCTACTCCGGAGGTAGGGAATTACGCAAGGGCAAGTGTCGGATGTCATATGCCGCACGCCCCCGCATCAGGGTGCTCGGTGAGCAGGTTGACTGCAGCTTCTGCAGCCCATCCGCCACAGCATGCAAAAGCCTCAGAAGCACCAGGTCAATATTGGTGCCGGACCGCGAGGCCATGTCGGGTTTGCCGCCGCCGCGTCCTCCACGGTACTGGCCAACAAGGCCTCCAGCAAGCGCAGCTGCACGCCACGCTCAATAGCTCGGCGTCGCTGCGGCAGGAACGCACCTGTTACCGTCATTGCCGCCACCACCACCCGTTCACACCGGCCTGACCACTCGAAACGGTTCTCTCTCAGGGTCTGTACCGACGGTGCGCAGTTCACTGCTCGCTAACCTGGCACGAGTAGCGTCATCGTGATCGCCTGAGCCATTGACATCGTACGCTGCGGCAGAGATTCCCCGCCGAGCGCCGCAGAGTTGACGGCGGCGAATTGAGTTCGGCGATTTCTTTTTCCCGCCTGCTTAAGCTTGTCGGTCAGCTGTGCAATGCGGTCGAGAGCTCTCAGTGAGAAGACTTTCAGCGAACCAGCAGCCCGCAGCGAGGCGCGTTCACGCAGGACAGGTACTGCGACTCAGCCCCGAATAAGCTTCGATGCGGCGCGCGCAGGAACCAACTGGAAGATTCGCCCGGTACCGCCACACAGGCCCAATTTGCGAGGAGTGTTTCACGTGGTGCCGCCGCACAGTTCCATGGAGAACGGTCCACCGATCTCCACGACACGCACGTTGTCGCCGTAGTTTTCACCGAACAGCGCCATCGCACCCATGGCTTTTGCCTCGACCGGGAGTGGTTTCAATATGGTGTTCACGTCCCAGTCCAGGAATCCACCGCCTGATTGGTGATGAGTCTCAATCTCCCTGCAGCCGATCTGGTGTCAACGGGTCGGTGTAGTTGAAGTCGACCGCAGGTAACCCGGCTTATTCATCGACCCTGCCTGCACAGCGGTCGGCCCCAGGACCTGCCGTAGTGCGGCATGGATCAGGTGCGTTGCTGAGTGCGCTTGCCGTGCCGCATATCGCCATTGCTTATCGACGCTCGCGTGCCTGATCCCCCACGGACACTCCACCATGCTCCACTACGGCCTTGTGAACCCACAGCGCTTGCCGATCTTTTGCACATCGCCACACGCAGCACCGAATTCCGGCAGTGATTACACCGGTCGCCCAGCTGCCCACCCGATTCAGCGTACATGGGCGTGATGTCCACGATAACCTCAACGGACTCGCTTCGTGGGCTTCAGTCCGCAGTTCACCGTCCACCACAAGCCCCCAAAACCTTGGCATCACTCTCCAGCTCGTCAAAGCCGGTGAATGTGGTGGGGTGTTCGTCAACAAACTCACGGTAGATGGACAAATCCACGCAGCCGGTAGCTCGCCCTTTGTTGTTGTCGCCTTGGCCCGGGCGCGTTGCTCAGCCATCAACGCGTTAAACGCTTCTGGTCACATCAAGCCCAGCCTCAGCAGCCATTTTCAAGGTGAGGTCAATCGGAAACCATAGGTGTCGTGCAGCGTGAACGCCTGCGCGCCAGCCAACGTGGGTGGAACCGCTGGCTTTGACTGAGGCTGCGGCCTCTTCAACACGAGCTGGTACCGGATTCGAGGGTACGAAGAACGCCTTTCCTCATTCACGGCAGTTTTGAGATGCGCTCGCGGTTATCAGCAATCTCCGATAAAGAACGGTCATCGTATCCATGATGGTGTCCATGAACACACTCATCGTCTCTCCCTGCGCGCCAAAGCAGGCGTGCAGAGCGAATAATACGTCGCAGCAGGCGGCGCAGGATATAGCCACGCCCCTCGTTACCAGGGTAACACCATCAAGAATGAGCATCATTCCGGTGCGGGAATGGTCGGCGATAACACGGAACCGCACGTCGTCCTCGTGCTTTTTCCCATAGGTCGCGCCGCTGAGTTTTTCGGCAGCGTCAATTACTGGGCGCAGCAGGTCTGTTTCGTAAACGTTGTCCCGTCTTGGAGAAGGCAGGCCACGCGTTCCACGCCAAGCCCGGTATCAATGTTCTTCTTTGCAGGTCACCGACGATCTCAAAGTTGTCTTTACCAGTACCCTCGCCGCGTTCTTCTCCATGAACACGAGGTTCCAGATCTCCATGTACCGGGAGTCGTCGACGACGGGGCCACCTTCCTTTCCGTACTCCGGGCCGCGGTCGTAGTAAATCTCCGAGGACGGACCACAGGGACCAGGAATGCCCATGGACCAGTAGTTATCGGCCATGCCCAAACGCTGGATTCGCTCAGCGGGCAGTCCGATTTTTCTTTTTCCAGCAAATGTCGCGGCTTCGTCGTCTTCGGGCAGACGGTGACCCAGACGTTCAGGGATCCAAACCTGCAGCCACCATCCTCAACTGATGAGGTCAGCAGCGACCAGGCGTTTTTACTGTCCTTCTTTGAAAATACTGCCCAGGGAGAAATTGCCCGCCATCTGGAAAAACGTGTTGTGGCGGGCAGTGGTAGCTCACTTCAATGTCCAGGGTCGCACACATTTCTGAATCGACGTGGGCCGTACCATTCGGAAATGGCGGGTTTATGCTGACCAGAAAAATACGGTTTAAAGGGGCACCATGCCAGCATTGACAAAACAGTGGAGGTTAGGATCATCCAGGATCAGCGACGCTGGGAACCTCAGTGGTGTCCTCGTTGACAAAGTGCTGAATAAAGCGGTCTCTGATCTCGTGTGTCTGCATGGCAGAATTCTCGCTAGGCTGACGTTTTCAAGCAGCGGATTACTTTACCACGCTCGGCATTCTAGTTGTGACCTCGAATAATACGGCGTAGGCGACCAAGAAACTCGAACTGACGTTTTTCCGACCCATGCTCGGTGGGTTCAATACTACGCAGCATCATCAAGATCATCCGGGAATGTAGCGCTGCTCCACCATCCCCTCGGATCATCATGGGATGCATGCCCACTGCGTGACCCAGCTCTGGCACCCGGAATAGTGCCCCGTCCCGTAGGTGCGCAGGTACCGCGCAGCCTTTACTCAGGCAACATCGGCCATCGCAGCGTCGAAGCGTACGGAGTTGATCTTTGGCGCCGTCGCAGCGGTGGATGGTGGCTTGCGCCAGATTCAAACGAGCTTTCGGGCATACCGATAAGCTGCACAGCCTGCGCGGTCCGAGTGGCTGTCTGCAAACGCCGTAAGTCCGCCATTCCAATGTCTTCGCTGGCGTGAATGACGGCGAACGACGGGCGATAAAACGAGGGTCTCACATCGCCACAATCATGCGCGCCAGGTATCGCAAGGCCGCACCTCGTCGGAACCGCGAAATTGACATTAAAAGCACTAGTGATGTCATATGCTGGTCACCATCCCGGTCGTAGCGACCACGGCGGATCGACGTTATCCCTGATGGTGGCAACATCCAGCTCACCACTATCGACGACCGCCCTCGGCCAGGCCTCCAGGTATGTCAGCGCCCGGCGCGCATCCCCGCCCGCAAGGAGAACGAGCTGGTCGAGGGCCCTCATCAGTGACGGTGATGCGGTTGTCTCAAAGCCACGTGATCGGTGAGGGCGCGGGTGAGCACGGTGCGAATCGCGCGCGTCGTCAAGCGAGTGGAGTTGCAGGAGCAGAGAGCGGGATGGCAGGTGACACGATGGAGAAGAAGGGTTTTCTGTCGTAGCCGCAGCAGGCAGGACGGTGCGATTTTTCACGGCAGAAAGCAGTGCGTCTTGCTGGGTTTTGAAAAGCGGTGACTTCGTCGATGAAGAGGACGGTGTGCATTCCGTGAGATGAGGTCGCGCTCGGGCTTGGTCCCATGACGGTGCGTACTTCTTTGACACCGAATTGAGCGCAGACAGTCCCACGAAGCGATGTCCCCGTGGCGGAGCTTAGAAAGTGAGAGCGATGGTGGTTTTCCCGGCTCCGGGTGGCCCGTAGAGGATGACGGATGCTTCGCCGGAGCCTTCCACGAGCCGTCGTAGTGGTCGGCCTTCGCCGAGGAGGTGCCCTTTGCCCCACCACGTCGTCAAGGGCTGCGGGCGCGCGCGGGCGGCCAGCGGCGGCGATCACCGGGGATAGATAGTCGCTGGTGGGTTGGGGAGGTTTTGGTGGGGTACTGGGGAACAGCGAGTCTTGGGATGACGTGTTGTTCGCGGCCTGGCACCGCCTCCATTTGCGGTTTGTTTTGCCTGGTTTTATTACTGCTCCATTGCTTGTAGGCGTTCTACCACTGAGTTGGCGAATGCCGCCACTTCGGGAAGCGGGATCGTCGCCACGTGAAGCGTAACGAGTGAGCCTTCCGAAAGTTTCAGGAGGTCTTGGCGTGCGATGCTCCTTCACCGACGATGGAACCGAGGCTTGGGTTGAGAGCGTCGTCGAACGGGGTCTATGCTGGCGATTGCCAGCGGGCTTCGGTGGCTGCATCGGGTATGTCGGAGTCGAGGTCAGGACGGTTTCGCTCGGAGACCAGCTGTCTATGGATCCGAAAGTAGAGGTAGGGGAGATGCTTGCACCGCCCAGCCGATGAGTGCGGTGACGATGCGCGCTGGAGGCGAACACGGTTGTTGACGTTAACAGATTCCGTTGACTTCCCGCACCCAGGATTCGATGAAGGCGTCTGCCTACATCCGTAATGGTGCGGGAACAGGAAATCTGGGGAATCCCAGCGACAACACAAGCGACATCGAGGTGGAGTCCCGGAATCCGCCCATTCGTAGTCGAGGAACTGCGCGTGCGCTCGGCGCGATGATGTTGTCGGGTGACAGGTCGAAGGGGTGTAAAGGCTCGGTGTTGGCCGGACGCTAATCGACGCTGCGCGTCAGTGGCGAAGTCCCGAACAACGTGCGGTACCTGCACGTCAGCGTTATCAGTAGCTCGACGCGCATTGTCAATAGAGACCAACAGAGAGCGTACGCATTTTCGTGCAGTTCGAGCGGTGTCTGGTATCGGCTGAGCATGTGGCAAGCAGAATAGTCAAATGCTGCTCCGGTCGGCCGTGCCTGCGCATGCGTCCGATGGACTGCCCAAGGTTACGCAGGAGTTGCAGGCGCTGTTCAGGCCCCTGAGTAGTTGAGCAGGTCGGCAAACGTCTCGCCTTCCCAGAGTCGGAGATGGCAAGCAGCCTGCTGTCACGTCGCCATGCCAAAAGGACGGGGTCCCTGGGCGGACGTCTTTGGGCAAAGATGTGAATTGATAGGACACTACCCCTGATCAGGGCGGCGTCGTCCATGCTGTCATTTGGTGGCGGAGTGTAGTTTCAGCACCACGGAGCGTTGTTGAAGGAATGGTGAGGGGCGACGCGGGCGCGGAGCACAAGTAGTGCGGATCCGCCGAGTTTTTCGATGTCCGTGAGTGACTGTTCCGCCGAATCGTTTGATAGCAGTTCTCGACGACAGCCACGATCTCGTCGGTGCCACGCATCATCGTCCGTCTCCTTGTCAAAATAAACGCGAGTACATACCAGCTCAGGTGAACGCACCACTACCAGCCACTGTAGTGACAATACGTACAGCAGCGTTATTTTGTATCAAAAATATGCATGAAAGCCTGTGGTGTATGTCGCAGCAGCGATACACGGGACTGCGGGGGTGAGTGACTGCTCAGCGAGCTCAGGCACAGCGAGTGGCGCCCTGAAGTCCGTGCACTCGCTGGGCCGCCATGTCTTTCACCACCTTATGGTGTCCGTGTTGTGTTTTAGCTTTTTCTCGGCGCTTTTGGCTTTGCTTCGCGTCTATCCCCGCCTCTTTTGCGCTGTGCCAGCCGCATTGGATAGGGCATCCGTCAACGGATCAACACCACCGCCTGACTTTGGGGAAGGCAATCACGTCGCGGATGGACTCAAAGCCACCCAACAAGGAGACAATGCGGTCCCAGCTGAGCGATGTCGCCGTGTGGCGGGCACCGAAGGCGAAGGCATCAAGGAGGAATCCGAACTTCTCTTGGGCTTCTCATCCGTGATACCCATGACGGAAAATACGTTCTGCACGATGGCGGTGGTCACGAATGAGCCACCGCCGATTTCGTTCGCTGCTGCACACAATGTCGCTACGCATAGGCCAGAGCGTCACCGGGTTGGTGTCAAAGCATCCAGGCTTTCCGGTTTCGGTGAGGTGAAGGCGTGGTGCACTGCGGTCCAGGCGGAATGCCCCAGTGCCACATCACCGGATGCCTTTTGCGTCGGCGGCAGGTTCAAACAGGGTGCATCAACAATCCAGGTGAATGCCCATCCCCTTCTTTTGATCAGGCTAGGCGCTGCGCGATCTCATCGCGGGCAGCACCCACTGCAGACTCGCTCGCGTCACCTGCGGCGAAGAAAATGCAGTCCCAGGTTTCGCACCCACGAGCGGCAATGCCAGCGCGTTCTTCCTCAGTAATGTTCTGACCACCGGGCCGGACAGTTCACCGTCTTCACTGACGACAGGATGTAGGCCAGACCTTTTGCGCCGCGTTGCTAGCCCAGTCCTGCCAGCCATCGTGCTGACGTCGCGGCTGGGGAGGCTACCGTACCATGACCACGGCCCCACGTGGTCGTTCTGGAACACGCGGAAGGACGTGTTGGCAGCCTCGGGTACATCTCCACTCATCTGGATGTCAAAACGCAGGTCGCCTTGTCGGAACCATAGAGGCGCATGGCGTCGGCGTAGGTCATCGTGGAATCAGGGGTGGAAATCTTCGTATCCAATGAGCTCCACAACGCCACCGGGGGCTCCCTCAGCCAGGGCGATCGCATCGTCCCTGGTCCAAAGCTCATTTCCACGTCCAGCTGGGTGAATTCCGGCTGGCGGTCGGCGCGGAAATCCTCATCACGGTAGCAGCGTGCAATCTGGTAGTAACGTTCCATGCCTGCAAACCATGAGCAACTGCTTAAACAGCTGCGGAGATTGCGGTAGCGCGTAGAACGTGCCAGGCTTCAGGCGCGCGGAACAAGGAAGTCGCGGGCCCCTCCGGTGGAGCAGGTGAGATGTTTCACACCCACAAAGTCGCCGGTCAACGCTCGGGCGGCACGGTTGGCGGCAGACCGCAGGCGCAAAAGCCTCACCCTGGGTGGGGCGACGAAGATCCAAGTAGCGGTACTTCAAAACGCGTTTCTCACCGACTTCACCGGAGCTAGACGCGGCATCGTCTCACCTGGAATGGTGTAGGCGGCAGATTCGTTGAGATGTCCACCCGGTGACGTTGAGCTCTACCGCCGGAGGCAAGGTTGGGGTTTTCGGAAACCTTCGGGCGGTCTCCACCACGCCGGCGACACGAACACAGAATTCGCTGCCGAGATGGTGCGCACGCTCAGCGAGCATCGCTGCAGTGGAACACAACCCAAGGATACCGGAACGGTCGCGCAGGTCGATAAAAATAACGCCGCCGTGGTCGCGCGTCGGCGAGAAACCCAGCCGTGTTATAGGTGACTGTCTGACCTGCTGTTTCTTTACGCAGATCACCCGCGAGATGTGTGCGCAGCACGTGAATTGGTTCCTTCCCATCGGAATTGTAAAAAGTCTCTGCCGCGGGCGATTCTACCTGCCTTACTGCAGAGTGTAAGCATTTGCCCTTTGTGCGGCATGGCAAGATCAGCACTATGACGTTTCGTGGTGATTCACGCAAAACCTCCGACCGTGCCCAACGCACCGGGGGCGGTGGCGGCGGACCATCGCCGTATGGCGGCGGCATAGGCACTTGTGTTGGTCGGGCTTTTCCTCCTGCTGGGCGGAAACCCTCCGACATCGGCCAGATCATTGGTAATGAGCAGCAACAAAGCCAGCCTGCGCTCCCTCAAGGTTCGCAACATCCTGCGGGAAACGGGTGACGACGCCAACAAATACGTTGATTGCCGCGTGGAGTTGACCGACAGTCCTGGACCGCGTGGTCATCCATTCTGCCCCAACAAGCGGGATTGCCTCACACAAAACCTGGGCTTACTGTTCACCAACCCACGAAACACGGGGTGCGGGCGCGCCTCCAGCACTGGCCCTTTTCTACTGTCCCAGCGACAAAACCGCGTATTTTGACGTATCGTTTTTGAGCAGCTCACCTCACTGGGTGGTGCAGAACGTCCCATTGGCCCAGGAATATATTGTCGCGCACGAATTCGGCCACCAGATTCAGCAATATGGAAGCACGCTGGGCTGGAGCACCATAACGACCCGGGCGAAGATTCCAACGCCGTGAAAATTGAGTTGCAGGCCGACTCGTTACTGCCGGCATCTGGGCGCACCACGCACAAAAAGGCCCTGATGCTGACCTGAGCCGATTACCGACCAGCAGGTGCAGGACGCCGTGGATACCGCCCGCGCGGTTGGCGACGACAACATCCAACAGCGCTCCGGCGGCGGTGTCCGCCCCGATACCTGGACTCACGGCTCGTCTGATCAGCGCCAGCAAGCCTTCCTGGCGGGATACCGTGCGGGCACTATGAGCGCCTGCGACACGTTGGAACGCGGCGCTACCAGGGTAGCCTGCCGTCAACCGTTCTTGAGCGAACCTTGCTTCGCCTCCACGCTTCGGTGTGCACCAATCGCAATTGTCGCTGCCTGCTGGTGTGCCAATGGCAGCACGACGCCCGAAAAACTGTGCGTCCTCAAACCATCCGTAAGTGCTGAGCGGTCGCCCGTTACCAATTGCGTGCTCTAACAGGTCTTCTCCCACTGCCCCATGAAGGCCACAATGCTCGTGACGACGCCGCGCATTCCGCACAACCCCACCAACCGTTGCGGCTACATTGCCATGAAGCGTTGGCACGCCCCACCCAGTTCCGGCACGGAAGGCATCCACCAGCGGTTCCATAGCGTGGATACGTGATGCATAGCACTTAGCGGCGCGCGTTATGAACCGTGTGCCACGAGGCCACGTGCAGCTCGGTCGCACCGCCATGAGGTTATCCGTAGCGCTGTCTCATCTGGCGCAAGTACTGGAACGTTACCTGTAGAGCAGCCATGTAGCCAACCATAATGCCAACAAGGCGGTGGGCACAGCGGTTGAAAGCTTAAAGACCCGGCAAAGCGCAGCCGTGGAGTCCTGTAATGTGCATGGAAAACCTGGAGCAACTTCTCGTGCTTTTTACCGGCATCAGCTGAGGTCGGAAAGCAGTACCATCTCAGATCTCGTCGGGCAGCTCACCCACATAGGAGTTTGTATTGGAAAGACATGCCGCGCAGGTTGGCGACGAGCGTGGCCACATCTCCATTCCCATCACGTTCATTCATTATCAATGCCCAATCGTTGGCGCTCAGCCTGACTCACCGCTGCCGCGAGCTGCTGTTCGCTCACGTCCACAGCATCGGCAACACCCGCAGATTCGGAAGGACGAGCGTAGTGCTCAAACAACCGCCGTTTTCCAGCGAGAAGTTCCAAGAGGCGTTCGTCCACCGTATCGTCGCCGATCAAGCGGTGAACGTTGACTGCGGTGGTTTGTCCCATGCGTGCGCCCGGGCGATCGCTTTCGGTCTTCAATCGTGGGTTTCAGCTGCGGTTCGGCACAATCACCACGCTGGCGCTTTTGAATGTTCAGCCCCACCCACCAGCAGTTATCTGGGCGAGTAGCGTACTGCCAGCCGGTGCTTTACCCAGGGCATCAACGTAGTCTTGCCGCTTGTTTGGAGGAGTCGCCCCCGTAATGACCCCTGCGACCAATTCGGGGTCGAGTGCACCGGCGATAGCATCGAGTACGGTGCGAAAGTAGGAAAGATGATGGCGCGATGGTTGTTATCGCGGCATCGTCGAGCATTTCCTTGATGCGGGTGATTTTGGCTGGCTCACCCGGCGCGAGAAAGGCAGCACGGCGAATGTCCATGAAGGAGCCTTGTTCCACGGCTGCGCGTGTACACGCGCTGGTCGGCGGGAGTGAGGGTGATCCAGTCGTCGTTGTTGATGCGCGCCGGGGAGTTCGTCAAGGACGTCCTCTTGATTCCCGCGCAAATAGGGCGGGGCGACGCGGCGTCGGAAATGTTCGGCGCTCGCGGATTCCATCCGCGTGTGATCAGTTCTCGGCTGGACGTACCCCACCAGGGTGGCGAACTCGGACACGCGATTTTCCATTGGGGTACCGGTGAGCAGCAACGCATACTCGCATTGTGCGATCACCGACGCTACTGCTTGGGCGCGTTTGGATCGCGGGTTTTTCACTGCATGTGCTTTCGTCCGACAATGACCACGTCAGAGTCGGAGAGGTCCAGCACTCGTGCACCATCGAACGTGCATAGCAGTACTCACCTGAATCAGCTGATGCCCAGGAGTTACGGTAGAACTTCTACTAGGGCCGTGGCGGACGAAAACTTCCATAGTGCAGAAGGCGTTCAGTTCGCGTTTTCCAGCTGGACCATTACCGACGCCGGGCACACCACGACAATGCGTCGCAAACCGTTGGCGTACAGGTGCGCGGCAAAGGCGATGGCTTGAATGGTTTTGCCCAAACCCATCTCATCGCCCAAGATGGTTTTTGTCGACCACGGCGAAGCGCGCGCCATAGGACCGATAGCCGCGGAGGAAAAGATTTTTGACGTGGGTTGTATCCAGCTCCAACGAACGGATGCGCTGGAGAGTCGCGCGTCGTGACGCTCATCTATCCCTCGCCTCCAATTGCAGCAGTGACCCCAATAAGCTCTGGTAGTGGGCGGACGCTGCAACATAGTCCCGCACACATCGTCGCCAGGATCCACCGGATAGCGCGGCTGGAACAGGCTGCTGGCGATCATCCATGCCATGTCGTCGCTATTTTGCGCATAGGCGGTGGGGTCGGTGTACGCCACAAGCCGCGGTTCGGTGGCAAAGGAAGGCGGAAGCCGTGCGCACAGCTCCACTAAGCGGTCGCGCCGATCACGTTCCACTTCGCCCAGAACGCCGGCGCACTGTTCGTAACGCGCAATATTCGCACCAACGCCACGGCCGGGGGTGTCGGTGTCGTCGTCGATCAGTGGTGTGGAGGTGCTCGTGGCTTCATTCAGCAGGTCGCGCTGCGGCTTTTCATGCGCTACAGCCGTTTATCCCTACCCCATTGCTGCGGTTAACGCAGCTGCGGAGGCGCGTAGACGTCCGCAACGGTGGTCACGCCAATGTTGTAGGTTGCCAAATCGCAGGCGATCTTTGTCACCGTTTTCAATGAATCTACGGGCAGCTGCGCCAGCGAGCTCCGTGAGCGCGACCCTCGTTCAACGCACGAACATGAGTGTCGGCGCGTACGGCGTAGGTTAGGTTCAGAGTTAGGGGTCATCGACAGCGCACGAACCTGCGATTGCACCTGGAGCATCGATATCCGTCGTGATTCCACCCAGCACCCTGGCATGTTCAGAGCTCGACCAATCGGCCCGTGGGCCAGGCCCAGACAGCGGGTCGGTGGGCTGTGCATCGGCTGTGGAGGCAATACCAAGAAGCACGCGAAACATCCGCATACCGCACGGTCACTGACTCGCTGCGCAAGAGCATTGGCATCCGCTATCGCATCAGTTCACATCACCCCACTGAACAAAGCGCCGCAAAAACCGGCGGTGGCATCGGCGGCGCTGGACCGCAGTTGCTGAACGGCAGCTGTGTCATCCATAAACCACCGCAACGTGTCATACGCGCCGGGCCGACTACTTAGTTCAGCGTGAGCATTAATGTGCTGCGGCCACCGCACCCGTGACGCTGGAAAGAACCGCGTCATCGACGCCCTGCACACCCACGCCCTCCACGACAGCGTGTGCGCATCTAGTGTGCTCAGGAGGAGTGTACGTGTCTCCACAGCGCAATAAGCTCATCGGCGTGTCCGAGGACATCGTGGAGAGTGCGTTTATCCACATCCAGTTCCTTTGTAGTAGCGCCCTCATCAAACGGAGAGGCAACTATTAGTTATGATGGTGAAAAACCCGCCCCACCTGTTCAGGAGTTGATCAGTCTCGTGCGTTCAGATGCCCTCGCCCGCCGCATTCGTATCATTGAGGCCGCGTGAGATCTTCCGCACCAGCACTGACATTGATCCACCAGAGACCATCGCAGACACAAGCTGGCGCGGGCATTGCTACCCTGTCACCGCAATTTTCCGATCGTACCGGTTTTCGATTCACGCCTGCGCTGCTACATGTTCGACAAAGTGATTGAGCACAGCAATCGGTGTTAGAACGATTCGATTCCCCGACCCCGAGGCCGAGTGGTTCCGTTGCGTGAAAGCCCTGGTGATTTGGGAATCGCACCGCTGGTGTCCGCGCTGGCACCGATGATTTTCAGGACATTCCGGCAGAAATCACGCGCATCCGCGCGGTGGCATCTGGCCACGGCAGCCAGATCATGGCGAAGGCCCAGAGCACGGACTTGTGGTGAAGGCATTCGCCATGAGACCTTCATCATCGGCCTCATTACAGTTGCGCGCCCCGCCCTGGGGTCTCAGCAATTGATCCAGATATTGTGCACCGACCGGTTAGTCTGTACCTTTCGGGTTTGCATTATGGCCCGCTTGCCGGTTGGAATGCCGCCCCATAAACGGTGGTTTGAGCAGCCAGCCCAACTCGTCCATCAAGATACTGCACCACAGCGGCAAGATCTATGTCAGTCTGTGTCTGTGCAGCAAGATCTTTCACTGCGATAGTGCCGTTTTCTAATTCGCGGTCACCCAAGATGAGCGCAAAACGCGCGTGGGCACGGTCGGCACCTTTCATGGCACCTTGAGTCCACGGTCACCATATGACATGTCACTCGCTTACACCGTTGCTGCGCAAGTTGGTTGATCAAAACGGCCAGCTGAGCGCGCTTCGCAGCCGAACCCATGGGCACTCCAAACACATCAACGCGCCGAGTGTCGCCAGTCTCAGCCTGCTCAGCCTGGAGCGCCAAGAGCGTGCGGTCAATGCCCAACCGAAGCCGATGCCAGAGAGTTCTTGGCCGCCGAGCTGAGCCATCAGGCGTCGTAACGTCCACCGCCGCCACGCCAGACTGCGCACCCAGCCCATCGTGCACAAACCGAAACAAGTCTTGGTGTAATAGTCCAGGCCGCGCACCATGCGGGGTTGATCACGTAAGCCACGCCCATGTCGCTCGAGCAGACCCGTGACGGTCTCCCTGAAGTGCTCCTGCGTTTCCGGCGAGGTGATCCAGCATCAGTGGCGCGTCGGCGGTCACGTCCCGCACCCTCAGGGCGCTTATCGTCCAACACGCGCAGTGGGTTGATTTCGCGCGGCGTCGGGTTTCTCGTCCAGCGGCAGGGCAAACAGAAACTCCTGAAGCTTCTGTCGGTAGGCGGTTCGCAGGTGCTGTCGCCCAGGCTGGTGATTTCAGACGGTACCCGGTCGCTTCCACTGACTCTGTAGCAGCGGTCCGCAAGTGCCACCACCTCGGCATCCAGGGCAGGATCATCCACACCGATAGCTTCCACACCCATCTGCTGCGGCTGACGGTAGCGGCCCGCCTGTGGTCGTTCGTAGCGGAAGCATGGGCCTGCGTACATTAGCTTCGTGGAAGCTGGCCACGATCCAGGCCATGCTCAATCACTGCGCGCATCACACCGGCGGTGCCTTCAGGCCAGTGTCACGGACCGTTCCACCGCGATCCTGGAATGTCGTACTTTCTGCTCACCACATCGGTCGACCTGCCGACCCCGCGGGCGAACAGAGCAGTTTCCGAAGATTGGCAGCTCAATGTACTCGTACCCGGCCACATGAGCCTGATGTGAGAAATCCATTCCGTACACGCAGGAACTCAGTGGACGCAGGTACACTAGTCCGGCACGCCTTGGGTGCGGAAAAGCGTTGAATCTTCTTGAATTACCACGGCTACTCAGTATAGCTGCCGAAGGAAAGGGGTTATTCATCCTCTCAGCACGCATTGTTGTGGCCGGACCATGGCCGGGAAGCACATGCAGATGATCCGCTGAAGACAAGACTGGCCCCTTGAGGCCTCGCTCATATCCTCTGGACTGGAATGCGGGAGATCCGTCCGACCAACAGAACCTGGAACAACACATCACCGCTGAACACCACATCGTCCCCACCAGCAGCAGCGACCCTGGTGAATGCCCCGCGCGTGCATCACCCGAAACTCATGCCCAGCGGAAGTCAAGGACCGTGGCTCTTCTCTAGTGGCAGTGAGTTCGGGTAGGGCGTCATGTTCACGACGTCGAAAGCAGCGATGTTTGAGACGACACGGCAATCGACGGATCCTCCAGCACGGGTGCATCCAGGCATGAATATAGATGTCGATGCCCCATCGTTTGGCCAGCTGCGCTCGCGTCGCGAGCGTGGTCCACGTGCCCGCGCGTCAGCACAATCTTGTCTACGGTCAGCTCCCTGATCGGCCACGAGCTGCACTAAGTTTGTCATGGCGTGTATACCGTCGATGACCACGCAATCGCCGCTCCTTCCGGTCCGTCCGACCCACACGTAGTGTTTGTCTTGAACGGGCCGAGCAAAACCATGTATCTCCATACCAACAAAGCCTAATCGGTTAGTGCCTTCAAATCCCGCAACCGCTAGGATGGGACACCGTATAGAAGAAGCATCCTGATGCTTTTCATGCTTTCCGTCCCCGTCTAGGAAGAAAACAGTGGCTAAGAATACATCGACTCAGGAACAGAAGAACGCCGCGAAGAGGCACTTCGCGACTTGGACCGTGAGCTACGTGTCCGTGACCGCGCCGAAAGTCCAAGCCGCTCGGCGTAGCTGCCGCCTCTGTTCTCGTCATCGTCGCCATCGTTGGTGGCATCTGGTGGGCTGCCAACCAAAACGGGACGACAAAAACGCCGACCAGCAGGCACAGAACAGCACCAGCGCCACCCCGGACCCGGCTGCAACACTCAGCCCATGGCGACGGCACGAACCAACCGCTGCCCGAGACCGTCAACTGCACCCACTACCCTGAAGGTCAGGCAGCGGGAGGTGTCCGTGCCACCAGCCGAGAACATTCCCGCCACTGGCACGAGTCACCGTCACGCTCAATACCAATGCGGGTCCCATTGGCATGACTCTAGATCGCGGTATCTCCTCGCACGGTCACTGCGTTCAGCACCTGGCCGCCAACAATTTCGCCAACGACACGATCTGCCACCGCATGACCAGCGAAGGCATCCACGTGTCTGCAGTGTGGTGACCCCAGTGGCTCGGCTCCGCGTGACCCGTTCAAGTTCCCTAACGAGTACCCCACTGATGAGGCCGGCGGCAACGCACCCAGCCCGTCAACCATCAAGCGCGGCACCATCCATAGCTGCTAACTCCGGCCCGACACTCAACGGCTCGCAGTTCTTCCTGAACTACGGTGACTCCCCTGGCTCCTCAGCACACCTATTTTGACAGATCAGCAGAAGCTGGGCTGGCCACCTGGACAGCATCGCGGCAAAGCATCAAAGATGGTGCTGCGATGGCGCCCCCGCCGAGGAAGTCAAGATCGAGAGCGCTACCGTCTCTAAACTCCTCGCGACTCCCCTGCACTCAGAACCCTCTCATCCGTGGCAAAACGGCACAGATGGGGGTTCTGTCAGCAATATTAAAAATTTTTAAGATAGAGTCTATGAAGCAGGTTTATGCGAGCATTGTCTGTTCAGAACGTTTTTGCTATATTTTGTGGTGGAACCCGAATTTTGACTCAACCAGGTTGCATCTTTCTGATTTTGCCGTTACGCTATAAAGCGGTACAAATTTTCCTTTACCTCTGAGCGAACGGCACCCATGAAGCTGATCTCCGTGCAGCCGCTATCGCTGCTATCACCGCAGCAGCAGTCACTCGCCGGGACATGACCGCTCGGCAATGGCTGACGAAAACACCAGCTAATCCTCCTGCAAACCAGAAAGCGCTGTCCTCTTCCAGAAACAACTGCAGTAGTTGGATCGTCCGAGCTTTTCTCCGTTCCTCTGAGACCCGGGCCTGTCCAGCTCCTGAGATCGACAGAGTCAAGGACCTGATCCGAATGATGCAGGATTACCAGTCCAAGAAAGAAGCTCTGGAGAAGAAAAGAAGGACAGCCGTAAAGGACACCATCGATAACCTCAAAAGGACATCCTGACGGTCTCTGACCACTGTCGGTTCTCTGCTCGGTGCCCTGCTTACACCATCGGCAACAACCTTGATCGTTTGGAACCAACCGCTAAATTTTGATAGGCGTGACGCTCACCGGCTGCTGTCCTGATGGATGCAGCCGGTTTTTGCTGTTTATGCGTGACGACGCCCGGGCACCACCACACGCGCCTCTGCGGACCTACCCCCAGAGGTGAGGCGGCCACCAAACACTCTCAATGTTGCGTAGTTGCGCTCATCAGCGCACCAAGTTGTTTGTGTCTGACACCTGAAGGTGAACTTGCAGACGGCCATGGTCTTCAGAAGAATGGGAATTACAGAAACCACCGCAACGCGCTGTTCACGATCACTCGAGTCAGCTTCAAACAGCAAACCACTGCGATCCAGTGCCTCCAGTTGCAGGTGCCGCAAACACCGCACCGGAGCCTCAGATGCCCACTGCACGTCAACAATGCGCTGATTCTCCCGCAGCTCTCGGCGTTCGTGCAACCGCACGGTGAACGGATACCCACCGCCGCGGGTGACAAACCCGAAAATCTCATCACCTGGGCACCGGTCGGCGCATGGCCGTTTCGCCATCACATCAGGGCTGCCTTCAACCAAGATACCCGTACCGTCACGCTTGGCGTGCGCTTTCTACCACCAGCTCACTGAATGTGCGTCGCGCGGTACTGCATTTCGGCATCGTCCTCGTTGCCAAAAATCGCTGCGAGGCGGCGAGCCACATGCCCGGCGGAACGCGCCCCTGACCTATGGCGGTTACAGTGCATCCACGTCGCTGTAATGCGTTCCGTAGTCACGGTTTTCAGAGATTGCACCGTAAACAGGCGATGGCGGGAAGCCCGCCCGTTTTACCGCCAGCGTGCGGCTCCAACCCGCGATTCCTCGCGCGTCCTTGGCCAAACCACTGCCTGATCTTCGCTTTCGCGCGGCGAGACCATTACCCAGTCCTGGCTGCGACCAACATCTGGGTCTTTTGAGGTGAATACCCTGCGCGGTCGCCCGACTTTGAGGTGGATTCCAGGCGACGAGCCTGCTTTCACTTTCGCGCCAATGCAGCGATGTCCCACTTCTGTGTACCGCATACGCCAAGTCCACGGTCGCATCAACGTGCAAGCTCATCACGTCGCCTTTGAGGTGAACACAAAGATCTGGCTGGTGGTGAGGTCGTAGCGCAGGTTGTCTAGGAATTCGTTGGGGCCTGTGCTTTTTCTGCCAATCCAGTAGTTGGCGCATCCACGCCATCTGGTCGACTTCCGCCTGCGAACCTTTAGGTTGCCCTAGTTTCCTTTTGTACCGCCAGTGCGCCGCGATGCCGAATTCCGCATTGAAGTGCATGCTCAGGTGCGCACCTGCACTTCGAGGAGGTTACCACCCGACCCATAACCGTGGTGTGCAGGACTGGTATACCCCAAAACCGTGGGGCGGAAATGTAGTCTTTTAAACCGCCGGCATGGCCGAATAGAGAGCATGAACGGCGCCAATGGCGAGATAGTTGTTGGGGTATCCACAAGAATGCGGATACCACGATCGAAAAATCTCGCTCGAAGTCATGTCACGGACAATCATCTTTTGGTGATGGACCAGCTAGTGCTCGGCTTTCACCCATGACCCTTGCGGAATAGTTTGTTTTCTTCATGGATGCCGACACCTGGTCAATGATTTCCGTCAAGTAACGGTCACGTGAAGGCACGGTCAGCAACAAAGCCGCACGATCTCCCTCATATGGGGTGGAGGATGGCAAAAGACAGTCTTCCAGTTCCCATTTCACCGATGCCATGCCTCAGCGATGCGCAAGCGGCGCTAATGACTTCAAGGGTTTGACGTGCCTTCTTTGCCTGTTTCTGCGGCGGCAAAAACGCATGGTCCGCATGTTGTGGAGAGCGATCAGCCACCTGATCACCAGGACCCTAGGGGTCTTGGCTCATCGCTACAATCATCTTCCTGATTGTTTTCGGCCTCGCAGCCGCCCCAAGCGCTACTTTTGTCGAGTTTGGTCACGCCGTCGACAAGGCGGGCGACTTCGCACCGAAGTCGTGTTCCAGATCGTCGATGGAATAGTCGGCATCCTCCACCGTGTCATGCAGTGCCGCAACCAGCGTGGTGGTGTCCATGCCAATCTCGGCGGCGATGGTGGCCACAGCAGGTGTGAGATGTAGGGTCACCGATTTGCGATACCCTCGGCAGTCAGTTCAGCCTGTTATAGGCGTGTTGCAACAGCGCCACATCGCGCTTTGGGTGGATTTCCCGATGGATGCTCACCAAGGATCGAGCACCGGGTCTACTTTTGACCCTGTTGCCGGTAGGCGTTTTCAGGCAGGACGAGCAGACATGCTCCGCATGCTGACCTCGCTGTTTGACCGGCTTGTTGTCTGCGCTCACGAATCCGCCCCTTGTTGTTCCCACCTTCCTCACCGTCTGCATTAACCACCGTCAACGGTGCATCTCCTCAGTTTGTCGCGTCCACCAAGGCCAGCAACTTCAGCACCACCGCGTGCCCCACCACCGTTGCCCCACGCCGTTCTAGGAGGGATCGGGCCGCAATGAGCGTGCCTCCGGTGGCCAACACGTCGTCGATAAGCACTACCTTCTGACCAGCAAGAGGATGCCTTCTGCAGGTATCTCCAATGCGGCCACGCCATATTCAGCGCATATTCCTCGGTGAATACCGGTGGCGGCAGTTTCACCCTTCTTACGGATAGCCACAATGCCCAACCCCAGTTTGTAGGCGACGGCCGAGGCGGCAGGAACTCTCGCGCATCTAACCCACAATCAGGTCAGCGTCGTACGTTCGGCTGCGGCGGCAAGCGCGTCGATCACCATGCGCAGACCGTCTTTGTTGGCTAACACAGAGGGTGAGATCTTCAAATATCACACCCTCAGCTGGAAATCTGGCACGAGTCGAATCAGGTCCGCGAGCGCTTCGTACAGTGCAGTACGTCATTTCTTTCTACTTTCTTGCCACCGATCCGTGTTCCACCCGATGCCTGACAACGAGGTGTTTACTACAACGTTAGTTATTGTGCGATCAACCACAAAGTGTGGGGCTGAGCTGCCAATGGAATCGTCGGCACGTCAGCCCACAGGCGCTCCTCCGCTCGCCGGAGGGCCTCCACGTCACCTGATGTTGCATTGACATCACCGAACTGACTATTCGGATCCATGGCCTAGCACCGCATCCAGCTTTTTGTGGGTCAAACTGAGTGGGTGCCATTATCCGCTTTCGATCCACCGCCGAAATCCTGAATAGTCCCGGCATCAGCGAGGCATCAACATTCACACCGGCAGGCTGGCAGCTGGCGCGCATTTTCTCCACCATCGCCGCTTTGCGCGAATTCGGGGCGATGTAGCCCCACGAATCGTCTGCCCACGTAACATCTCTGGCGCGGAATATCCACCCAAGATGCGCAGCGCCAAATGTGCTCTGTTTGTTGATTAATTGGGTCATCAGCGGTGGTCAAAACGCGTACCCATTGGTTGCACGTCCACCGGAGCGCGTGCAGATCCTCATGCCACCGCCGCTGGGATGGCAGCTGCGGCGAACGCCTGCGGGCCTCTGGCGATGCCAATACACCCGCTTTGGCCAGCACCAACTGCTCATTCAAATCCCCCACTGCGTGCTACTGATGTTGAAGGGTTTTTGGAATTGTTGCGGTCTACCCATGGAACATCTGCTTTCTACCGACAAGGTCCGCTACCTCAATGCTTTTGTCAGCAGCCTTAGCGAGACAGGTCCGTTCCTTCGGCCAGAGCGTCACCTTAGATAAAGCGGGTTGATCCCCATACTGCTCATTGGGAGTGAGGGTGACATGGCCGTCCTCACCCACATCCGCAATCTTGAAAGGACCCGCAGATACCTGCAGTTGTGCATCAAACGATCCCAGGTTGAAACCATCACTCCACCCGGGCGATGGGCCGGAGAGTGTCAGCATCCCCTTTCATGCAGTTCGTCAACCAGTTGTTGCTCGTTTTTCCCAGTTTTGGATGCGATGACATGCGATGGCAGCACCGTCCCCGGGCCAAACAGGTACCGCCAGCGTGCACCCATATCGTTTAAATACCACGGCAACTGCTTTTGACCCGGTGTGCATTCCAGGTTTTCTACCTGCTCCATCGGTGGTATGCGAGAGTTAAAAAGTTTCATGGCGCTTCCAGCACGGAATGCCAGAAGGAAATCATTGCAGGGTCACCGGCGCGCCGTCGGGTATTTTGCGTTTTCAGAGATTGCGTATTCAACCCGCTGAGGCTCCCCGGAATGGTTTTGCAGTAGCCAGATCGCGGTTGAGAATCAACTGTCCCGACGGCCCCACCACAAACACCGGTGGATATAAACGTCCAGCAAGCAGAGTCCGCTCGCGTTGATGCGCCTGCATTGGTGCCCGCGTTTGTGGTGAACAGTGGCGTGCTCAAACCGTAGCCGAAAATGATCAATGTCGCGGGTCGTTTCCCTGAGGAGCAGGCCACCAGCGATGCTCGCACATGCCACAATCGCACCCACCATCGCAGCAGCTTTTCCCACCACCAGACCAGGGGCTCATGCTGCACCTTGTTGGTGAGAATGGGAAGCACATTCAAACAACTCCTGACGGTATCTGGGCTTGAACTAGATAAGTATAAAACCCTCAACCGCCATAACGTCCCATCGGGTAATAAAAATACCGCCACTCCACCTGCGCTGGAAGACGGTATTTTGGATACGACCAGTGCGATCAGGCTAACGATCCCGGTCCGGACGCCAGCTGGCACCAAAGGACGTATTCTGCCGGGTGCCGCCACCGTTTCAGTAGCGTGGGCCGAGCTGCCGCAGCATCAACATCATCATCGACGTCCTGCGCATCAACGTCGCCCTCAGCCTCCTGGCGAGCACGGACACGGGCCACGGCCTTGTTGTGGGCACGGTACTGCTGGCGGTTTACGCTCACCACGATTGGCGTGGCCAAGAACACCGATGAGCATGTACCTTCAATAACGCCAATCAACTGCACTAGCGACAAGTCCTTCAGCGTTCTCACACCCATCAGCCACACGGCGATCACCATTAGCGCCGCACGGGCAGTGCGGAGATCACCGTCGTGGAGATAGAACGCATCACAGTCTGGTTCACGGCCTGGGTTGGCCTGCTCGGCGTAGGTGCGCCTGGTGGAATCCAGTAACCCGGCCGTGTTTTCCTTGACTTTGTCAACACCCTACCGTGTACGTACGGGAGAACGCCAACACCGTGAGCAAACCAATAATGGTTGCTGGACTGACCTCAAACCCGATCAGAGCGTAGGTACCGCCTATGACCACGGCGTCGACACCCAGAGCCGCAAGAGCAGCAATGGCCATATCGCGTTCGAAACGGAAGGCAATGTAGAGGAAGATCAGAATGAAGAACACACCCAACGCGATAAGCATGCGGTAAGTAATGGTCGAGCCCCAAGACTCGGATACTGTGGAATCACCCACCGCATCCGGTTAGCCACGCCTGTCGCGTCCTTTCGGTTGGAACCGCTCAAACAGCGCAGAGCGAGCTTTTGTTGATCTGGTCATCTGTCAGACGTCTGAGTTAATTTCAGAATGCGGGAGTCACCAGAGCCAACCACCTGCACCAACTGCGGGGTCACACCGGTTGCCTGTGTAAACACTTCTTTCCACCTGCGACGTTTCCGTGTCACCGGCGAGGCATGTTCATCTTGGTACCGCCCTGGAAATCAATCCCCAGGTAAAACCCGGAAAAATAATCAGCCAGCAGACACACCAGAAGCACACCAGTGATGCTGTACCACAAACCGGCGACGGCCAACGAAGTCAAGTCCACCTTCACCTGTGTAAAGGCGTGAAAGGTTCCAGTGTTAGTCACGGCTGGTTATCCTCTTTCTTTTCGTCATCCGAAATCGCTCGCTCAGCAGCGTGATCGGCAGGCAACACCTCACCAGCTGCGCGACGGTTCTTGGCGACCTGCACAACCTTGCCCAAACCAGTGACGGCGGGCTTGGAGAACCATGGCACGCGGGACGCCAGAATCACCATCGGAGCAGTCACCGAAGGTGATCGCAGGTCAAGATAGTGGTCAAGCCCAGTGTGAAGGCAAAAGCCCTTCACATCACCCACAGCCAGCACGTAGAGCACAACAGCCGCAATCAGGGGAGACAAAGTTACTTCGACAAAATGGTGTGCTTTTGCACGGTTCCACGCCCGCGGAACCGGACGATCGGACGTTCGTCCATCACGGAACTTCATCACTGCGTTCGTAGAACACCACAAAAGGAGTCCGCTGTTGTACCAATACCAATGATCAAAGCCCGCAATACCGGCCAGATCCAGCGAATAACCAATCCACCGACCCAACAAGACCAGTGAACCGTAGACCAGTGCGCCCGAGGCAAACAGTGAGAACACAGCCAGCACACCAAACACGCGGTAATAAGCCAGCGCAAACAAGCTGACCAGCGCCAAGCCCACCAAGCCAGCAATCAAAACCCTGCACGTAGTGATGCAGAGCCCAAGGTTGCGGGGATGGTTACCGACGTCCCGCCGCGTCACCGTTCTCACCCGCAAAGCTCAATGGTAGTGCGCCGTAACGCAGGTTATTGGCCAGATCGGTGGCCTCCTGCTCGGTGAAACGCCCTGTGATGGAGGTACCACTACCGGGAGGAGTCGCGGACTGAATCACCGGTGCAGAAATAACCTGCGAATCAAGCGTCACAGCAACCTGACGCTGCAGGTTCTCCTGCGTCAAAGCTGCCCAGGTGGATCCACCCGGCTCATTATCATCTGACTTAAAACGCAAAGTTGACTTCCATCTGCCCGCTCTGCGGGTTCAGACCATCGTGATGGGGGCGGCTGATGTCAATCTCGTTACCAGACAGACGTTTACCATGCCCTGATCCGTCTCCCCACAAGCAAAGGTGCGGGAGCAGCACGTACTTCTGGCCTGGCTTGGGTCACAGGCAACAAGGGGCAGCAGCAGGGGTCGTCGGTACCCGCAATCGGGTCCATGTCTTTAGCTTCCAGCTTCACACTGCAGCAGAGCGTGCGCGGATAACTGGAATGGCGGGATCAACAGACCGACGATCTTGCCGCAGCACCTCAGCAACCTTGCTTCGCTGCTCTGCGGCGGCAGTGGAATTTGCGGGCTCATCGGAGCAGTTGCTGTGACCTTAGTGACCTCCAGGCGCCGCCGCCTTCCTGGACATTCTGGTTAATCAGGTTGGCTGATGGCATCCATGGACTGATTAGCCTGATCAGGCGTGACAATACCGTTTTCCACCCAGCGATTCGCCATCTCCGTCAAAAACAGGACTAAACGCCGCCACTGATTCCGGGGTGGCCAGATTAGACACCGGACGGAAAAAGCAACCGCGATAAAGCCTTTGGCCAGAGCGCGCGCCTGCGACGTATCATCGCCCGGGGACTGCAATCACCAACGTGTCACCATCGGTACCACACTGGCGCCAGACACACCCATGCCGTTGACGCGGTTTTTCCAGAATCGTCCGAGCCCGAGCAAGCTGCTCGGACGTGGGGCGCTCACCCTGTGGAACGAGGGTGACGCGGGTTCCGCCTGCAGGTCAACACCCAACTTTGGGATCGGACTGCGATCAGGAAGGAAGAAGATGAGCGCGTAGACAATCGCCAAGAGCAGCACAAACAGCAAGCGGCCTGTTTAGGCCACCGCGACTGTCCAATACGGGTTCTTCGGCCTTGTGAAGCCAATGGACTTTTCTCCTTATATACAAAACAAAAAGATGCGCCTTTAACGCTTCATTGACATGATTAGGTTACGCTGAATCATTTTCAGCGTTATCTCGGGACTGTGTTGAATTACTCACCGGTCTCGCTGGCGTCGCACGCCTCACAATGACCGCGCGCTCCCAGGTAAGCACCACACCCTGGTGCACCTCCAACTCAACCTCCGGTGGGCCCGCAGAGCCGTGATTGTCCCATGCACACCGGAACCTGAGACAACAGCATCGCCTACTGCCAGCCCTTCCTGCACAGTCTTGATGTCATTCGCTGCCGCTGTTGACGACGCATCTGAAAGAACATTGGCGCAAGAAAAACCACAAGTATCAAACCAAGAAGCACGTTGGTTCACGTCCATAACGTCGCAGTCTGCCGATTTTAACCTTGTCGGCGCACCCAGCTATACCATGTACCGAGTTTTATTCATAGCCACCTATTGTCCCTCGGGAGGTTCCAACCCTACATGCCGCCACGCGGCAGCAGTGGTAACCCGTCCACGACCAGTACGAGCGATCGCTCCAGCGCCTGCACCGAAATACGGCTCACGCACTTCCCTCAACTGTCGACGGTTCCTCCCCACCGCAATAGCCAACGCACTGACTCCAACAGGACCACCGCCATGGCCCTTCACCAGAACATTCAGCACCGCACGATCAAGTCGATCCAACCCGCGTTCATCCACATCAAAAGCAGCACAGCGCCGCCTTTCGCAGCCCTAAATCTACGTGCCCATCCGAATACACTTCGGCAAAATCACGGACGCGACGAAGCAGGGCGATTGGCTATGCGCGGTGTGCCTCGCGAGCGTGAAGCAATCTCCTCAGCCGCATCATGATTAATGCTCACATTCAAAATTTTTGCGGCACGTGTAACCACCGCGTGAGATCGAGAATGTCGTAATATGTCCATTTGGGCCGTAAACCCAAAGCGGTCACGCAGCGGGCCAGTCAACATGCCCGAACGCGTCGTCGCCCCCACCAGGGTAAACAGGGGCAATCTCCAAGGGTATCGACGTTGCACCAGGCCCCACCCACAATCACGTCAATGCGAAGTCTTCCATCGCCATGCAGCTATTTCTTCCGCTGGCCTGGCGATACGGTGAATCTCGTCAATCAGAAAAGAACGTCGCTCCATCGGGTTTGACGGCATGGCAGCCGAGTCCCCAGCGCGTTCCAGCGCAGGACCGGATGTCATGCGGAGACTGCTGCCTCAACTCTTGAGCGATAATCATGGCCATTGTTTGTTTTGCCCAGTCGGGCGGCCCAGAAAAGCAGCATCTGGTCGGGTGCAACACCACGGTTCCGGGCACCGTCAGCACAAGGTCGAGCTGATTGCGAACCTTCGCTGACCAATAAACTCTTCCAGGCTCTTCGGCCGCAAGTTTGTTTCAGATCATTGTCACCGGCGGGCGTTGGCATCGATCGCGCTGTCAGTCGGCCTGCCGCCGGCGTGTGCGCCTCCTTCCGGGGCCCTTACCTGCGGAAGGTTAAATTCTGTTTTCCACATCCGCCATGGCTACAACCTACCTTGCTTTTTGAGTTGTTTGTCCTGAGCCTGACAGCGTGGCTGGTGCTGCACGCAGCAGTGTGGAATTATCGGCATCGGGGTGCGTCGCCAGGGGTGCTTTCTACCGCAGCGGTGGCCTGTTTTTCGTTGAAGCCCAGACCCGATGAGCGCTTCAACAACTTGTTCCGTCACCGCGCTGCACCCGTATGGCAGGGCGCCGCGTTCTGTCGCGAGGTCCGCAGAACCATCACTGCCCCTCAGCAGCGGCATCAACAAACGCGGATACCTTTTCTTTAAGTTCAACGATCATGCGCTCAGCACCACGCTTGCTCTACGCCTGGAACGCGTTGGAGAGCTTTTGGCATCGCCACGAGTCACAGCCTGTGCGAAGTCGGCGGTGTTAAACACGGACCGCACGGCAGGGCAAGGCGCGGCCCAACCCCAGATACCCCGAGCAGGTACTCAAAACAGATCCTGCTCGCTGCATCCTTTGAACCGTAGAGGCTCGTGAGTCTTCGTGACGATCAGCAGTGTCAACTACGGTTGCTTCCTCGCCTCGACTGAGTTCAGCGAGGGGTTTGCGGGGTGGCACCGAAAAGGTATCCAACACCGCCGCATTCCACGACAGCACTGTGAGTCCGATATCAATAACGGGGCGCGGGGGATGAGATCATTGTTGAGGACTCCTTTTGAGCTGGTGAGGTGGATTTCTTCGAGGCATTGAAATCAGCTTTAGCTTTTCCTAGCCGCCCTTGTTGATGATGCGTTGAGCCTCCGCTTGCGCATATGTGTGTTCTTGGCGCAGCAGATGGTGCTCGCCAACGGTGCATACCGCTAGCGCAAAGAGCATCGGCGGCATCGGCGAGGTTTAGCGCTTCGCCAAGACCGAGAATGCGGGTAATCATGGCGGTCATTTGTTTTTGTCCGCGACCATTGCCTGACACGGCTTTTTTCACTTCGCTGGGCGTGTACATGTGCACAGAAATATTGCGTTGCGCCGCTGCAAGCACCAGCACTCCACAGCATGGGCGGTGTGCATGACGGTGGACACGTTGCCGCGTTCGAAGATGCGCTCGATCGCTACAACGTCAGGGGTGTAATCATCCATCCATTCGTTCACGGCGTTGCTGAGCCGCAGCAATCGTTCTGTAAGGTCAGCGCTGGGCGGCGTGCGGACCACACCAACAGCGACGGAAGCACCGCCCGACCTTGTCCTGCTTGCACGACCGACAATCCGCAGCGCGTCAGTCCTGGGTCGATGCCCATGACGCGCAGCCCTCCAAGTTCACCGGCCGATCGTTCCTTTCCCGCTCAGTTCCACCCCATCAACTTAGCACATCAAATTGCGTGATTCCGCGGCCGAACGCGCCACAGATCAGCAGTGTTGTTTATCGACGCCCCGAGTACCCCACCGTTCCCGAGCCCGTACAGAGGTACTCATACAGGCGCTTTAGATGTCCAGCTGCGCGGCAACCTCATCGCTAATGTCCATGTTGGTGTACACGTTTTGCACGTCGTCGCTGTCTTCCAACGCATCAATGATTCGGAAAATCCTGCGCGCACCATCAGCTTCGAGCGGGACCTGAACGGATGCGCGGAAATCGGAATCCGCTTCATCCACATCGATCCCCGCTTCCGTCAACGCATTCTTTACCGCCACGCATGTCACCAGCTTCAGAGACAACCTCGAACTGTTCGCCTAAGTCGTTGACCTCTTCGGCCCCAGCGTCCAGCACAGCCATCAGGACGTCATCCTCGGTGAGCTCGCCTTTGGCCACCAACACCACGCCCTTGCGGGTGAACAAGTACGCCACTGAACCAGACTCGGCCATGTTTCCGCCGTTTTTCGTCATAGCGGTACGTACTTCCGTCGCCGCACGGTTGCGGTTATCGGTCAGGCATTCAATGAGTATTGCTACACCATTGGGGCCGTAACCTTCGTACATAATGGTTTCCCAGTCGGCTCCGCCTGCTTCTTCACCAGAACCGCGTTTGCGGGCACGCTCGATATTGTCGTTGGGGACCGAAGCCTTCTTGGCCTTTTTGATCATGTCATCCAACGTTGGGTTGGCTGCTGGATCACCACCGCCGGTACGTGCCGCGACTTCGATGTTTTTTTAATCAGCTGGCAAAATTCCTTGCCCCGCTTAGCATCGTTCGCGGCCTTCTTATGCTTGGTGGTTGCCCATTTTGAGTGGCCGGACATCAAAAACCTTTCGTCGTCACTGTAAACAGTATTGGGGAATCTGCCCAATTATACTTCGTGCACATAGCCTGCCTCCGACACCATGGCAAGAAACATCTCATGTACGCGGGCGTCTCCGGTGCATTCGGGGTGAAATGACGTTGCCAGTACACGACCGCTACGCACCGCCACCACTGCGCCAGACGCAGGACCCGACGGCACTGTGGCTAGCACTTCAACCCCATCACCAACGCGCTCAACCCACGGGGCGCGGATAAACACCGCAGGAACCGGGGAGTCTATACCGTGGAAATCAAGGTCCGCTTCAAAAGAATCCACCTGACGCCCGAAAGCATTACGCCGAACAGTGATATCGAGCGCGCCGAGGCACCGCGCGTCGGGCGGGTATCCAACACCTCTGATGCCAGCAGAATCATGCCGGCGCATGTGCCGTATGCAGGAAGGCCGGATGTCAAGGCGTCGATAAGCGGGCGCAGTAGACCACCAAGTTCAAGGAGTTTAGACATGGTGGTGGATTCGCCACCGGGGAGAATAATCCCAGAAAGTCCGTTGAGGTGCTCCACACGGCGCACCTGACGATGTTGAACCCCCAGCTCATCTAGAACAAGCTCATGCTCACGGACGCCGCCTTGCACGGCCAAAATACCGATCACTGTTGTCTGCCTTTACGTCAAGGTGGTAAGAGGAATGGCTTTGGTGCCAGGTTTGAGACTACGCGCCAACCCCTCCTGCGTCACAACTGCCACCAAGTTTCCCTGCCGGTCAAAAATCTTGCCCTGAGTCAAGGCACGACCATTGTCCGCAGAAGGCGAGACCTGATCATACAGCAGCCAATCGTCGGCACGAAACGGACGAAGGAACCATAACGCGTGATCCAGCGACGCCTCCCTGAACCTGAGCATCCTGGTGTGGAACCAGCGCCGATTGCAGCAGCGTCATATCGGACATGTACGTCAAAGTGCACACGTGAAAAGTATCATCGTCAGGCAGTTTCGCTTTCGAGCGGAACCATACCACCTGTTGGCTTGGCGTGTAGGGGTTGTGTTGAAACTGATCACTAGGAACAACCCGAATATCCCACTCGGACCATTCCTCCAACAGTGCCTTCGTGGTGTGGTGCATGCTGGAGGTATCCATAACTATTGATTCAGGATCTGGAACGGCGCGCATCCTATCCTGGTGTGAAATGCCCTGGTCACCCTTACGATGGAAACTGGCCTGCATCACAAAAATCGCTTGACCGTCCTGTACCGCCTTCACTTGGCGGGAACAAAAACTCCTGCCATCGCGGATGCGGTCCACCATAAAAACCGTGGGTTCGGTAGAGCGACCCGGGGCAACAAAATAGCCATGCAGCGAATGCACCTGATACTCATTGCCCACGGTTTTAGTCGCCGCAACAAGCGTCTGCGCGGCCACCTGACCGCCAAAAGTACGTTGCAGGTTCGACTCCACTACAGGACCGCGGAAAATATCGCGATCAATGTGCTCCACATTCAGAATGAATTCAATATCAGCCTGGCCAGAGGATACGGCACCATCAGCAGAAGCCATCAAAAATGCCCCTGAGGGGGCACATAGAGTGGCTAATGGATTTCACTTCAGCCGCGCTCTGCCAGGCGATGCGGAACAGGAATGTCATCAACATTGATGCTCACCATAGCCTCGCCCAGACCGCGAGAAACCTGCGCGATGGTCGCCGGGTCTTCATAGTTCTGGGTGGCCTGCACAATGGCGCGTGCGCGCTTTTCGGGGTCGCCGGACTTGAAAATACCGGATCCCACGAACACACCCTCGGCACCCAGTTGCATCATCATTGCGGCGTCGGCAGGCGTCGCAATACCACCAGCGGTAAACAGCACTACGGGAAGCTTGCCCGTTTCGGCTACCTCGCGAACCAGCTCGTAGGGTGCCTGCAGCTCCTTGGCCGCTACATACAGTTCGTCTTCGGCCATGGACTTCAACCGGTTAATCTCCGCGCGGATGGTGCGCATATGCGTCACAGCATTGGAGACATCACCCGTGCCTGCCTCACCCTTAGAGCGAATCATGGCCGCGCCCTCGTTGATTCGGCGCAGTGCCTCACCCAGGTTGGTCGCTCCACAGACGAAGGGAACCGTGAAGTCGAATTTATCAATGTGATTGGAGTAGTCGGCCGGGGTCAGCACTTCGGATTCATCAATGAAATCAACGCCCAGCGACTGCAGCACCTGCGCCTCAACAAAATGCCCGATGCGCGCTTTGGCCATCACAGGAATGGATACGGCATTGATGATGCCCTCGATCATGTCCGGATCGGACATCCTGGACACACCGCCCTGTGCGCGAATATCAGCAGGCACACGCTCCAACGCCATCACGGCGGTGGCACCAGCGTCCTCGGCGATTTTCGCCTGTTCTGGGGTGACGACGTCCATAATCACGCCGCCCTTCAACATCTCAGCCAATCCTCGCTTGACGCGGGCAGTACCATGGGTGGGGTTGGTGCTCATTGTGGTGTTGATCTCCTACAGCTCACGGGTTATTTCAAGCCCAATGCTAGACGGACCTGTTCAGTCTAACCAAACGTGGCGTGGGACTCTAGCATTGGGCATACCTAGAACATAAAAATATATAAAGCGGGGTCTGCGCCGCAGTCACGCAAGGGCGCAGACCCCAATCACCCCCGCGGTAGCACGACCGGCCGCGTATTGAGGTCGCATCTACCGCAGGCCTTTCTAACTATTGCGCATAAGACGCATAGTAAACTCTCTTTACCCCAACAGGTGTGGGGGATGTTGTTGGCGTGTCATTAGTACCCATATCTCCAATTTGAGCAAACCAGACATCACCACGGGCATCTATCCCATTGTCAAATGGTTCTGCCTGTGAAGCAATCACAAACATGGATCCAGCACCAGTCGCTGTCCCATTGTCACACCGATAGGTAGCCACCGGTCCATCTGGGCTGTTCCCACGCGCGCCGCCACTGATGGCTACGCAGCTCTTACCGTCTTCCAAATCGATTCTCCACGGGCGCGTCGGCTCTTGTGCAAATTGCCGAAATTCACCTGTATAAGGCAACACGATCATGGTGGTATCCTTTGGGTCGCGTGAGCAGTACACAGAAGGCGTTTCTTGTGTAGCTGGCCCTTGGTAACACACAGGGAAATTATCGGCGTTGCTCCCGCACTGCATAATGCCCTCTTTGTCAGAGTATGGGGAATCAACGCAGGAATTGGCGTTTATGGCGCCGCCTCCTGTTGAATTGGTATGTGTTCCAGCGAAGCCGGGCTTCATCTGACCATTGTAGTCAATAGGACGGAAGTACTCGAACTCAGTCACGGTAACTGTGCTCTGCTTCTGCGGTTTCTGCACCTCAGAGGGGGCATCAGAGCGCTTTTCAGAGGGCACTGCACCGGGTGTGGGTGATGCCGACTCAGAAGAACGTTGATCAGGCACAGTTGATGGTGTTGCAAGTTGGCTGGGTGCCGCGTTACTGGTTGGCGGAATAGCCGCCGTGTAGTTGGTTTCTTCCAGGGTATTGTCAGCGCTCACAGCAAAATCGCCAATGCCCTTGACCGAAATGTCATCGGCTTCCCAACTGCTGGTTATGGATTCCAATACCTGCGTTGGCGCAGTAACAAAATCTGACCATAGGGAAAGGTGATCCACTTCGGTGGTCAGTACGCGGCGGTCACTCGACAAGATGGAATTTACTGGTTTCCAGTGATGAGTTTTCTCATCGTAGTACACGAACGATGCGCTTGCCTCAGCCGGCAGTGGTTCTGGGTACGTGCGCGTCATTTTCACCTTGCCAGTAAGCGGTGACTGCGTAGATACCTCCATCGGCGTGGTGAATATCCCCTCGCCAAGGTACTCTTTTGCAGCATGTACGGCGGCGGGATCGAGATCTTCCACCGACATAGAGACGGTGTTGTCTTGATCACCAACAAGTACAGCTGACCGATAACCCACGGAAATCCCTTGCGGTTTCTCAGCCTTTGAGGCCACAGGGTTGACGTAAAAATCGTCACCGCCGTCCCGCTGAGACACAAGCAGAAAACTACCCGCTCCCAGTATCACCACTGCGGCAACGACTGACACCACCCGGAAAGGAGACTTAGAACGCGATATTGCCATTCCGCTCTCCTTAATCCGTTGTCGTATCCGTACCATTCAACATGCTGATATATCCACAAAAGGTGCAGGTTCCCAGCCGGAACTATTTTATCCATAAATCGAACATTTAGAAGTCTTTGTTACAGCTGTGGCTGTTGTGACTTTTAATATGCTTATTCCCTGCTTAAACGATCCTCGCATCACCACCCGTTTTCTACCCCCGGCCCTGCCTTTCGACGCCCGTCCAAACCACCGCTCAGACATCCCCGGCGCTGTCGGCAAGCTCAAAAATAGTTCGGTAGCTGCGCTGTTCCCCAAACGGAGGATCCGCACTAGTGGACGTGTTCGAAGTGCGCGAGTATCACTCACGGCGTCGTTATAAAAACGTCGAGCAAGCTGGACCCTGGTTGTCGAATCTGATATCAACGCCGCCGCCTGGGGACGACAACTGCGATTCCAACGCACTAATACGCTCGGTGAGGGATCGCTCCACCGAGGCTCGTGCGCGAAATGACGTACTGGTTAACGGGACACTTTCAGCGGCGCTTGCTAGCGCCGCTGCCTCGGGAAGGATCGCTGTCACCACTGCGGCTCGCCCTATCCAACGCAGCTTGCAGGGATTGCAACGCAGAATCGGTGCGAATGTGCAGGCGGTTAAGACGTTGTGCCGTGAAAAACGCCCACAGCATCAACGCCGTGAGCGACATGGTGAGCAAAATATAGACGATCATCATCGCATGTGCACTTTCGTTCCATCGGCCACCGTCTCATAGACGCGCATGACTTCTTCTGAAACTTTATCCCAGTCAAAAACCGCAGCCCGCTCTCGGCCACGTTGTTGGAGCACAGCGCGTTCATCCGGGGCGTCGATAAGCTGTTGAAGTGAGCGCGCAAGATCAGCGCTATCACCATTGGCAAATAGTAATCCGGCGGGTTCGGCAGAATCGGCGTTGCACACCGTGCGGAACGCCTCAATGTCGCTTGCCACCACAGCGCAACCCGCGGCCATAGCCTCCACTAAGACGATGCCAAAGCTCTCGCCTCCTGTGTTGGGGGCGACATAGATGTCTGCTCGTCCCAAAATCTCTGCTTTCTCCTGGTCACTGACGCGACCAGCGTAGGTGACGTTGGGAACATGCCGGGGAGTGCCACCGCCAATCACTGTGCAATGAAAGGGGCGTTGCACTTGGGCCAGAGCTGCGAGCAAAATGTCTAGGCCTTTTCGCGGCTCATCAAGGCGTCCCAGAAAAACAATCTCTAGCGGGCGTTCATCATCCTCAGCACGAGGCGCCTGGGCCTTCCTAAACCGTGCTGTGTCCACACCGTTGGGAATCAACACCGAGTCACCGCCCAGCTGTTCAACTTGCCAGCGCCTCGCCATTTCTGAGACTGCGATACCCCCGCGAATCTTCTCCAACAGGGGTCGGAGCGCAGGCAGAGCCGCCTTAAGCAGCAGCGAGCCACTGCTTGAGGCATGGTACGTAGCCACGATGGGCCCCTCGACTAAGCGCAACGTACGCATGGAATAGCTCGGCGAGTTGGGTTCATGGATATGCAACACGTCGAAATTGCCATTGGTGATAAAGCTGCGGATGTAGCGGTCCATGTGCGGCCCCAACGCAAGTCGTGCCACGGAACCGTTGTAACGAATTGGTATGGAACGCCCGCCTTTCATGACGAAGGAGGGGACATCCGTGTTATCAGAACACGGCCCCCAGCACCTCAACATGATGCCCCTGAGCTATAAAATGCTCAGCCAAGTCAAGGATATGCGCTTGAACTCCCCCTGGCTCGTCAAAAGAGTAAGGGCATACCATGCCAATTTTCATGTCAGATCCGCCAACCACTGGGGCTGAAGCATATGCCAATCAACGGGGTGCTGCGCAATATGCACTGCGAACTCATCGGCAATCCGCTGAACAGTTTCTTGCACCTCACCCACTGTAATTTCTTCGGAAATGCTAAAGCCCCACCCGTCACCATCAAAGAAACAATGTGCTACATGCAAGGCTGCTCCGGTTCGACGTGCCAGCTCTGCAGGGCCCGCTGGCATTTTTGTCAACTCGCCAAAAAACGACACGTCCACACCACTGCGTTTGAGGTCACGCTCCCCCATCAAGCACACCACACCACCCTGATTCAACACCTCCATAAGACGCGAAAACGGTGGCTGTCCCCCAGTCAAGGCCAGAACCTCGAAACCCAAGGACTCACGATACTCCACAAACGCCTCGTACAGCACTTCTGGTTTCAAGCGTTCAGCTACAGTTGTGAACGTTCCGGCGTGGTGCACAAGCCACACGCCCGCCATATCCCAGTTTCCCGAGTGCGGAAGCGTCAGTATCACGCCCCTTCCTGATTCAATGGAACGATCCAGCCCACTAACTCCCTGCACACTACTGTCAAGTTCCGCAAGCAGTGTCGTAGAAGAAGCCACTGATGGAAGCCGAAAAGCCTCCATCCAGTAGCGCGCATAGGATCGCATGGCGGCCCGCACTAGGGAATCCGTCACGGTATCGACGCCCACAACTCGTCCCAAGTTCCTCCGCAACTGTTCCACCGACTGGCCACCACCCCGACCCCAGCAACATGCAAGGTCAGCCGCGACATTAAACACACAACGCGCCACAGGCTGTGGCAAAAACTTAACAATCCGCCACCCAGCAAGATACGCAGTGGCAGTAAGATCACGCGCCGCCACCTAGTTCATCTCCTCAACCGAGGTTGTTTCCGCCACTCCGGTCGGCGGCGCGCACAGATCATCAGAGCGCGGTGACTGTGCGCATGACGAGGCGCTGCCCAACCGTAAACACTGACCCTGCAGCTAGCAGCCATATAGCGACATCAATAGCGTACGGCACCCCCAGACCGGTCAAACCAATTCCCATTAACCCGACGATCAAGCGCTCTGGGCGTTCCACCAAGCCACCAACCATAGTGAACCCACTGGCTTCCCCACGTGCCTTCACATAGGAAATAACCTGCGAGGACACAAGCACCACAAACGACGCAACGATCAATGGCTGTCCAGCACCGTAGCCAAAAATCAACCACCAGGTGATGGCAGAAAAACAGTGCACCATCCGTGATGCGATCACAACTCGCGTCCAACGTCGCGCCAAATTTTGTACCACCACCAGCGAGCCGCGCCATAGTGCCATCCAACATGTCAAATGCGGCAAACAAGCCAGACAACACAGCCGCCCACACCACATGCCCTGTTGGGATCAGGATCACCGCGATAGCGGTGGTCACTACTGCCCCAGCGACAGTTACCACATTGGGACTCATGCCAAGCTTCAACAGGGCTTTCGCCGCCGGTTCCACAACAACGGCGGCGGGCTTACGGCCGTGGACACTAAGCATGGGCGGCCCCCGGGGCGTCGTCGAGCGCGATCCACCCTTCCGCCAACAGTCGACGAGTTTCTCGCAGCACCTGCGGGAGTACTTTTGTGCCGTCAATGACCGTCATAAAGTTCGCGTCGCCCGACCAGCGCGGGACAATGTGCAAGTGCAGGTGATCCCCAACCGAACCGCCCGAGGCTCGCCCGAGGTTGCACCCCCAGTTAATGGCATCAGGATGAGATACCGTTTTCAGCACCCGAATGGCAGTCCGTGAGAATTCCATCAGCTCGCTTGATTCCACCAGTGTCAAATCCTCCAGATTTGCCACCTTGCGGTATGGAACAACCATCATATGCCCAGCATTATAGGGGTAAAGGTTCAGCACGCAGAAGACGTACTCGCCACGCGCAATGATCAACCCGTCCTCGTCCGACATTTTCGGCACCTCGATAAAAGGATCACGCCCTACAGTGGCCGAGTGGGAGTCCTGCACACCCTTCGCGATGTAGCTCATGCGGTACGGCGCCCACAGACGCTGCAACCGGTCAGGCGTGCCGACGCCGTGGTCTACCACGGCATCATCCTGCGCGCCGTCAGCATCGTGATTATCGTCGGGAAGCAAAAGATTCCTCGCTTGGTTGATCATTGACACGCTCACGAACCCACGACTCAATGACATTCACCGCCTCGGCGATAGGCACACCATTAACCTGAGTGCCATCAAGGAAGCGGAAACTCACGGCATTGTTCTCTGCGTCACGAGCACCAGCAAGCAGCATAAACGGAACCTTGCCAGTCGTGTGGTTCCTGATCTTTTTCTGCATACGATCATCCGAGGTATCCACAGCTGCACGAATACCCCGCTCGCGCAACTGCCCGCACACGTTTTCCAGATACGGCATGAACTCCTCTGCGACGGGAATGCCCACCACCTGATGTGGAGCAAGCCATGCCGGGAATGCGCCGGCATAATGTTCTAACAGCACCCCAAAGAATCGCTCAATCGACCCAAACAGGGCGCGGTGGATCATGATTGGGCGCTTCTTCGAGCCGTCGGGGGCCGTATATTCCAAGTTGAACCGTTCTGGCAAGTTGAAGTCCAACTGCACCGTAGACATTTGCCAGGTGCGGCCAATCGCATCGCGCGCCTGCACTGAAATCTTCGGACCGTAGAATGCTGCCCCACCTGGGTCAGGAACTAAATCAAGTCCAGAATTATCGGCAACGCGTTGCAGAATCGCTGTCGATTTTTCCCAAATCTCGTCCGAACCAACAAACTTATTGGGATCTTTGGTGGACAGCTCCAGGTAGAAATCATCAAGGCCGTAATCCCGAAGCAGTGAAATGATGAACTCCAGAACTGTTGTCAGTTCTTCTTCCAGCTGGTCTTCGGTGCAGTAAATGTGCGCATCATCCTGGGTGAAGCCGCGAGCACGCGTCAATCCCTGGATCACACCCGACTTTTCGTAGCGGTATACCGTCCCGAACTCAAACAACCGCAACGGCAACTCACGGTAAGAACGACCGCGTGAAGCAAAGATCAAATTGTGCATCGGGCAGTTCATCGGCTTGGCGTAGTAATCTTGCGCCTGCTTTGTCACGTTGCCGTCAGCGTCGGTTTCCCCATCCAGCTGCATGGGTGGAAACATGCCATCTGCATAAAAGTCCAGGTGACCAGACTTTTCAAACAAGTCACCTTTGGTCAAGTGTGGAGTGTTGACAAAGGAGTATCCAGATGCGATATGCCGACGGCGGGAATGCTCCTCCATCTCCAACCGCACGATGCCACCGTTCGGATGGAACACGGGGAAACCAGATCCAATCTCATCGGGGAAGCTAAATAAATCCAGCTCTGCACCCAACCTGCGGTGGTCGCGTTTTTCCGCTTCGGCGAGCATCGTCTGATACTCCTCAAGCGCTTCCTTGGATTCCCATGCCGTGCCGTAGATACGCTGCAATCCCGCATTAGATTGGTCGCCGCGCCAGTAAGCAGCAGAGGATCTGGTCAGCGCAAATGCGGGAATATATCGCGTCGTCGGCACGTGCGGGCCACGGCAGAGGTCGTACCACTCCACCTCACCTGTTCGGGGGTTGACGTTGTAGTAACCGGTCAGTTCACCAGCCCCCACTTCGGTGGCCTCGTCCGAGTCGGATCCACATTGCCTTTATCTTCAATCAGCTCCAGCTTGTAGGGTTCGTTCTTCAGAGCCTCCCGCGCATCTTCCAGCGATTCATACACGCGGCGCTCAAACTTCTGGCCTGACTTGATGATTTTCTTCATGCGCTTTTCAATGCGCTTCAAATCCTCTGGGGTGAACGGCTCTTCCACGTCAAAGTCGTAATAGAAACCGTTATCAATAGCTGGACCAATACCCAGCTTCGTCCCTGGGAACTCTGCCTGCACGGCCTGTGCTAGCACATGCGTTGCCGAATGCCGAATCACTGCGCGCCCGTCGGGACTGTGCGCTGGGACCGGCGTGAACTCAGTAGTCTCCTCTGGAATAAAAGAAAGGTCTTTGAGGTTGCCGTTGTTATCGCGAACGCACACGATGGCGCTTTCACCTTTATTCGGCAACTTCCAGATCCCTCATCGCAGCCCCCACTGCAGTACCGGCCGGGACAGAAAATGACGGGAAACTGCTGCTCTTTACGGACACATTATTCACGGAACTACCGTGCTCCTTCTTGTGCTCAGGCGAGTGCGGCATACCTGGCCGCCCCCGCAATGGATGCACAGTTGACCTACCTCAATCCAGAAATGCCAACTGCATGTGCACATCCTACCCCGAGGCCGAAGCCACACTCTAGTTGGCATCAACGAGCCGATATCTCGCCCCGGCTCATGTTTACGCCGCGTCGAACAGCCCAGCACCCCAATATTTGCCACGATCTCCCCCAGCCTCATCTACCCCAGGCGGGCAGAAAAACACAGCCGAACCGATATGCGTGGTCCATTGGTTGATCCGGTCGCCTTCATCCAACCGTTCCTGGATGGGAATGAACTGCTCTCGGGGATCCTTCTGGAAGCAAATAAACACCAACCCCGAATTCGAGCTTTGCTCGCTTCCTGGCTGGGGTGGAAGGTCATAGTTGTAGGCGCGTCGGGCGATCTTCTGCCCAGGCTTATCCACCGGGTTAGTGGAACGCGCCATGTGGCTCATGCGATCAATGAGCGGAATACCGTAGTTATCCACTGCGGAATAGTCGGGGGTGTCAAACTCCCAGTCACCGGTCAACGGGGCACCGCTGTCAAGCTTCCGCCCGAAAGCAATCTCCCTGGATCCCCGGTCAAGGATCTCCCAGGTGTCCATATTCATGGAAATACGTCTGACAATCATGCAGGTACCTCCCTGCACCCAGCTGGGCCCCTGATCAATCCACACGATGTCATCAAAATCGGCATCAGACCTGGGGTTCACGGTTCCGTCTTTCAACCCGAATAGGTTTCGCGGTGTCTCACCAGCACTGTGTGCGCCGTGGGCGGAAAGGAACCCTTGTTGCATCCACCGGGTCGCCACGTAATCCACGCCGGCCCGAATCATGTGTCGGGTGGCATGCGCGAGTGTTGTGGGATCATCCGCACACAGCTGCAACACGATGTCCGCTTCACCCCAGGCATCATCAAGTTTGTCCCTAGAAAACGCAGGTAAGGGTGCCAACCATTCAGGACGCAGGTCAGGCTTACCAATCAGATCAAAGAACTTACTACCAAAGCCACAGGTGATGGTCATGTTGGCTGGCACTGTCACCATTTCCGGTTCCAGATCCCCTAGTGGAGTGTGGCCTGCACATAGTCGCCGGGCATCATCGGTCCAGAGCTTCAGTAGTCGTCGAATCCCCTCCCGGTCAACGTCCGCGCGAACAGTAAACGCCACAAGGTTCAACAGCGCTTGCCCAGGCGTTGCGATCCCCGCCTGGTGCGGGCCATCAAACTCGACCACCGATGCCACGAGTTCCGGTTCAGCGGAAGCCATGGCATCGCTTATCGACGCCCCGCCTCTCTCCTGTCCTGCGCACGCCGACGCTGCAGACACCGCAGCCCCAGCAGAGGCGACGGTAAAACCCGTGAGAAAACTCCTCCGGTTGAGCTTCTTCGGCTGGTCGGACATGAGAACATGCGTCCTTTACTGTTGTGGACTGTGCGGGAGGGCGGGCGCCGACAAGTGACTAATGGTTGTGATCGTGATCGTGATCGTGCTCAGCATCGGATGACGGCGCTTCCGACATGCCGTTGTTCCCTTCCACGCCACCATCGGAGCCGTAGTTTTCTTCGCCCGATGCAATGGTACGGACAGGAATGTCTGGAACTTCAACAGTGGTGCCGTTGGAGAACATCAGTTTGACATCCACATCTTCACCAGCCTGAATAGGCTTTGTCGTAGTTCATCACCATCAGGTGATCAGCACCGGGCTTGAGCTCATGAGACCCGCCTGCGGGAATCGTAATACCGCCCTCTTTCTTCTGCATCTTGCCAGCGACAACCTCGTGGATTTCAAATGAAGCACCATCAATATCAGCTTCAAACCCTGTGAGCGTAACCTCCTCTTTGGTTTCATTCTTGATGGTGCCGAAAATCCCGGTCATAGATTTGTCTGCAGGTTTCGCCTTCACGTATGCGTCGGCAAACTGAAGTTCAGAGCTCGTAGCAGCCGTGGACGAGCTTGTCTGAGTCGTGGAGCTGGACACCGCAGCCGAGGTTGCCGTGTCGGTACGACTATCGGAGTCACGCTGACCGTTCGAGCAACCGGCCAAGACCAAGCTTGCCGCTGCAACAGCCACCACAGAGTAACGAATACGATTGGACATGTGTTTTACTTCCTTGTCTTTTAGCTTGACCTGTTTATTTGGTCTTTATTTGGTTCGGTTCTTCAACAATGCTCCGACCACCGCTATTACCGCAAGAAGTCCGATGACCCGATACCCCAAATAAACAGTGCGTATGAGATGACTCCGAGGCAGCACCTGCGGACGGAGACGTGGTGGGGGCAGTAGATGTCGCCGGTGATGCAACGGATGTTGCGTCCCCCGCTACAGTAAACGTCGTTTTACCGCGGGTAGCATGACCGTCTGACGATGTGATCTGGAAACCGACCATGTAGTCGCCGGGACCAGGTTGAACATCTTCTGGAACAGTCACAGACACCACCGGACCGTTTGTCTCCGGCTGCGCCGTAAACAACACCGCGGATGTTGCAGAATCACTGACCGCCACAGTGTTAAACGATTTCTGCGGAACACCTGAAAACTCCAAGGAAATTTCACGCGGAAAAACATCCACCGTGGACCCGTCGGCTGGAGTGGATGCCAACACAACATCATGCGCCTGGGCAGGAGGAGTGGCACTCACCGCGCAAAAAGACAATGCCACGCAGAGCCCACACACACGAGCAGCCCCACGAAACATGGTTAGCGCGCCTTGCTTCACTGTTATACTCACACCCCTTCACATGACATCATCAGACATGTCGACACTCACAGACGACACCAACTAGTCGTACCACATGCCATTTCAGTTCCAGAGACTAATCGCAGAACCATCTTTAGTACACCCCCATTAGGGTAGTCCATGCGTGGAAGATGTGTGCTGCAACATCACAAAACCCCCAACCGCGAGTGATGCGGTTGGGGGTATACAGTGGTCCTAGCTGGGATCGAACCAGCGACCTTTCCGGTGTGAACGGAACGCTCTTCCACTGAGCCATAGGACCGCAATCCATACAGGATTGGTTGCGGGTTACAAGGTAGCACGGGCTGTGCGAAGTATCCTAATCCGCAGGTCGTAGCACGCACGTAGTCATCAGCACCTCCCCGGACGTCCCTGCATATATGCAGTGTTTGCTCTGAAGCCTGTCTACTGACCTGCTGATTTGTGTTGGCAGCCAGTTTCGGGCTAATGTTTGTTCTCGCACCACAGAATTATTGTTAATTAATGGTTTGCTGCATGCGGATGTAGCGCAGTTGGTAGCGCATCACCTTGCCAAGGTGAGGGTCGCGAGTTCGAGTCTCGTCATCCGCTCTCGTTTCTTTTTTGAGACGATTATGCGCGTTTAGCTCAGCGGGAGAGCGCTTCCCTGACACGGAAGAGGTCACTGGTTCAATCCCAGTATCGCGCACCAAGAGATACGCACATCTCTATAATCATAGTGCATGCGGATGTAGCGCAGTTGGTAGCGCATCACCTTGCCAAGGTGAGGGTCGCGAGTTCGAGTCTCGTCATCCGCTCTGGTAGCCTGAAGGGCACCTGAGGCGGCAACGCCACGGTGGAATGGCCGAGTGGTGAGGCAACGGTCTGCAAAACCGTGCACACGGGTTCGATTCCCGTTTCCACCTCGCTGTTATGCGCGTTTAGCTCAGCGGGAGAGCGCTTCCCTGACACGGAAGAGGTCACTGGTTCAATCCCAGTATCGCGCACCAAGAGATACGCACATCTCTATAATCATAGTGCATGCGGATGTAGCGCAGTTGGTAGCGCATCACCTTGCCAAGGTGAGGGTCGCGAGTTCGAGTCTCGTCATCCGCTCTGGTAGCTCTGCCATCGCCATCGCGCGTGGTGGAGCTTTTTGCATGTCCGCAGGCCTGATAGACACCACGATGATGCACGAGCAAAAAGCCCTGCGCGGCAATGATGGTAAGATATCCCCTGCCAATTCTGGGCATACTGCTTCAGATTTTATGCTCCTGTGATCCCTAGCATACGTAGATAGGTAATACGGTGAACTCTACCCTCAACACCCGATTGCGCACATTGTGGGTGAGCCCCGAACCTGCGGCTACCGAACCTTTTCCGTCTCGTGTACGAACTACTGCGTGGGATCGCATTGGTAATTCAATTCTGTGGCCTTTAGCAATGATTCTGGTCGCACACAGGCTAATCATTTTGTCAATTAACGGTGATGTCACTGACGATTTCTCTACCGTTTACTATGCGTTGCGCAGGTTCATTGAGGGTGTCCCTGTCTACAACGAAAATTATCACCACGTAGACCCGCACTACCTCTACTCCCCTGGTGCCACACTATTACTATCACCTCTAGGGTTTTTAGGACATTTTGGCCTGGCACGGCTGGGATTCATTGGCGTTAATGCACTCGCCATCATCCTCGCTGTTGGACTGCTGACGCACATGTTTGGTTTTTCGCTGCGGTCGTTTGTCTGGCCGCTGTCGATTTCTCTCGCTTTTCTTACCGAGTCGGTACGCAGCACCCTGATTTTCTCCAACATCAACGGCATTCTGCTACTTGCATTATGCGGGTATTTTTTCCTTCTACTACGCGACAAGCAGTGGTGGGCTGGCGTGGTTATCGGCGTGGCTATTCTGATTAAGCCGCTCTTCCTCCCCTTGTTGTTCTTGCCTTTAGTGAAGCTACAGTGGCGAGCCATCGCGGTGGGCCTTGTTGTGCCTGTACTGTTTAATCTCGCAGCTCTGCCGCTGATTAAAGATGTCAACGACTATTCGGAGCGGCTTCTCCCTACCTGGGCCAGACTCGTGACTACTTTAATAGTTCGCTTCCTGGCATCGCTTTGTACTACGGAATGCCTACCGCACTGAAGCTTATGCTTTTTGCCGTGTTCGCAGCCGCGGTGGCCGTTGGCGTAATAATGCTGCTTCGGTGGCGCTATAGTGATCCGCTGTTCTGGATGACTACTACCTCAACATTGCTGCTTAGTGGCGTGTTTTTCCTGTCTTCCCTGGGACAGATGTACTACTCAATGATGTTTTTCCCCATGATGTTCACCGTTGTACTGCGCAAATCAGTGCTGCATTCCTGGGTGGCATGGGTGGCTGTGTATTGTTTCTTCTCCCCCGATTCGTGGGTGTCGCACCGCTGGTACGCGATCAGCCGGTGGACAGCCTTTACGCTACCGACAGTCGGCTGGGGTTTGCTTATCCTGGTCATTGCCACGGCTGCGGCGACCTGGTGGTGGAATGAACGCCGGAGCGAAGGGTAAACGGGAATAGTTGCGGCGTCGATACGCGTTGTGTAGTGCACAAGCTCCCATGCAATAGAAAGGCCCGGTGCCGTGACTGATTTTAAACTTCTCACTGATGATGAGTGGCGCAAACGCCTCACCAACATGGAATTTCATGTTTTAAGGGAGGCGGGTACAGAACCACCGTTTGTCGGCGAATACACTGACACAACGGCAAGCGGCGTGTACTCGTGCCGCGCATGCGGAGAAGAATTGTTTCGGTCCACTGAAAAGTTCAGCTCACACTGCGGCTGGCCATCCTTTTTCTCACCATTGGCCCAAGACCGCATCATCCAGCGTGCGGACAATTCCCACGGAATGCGTCGCACCGAGGTGCTGTGCGCCAACTGCGGTTCCCACCTCGGGCATGTTTTTGAAGGTGAGGGGATACGACACCCCCACCGACCTGCGCTACTGCATCAATTCCATCTCGCTGACCTTTGAGGAAGGCCAACAACAGTAGGTGATACAGCTAGGGCAGCACTTCGATGATCTCGCTGACGTCCGCTACTCGACGCCCAGTGAAAAACGGCGTTTCCTCACGCACATGCAGGCGAGCCTCGGTGTAGCGCATCTTGTGCATCAGGTCAACGATTCTGCCTAGATCCGGCCCTTCAAAAGCGAGGATCCACTCGTAATCCCCCAGCGAAAATGACGGGACCGTGTTGGCGCGAACATCAGGAAAATCTCGCCCTGAACGCCCATGTTCAGCAAGGATGCGGCGACGGTCCTTATCGTCCATGAGGTACCAATCATAGGACCGAACAAAGGGGTACACGGTGATCCACGCACCCGGGTCTTCCCCCATGATGAAGGATGGAAGGTGGGATTTGTTGAATTCGGCGGGGCGGTGTACGGCCGTACCTGTCCAGAAAACCTCTGAGACTTGCCCGAGCACTGTCGTACGGCGGAAGTCGTTGTACGCCTTCTGGATATCCTCGATGTTCTCGGCATGCCACCAGATCATGTAGTCCGCTTCTGCGCGGATACTGGAAATATCGTATATTCCGCGCACTACAACGGTTCCTGCGGACTCTAGTTGGGCAAAAAAGTCCTGGGTTTGAGCGATAATGTCGGCACGTTCGACGCCCAATCCACCTGGAATGATGCGGAATACAGCCCACTGCGTGTAACGCTGCACACTGTTGAGAGCAGCATAATCCAGACGACGTGATTCGGTCATTCGGGACATCCTTTCGATGATGCACATAGATTATTCAGACATTGTAGGGATACTGCGGCACATGCTGTGGGTGTGTTACTCAATCCCACTACACGGCAGGTCCGTATCCATCATAAGTATGATTCCAAAAACTCTCCCCTCAAACCCCCTTTTTCGGCGCGCCTCCCGCTGTGGCTTCAGTTGTGGGATAGCTTTGTGCGTGTGACCGACTCTGAAGCTACAGTGCATGCCTCCGCAGCCGCCGACGCAGCTCCGCAGTTCTTTGCCGACGCTGTGGAATCCCTCTACCAGGCACAGCTTCGGCCCGAGATCTCAGTGGGTACAATTCGCCCGCCGCAGCGCTTGGCACCGTACAGCCACGCCATTGGTTTGGAAGTCATGCACCCTGAAACCGATATTGTTACGCCTGATTCCGAAGGCGACGCTTTTGGGCGTTTGATTATCCTCCATGATCCGCAAGGCGAGGAAACCTGGAACGGGCAGCTCCGCCTCGTCGCCTATATCCAGGCTGACATGGACGATGCCGTTGCAGGCGACCCGCTTCTCCCCGATGTTGCGTGGGAATGGCTGCGTGAAGGACTTGGGGACTCCACTGCGACGTTCACCAACCTAGGTGGCACCGTCACGTCAACCACATCAGTACGTTTCGGTGACATTGGTGGCCCACCTCGCGCCTACCAACTAGAGCTGCGAGCATCATGGACAGCTGAAGACAATAACCTCGCTCCGCATGTGGCGGCTTTTGCCACCGTGCTGGCAAGCGTTGCAGGACTTCCCCCAGAGGGCGTGCGGATGATCCGCTAGTACGTCCCAGACGATAGCCTCGCTGGTCGCTACTGTTTTATCGCATCGCCCACAGCATCAACCATGGTGTTGAGTGTGGTGAGGCCAATACCCGTCTGATACCACTCAGCAGCGTTTAAGTACACAATGTGTCGGTGCTGCGCAGCCCTGCTTTTTCTCACCACCTCGCTGCCTAGTGTGTCCTCTTTTTCCTCAGCGGCGGTGGATGTTGCACTCTGATCATGCGTGTCAATCAGGGTGTCTCGATTGATCACAAACAAAAACTCCGGGATCCGCCTTCGCGATGTCCTCTGCAGAGTATTTCACGGGTTCACCTCCATGAAGTCCGTCAATGCCTATGAAGCCGAGATCGTACACTAGCGAAAACCGGCTATGTACGCCGTACGCTGTGGTTTTTCCTTTGCTATTTACAACAACCAGCGCTGTGGCTCCAAGCGCAGCCACCTGTTCACGAACGGTCACTACTTTTTCATCCAAGGCGGCTAGCTCCGCTTCAACGTCCGCATCCACGCCAAAAATTCGCCCCATCTGTCGCGCGTTGGCAGCATTGTTCCCCAGTACATCCGTTCCAGCGTCAGCAAGTTCCACAGTTGGCGCGACGGCTGCGAGCTTCTCATAGGTCACTGCCGTACCGCTGCTCGTTAGTATGAGGTCAGGCTTCAGCTCGGCTATGCGCTTCAGATCTGGCTTACCCAACGGTCCGACCTCGTCAGTACCACCATAGTTTTCTGCGCTAGGTGGGACTATCCTGCCAGCAGGAATTCCCACAATTGCGGAACCGAACCCCATGCTGTCCACATAATCCAGGGCTCCATAGTCCAGAACAACTATCCGCTGCGGGCGTTTGTCCAGCACGGTTTCTCCCTGTTTGTGAGAAATAGTCACGGGATAGTGTGCCGCATTTTCTGCCGATGTGGTGGTGCTAGTACTCGTCGCTGAGGAGTCAACATCATCTGACGGCGAACCGCACCCCGCTACGGCCAACATGACGATCATGACAGCTGCGGCAGCAGGGTCAATGATGACGCGCGGCCTCAACCAGTTCACAACCAACTCACCTCATTCCATGTCCGTCCTGTGGCTATAGCGGCTACACTATTAAAACATGTCAATCCCCCTTGTGGAGCCGCGTGATGGGCTGCCGCCGTTATGCGAATCCCCTGACCAGTTTCACGAGGCGCTTGCACGCTTGGAGGCCGGAAATGGCCCACTTGCCATTGACACAGAACGAGCCTCCGGCATCCGGTACGGGAACCGCGCCTTCCTAGTGCAGATACGTCGAGCAGGTTGTGGAACAGTCCTCTTTGATGCCGAGCAGCATCGTACCGAACTCGGAGAGATCCTGAAACCCCTGCTCAATAGCACTACATGGGTACTGCATGCAGCGGTGTCTGATCTGCCAAGTCTGCAGAACTTTGGGTGGTTTCCTACTCGGTTATTCGACACAGAGGTAGCGGGCCGTCTAGCGGGGTTCGATCGGGTGAATCTTGCAGCCATGGTGGAAAAAGTCCTGGGCCTGCACCTTGCCAAAGGGCTAGCACAGTCGGACTGGTCCAGGCGTCCCATCCCTGCTGCATGGTTAACCTATGCGGCGCTGGATGTGGAGGTGCTACTGGAACTCGCGGACTCCATGGCCGCCATCTTGGCCGCCGATGGAAAAACAGCGTGGGCCGAACAGGAGTTTGAGCACATCAGACTTCAAGCTCGTCAGCCGCAGGCTGAATCAACATGGCAAGATATGAAAGGCATCAGCGTTTTGACACGACCGCCGCAACTCGCTGTCGCCCAAGCACTGTGGACCACGCGGGAGGCCATTGCACTCCGCAAAGATCTGTCACCCGGACGGGTATTGCGTAACCGTGTGCTTCTCGATGTCGCGCACACGCTCCCCACATCCCCTGTTGAGTTGGCGAAGATCCCTGGCTTTCCCAAAAACAAGGGTGCTGCGTACCGCTGGTTCAGGGTGGTATCACAGGCCCTTCACGCCCCTCGCGAGCAGTGGCCGCAGCCATCACCACAGGTCTTTGCCCCTCAGAGCCGCTCATGGACAAAGCACGATAAAGCGGCTGCCGCTGCTCTATCAGATGCTAAAAATATTGTCGCCGAGATCGCATCCCGCTACCACGTGCCTGAGTCGTATGTCCTTCCCACAGCCATTATCAAAAAGGCAGTGTGGAGCACCCGTGTAGCCAAGAACATCACGTCCAAGGAACAATTGCAGGACTTGTTGGCCCAACAAGCGGTCCGACCTTGGCAACGTGAGCTAGTGCTGGAACCGCTAGCTGCGGTCTTGCTGTAACCAGTCCAGAATGCGCTGCGCGACACCTTCTGCATCCAGCTTCTGGTCATGGAGAATCTCGCTGCGAGACGCATGATCAAGGAACTCCTCCGGTACCGCAAGGTGACGTAGAGGAGTATCAATACCTGCAGCACTGAGTGCTTCACTAAGAAGCGAGCCAACACCTCCGTGGATAACGCCATCTTCAAGAGTGACCACCATGTCATGCTCAGATGCGGTTTGCACAATCGATTCCGCAACGGGAACAACCCACCGTGGGTCAACCACGGTCACGGCGTAGCCTGCGGCGTCAAGGGATGTGGCAGCCGCTAATGCTGTCTCGGCGAAGGCACCCACCGAGACAAGCGCAACACGGACAGCAGTGTCGGACGGCGCTTCAGAACGGAATAGCACCTCGACACCATCGTCATAAGTCTCTACCGCTTGGTGGACAGGGGGCAGCGAGCCTTTAGGGAAACGGACGGCAGTTGGGCCGTCGTTAATGGCAAGTGCTTCACGAAAAAGCGTCCGCAACTGTTCACCGTCGCGGGGTGCGGCAACACGCATGCCAGGGATGATGGAGAGAATCGAAAGATCCCAGACGCCGTTGTGGCTAGCGCCGTCGGAACCCGTGATACCGGCACGGTCAAGAACGAGGGTGAGTGGGAGCCGCAGTAACGCGACATCCATGAGCAACTGGTCAAAGGCACGGTTGAGGAAGGTAGAGTACACAGCAACAACTGGGTGCACGCCCCCCAGCGCGAGACCTGCCGCAGAGGTGATGGCGTGCTGCTCGGCAATGCCAACATCGAAGAAAACGATCAGGGAACTCCGCGCCGAACTTATCAAGACCAGTGGGCCCCGCCATGGCGGCTGTGATAGCCACAATGTCGTTACGTTCGCGTCCGGCCTTGAGCAGTTCTTTAGAAAACACCGAAGTCCAGCCCGGTTGTGCCTCGAACACCGGCTTCCCTGTCACAGGATCGATAATGCCTGTGGAATGCATTAGATCAGCTTCGTCATTTTCCGCAGGGGCGTAGTCGCGACCTTTTTCCGTCACTACATGGATGATCAGCGGGCCGTCGTAATCCCGCGCATAGCGGAAGGCATGCTCCAGCTGTTTCAGGTTATGTCCATCCACCGGGCCGATGTACTTCATTCCCAGTTCAGGGAACATTTCAGTGCGGATAACGGTGTATTTCACCCCCTCTTTCAGCGCATGCATCACATCAAAGGTGCGTTTACCCACCCAACCCCATCGAATTGAGCGTACTTTTACCCTGTTCCATCACCTTGTCGTAGAAGGGCTGCATCCGCAGGTCCGCGAGGTTATCCGCGAAACCACCGATGGTCGGTGAGTAACTGCGACCGTTATCATTTACGATGATAACGACGTTGCGGTCTTTACCTGCGGCAATGTTATTCAGCGCCTCCCAGCACATGCCGCCAGTGAGGGCGCCATCCCCCACGATGGCAACCACATTACGGTCAGCCTGCCCGGTAAGTTCAAATGCTTTAGCCATGCCGTCGGCGTAGGACAACGCAGCGGACGCGTGGCTCGATTCCGTCCAGTCATGTTCACTTTCAGCACGAGACGTGTACCCAGACAGGCCGTCCTTCTGCCGCAATGTATCAAACAAATTAGCTCGCCCAGTCACAATCTTGTGCACATAGCTTTGGTGGCTGGTATCAAAAATGATGGCGTCACGTGGAGAGTCAAACACTCGATGAAGCGCCAAAGTCAGCTCCACCACCCCCAAATTGGGGCCTAGATGCCCGCCTGTCGCCGACACTTTTGCGACAAGAAACTCACGTACCTCCGTGGCCAGCTGCGTCAACTCGTCCGTTGACAACGCCTTGAGATCCTCAGGCGACGAAATGCGATTCAGAATACTCATTGGCGTGAGCTAAAAACCTTTGCTGTTAGAAAACGGCTTACCACAAATCAACTGTGAAAATCTGCGGCTGCCCTGCCACGATCAGGGTGCAGAACAGCCACAGTATGCTGATTATCTTACCCCTGCCCGCAGGCGATGTGGGCGTAAATAGCCCAAAAGTCTCACAGTGGTGTGTACCTGGAAACGCGTTAAACACACGTAACCTGCGTAATCGATAACCATGTTCCACCCAACTTCGGGTATCCCGGGCGAACGTAGCGGCGTCACACCCTATGTGCACAACGACACCAGGATGCCTCGCAGCTACATCAGCAATCACCTGATCACCAGCACCCTGCCGCGGGGGATCTAACACCACAACCGCAGGATCAGGCAACTGCGCCAGGCGACGCTCCACCTTCCCAGTCACAAAACTCACCCGAGCATCACCTGACAACGCTGCCACCCCACTGTCGTGCGCGTAAGGCGACACCTCCACCGAATACACCTCAGCAGCATCACCACACGCGCGCAGTAATGACGGCACAAACAACCCCACCCCGCCGTACAAATCCCACGCAACCACCCTGCCTGGCTGCTTATCGACGCTCTCTCCTGCCGCACATTCCCGACGCACCCACTCCTCCACAGTGTCCGCGTATACCTCGGGAGCGCGCCTATGAGCCTGCCAAAAACCAGTGGCAGGAAACTCAAACGTCGTGTTGCGCACAGTCTCTTGCACCGTGCCAGTCCCCTCCAGCACAGATGTCACCTGCTCAACGCGTTGGCCTCGTCCTACCTTCCGGGTCTCCACCACATGTCGATGACCAGTGCTGTCAATCGCAACGACCAACTCCGCGCCGGGACGAAACGTTCTTGCCCCTGGCCCAACGATGCCGTCTAGCAAACCAGGAACAGCCTGCGTGCACTGCGCATCCGCAACCACGTCACGCGACCTTCCCGCGCGTAGCCCAGCGCGACCATGGGGGTCCACCCCCAGTCGCATGCGGGTGCGCCATCCCGTCGGTGTATCAAAGTCCACGAGTTCAGGTTCAGGAACATCGTTGAGCTGACCGAGACGTCGTAGCTGTTCAACAACGGTCGCAGCCTTGACGGTGAGTTCATGGTCAGGGACGAGTTCCCCCAAGTCACAGCAGCCCGCGCCAACTGCGGCTGCGGGACAGCGCTGGTGAGTTCGCTGCGGTGACGGGGTAAGTACTCGAGTCACTGTTGCCCGCGCAAAGTTCTTTTTCTCCTGGGTGAAAGTTATTTCTACAGTGTCTCCAGGGATGGCACCGCGAACAAAGACGACTCGGCCGTCGACATGCGCAATACCTTCACCACCGTGAGCAAAACTTTCAATGTCAACAGTTGCCACTGGTGGCTTATTCATTCATATCCTCGGATTCTTGTGGGCGGGGTGTTGGTTCTTCCCCGTCTGCTTGTTTGATGGCTGCGTTGGCTCGGCGAACTGCCCACACAGACACGAGCATCATAACGCCAGTCAGTGGCCATCCAGTCAGAATTTTTGCCACGGCCAAGGAGTTCGTGGCATCGGCATCGTAGAAGAATTTTTGGATGAGGAACCTAATGAGAAACACCAAGCCCCAACCGATGGTGGCGATGTCGTAGGTATAGCGGGCTTTCTTGTTGGCGCGCCACGACATTCCGTCGCCGTTGATGCCCTTCCACACCACGCCAACCGCAGGCCAGCGGATTATCACTGAGATGAAGAAAATGGCGGCGTAAAGCAGCGACATCCATATGCCGTACAGGAAAAATCCTTTAGCGTCGCCAGTAAACCAGGCGATCGCCGCACCAATGCCCACACCAATGAGTCCCGAAAATGCCGGCTGTAGGTTTTCCCTGCGGATGATGCGCCAAAGGAACACTCCACAGGCCACCCCCATCGCGGCCATTAGTGCGGGCATAAGTCCCCACCGCGCGTTAACAGGAATAAGGATGAGGATGGGCAGTGTGGAGGAGATAAGTCCACTCACTCCACCCATCTGTTCCATGATGGTGGGGGCTTCTTTTTTCTCTTGGCTTTCGTCCACTAGCGCTCCGACCGCATCTGTTGTAGCGCCGACCCCTCAGCACCCATGCGTGAGGCATCACGACGCCCCATGCGACCGCTCCGCTCCGATGCTTTGCACTCGGACTTTCAGTCCCTCGGCGTGAAACTTGATCCTCTCCGCTGGTGGTGACGGAGGCGTTTTCGGCACCAAGCGCGTGCCGACCACGACGGCTTTCCTGACGATCCCCATCCAACACAGTTGCAGAGCGGTTACGAGTACTGGTGGCCGTTGCCGTGGCGGTACTTCCCAGCGAGGCCGAAACGGAACTCATCGGCGCAACAGTTCGTGCGCGGCGTTTCCCACCCTGAGAACGCGCCGTCGGTGCTGGAGTAGGCGATGCTGCCGGCGCTGATGAAGGTTGCCGCAGGTTTGAGGAGTTCCCCTGATGCGAATCACTGTGTATTTCACGATGCGCTTCGCGCTGAGGCTTGCCAGTTTGTCGCGGCATCATCTGTGTTATGTCGGTGGCTGGGGTTGGCGGCGTCGGCTGCAGCGGCGTGGCCTGTGGGGGCGCAGATTCAGAATAGGCATGCCGGGACCGCTCTTGCTGGTTCTCACGCAACTCGTGGCGGTGTTCACGTCGAAGCTGTTCCTGATGCTGCTGTTGCTCGCGTTGTGCGTGGTCATGATGGGTTTGACCACTATGTTCCCGACTGCGGTGTGACTGCTCACGCGTGCGTTCTTGCACTGGTTCTTGTTGCGGAGGTGTCTCAGCAGCCGCTGCTGGCGTAGCAACTTCCGCAGCTTTATCGGGCGAAGTTTCTGCGGCGTTGTTTTTATCCTTCTGGCGCTTTTCCATCGCTTGCTGAACTTTTTTGGCGAGCTTATCAGGCAGCGACACTGGGAGGGGCTGACCGGCAAAAATGGGTTCATCACCGCGGTAGACAAAGGTCCTGGCCACCACGTCACGTCCAAGCTCAGTCATTTGATCAGCGGTTGCATTCGGGGCGGCAATTGTCATGCGTAGCATCCAGCGCGGGCCATCCGCACCGATAATGCGGATGGTAGCTTCAGGGGCCAGACCCACGATTTCACGGCCCCATGGACCATGTTCGATGTGCACAATCAGCCCATCGTTGCGCATACCTTCCGCCAGTTCCTTGGTGGTCTGCCGCCATTGCCCCTCAGACCGAGGCGCAGCAAAAGCAACAGGTGTAATGCGCCCATAGGGAGTCACAATGTGCAGCATGCGGGGACCGTTGCCGTCCATCTCCACCTGGACTTCAGAGTGCAATGGGAGGGGAATTTTCAATGACCCAAGGCTGAGCGTCCCACGTGAAAAGTCAGAGAAATCGAAGTCTTCAAAAGGAACCGTATCACCATCGAAGGGTCCAACGTCACCCTCATCAACCTCGTAATCTACGTCGTCTTCGTCCGAATAATCATCCTCCGAATAATCATCTTCTGAATAATCATCGTCCGCGTAGCTTTCATCTGGATAGTCATCGTCTGAGTAGTCATCGGAATACTCATCGTCAATGTAATCCTCGTCGGCAGGGACGTCATCGTCATCTATGTAGTCGTCGTCTCATCCAGACGTCGTCGTCCGATCGAACGTCGGTCGCTGAGTAACCCGACTGATCTTTTTATTTTTGGAAAAAGGCCATAATGACATGTCTTAGTTCCTTAACGTCCATGCAAGTCTAGCGAGCACCCTATCAGTTCAGTTCGTTGTCGTTATATTCCTGAAGAGCTGTACCCCTGTTCGCCACGCTCAGTGGTGTCCAACTCGTCCACTTCCTCGAAGTCCACAAGCTCTACTTTTTGGACCACAAGCTGGGCGATTCGATCACCACGTTTGATAAACAAAAAGGTTCACTAGGGTCAAGGTTAATCAAACATACTTTGATCTCACCACGGTAGTCTGCGTCGATTGTGCCTGGAGCGTTGACAATGCTCAACCCATGCCGCGCAGCTAACCCCGAACGCGGATGTACTAACCCCACCATTCCTAGTGGCAGCGCAATGGCAATACCGGTGCCTACCAGCAACCGCTCGCCCGGATGGATGATGACATCAGTGGTGGCAGACAAATCTACCCCCGCATCCCCTCGATGGGCGCGCTGCGGGACAGGGATGTCAGGATCCAGCCGACGTAGCTTAATGGTGGCGGGGTAATGACTATCGTTGTTAACGCTCACGCCTAATACGATACGCACGAAACCACCCATATTCACAGCTTCACAACCACTAACGCCAGCACAGCCGTCGCGTCAAGTAAACCATTAACCCGTGACTGACGCGATCTCCGACGCCACTAAGGTCTTGTACCGCGAAAAGCAGTGGGTTCCATGGTATTGGTGGTTCCTTGCCGCGTTTATCGTGGCACTAACCACAGCGCAGCTGGCACATAATCGCAGCATATTGTGGATCTACATCCCTGCCGCCATACTCACTGCGGCGGCGGCATGGGTGTTGCTGTCCTTATCTTCCACAGTAGTCACTGTGGAAGAGGATTCTGACGGAGTACGTTGGCTTGGAACGCGCAACGCGATTCTGCCCCACACCGTGGTCTCGCGCTGCCTGGCTGTGCCCACGACAGCAAAGCGGAACGCAATGGGACGTCAGCTTGACCCCGCAGCCTTTGTGGTCTCGCATGGATGGGTCCCCGAAATGGCGATGTTTGTGCTCGATGATCCAGACGACCCCACGCCCTACTGGCTGATCAGCACACGCAATCCTGAAAACCTTCTCAAGGCTTTTGTACCAGCGTTACTACAGGGCGACAGTTCAGCTGATACGTAGAACGCATACGTAAAGCCGCAGATTGTTGTTACCCCCGCAACACGCAATCTGCGGCTTTATTGGTGGAACCCGGCCCTAAGCGCAGTCAAGGCAAATGATGGAGCCGTCTTCCTCAATGTGAGAAATACGATTGCGGCGTTGCACGAGGAAGCAGCTGGAGCATGTGAATTCGTCTTCGCGGCGAGGCACAACTGTCACATTCAGCTCCTCGCCAGACAAATCGACCGAGGGAAGGTCAAACGGCTCGACGATTTCACCATCGTCGTCCATGCCGTTTGAGGCGTTTTCAGCAGCCTTAAGACCTTCAAGAGAGTCAGTTTCCAACTCATCTTCGGCGCGACGGCGGGGGGCGTCGTAATCAGTAGCCATACCTGTTATGTCCTTCCGCTATGTTGGGTGTTCCGGTGCATCATACACGCACCGGGCTAGGCAACGTATCGACGCGCATATTAAGCCACATTTCACTCGTTGTCATATCTACACAGAAAAAAATTTGTTTCCGCAGTTCGGCGTGTCGCGATTCAGTGAGCCAACGGCTTCAGTGCGCCTATTGACTGCAGCAGTGCGTACATCTCTTCGGCCACCTCTGGAGCAGCGACAACAATGATCTCACCAGCGCTGCCCGGCATGGATGGCGACGGGGCCCACACTTTTGCACCAGCCTCTTGGGCGATGAGCAGACCAGCCGCAAAATCCCAGGCGTTCAACCCATGCTCGTAGTACGCGTCAACTCGCCCAGCAGCAACCGCACACAGGTCGAGGGCCGCACTGCCGAAAGCGTCGAATGTCACGTATATGAGGCAGGATATTACCCAGCAACGATGCTTGCACGGCGCGTCGAGAAGCGTCATAGCCGAAACCTGTTGCGACAAGGGCGGTGTGGAGTTCGCTTTTCGACGTCACCCGCAACCGCTGCTTCTGACCAGCCTGCTGCAGCCACGCTCCCTCATCGTGTGCAGCGTGAAAAAGTTCCCCTGTCTGCACATTCACGACCGCACCTGCGATAATCTCTCCTCCGTATTCGGCGGCAATGGAGACCGCATACTGCGGAATGCCGTAGAGAAAATTGACGGTCCCATCAATCGGGTCCACAATCCAGGTGACGCCGGACTTTGAGGAACGGTTACCACCCTCCTCCCCAGCAACCCGTCCTCTGGACGTAACTGCGCCAGCTGATCAGCAATGTAGTCTTCAGCAGACTTATCCACGATGGTGACTGGATCAACATCGGAGCTTTTCGTTGTGGTGACCTCGTCCAAGCTGACAATCTCGGCGCGCTGGCGCGTGATGAGTTCCGCCGCGCCAACCGCGATCGTAGCAGCTGTTTCCATTAAAGAAGTAGGATTGACCATGGGTTCCATTGTGTACCCACCATGCATCTTTTTCCATATCATTTCTGCCAACAATGTGGCTACAATGAGTGCATGAGCAAAATTGGTTTTGGCATCGACGTGGGCGGATCGGGCATCAAAGGGGCCCGAGTAGATCTAGAAACCGGCGAATTTGTCGGTGATCGCATCAAGATTCTTACCCCTAAACCCGCCACTACCGACGCCGTCGCAGAAACCATCGTTGCCATCCTGAACCAGGCTGAGTGGGATGGTCCCGTGGGCATCACCCTCCCCTCCGTGGTGAAGAACCAGCACGCACACACCGCCGCAAACATTGATCCAAGCTGGGTCAACACTGATCTCACCGAGCTTTTTTCCCGGCACCTTCCAGAACGTCGAGTCCATGTACTCAATGATGCCGATGCCGCCGGTCTTGCCGAGGTTAAGTTCGGCCACCCTGATGCTTCCCATGGCTCCGTCATCATGCTGACCTTTGGCACCGGCATCGGCTCAGCCTTCTTCCAAGATGGTGTCTTATTCCCTAACACCGAGTTGGGGCATCTCGCTTTCAAGAACTCTGAGGTGGAAAAATATGCCTCATCTGCCGTTAAAGATAACGAGGAACTTTCCTACACCCAATGGGCTAAACGAGTCTCAAAGGTTCTCACTGAGTTTGAGCGCCTGTTCTGGCCCTCGCTGTTCATCGCCGGTGGCGGTATTTCCCGCAAATCAGAAAAATGGATACCTAAACTGACATCCACAACGCCAGTCGTCGCTGCAGAACTACGCAATCGCGCAGGTATTGTTGGTGCAGCAATGGCTGTTGAACAGGGCCTCCTGCCCTAGCCCAAAGGCCGAGACAACCTCAAAGAGAGTGGTTCTTATCACTCCCTTTGATGACGTGCGGTTTTTCCCACGAGGCCCCCTTATTTCAACCTCTATGGGAATGTTGCTATATACTGGTGCGTTGACCGTGGACAACAGTTGACCGTCGTTTCAGATTCGCCCCCGCCTTTTATGAGGCATTCAACCAGCATATTGGGTAGAAACACCGACGCGCTTAACTATTTCTCCCATCAGCATTGCCTACGCAATGCGTGGACATCGCGCCACGCGGGACGCAGGTGATGCCATATTGACGAGCAATTGAAGCGAAAGGGCGTACGTGGCAGCCACTGATCGTTCAGACTTGGCACAATCCGAGGGTGCAGCAAACTCCGCTCAAGGCACAGCTGTCAAAAAGACAGCTGCCAAAAAGTCAGCGGTAAAGAAAACTGCCCGCAAATCCGCGCGTAAGGCTTCACCCCGTGCGGCTCGTTCTGCTGCCGCAGACTCGGTGTCAACCCCAGAAACCACCGCCGATGCCGCTGAGGGAGCGGCCCCAGCGAAAAAGAGCGGCAGTGAAAAAGACAGCCAAGAAGGCAGCAAAGAAAACTGCCAAAAAAACGGTGAAAAAGACAACCCGCAAATCCGCAGCGAAAAAGACAGCCGTCAAGAAAACCTCTCCCAAGAAGGTTGCGGCCAAAAAAGCTGATGACGCTGTTGTTGATGAAATTGTGGATAGTACAACACTTGACGCCTCCGCTGACAGCATGGGTGACGAGCAAGACTTCGACGGCGCCATTGATAATGATGGCATTGATACGGACAGCATCGACGATGACGACGATGCTGACTTCCTGCTAACCCCCTGCCCGCCGACGATGATCACGAAGATATTGACGACGATCTTGATGACATGGGCGACCGCTCGGCAACTGAGGACAGCGACTCTGAAGACGAGGATGACGACGGATCCTCAGTGTGGGACGAGGATGAGTCCGCCGCGCTACGTCAAGCCCGAAAAGATGCGGAACTGACAGCCTCGGCCGACTCTGTGCGCGCCTATCTCAAGCAGATAGGTAAAGTGGCACTGCTCAACGCTGAGCAGGAAGTATCGCTGGCTAAGCGCATTGAGGCTGGTCTCTACGCCACCTACCGCATGAAACAGATGGAGGAGGCGTACGCCGCTGGCGACAAAGATGCCAAGCTTACCCCTGCAGTGAAACGCGATCTGCGCGCCATCGCACGCGACGGCCGTAAAGCCAAAAACCATCTGTTGGAGGCAAACCTCCGTCTGGTGGTGAGCCTGGCTAAGCGCTACACCGGTCGTGGCATGCCTTCCCTGGACCTGATTCAAGAAGGAAACCTGGGTCTGATCCGCGCCGTCGAAAAGTTCGATTACACAAAGGGCTACAAATTCTCGACGTACGCCACGTGGTGGATTCGGCAGGCCATTACCCGTGCGATGGCTGACCAGGCACGCACGATCCGCATTCCGGTACACATGGTGGAGGTCATTAACAAACTTGGCCGCATCCAGCGTGAACTTCTTCAGGATTTAGGCCGCGAACCGACCCCCTACGAGCTGTCCAAAGAAATGGACATCACAGAGGAGAAGGTTCTGGAAATCCAGCAGTACGCACGTGAACCCATCTCGCTTGATCAGACTATTGGCGATGAAGGAGATAGCCAGCTGGGCGACTTCATTGAAGACTCGGAAGCGGTTGTCGCCGTGGATGCGGTGTCGTTCACCCTTCTGCAGGATCAACTGCAGGACGTGTTGCACACGCTGTCGGACCGCGAAGCCGGCGTGGTGAAGCTCCGCTTCGGGCTTACCGATGGCATGCCCCGCACCTTGGACGAAATCGGCCAGGTCTACGGTGTGACCCGCGAACGTATCCGCCAGATCGAATCAAAGACAATGTCTAAGCTGCGCCACCCATCACGCTCCCAGGTACTGCGTGACTACCTAGAGTGAGTGACGCTTCTTGCTTGCGCAACAGAACCCGCCACCTGCTTGACGATTGAGGGTGGCGGGTTCTGTTATCCAAAGAAGACTCACGTAGCTAGCGATCAACTGGCGGTTGAAAATGCCCCGGCCGTGGTGCAGGCGTTGATGGCCCGTCATGATGGGGGCGTAGGGCTGCACATGCAGGGGCCGCATCGGTGCAATCAGACCTCCTGGATACTGGCTGTACAATCCATTTTTGCCGTAAGACAACCGCCGATGCACCGCTTCAAAGGGGCCAGGTTTACCGAGAAGTTCCATGATCCACGCTGCGAAAAGGGTCACGAGCCAGACGCCGATAGCGATAATTGTGCTAAAAAGGCTCCTCTATCATGCCCATAGTTCAGCATAAATGGTGCCGTGATGATGAAGAAGACAATACTTTGCAGCAGATAGCCCGTCATTGAACGCTTACCCAAAGCACATATCATGCGAACAAACAACGGAATCTTCGGCGTTTCCCCCTGTTGGCCTCCGGCGTTGATTCTGACGCTGTAGTGGAAGCGTAGCAAGCGCGGCCATGGCAACAAAAACCGGGTCCGCTATAAATTCCAATCATGGTATTCATCAGCGCAAAGGAAGAATTCACCTTATTGGAAAAACACCAATATCACTAAAACCAAGAGGCATACCAATACCTATGATAACAAACCCGATACAAAAGCAGCAATAAGAAGTTGCTTTTTAAATTCCTCAATGCGGCCAAGAACATTATGCCTTGCTGCAACGAACCCCAGAATCATTACCGGCACAAGGGGTGCCACAACCAGAAAAAAGACGACCACTTGAGACAGTAAAACAAGAGCACCTGTCTGCAAGACCTCGGGATACGTGTTAGCTATTCCTGATTGAGTTTTGAGAAAGAAAATGAGTTCTGTGAATGTTGTTCGAAATATTGTGATGCTATCAGAAAAGATCATCACTAGCATAGCCCCCACCACGGCAAAAATCACCCAAAAGGCAGCAACGCCTCCGGCTATCCACAACATTATCTTGTCCGATACGCCAATCATCAGCCCCAGCAGAATACCCACACAACCGTAGAGAAACATGATGTCACCAAAAAATATGAACACCATATGAAGCGCCCCGAAAAGAGCAAGGAATCCGTAGCGTCGTGCAAGCACGCCTCGTGCTTTTCCGATGGGGTATTGCTTGCGATATAAGCTCATGGCAATCATCCCAACGCCATAACCCATCAGTGTTGCGAACATGGGTAATCCACGAACATGGACGAACATATTTTCCAGAACAATAGTCACTTTATCCCACATACTATTATTCAGGATCCCGCCTGACGATGCGCCAGGCAGCGGTGCCCGAGGCGGCAACCATGCAGTCGTGGCGTTCGCCATAGCAATACCTAGTAACGTTAATCCACGAGCGAAATCAGGTGCTATTAATCGTGTTGTTGATGCTGATTGAGACGCAACAGACTTAGCACCTTGTTGCGTGGGTAATACCGACATTTCATTCCTCTAATTTTGCATTTGTAGCAACGCACAGTCAACGATACTCTTCCACCTAAGCAACTCAAGAGCAACTGATGGAAGAAAAACTGCACGCACCCAACATTAAAGCGATTGGGCACGTGCAGCCATGTCCACTGCTATGCGCAATTATACGAGGCAGCTAAATACTAGCCACCTAAGGCGTCTTGCACGGCATCATTAATGCACTGCTGCTGCGCCGATGAGTTAGCAGGGTAATCATTTTGGCACTTCTGGATTGCTTCGCCAGAATTTGCCATTAAAATATAGAAGACAATGATCACTATAACAAAAAGTGCTGTTGTAAGGCCGGAGATGATCAAAGATGCAACGGACATGCCCATGCGACGATACGGACCTTGAATTTTCTTGGCCCTCAGAACCGCAATAATACTAAGAATTAAGCCGACGAGCGCGGGTAGCCATGCTATGATTAGGCCAACGATAGTGATAACACATACGATTGCGGCAATGGACAGTCCCAGCGCCCACGGCGCTAGCGTATTTCTTTCCTGAATTTCAACACCGCCATACGCCGGTGCACTGGGATATCCCCCGGCACCATATGAGCCAGAAGTATTTTCTGCACCCGGGTAACTGGGGTACCCAGTGCCCGCTGGTTGTGCACTTGGCTGACCAAAATCTTGTTGACCGTATCCCTGCTGGCCGGATGTTGCTTGGCCGTACTCTGGCCCAGAACTACCTTGGCCAAATTCCTGGCCGTAGTTTTGCTGTCCAGCCTGGTAGCCACCATTGGCAGCGCCGGTGTTCTGGGGATCGTTGGAGCCATAAGGCTGCCCAGTGGATCCGTACGGGTTGTCTGGTGTGCTCATACATATCCTTTCGGGATGTGGTTCAAATAAAACTGTTCGACAATTTTCGCGAGGAATGTGGCCAACAGCACTTGAACCTTCGTGCACGCACCACTCTACCAATTGTTAGGGTATGATCCTACCAACTGCGTAGATAGGCGATTCTGTCTCGGAGCTGTTGGGCGGTGCACATAGCTGTCGGAGGGCCGCCGCAGTTGCGGCGTGCTTCGTTATGAATAGCCCCATGTGGCCGCCCGGTACGCGAGGACATAATCGATACTATTGCGTTGAGTTCTTTGCGCAGTTTCGAATTTCATCACTCGCCACAGCAGATTCCGTTTCGGCAGTAGCTGGTGTTGACGCGGCTTGTTTTTGTTGTTCTTCGCGTTTTTTTCCGTTCCTCATCGGCCCGAGCTTCCACTTGATCAGCTTGGCGCTGTTTGAGCAGGGCACGCATTTGCTCGGCGTCGAGAAGCCCGGGTAACCCTAGGTAGTCTGCTTCTTCTTCGAGTTGACCATCGCACCCGTGCCGTAGGTGGAGCCGTCGTAAATGAGTGAATCGAGTTCCGCTTCAGCGCCAAGGGATTCGTAGGTGGGTGTGTCGTCCGGTTCGTTTTCTTCTTTGTTTGCCTGGACAAGGAGTTCGTCGTCCCAGCCCTCTTTGATGCGATCAGGCTTTCCAAGGACGTGATCGCGCGATGTTTCCAGACGCGCTGCCAGATCCAACAAAACCGGGACGGATGGTAGGAACACAGATGCAGTCTCACCGGGCATTCTGGATCGAACAAAGCGACCAATGGCTTGTGCGAAAAACAGCGGGGTGGACGCAGAGGTGGCGTAGACACCGACGGCAGAGTCGGGGGACGTCGACACCTTCAGACACCATGCGCACGGCGACCATCCATTCATCGGCAGAGTTGGAGAACTCTTCGATCTTGTCTGACGCTCCTTCCTCGTCAGAAAGGATTACCGCCACTGGCGTGGACGACAATTTTTCCAGGATTTTGGCGTAGGCACGTGCGGTGGTTTTATCCGTTGCTATTACCAATCCACCCGCATCGGGCATATGTTTGCGCAGTTGGAGAAGTCGCGTATGAGCGGCCTGTAAAACTGCGGGAATCCAGTCGCCACGCGGGTCGAGGGCGGTTTTCCACGCGCGGGCCGTTTGCTCGGCGTTGAGGGGTTCGCCGAGGCGCGCGGCGTACTCCTCCCCCGCGCTGGTACGCCAGCGGGCTTCACCTGAGTAGGCGAGGAAGACAACGGGGCGCACCACGCCGTCGGCAAGCGCGTCGGAGTACCCGTAGGTGTGGTCGGCTTTGGATTTCAGGTAGCCTTCGCCGTCATCTTCGTAGCGGACAAACGGAATGGCCGCGTCGTCGGAACGGAAGGGCGTTCCCGTGAGGGCTAGCCTGCGTTCCACGTCCGCGTAGGCGGTGCGAATGCCATCGCCCCAGCTTTTTGCGTCGCCACCATGGTGAATTTCGTCCAGGATCACCAAGGTACGGCGTGCGGTGGCCACAGCATAGTGCTTGTAGGGGTGCATGGCTACTTGGGCGTAGGTGACCACAATGCCGTCATACTGCGGGTTGACCACGCCGTTAGCGTTGGTGAAATGCGGGTCGAGCGCCAGCCCAGCCCGTGCCGCAGCATGGGACCACTGTATTTTCAGGTGCTCGGTGGGTACCACGACGATCACACGGTCTACGGTCCTGTTGTTTTTCAGCTCGGTAGCCACTCGCAGCGCAAAAGTGGTTTTACCGGCACCTGGGGTCGCCACCGCAAGGAAATCCTTGGGGCGGTTCATCAAGTATTTTGTTAGCGCTGCGCGCTGCCAAGCGCGTAGATTACCACTCACTTCTGCGCAGACCTCGGTAAATGCGTTCACAGTCGGGGCACACAGGCGAGCCCTGGTTTCGCTTGCTTGGTTACAGGAAATGTTTCGCCGCAGAGGGCGACAACCATGTTTCCGGTCACTGCAGATTCGACGATTTGATTCTTTTTAACGTAGTGAAAAAACTTTGGGGTGTCATCGCTTGTGGCGTTGTCTTCCCTGACATCTGGGCGCTCGATGGTCTGCGTTGTCGTACTCACCTAAACCATCATGCCCCAACACCCACCCCTGTGGCACCCTGAGACGAGCATAAGGGATAAAGTTGGGTTTGCGGCGGGTGGTGTATCTGTACTCTCCGCCCTTATTGAGTCCCTCGATCCATCCAGGTTTAGGCGTATTCACCTCATGTTTTCTCACCTGCTTCACCTGCTTCGCAGCCGCACACGCCACCGTAGGGGACGTCGCAGCCAGGTGGAACTTATTACTGACGCCCGTCAGTCCCCACTGGAGAACTGGCAGTACCGTCGCACCATGTACAACTGGTTGCAGGGGTCACGTATCCCTATTTTGCTTACCGCTGGGGCGGTGTACTGGCTGTGGGAAAATTGGGTAATCACGGGCATATTGTTTCTCATTTCCGTACCGCTACCCTGGATCGCTGTGGTGATTGCTAATGGCGTGGGGCAACCCCGCGACCCGCGACGTCCACAGATATATAAGCCCCAGGTGGCTCGCGAACAGGCACGGCAGGCGGCGCATGCGGCGTTAGAGTCTGGGAAGCAGAAGGAACTACCGGGGGTTGTCGACCACAACACTGACGGCGACACCGCTGAGCACTAGACTCGGGGGTTGTGCGTACTGCTTTAACTTCCGCCGCCACTCAGCTTGTTGAACTGTTTCGTTCACACAACTTTACCGCATCAGCTATCGCTCATCGCCTCGGAACAGGCCCGCACGCTGCACTTTTTCGTGGCGAACCTGCCGCGGTCCGACGCGTAGCCAGCGACGACACGGCGTTCGATTTTTTCGTCCGCTCCTTTCTCCTCCATGACACAGCCCCCGCCAGCGAATGGGTCCGGTGGCTTGGTCAGCCGCTTGTCGACGCCCTGACTACCGCATGCTCGCTGGAACCGTACGGCACCAGCGACGACGCATTAGATCCGACGCTGCGCTGCGTGATCGACATTCGCCCACATGTCATCGCTGGACATGATCGGTGGATATTCTCTGATGCTGATGCCACCATGGCTGGACACATTCCAGGTAAAGATCATGTGCTTGGTGTTGGGTCGGCGTCGTTGTCACTGGCTCAGTCCGTGCCCTCATCACCAGTGAAGTCTTTACTTGATGTAGGGACCGGCTGCGGAATTCAGCTGCTGGCACAATCAGAGGCGGCAGCCCAGTTAACTGGGACAGATATTCATCCACGTGCCCTCGATTACGCTGAGGCGACATGCACGGCTGCGGGCCTCCTACATGCCGATTTGCTGGAGGGAGCGTGGTTTGAGCCGGTGAGAGGGCGTCGATACGAACGGATCGTGTCAAACCCACCGTTTGTCGTCGGATTGCCTGAGGTGGGGCATGTGTACCGAGACTCGGGATTGAGCCTTGACGGTGCGAGTCAGCTGATGATCTCTCAAGCCCCAGAACACCTGACTGTTGGCGGGACAGCACATCTTGTTGCTGCATGGGTACATAAAGAGGGGGAATCCTGGCAACAACGTGTGGCATCGTGGCTACCTGATCATGGTGTGGTGGCGTGGATATTGCAGCGTGATGTTGTTGATCCTGAGCTGTATGTAGCACGTGGCTTCGTGACGAGTCCCTGGATCCGCGTGATCCTATCGTCGCGGAGCAAGCAACCACCTGGCTGAACTTTTTCCACGAGCAGTCGGTTACGGGCATCGGATTTGGTTATGTGGCGATCCAGCGAGTGGGTTCTCTTGATGATGGCTCACAGCCGTCAGAGGTTGTCGCCGAGGAGCTTCATCACGATTTTTCCGATCCGCTGGGTCCAGAGGTTGAGGATTACCTTTGTTCGAAGTGCCTGGTTGCGGAACACAACCATGGACGATATTGCACATAGCCAGCTGGCAGTTCGTCCTGGTGTGGCTATTGAACATGTTGATGTGACTAGCGACATCAACTCCGGTTTCTCCCTGCGGTAGTGCGCGTCACGCGAACAGATGGTCCGCGTTGGTCTCACGATATTGATGAGCATCTTGCAGCCATACTCGCAGGGCTTAACCCCCATGGGCTAAACCTAGAGGAAACGGCATCACTCTATTTTCTTAGCCAGGGAATTGATGTTTCACCAGTGCTGATGAACGATGTGATAGCCGCCATTGTGGATCTTTTACGTCACGGAATAGTGCTGCCATCAGACCTGCTTGAACTTGACACAGCAACCCATGGAAAGTCCGAAGCATGAGGGCCGTGTTGACGCGCGTTAGTTCTGCACAGGTGACGGTAGACGGTGCTGTGGTTGGTGCGATTGACTGCCCCGAGACCTGCGGGATCTTGGCGCTTATCGGTGTCACCCATGACGACGGTCCGGATGCTTGCGACACGATGGTGCGTAAAATCGCCGAACTGCGTATTTTGCCAGACGAAAAATCAGTCACCGACGTGGGTGCACCAGTGCTGGTAGTCAGCCAGTTCACCTTGTACGGAAGGACAGCGAAAGGTCGGCGCCCGTCGTGGTCAGACGCAGCGCCTGGCAATGTTGCTGAACCACTGGTTGATCGCATTATTCGGGGATTACAGACACGAGGTATTGCAGTGTCTACAGGCGTGTTCGGAGCGATGATGCAGGTCACTTCGACAAACGAAGGGCCTTTTACTGTGATAGTTGAGTGTTAAAAATAAATTTTTTCCGCTGTGGGAACAAACTTCCTGTCCTGTCCGTTAAACGCACTGAGACCGACGATCAGCAGGAGGCATAGCATGACTTTACCGTCCACACAGGATTTTGATGCTGAGGAGATCGACCGCGGCAGTCGCCAAGGGCAAACAAATGATAACCCTTCCGCTGACTTAGTGCGTGTTTACCTGAACGGGATCGGCAAAACTGCGCTCCTGACTGCGGAGGATGAAGTGCAGCTGGCGCAAACCATTGAGGTTGGTTTGTATGCAGAGCACTTGTTGGAAAATTCGGAGGAACCCCTTACTCGCGCCATGAAACGCGACCTTAAGGTTCTGGCTCGCCAAAGGAAGCACGCCCGTTCACACCTGTTGGAGGCAAATCTTCGCCTTGTAGTCAGCCCTAGCCAAACGCTACACCGGTCGTGGAATGCCATTGCTTGACCTTATTCAGGAAGGCAATCTTGGTTTGATTAGGGCGATGGAGAAGTTCGACTACACCAAAGGTTTCAAGTTCTCTACGTATGCAACCTGGTGGATCCGGCAAGCCATCACCCGTGGGATGGCCGATCAGTCCCGCACTATTCGCCTTCCTGTGCATTTGGTGGAGCAGGTAAACAAGCTGTCCCGCATCAAGCGGGAGCTCTACCAAAACCTCGGGCGTGAGGCGACTAATGAAGAACTAGCTGAAGAGTCTGGCATTGATGAATCCAAGATTGAGCTTCTGCTCCGTCAGTCTCGTGACCCGGTGAGCTTGGACATGCCGGTGGGGAGCCGATGAGGAAGCGCCGCTGGGTGATTTTCATTGAAGATTCTGAGGCAACGGATGCGGAGGCAGCCGTTGTGGCATCTCTGCGGCATTCGGATATCCGCTCAGTGCTAGCCTCCCTGGAGGTGCGTGAGCAGGAGGTTATTAGTCTACGCTACGGGCTTGACGACGGCGTGCCACGCACCCTGGATCAGATCGGACGGAAGTTCGGATTGTCTCGCGAGCGTGTTCGCCAAATCGAACGCGAAGTGATGAGCAAATTACGCGATGGTGAGCGTGCAGAGAAACTGCGAGAGTACGCAACGTAGTTTTTCTTGCCCCATTTGGCTGGCCTCCCTATTTTTAGGCGAGGCTAGCCATTCCTTATTGTTTTACTACGTTACACACCTTGATTATTGCTATCTTTGCAGCTCACAGCATCGCTGCTGGACCACCTGGGTCGGCGTTGGATGTTTAGTTTTGCGACGCATAGAGATTGGCTCTTTTACATAACCGTCCAGACACGGCACGCCGTTCTGGTTTGCCTACACGACTTTTCCATTAATGTATAGATTAAGCAGTGATTGAGTTCCACAAGAAGGGTCTAGTTCCGTGAAAGACTTAGTAGACACCACCGAGATGTACCTCCGCACCATCTACGAGCTGGAGGAAGAAGGCGTCACACCACTGCGGGCACGCATTGCGGAACGGCTTGAACAGTCTGGACCAACCGTCAGCCAGACCGTCGCCCGTATGGAACGTGATGGCTTAGTGGTGGTCGCTCCCGACCGTAGCCTGCAGATGACTGATAAAGGTCGCAGGCTGGCAACCGCCGTGATGCGCAAGCACCGTCTTGCCGAGCTGCTGCTGACTGACATCATTGGCTTGGGATATTCACCGCGTCCACGCCGAAGCGTGCCGCTGGGAACATGTGATGAGCGACGAGGTGGAACAATGCCTTGTATCCAAGCTGGATAATATCGAGCGTTCTCCTTTTGGCAACCCGATCCCAGGCTTAAGTGACCTCGGTATTGAATCCCCAGACATTCTGCCTGGAAAGCGCATCATTGACCTCCCCGAAGACACCCCGATCAAGGCTCGTGTGGTTCAAATCAACGAGATCCTGCAGGTTGATGATAAGCAGTTCAATGCCTTATCCTCCGCAGGCATCATGGTTGGCTCCGATATTGAGGTCAGCCACCACAATGGTGTGGTGCAACTTCTTCATAAGGACAACGCCGTTGAACTCGACGAAGACTTAAGCCACGCCATTCGCATCGAAGAGCGATAACCCGGTCACCTTTTGCTTATCACGCCGCCCCCTCTGCGCGTTGCGCAGGGTGGGTGTATTTTTCACGCAACGTCACACTTCCGGCAAGGCAGGCTTTGAGCATCTGATCACACAGCCCCGCGTAAAATCCTTTCATAAGCAGGTCAGCTAGGCCGTGGTCACTTTTCGCCTCCAATGCGCACCGCACTGCCGGAACTGTGCGTACCCGGTACCCGCATTGCGACGCCGCGAGAGCATAACTACACAGGGCATTGGCCCGCAGTTCACCAGTAAAACACCGCCCAACTGCCAATGCCAGTTCCATGAAAGCCCGGGTGGTTCCTGGAGCTATTGAGTCGTTAACGCTGCGGTCTGCAGCAACTAAAGCGACGTCGCGAAGCAACGGATGAGCAAAGAACACAGCACTCGTTGATGAGTAGTTCGGTGTCTGCCGCAATGGCTTCTGCAAGGTCGCAGTTGGCAATTACTTCGGCATCGCAGTCGTTGATCGTGTCCCGCACGGCAGCGAGGACTTCCCACAGTTCATCCATTGCCGCAGCAAATGTCCCTGAGCTTTCCGGGTATGGGCCTCGGCGAGGTCGGCGAGCGATTGCGCCATTTCCGTAATCTGTTTTTGCACAACATGGGCTTCAATGTCGTCGTCAAAGGCGTGGATTGGTTGAAAATGGTCTAGCATATCGGTTCGAGTAATGTCGGGCAGCATGCCCTTGCTAAGAAGATCCCGCGTTGATGCAGCACTGGCCACTGGTGCGATACATCCGGCATCCCAGTTGTCACGTCCGGTTGTTGCAGGTCCCACGTCATGTTGTGTGAGGGCCGAAAACCCTGCGATAAGGCTCACCAGTGTAGAGCGACGGAGTTGCCCACACGGCAGCGAGTGGAGCGTCATGGTCGCGAGCGATGGCGCAGAGGCTACGAACGTAATCCTGAGCGCATGGTGCAGAGTTGGAATCACTGTAGATCCCATTGTCAATGATGAAACCAAAGATCAGGTCCGTGCTCATGGTGAGATTGCGGAGAATGTCTGCGATGGCGTCCGTCCGGTTGCTGTCTGTGCGAAATAGCGGTCCGAGAACATATTTTCCCGGCTGCTGTGTGGACTCACTTCTGTGAAACCCTGCGAGGACAATGGATTTTTCGGGGTAGAACCCGAGTATCCCTGGCAGGTTGGCAAACATATCTGCTGGCGTGCAAAGTGTAGAAGTCATGCTTCCACTGTGACGTAGTGCGTTTGGTTGCTGCTGTGGCTTCTGTTCTTCCTGTGGATAACATCGTCTTCTTCTGAGTTATCCACAACGCGTGATCCGATCGGACTGCACGGTGCGGGTAGGCTGGTGGTGCGGCCGTGTATGCGTAGCGTCCGATGACGTTCAGACAAGGCATCATAAAATGTGCGTTGCAGGGAATCTTTCGGCGGTGTGGAAAGTTGTGTTAATTATGGGCACATTTATGTAACACCATGTAAGACCGTGTAACACCGAAGGAGGATCATCATGTCACAGGAACAACCACGTATGTACGAACTGGAATATCCATCCCCAGATATGTCGGCCAGCGACACTGAGGGTCCAACCCTCATTGTTGCTTTACAAGGCTACGCCGATGCCGGACAGGCCATTGATGCCAGTGCGCAACACATTCTGGCTGCCCTGGAACATGGTCTAGTGGCATCGTTTAATAACGATGAGTTAGTGGACTACCGTTCCAGACGCCCTACCGTCGTGCTGGATCATAACCGCATCGCTGACGTGGATCCATTAGAGATCGGGCTTCATGTTGTCCGAGATAACGCTGGGAAGCCATTTTTGCTGTTGACTGGACCTGAGCCAGATATGCGCTGGTCGGCTTTTACTAAGCAGTGGCTGATCTTGCTGAGCGTTTCGGCGTGTCTCAGACGTTGTGCCTGTATTCCGCGCCGATGGCCGTACCACATACTCGGCCATTAGTGGTTACTGCTCATGGAAATATCCCTGAGCTCACTGGTAAGCACTTCACCTTGGATTCTAGGATCCACATTCCCGGCGCGGCATCGTTAATGTTGGAGCGCGCTTTAGATGAGCGCGGCAAGAATGTTGGTGGGCTCACGGCTCATGTGCCGCATTATTTGGCCGCGTCGGACTATCCGTTGGCTACTCTACGGTTATTGGAATCGCTGAGTGACGATGCCGGGCTTTCTATTCCTTTGGGCACGTTGCAGGCAGACGCTGATCGCGTCATGCAGCAGTTGAGTTCGCAGATTGACGACGCCCCGGAAATTCACCAGGTAGTGCGGGCGCTGGAGCAGCAGTACGACCGTGAGCTGGAGCGTTATGAAGCGTCCCAAGAGTCAGCCGCCTTGGACTTTGAAGCGATTCCTTCTGGTGAAGCACTCGGCGAAGCGTTTGAGCAGTTCTGGCCACCTTTGATCCACCAAACGATTCGGACGGCTTGGAAAACGGCGATAGCGATAAGTAGCTATTCACGGTTAATTGCTGCAATCCCGACGGCGATGCCCACGCCGGCGAGGGTTACTGCGGAGAGCACACCGTAAAGTATGGCCTGGTCGCTAGTGAGTCCTTGATCAAGCAGTATGCGCAGGGCTTGGACGAGCCAGTTGGCCGGGTTGATTGTAGCCGCAGTGCGCATCCACTGTGGCCCATAATCAAGTGGGATGAGCAGTCCGGACAGTATCAGCAGGGGGAAGATCAGGGTTTGTTGGACTCCCCAGAACAGCCAGTCGTGGTTTTTGCTGGCCAGCGCTAGCGCGTAGGAGAGAGCACCGAGTCCCACACCAAAGATGGCCAAGAGAATGACGCCGAGAATAAAACCGGATACGGTGACGTGGTAGCCGAATGGTAGTGCTACCAGCACAATAATGAGGGCCTGCACCGCGGTGGGCAGTAGTTCCTTGCATGCCCGCCCGATCAAGAGCGACGATCGGGAAAGCGGCGCGACGAGGGTGCGTTCGTGGGCACCGCTCATCATGTCGTAGAGCAGGTTTGATCCAGTGGCACCACTGCCGAAGAGCACAATCATGACCAGGACTCCTGGGACGAACCAACGTAACGTCTCCCCCCGCTGGCTGCCCAGATTGTCCCACGAGTAGTGGGCCAAATATCCCGAGGAAAACCAGGGGTTGGACGAGACTGAAGATGAGACTGAAAGGGTCTCTAAGTAATGGTCTGAGTTCTCGTACACAAACGTTCCAGGTGTCTTTCATGAGTGGTCTCCTGATTCGCGAAGTGACGTTCCGGTAAGTGCTAGGAACACGTCGTCAAGGGTGGGTGGCACAGCGGTGACGCGTCGAACGGGAATGTCCGCAGCGTCGAAAAGCGCCAGTAGTTGTGGTAGAGCCTGACACCCATGAACTGCGGTGAGTGTGATGGTGGTGGTATCCACAGTGAGGCTGGAGGAATCGGGTACGACTTGCTTGACGATGCCTACCGCACGCTGGATGTCTGCAAGGTTCATCAGGTCAAGGGTCAGGATGTCGCCCGCATAGCGTTGTTTCAACATGGTGGCGGGGGCGTCGGCAATGATGTGCCCCTTGTCCATGACCATGATGCGTTCAGCGTACTGGTCTGCCTCTTCCAGATAGTGCGTGGTGACGAAAACGGTGGTGCCGTAATGTTCGCGCAGATTGGTGATGTGTTTCCACAGGTTGGCGCGGCTTTGCGGGTCGAGGCCGGTGGAGGGTTCGTCAAGGAAGATGAGCTGTGGGGAATGCATGAGACCCAGCGCTATGTCGAGTCGCCGCCGTTGACCACCGGAGAGGCGTTGGACGGTGGTGCGCACGCAGGATTCGAGTCCCAGCGTTGTGATCAAGTCATCCGCACGTGTCCTGGCTGCGGCCGTGGACATCCCGTAAAAGGCACCTTGACTGACCAGTTCGTCGCGGACGCGTTGTGGCAGGCTGCCGCTGCTGTTCTGGCCCACATAGCCGATGTGTGCGCGTACCTTGTGTGGCTGAGTCCGTGTGTTGTAACCACACACGATTGCCTCACCGCTGGAGGGCGCGATCAGGGTGGTGAGCATGCGTATCGACGTCGTTTTGCCCGCGCCGTTCGGCCCGAGGAACGCCACCATTTCACCCTGCTGTACCGCAAAGTTCAGGTCTGTAACCGAATTGGTTGTAGCTTTGGCGAAACGCTTGGTCAGATTATGCGTTTCAATGATGGATTCTGACATGCCCCGCACGCTAACAACCCATGCGGTCATTTCTTGTCCGCATGGCGTGCAACACTAGCATCATGACTGATGTGACGTCCCGTATTCTCCGCCTACTCACCCTGCTGCAATCGCATCGGCACTGGTCAGGGCCTGAACTAGCCACCACACTCAATGTGACAGAAAGAACAATTCGCCGTGATATTGATCGATTGCGTGAGCTTGGGTACAGGATTGACTCGCTCGCAGGAAGTGATGGCGGCTACCGCCTAGAGTCCAGAACTGGCATGCCTCCACTGCTGCTCACTGACGACGAAGCCGTCGCCATGGCCATTGGCCTGCGCATTACTGCATCCCAGCAGCTCATCACCGAAGTTGATGCCACAATCACAGCGTTGACCAAGCTGGAACGCATGCTCCCGGCGCGACTGCGGCGGCGAGTATCTGCCTCAACGCAGCAATCAATAAAGGCAACATCGTTTCAGCAGGATACTGGGGTATCTGCAGAGACTCTGGGGTTGCTCGCTGTGGCGTGCCAGTACCCATGAGCGGGTGCGTTTTAGGTACACCTCTGCATCAGGCGAGGTGACACATCGCCTGGCGGATCCGTATGTCTTAGTACCTAAGGTTCAGCGCTGGTATGTGCTCTGCTGGGATGAAGGGCGTGATGATTGGCGGACGTTTCGTGTTGATCGGCTTTCTGGGCTGGAGCTGACTGGAGTGCGGTGCGAGCCGCGCGAGCTGGATGCGCGGGACGTCGAAAAGCGACTGATGTTTCCTGCAAAGAAAGCAGCGACGCAGGCATGAAGTGCAGGTAACTGTGGCACTGTCTGCGGAGGAAGCACAGGCGAGGTTCGGTCGATGGGTGCCGGAGATTGAGAAAGTTGGTGAAAACCAGTCGCGGTGGTGCGTGCAAGTTGTGGATACCTATGAGCTTGTACACGCATTGTGGTGGATGCCCACTGGGGTTGATTACACGGTTGAGGTAGCCGAACCACTACGTTCAGCGTTTCAGGACGCCTTGGAAAGGATGACACAGGCGGCTGGCGGTGGACAGCTGTCGGCGTAGCTGGGCAGCGGCTGCATACAATGCTCCGCTGAAAAGCTATTGAAAACTAATGAAAATAGTTTCCATTGATCTTTGGTTGCCATACTGATAACCTGGCCGGAGTTCTAATGAGTAATCACTTTCAATAGAGTATGTGTCAACAAATCTAAGATCTCAGGACGTTATCCCCGGCTCAGCAACGAAGAAGGGCGGTCACTATGTCACCTATGGATAACACCGGTGGTGTTCTCACCATCAATGACTGCACCATATCGTTTGACGGAACCCCTGTCCTCCGTATCGACGCCCTTCACATTGACGACACTCCGCGCGCCATAGCCGTACTCGGGGTATCAGGGTCTGGAAAATCTACACTCGCCGCGCTCATTGGCGACTATCTCAGCCCCGCGGCCGCTGTCACCGGCACATGCACGCGCAACGGCACGGTCAGCATGGTGGCGCAGGATGCGTTCGGCGCGCTCAATCCCTTGATGCCTGTGATCAAGCAAATCGCGCTCACCGCTGGGAGTATCGACGCTGCGGCGAACCTTCTGGAGTCCGTTGGCCTTAAGCAAGAGCTACACCACCGATTTCCACTGCAACTTTCCGGAGGTCAACGTCAGCGTGCCGCACTGGCCTTTGCCCTAGGGCCCTGCCCGCGCCTTATTCTCGCTGACGAAGTCACGTCCGCGTTGGACCCTGTTGCGACCGCCGATGTTGTGAGCACCCTGCGGTCCGTGCGCGACAACAACGACGCAACACTGCTGTTTATCACTCACGACCGCGGGGCAGCGGCCGCGCTGTGCGATCAGGCCATCATCATGATCCCCAACCAGGACGGTAGCCACCGTGCCCACCTGTGCACCGACGACGAATGGGCAGAGCTGCGCTCACTCTTCGGTGCGGGACAACGCATCACTGACAGTTCTTTTGCCATGACTTCTTTTGCGATGACTGCCACAGCCGAGACGGGAGCTGAGAGCATGTCCGAGGTTTCAGCCCTGTGAATGATCGCTTAGCCATTCAAATGGAGGATGTCTCATACGAGCCAATCCTTCACAACATATCCATCAGCATCGCACCGAGTGAAAAAGTCGCGATCATTGGGCAATCCGGCGCCGGGAAAACCACACTTCTTCGCCTGCTCACTGGGGCGTACTCCCCCACCAGCGGCAGCGTCACTGAGGTAACACGCGGGCGATTCACCCACATCCCACAAGATCTCGACGCGAGCTTAAACCCGGCGCTGTCAGTGGCGACCATTGTGACAGAACCAGTCGCTATTGCGCATGGGCGCGCTGCTGCGAGGAAAGCCAAGACTCGTGCGCAAGAACTTCTTGCCCAACTGGGTCTGGGTGCCGAGTTCCTGACACGTAAACCTGCGCATTTGTCTGGCGGCCAGCGCCAACGCGTCGGCATTGCCCGTGCTCTGATCACCGACCCGGAGATCATCTTTGCTGATGAAGCCCTCAGCGCTCTCGATGCCGACACAGGGAAATCGTCACAACTATGTTTGGTGACAACAATGCGACACTGATTTTGATCACGCATGACCTCGCCGCAGCAACACTGTTGTGCGATAGGTGGATCTTGCTGGATAACGGCACCATCGCCGAGGAAGGCACCATACAATCCTTGTGGGACACTACTCCCCCGGTTTCCCCGGCGCGGCAGGCGTTCCTTGATGCTGACCGCATCCTCCATCCCACTCTCTGGCACGACGACCACCGCATTGGATATTCCGCGAGTGAGCGACTGGCGGCAGACGTGCTGTCCGGCGAGGATGAAGTATGAGCATGCTCCACGATGCCTCACGTTTCCTCCGACTACCGCTGTCGGTGCAGTTGCTGTTGGTGACCCAGATGTTGTTCAACGTCGGTTTCTATTTGGTCGTTCCCTTCCTGGCCACATACATGACGGACAACCTGGCAGCCAGCGGCGCCATGATCGGCTTTATCCTGGGTTTACGTACCTTTAGTCAGCAGGGGCTGTTTTTCATTGGCGGTGGGTTGACGGATCGTTGCGGAATTAAACCGGTGCTTCTCGTCGGTATTGCCATCCGCGTTCTGGGCTTCGTAGTGACAGGAACTGCGCACTCGACCTTTCACATCATGAGTGGGCGTCGTGCTCATTGGTTTCGCCGCCGCGTTGTTCTCACCAGCTGCGGAAACAGCCTTGGCAGTGTCTGGACGAGACGTGGAAAAAGCCGGAGTGATGACCCGCTCTGAACTTTTCGGCATGGACGCGTTCTTTTCCCGTGTTGGCGCACTCACTGGCCCTCTACTCGGCGCCGAACTCATCGATGCAGGTTTTCACTTGACCCTGTTTCGTGGCGGCCGGAATTTTCGCCTTCCTTTTGTAGAGCCACCTGCTGCTTATTCCAAGCGTACACACGGAATCAAAGCAGCTCAATGCTGACTGGTTTTTCGTCAGTGCTGCGAAACCGTAGGTTCTTGGTCTTTGCGCTTGCATATTCGACGGGACTTGTGCCTACAACCAGCAGTACTTGTCCCTGCCAGTGGAACTGACCCGGGAAACAGGGCATGCTGATGCCCTGGGATGGATGTTCGTGTTTTCCAGCGTGTTTGTACTGACACTGCAAATGCCGCTCACACGACTGTCACGCTTGACCTCCTCTCACCGCGCTATCTGCCTCGGTTTTGCCTTTGATGGCCTTAGGTTTTTGCTGTAGTTGCGCTTGCTGCACCGCTTTGCACCACTTCCCGGGCTGTGGGCGCTGACGCCGGCTGTGGCGATGCTTGTCCTGCTGCATGCCGGACAGATGATCGCCATCCCATTGTCCCGTGACCTGGTGGGCACCATTGGCGGTGAAAGAAACCTGGGTAGCTACTACGGTTTCCTCAACTCCTTCGGCGGGGTTATGGTCCTGCTTAGTTCCCTGGTTGTGGGCCTGCTGCTTGACGACGCCGCGACAGTCGGTCCCCACGCATCATTCCCGTGGCTGCTGCTTACTGTGCTTCTCGGAGCGTCGGCAGTTGTGATGCCTCGACTGGCGCGACATACACCACAAGCGCAGGTCAGCGCCGTACAACACTAGAAATGGAGAAATAATGATGATACGGACAACACTGAAACAAGGACGTCGCTCTGCGTGCGCCTTCATCGCAGCGGTGGGCATCAGCGTGGCAGCAGCCGCCTGCACCACGCCTGAGGGCGGACAGAGCCAAGATAGTTCCAGCCTTGCCATATCGCTGCCATTCAAACCTGTGGCATCCCTGTCGCCGTTTTCCGATGACGCGGTACTGAACACCCGCATGGGGATCGCCGAAACCCTGGTCACACTAGACGCTGACGGCAAACCGCAACCGAAGCTCGCTGAATCATGGGCAACCCCTGACCCCAACAAGGTGGTCTTCACCCTGCGCGACGGGATAAAATTTCACGACGGCACTCCAGTGAATGCAGAGAGCATAGTGACTTCCCTACACCACGCCTGGGATGCGCCAAGCCGCCCCAAAGGCTTAGGGAAAAAGGCTCTCACATTCGAAGCCACGGGCGATCGCGAAGTCACCGTCACCTCGGAGGTAGCCGACCCGATCCTCCCCCAACGTTTCGCCGACCCAGGAACCGTGATCCTCTCCCAAGACGCGTACACAGGTGATACCCCCACAGTCAAAGGACATGGTACTGGACCTTTCCAGCTGTCAGAGGTGGATTCCACTTCAGCAACCGCTACCAAGTACGCAGACTACTGGGACGGAGCTCCAAAACTCGAACGCCTCACTGTGCGATTCATTGAAGACGGTAACGCCCGCGCGAACGCCGTTCGCGCAGGCGAAGTCTCTATGGCCCAAGCAGTACCGATTGCCCAACTTGGTGAGCTGCGAGACCTCACCATTGACTCAACCCCGCTTCCCCGCGGCGTGTACTTGCATCTGAACACCAGCAAAGGGGAATTCGCTGATCCTACTATTCGTGCCGCAGCCGCACAAGCAGTTCGCCCTGATGCCATAGTAGACAGCATCTACGAAGGGCACGCTGGCAAAACGCATGGCAGCCTGTTTAACGAAAAAGCCGAATGGGCCTCCCATGTTGACTCCCACAACAACACTGACAACGCAGCAGACGCACACGGCAAGGCCATCACGCTAGCGACGTGGAAAGAACGTCCTGAGCTTGGTGAGGTAGCCTCCGTTGTTGCTGATCAACTCCGCGAAGCCGGATTCGAGGTAAACGTGATGGTGCGTGACTATAAGTCCATGGAACCAGCGCTGCTGGGTGGTGAATATGATGCCGTGATTGGCTCCCGCAACTACCAGTCCGGGGCAGCGGACCCTGTGTCCTTCCTGGCATCTGACTACACATGCGAAGGCTCCTACAACCTGTCGCGGTACTGCAACCCTGAGATAGATGAGGCCATCGCTAAGGCCGATGGCACCACCGACAATGAAGAACGGTACACGCAGGCAGCAGAGGTTGGAGCAAAGATCGTGGGCGACAATGCCGTCATCCCGCTTGCACATGAGTACTCCATCAACGCTTACAACACTGTCTCCAATCTAAACTTTGATCCCTTCGAGCGCCTGCTCGTCACCAAAGACACTGCCCACTCCTAACTGACTATGCCTGCGTGATATGCCTACTCGACCTTTCACCCGTTTCAGTGGCGCACTTACCTCACTGCTGCTTGTGGCATCATCGCTCCTGATCACGGCACTTCTGCCGTGGTTAGGAAACCGCGATCTTGCCCTCGCCGTGTTTCGCGCACGCGAAGCTGAACGTGATCCCGACCCGGAGATACTGGAAGCGATTCGAAACCGAGCTCGACCTACCCACCAATCCTGCTGAAGGCGTGATGGAATGGTTGCGCGGCGCGATCACTGGGGATTTTGGCGTTAGCTGGGTTGACCCCAGCCGAAACGCGGCCGACGTGGCACTGGGAGGATTCGGTGTCTCTTTCACCCTTGCGGCGCTATCTACTGGAACCGCTGTCATACTGTCCTGGTTCTTGGTGTGGCCCCGGCTGCGCAGCATTGTTCGCGGCACCGCTACACGTTCCTCAGACATCATGGGAATGGCGTTACTAGGCACCATCCCAGAGTTTGTCCTAGCCGTTGTGCTGCTTGTATTGTTTGCCCTGCGGCTCAGGATCTTTCCAGTGAGCGGTTTTTCCAGCTACACACACATGGTCTTGCCCACTCTCGCATTGGCACTTCCTTCGGCAGGGTTGCTCGGGCGAGTATTGCTGATCACCATTGATGGCATTGGCCGGGAAGAATGGGTGCGGGTATGGCGACGAGGCGGGGTTTCGCCACGCCAGCTCTATCGCGCGATATCGATCCGCGCGGCGGGAACCATCGCCCCGCAAGTGGTGCTGTTTTTGGCAGGGAACACTCGCTTCCACAGCCTTGGTGGAACAAACATTTAACATTGCGGGCCTCGGGCGAAGCGCGGTGACAGCCGCACTGGATCAAGATGTACCCGTACTCCAAGTCATCGTGCTGACAATGGTGATCGTCGGTATTGTCGCTGGTTCCGCAGCGCACTGGCTGCGCATGTGGATTCTCGGCCCGCTGCTCAAAGCTCAAGGAAACTATGCCTCCTACTCGGTGGTGACCGCTCGGCCACATGGCACAATCCCCTTTCTTGTAGTCTGCATTCCTTTCCTTTCAGTATTGCTCGCCATGATGCTGACGAGTCCAACCTTGGATGTTGAGGCACGACTGCAGGCACCTTCCGCGCAGCATTGGCTAGGCACCGACCAACTGGGCCGCGACCTGCTGGCGCGCTTAGCTGACGGCATGGTCTACACCATCGGGGCGTCGATACTTGTGACCGCCATCTGTGCCCTCCTCGGGTTTGGAGCAGGGTTATCGGGGCGATGGGCCGCACGGCTGGGCGACACCCTCAATGCACTACCCATCATCCTTGTGGGCCTAGTACTCGCAGGCGTGTTCGGCAGATCGATCATGACCGCCGCCATCGCAGTGATTGTCGTCGGCTGGATCCCCTTAGCCGCACACACCTCCACAGTAGCTGCCGAAATCCGTAAATCCGGCTACTACACTTGGGCACAACTACAAGGGGCGTCGCGCACACGACTCGTGTGGTGGCATCTTGTGCCCAACGTTTTACCAGCCGTTGTGCGTCACGCCGCCAGCCGTGTTGCACACAATGCGCTTGCGCTGGCGGGTCTTGGATTCCTTGGTCTCGGTGCCCCACACGACTCACCAGAATGGGGCGTGGTCCTCTCCGAATCCATCCGATACGCTGAACGCGCACCATGGATGATGGCAGCACCTACCGTCATGCTCATGCTCTTAGGTGTCGCCGCAGCGTTAGCCACCGACACAACCATCAGGTTACGCTGGAAAACGTGAACCTGACCCAGATGCTGCCTGACCTGTCCGAGGTCCCCGAATCCCTGCTTGATGAGTCCATTTTCGATTCATTCCTCGCTTGGACACGGGACCACGGGATCACTCTCTACCCCGCGCAAGAGGAAGCAGCTTTAGGAATCCTGGCCGGAGACAACGTCATCCTGGCCACCCCCACCGGGTCTGGAAAATCCATGGTCGCCATCGCCGCACATTTCATTGCCATGGCGCGCGGCGAACGCTCCTTCTACACCGCACCCATCAAAGCACTAGTCAGCGAAAAATTCTTTGCGCTCTGCGACATCTTCGGCCCCGAATCAGTAGGCATGATGACAGGCGATGCCACCGTCAATGGTAGCGCCCCCATCATCTGTGCCACCGCCGAAATCGTGGCCAACATTGCGCTTCGCGACGGCGCAAACGCGGCCATCGATCAAGTCATCATGGACGAGTTCCACTACTATTCCGAACCCGACCGCGGGTGGGCATGGCAAGTACCCCTGTTGGAACTCAACCGAGCGCAGTTTCTCCTCATGTCTGCCACCCTGGGCGACACCACATTCCTAGAAAAAGACCTCAGCGACCGCACCGGCCGAGTCACCACCCTTGTTGCAGGCACAGAACGACCAGTCCCCTCGAATTTCTCCTACGTGTACACACCCGTTCACGAAACCATAGAAGAACTCCTAAGCGGCGGCAAAGCACCCATCTACGTGGTGCACTTCACCCAGCGCGATGCTATCGAACGTGCGCAGTCGCTCACCTCCATGAAGATCATCACTCCTGAGGAGAAGGAAAAAATCACCGCCGAAATTGGGGATTTTCGCTTCACCACCACCTTCGGCCGTACACTCTCATCACTCCTACGCAAAGGCATCGGCGTGCACCACGCTGGCATGCTGCCCAAGTATCGACGCCTCGTAGAAAAACTCTCCCAGACAGGGTTGCTGAAAGTCATCTGCGGCACCGACACCCTCGGCGTCGGCATCAACGTACCCATCCGCACCGTCCTCATGACAGGGCTCACCAAATTCGACGGCACCAAACAGCGCATGCTCAAGTCCCGCGAATTTCACCAAATAGCCGGACGAGCTGGGCGCGCTGGGTACGACACAGTAGGCACCGTAGTGATTGAGGCACCCTGACCACGAAATTGAGAACTACCGACTCCGCGCCAAAAGCTGGTCAGGATCCCAAAAAGCTCAAAAAACTCCGCAAAAAAGCTGTTCGACCAGGTGAAGTAACCTGGACGGAAAACACTTATAAGCGCCTCACCTCGGCTGACCCCGAGCCACTGCACAGCCAATTCCGGGTAAGCACCTCCATGCTGTTAAACGTGATCGCCCGTCCAGGAAACGGGTACGAGCATATGAAGAAACTACTACGCGGAAACCACGACACCCGAACAAAACAAAATCAGGACATCCTTACAGCGGTGGAACTGCTCCAAGGCTTAGTGAGGGCAGGAATCGTGGAAAAGGCAGAAGGCGGCACGGACGCAGCAGGACGCCCCTACCATTTAGTAGAAGAACTCCAGCGAGATTTTGCCCTCAACCAGCCATTAGCACCCTTCGCATTGGCCACACTCGAACTGTTAGATCGCGAATCAGAAACCTACGCACTTGATGTGATCAGCATCTTTGAGTCAATTCTGGACGACCCCCGCCAACTGCTCGTCGCGCAACAAAAAGCCGAACGAAGTGAAGAACTCGCCGCACTCAAAGCAGACGGTGTGGACTACACCGAGCGAATGGCCATCATCGAAGAGATCACCTGGCCCAAACCCCTTGAGGATCTCCTGGAAGATGCTTTTGATGTCTACACACAGGGACATCCATGGGCGCGTGAATTCGAACTGAGCCCCAAATCAGTTGTGCGCGACATGATCGAACACGCCATGACGTTCTCCGATCTCATTGCCACCTACGGTCTCGCCCGCTCCGAAGGTGTGGTGCTGCGCTACCTCACTGATGCGTGGCGGACCCTGCAGCATTCTGTGCCGCAGGACTACCTGACAGAGGAATTGGAGGACATCATCGTGTGGCTGGGAGAACTCGTGCGCCAGGTGGACTCTTCCCTAGTGGACGAGTGGGCGCACATGGCCGACCCTGATGCCCCCATCTCTAAGGAAACACTAGCACGTGAACTGGCCTTCGGTGTGGAAGATCCCACTGCGCTGACAGCCAACACCCGCGCTTTCAGCATCATGGTACGCAACGCCATGTTCCGCCTCGTAGAACTCTTCGCGTACGAAAAAGAAGATCAGTTGGAGGCTTTAACCAGCTACCTTGACGACGCCCCCGACTTCGGTGCCGGCATGGATGCTTACTTTGATGAATATTCCGATATGGACACTGGTCCTGCCGCCCGTGGACCCGAATACTTCCATCTGAACAAAACCGGACGGATGTGGACTGTGCGGCAAATAATGAAAGACCCCGAAGGCGACAATTCATTCGCTTTCGAGGCCATCATTGATTTGGATGCGTCTGATGAGGCTGGTGAGGTGCGTTTCGCGTCCCTCACCCTCGACCACACATAAACTGGGCGCTAATCAGATTAGCGGGCAGACTCAATCTGCACAGCCTGGGCCACACTCTGCACGGTGGCGGCGACCTTGATGGCCTCCCACACCTGCTCCTTGGTCAGCCCTTCTTGGCGAACCACCTTGTCATGTGCAACAGAGCAGTGCTCACAACCATTGATAGTTGATACAGCCAGGCTCCACAACTCAAAATCGGATTTTTCCACACCGGGGTTGGAGATCACATTCATGCGAAGGCCCATCTTTGACCTGGGCATAATCAGATCCAAGGTAGCCCTTGGCGCGGTAAGCCACGTTGTTCATGGCCATGATAGAGGCAGCAGCGAGCGCAGCATCAAACGCAGCATCGGACAGGTGCTCCTTAGCCTCGTCAGCGACCTCGGAGAACACGGCGTCGTTACGCGTGGCGGCAGCAGAGGCGAGGAACGTTCCCCACAGTTGTTGCTCGCTGAGCTCAGTGGAGCGGGTAAGCGTGCCAAGATTGAGTTTCAGGTCCTTGGCATACTCGGGGAGGCTGGACTTCAGGTTATCGATCGACATTTACTTCAGACCTTCCTGCAGTTCTTCCATCTTGTTGATGTTCTTGGTCGGGTCGTTCTTCTGCCAGTTGCAGGCACAGACCTCTTCCGACTGAAGGGCATCAAGAACACGCAGCACCTCATCGACGTTGCGGCCAACGGCATCGGGTGTCACTGAGACGAACTGAATGATGCCATCGGGGTCAATGATGAAGGTGGCACGGTCGGCGACGCCATCAGCGTTTTCCACGCCAAGAGCCTTAATGAGGTCATGCTTGATGTCGGAGAACATCGGGAAGGGCACGGTCTTCAGCTCGGGGTGGGTTGCACGCCAGTTGAAGTGGGAGAACTCGTTATCCACGGAGCCGCCAAGGATCTGGGCATCGCGGTCTTGGAACTCCTCATCCAGCTTGCCAAACGCAGCGATTTCGGTAGGGGCAGACAAAGGTGAAGTCCTTCGGGTAGAAGAACACAACCAGCCACTTTCCTGGGTAGGAGCTGCTGGTAACGGTCTCAAAGTAGTCCTCCGGCTGCGATGCCTCAACATCATGCAGGTCACCACCCTTCAACGCGGTGAGAGAGAACTCAGGGAATGTATCGCCAATGGTCAGCAGTGCCATGGGGTGCCTCCTTATACAGACAACCAAGAAAGTATGTTCAGTGATACGCGCCACGATCATCGCCCTCATCGCACAGAAAGCCTGCTCAGAATGGCCGACGCCATAGCGCTCACACAAAGTATGCACGAACAACCCCAGGCCGTCAAAAGGTAAATCTTTTGGGTGTGTTATATAGTAATAGGCATGAGCAATAAAGAGTACCGCCCCACCCTTGCGCAACTCCGAACGTTCGTGACTATCGCCGAAAACAAACACTTCGGCACCGCCGCCGCCAAGCTGGCTATTTCCCAGCCCTCACTGTCTCAGGCACTTGTTGCCTTGGAAACTGGATTAGGCGTGCAGCTCATTGAGCGTTCCACACGGCGCGTCATTGTCACCCCCTCCGGCGAGGCGCTACTCCCCTACGCCAAAGCGACTCTCGACGCCGCTGAAGCCTTCCTCTCCTACGCACGCGGTGCCAACGGCAATCTCAGCGGACCACTCACCATCGGCATGATTCCGACCATTGCTCCCTACATCCTCCCTAACCTTTTGCACCTCATTAACGCGGAGCTGCCCGAACTAGAGCCACGCATCGTTGAAGACCAAACCAAACATCTCCTTGAACAACTTCGTGACGGCCACATTGACCTAGCAGTATTAGCAGTGCCCACCGACCAACCTGGACTCATTGAAATACCGCTGTACACGGAGGATTTTGTAGTGGTAGTCCCTCACGATCACAAACTAGCGGGACGAGACGACTTGACTATCGACGCTCTTCGTGGCCTCAACCTACTGCTTCTTGACGATGGGCATTGCTTGCGCGACCAGGTTGTTGATCTGTGCCGAAGCGCCGATTTCACCCCCGATAACCGCAATACTGCTGTCACCCGCGCAGCCAGTCTAGCCACAGTGACCCAATGCGTATCAGGTGGTCTAGGATCCACACTGATCCCGCTAAGCGCTGTCGCAGCAGAATGCCAGCGCGACAGCCTAGCCATCGCTCAATTCAACCCCGCTGTCAACGCATCCCGCACCATCGGCCTAGTCTATCGAGGCTCCACCTCACGGACCGACGAGTTTGCTACCTTTGGCACGTTGATCACACGCGCTTACCAAGACAGCATTGCTGACGTAGTTAAACCAGCGACACTGGCAAGTTAACTAACTTCTATGAAGTGAGTAGTTGAATCTGTCCTCTACTCATCTGGCGATACGCATATGACAACGCCAGAAAAGAGACAGGCAGCGTAGCGATAAGCCCAATCCCGCACAGAAGAGAACCAACTACATTAGCAGGACCAATAACAATCCACAGCAGTAGAAGAGGAAAGAAGTTACGAACAGAATCAGACAGCGCCTGACCAATACACGACGCAATGGTGCCACGACCATCAAGCAGGTAAAACGGGACCATTGACACCAATATAGAAATCACCGCCACGACCACAACAGCTAAGCAACCTGCAATAATGATTGCCATGAACGGTGGTGGGGTGGCCGCTGTATCGACCATGAATAACATCGCTGCTACTGGCACAAAGATCGTCACCAAATACCATAGGAAAAGTAGCATGGTAGTAATAACCAGCCGTTGGCCACGCATAAAGTCCCCAAAAGGAACAATCCCTCTATCCATCTGCTGCAGCGCGCCATTGACGCCTAAAGCTACCCCGTAGGACAAAGGAAGGGTGAACACAAAAAGCACTGCAGCCGTCGACATATTACCCACCAGAGGGTGCAAAAAGTGAACTCAAAAACATCCCTCCCCGGTACACGACGTAGATACCCACGAATAATAATGCACCAATGAGCCACGAAGTCCCGTTCCGCATTACGGCAGAAAAACCATACTGAAGCGCATCAGCAACGCTTAGCTTGCCATCCCCCTGCCCGAAAGTCAGAGGGGGACCCGCCTGAGCATGATAGTACTGGTTGCCATATGACGCATAGGAGTTACTTCCCTGCTCAGTATAGGACTGATGTCCGTACCCTTGATGCCCATAACCTTGAGCGCCGTATGGTTGTTGTTGATGCTGTCCTCCCTGCTGAGCGTTAGGATGCACATGCGGTCCGTAAGGATAGTAGTATCCTTGCTGAGGCTGCTGTAAATTCTGCGAGTTCTGCCCATCAGGATGCTCTGGTGTCTGCGCCACGGCTACACTCCTGTCTTTAACATATGGTCGTACGTATGAAACCTCATACCAAATATACCTTGTAGTTTTTTTAAATGAAAGCACCATGCAGCCCATCACCACTACCAGCTACAGCACATATGCATATCGCTTCACCGCCGTTGTACGCGTAAATCACATTACATACACTACGATGATTGGCTAGTTATGAATACAACCACTGACACACCACTTAAAAAAGATCTTTACCCGCTGTTAGACGACGTCTCTTTACGCGACGCTCGCACGTTCCGCCGCCGACTTAGCAAGGCACGCTCATCATCGGCGCTAGCCGCCATCGCTCAGGACATCAACGCCGCACGCGTTTCCTTAGCCGCAAAAAAGGCAAATTTACCAGTAGTTACATACCCGGATTCGCTCCCAGTGAGTGCGAGACGCGATGACATCGCTCAGGCAATCATGGAGAATCAAGTGGTTATTATCGCCGGTGAAACTGGCTCGGGAAAACTACGCAAATTCCGAAAATCTGCCTAGAACTCGGACGAGGTGTCCGCGGCATGATTGGACACACGCAACCTCGACGACTAGCCGCCCGTACTGTCGCAGAGCGAATCGCAAACGAGCTGGGACAGGATGTTGGAAATAGCATTGGCTATGCCATTCGCTTCGATGATCGTGTTTCCCCTACGACTGCAATTAAGCTCATGACTGACGGCATTTTGCTGGCGGAAATGCAAAAAGATCGATTTTTGAATGCCTACGACACCATTATCATTGATGAAGCCCATGAACGTTCATTGAACATCGATTTCCTACTAGGATACCTCAAACAGTTACTTCCTCGACGCTCCGATCTCAAAGTTATCATCACGTCGGCAACCATTGACCCCGAGCGATTTGCCCGACACTTTAGCGATAGTGACGGAAAACCTGCTCCCATTATTGAAGTATCTGGACGCACATATCCCGTAGAAATTCGTTACCGCCCACTTCAGCAGAACCTTGGTGATTCCATCATTGATGTTGATCCGCTAGATGGTTTATGTGACGCCCTGATTGAGCTCATGCACGAGGGACCAGGCGACATTCTGTGCTTCTTCGCCGGGGAACGTGAAATTCGTGATGCACTTGAAGTGATTAAAGCAAAAAAGTGGCATGACATCGAGGTTGTTCCGCTGTATGGACGATTGTCCAACCAGGAACAACACCGTGTTTTTCGGTCGCACCGAGGTCGGAGGATTGTCCTAGCAACAAACATTGCAGAGACCTCCCTTACCGTCCCGGGTATCCGTTATGTGGTGGATACTGGCACAGCGCGCATTTCCCGTTACTCAACCCGCACAAAAGTTCAGCATCTTCCCGTAGAAAATATCTCTCAAGCCAGCGCGAATCAACGTTCAGGGCGCTGCGGCCGCGTGGCGGACGGCATTGCGATTCGCCTGTACTCGGAAGAGGATTTTCTGGCCCGAGCGGAATTTACTGATCCAGAAATTCTTCGCACGAACCTTGCCAGCGTGATTTTGCGCATGGCATCACTGCGCCTTGGGGATATAGCAGATTTCCCATTCGTAGAGGCGCCGGATCAGCGTTCTATTCGTGACGGTTTGCTGCTGCTTCACGAGTTGGGGGCGTTGAACGACGGCGAGCACAATGGGGCACCGAAACTGAGCGACGTCGGCAAGCAATTGGCGCGTATTCCTGTCGATCCACGCATGGCTCGAATGCTTATTGAGGCACAACAACTGGGGTGTCTACATAACGTGATAGTGATTGTCGCCGCGCTGACCATTCAAGATGTAAGGGAGCGGCCACTTGATTTCCAAGCACAGGCCGATCAAGCACACGCCCGCTTCAAGGATTCGAGCAGTGATTTTCTGAGCTATCTGAAACTGTGGGACTATATTTTACGCACTCGCCGTGAGCTGAGCGGTAATGCTTTTCGTCGTCGCATGAAGCAGGAATTTCTGCACTATATGCGCATTAGAGAGTGGCGTGATTTGGTGCAGCAACTGGAACAGGTGGCACAAGATCTTGGTTGGCTGACCCGTAATAGCGTCTCCGCAGATAACAATAGTGATGCGATACATCAGGCGCTGCTGACTGGTTTGTTGTCGCATATTGGCTCACGCAATGGCGAGTCTAAGGAATTTTCGGGTGCACGGGGAACGCATTTTATGGTCTTTCCGGGTTCGTCATTAGCAAAAAAGCCGCCTTATTTTAGTCATGGCCGCAGAACTAGTACATACATCACGGCTGTGGGCTCGGGACTGTGCTGAAATCGAGCCAGAATGGGTAGAAAAAGCAGCTTCATCCCTGTTACGTCATCAGTATTCGGAACCACATTGGTCATCAAAAAGAGCGGCAGCGATGGCTCATCAAAAATCTACCTTGTTTGGCGTCACCATTGTGGCCGATCGTATTGTGCCTTATCATCGAGTCGATCCAGGCATAGCGCGTGACTTATTTATACGGCACGCACTGGTTGAAGGTGAATGGAACACCCATCATGCTTTTTTTCCACAATAACATGGAAAAAGTTGCAGTCTGCCTCCGAATTAGAGGATAAAGCCCGGCGGCGCGACATCGTGGTAGATGAGCAAACTCTCTTTGATTTTTACGACGCCCGTATACCTGCATCCGTGACCACTGGTCGTCACTTTGATAGTTGGTGGAAAAAGAAACAGCGTACCGAACCAACACTCCTTGACTTTGATCCATCCAAGCTTGTCAGTGACACTCATAATGTGTCTGAGGTCGCTTTTCCCGATGTTTGGCGGCAGGGCAATGTGGAGTATGAACTTAGTTATCGATTTGAACCAGGAACCCCAGACGATGGTGTGACAGTTCGTATTCCCATGCCACTTCTGGCAGGTTTAACACCCCGCGGATTTGATTGGTTGGTTCCTGGTTTACGCAAAGAACTGGTGACGGAACTCATTAGGACTCTTCCGAAGCCGCTGCGCCGCACAGTTGTACCGGCCTCCGATTTTGCCGCCCGGGCGCTCCCACTACTGCACCCCTACCAGGGGGACAACGATTCAGAGACCACACTCACCAGCCAACTTGCCGACGCCCTGCGCACCCTCGGCGGCCATGGAATCAATGCTTCTGACTTCCGGTCGTCACAACTGCCCCCTCATCTTCGAATGTCATTTGCAGCTGTGGACAAACGTGGCGACATCATTGATCGTGACAAAGACCTCACCGCATTGCAGCAACGTCAAGCCGAGAAAGTCACCTCATCAGTTGGTCGCGTGGCTGGATCCTCCGGGTCCTCGGTGGTCGAAGCATGGACAAACGACACTCTCGGGGCAATCGATGAGGAGGTTATCACTACGGTAGATGGGCAAAAAGTAGTGGCCTACCCCGCACTAGCGGTCACACCGCAGGGTGTGAGTATCCAGGTGCTTCCGACCAAAGCCGCTGCAGATGCTTCAATGATGACGGCCACGCTGACGCTACTCATGCGGGACATTACTGTGAGCGTGCAACGAATGCTAAATGGTCTCCCTTTGAAACAACGAGTGGCGGTAGAGCACTACCCCCATGGGGGTGCAGCCGGCCTCGTTGATGATGCCCGGTGACAGCAATCCGAGATGCCATGTTGGAAGCTGGTGGACCAGCACGATCACCAGACGAGTTTGAACAGCTACGCGCTACCATCGCGCCAAAAGTTCCAGCAACGGTGAGACAGATTGTTGTCCAACTAGCACCAGCACTGGTGAACTATCACAATGTCGTTGACGAACTAAAACGCTGGTCAGGCGATGCCATTGATGACATGACTGCCCAGCTGGAGTTTTTACTTCCGCCTCATGCCATTTCTGTCCATGGCATGTCACACCTCAAGCATCTTCCCCGCTACCTGCAGGCAATGCTCATTCGGTTAGAGGACATGGAGACCCACCCAGACCGTGATGCCGATAACCAGGACATTATCGCGGACGTGACAGACTACATACGCCAGCGTCTGGCACAACTACCGTCTTCCAGAGCAAAGTCCCGGGAGGTCAAAAACGTGTGGTGGATGGTGGAGGAACTCAGAGTGAGTTTGTTCGCGCAGCGCCTTGGCACCGCCCATGCAGTGTCCGAACGCAGGATACAGAAAGCGGTGGACAAGCTTCGCTAGCAGTATTATCTACGTGAACGGTGTGATTCAGGACTTCGTGCAGCCATTCTGGATTGTCGACGCATCATGCGAATTTCCGACTCGAAATCTTCCGCGCTTTCAAATGACTTGTACACAGACGCGAAACGTAAGTACGCCACCTCATCTAGCTCTCGCAACGGGTCCAGAATAGCTAAGCCAATATCGTTGGCGTGAACCTGTGAACCTCCATGCGATCGCACAGACTCCTCCACGGTTTGCGCAAGACGCTTAAGCGCATCTTCCGACACGTCCCTCCCTTGGCACGCCCGTTTCACACCAACTATTACCTTGTCACGGCTAAAGGGCTCCGTCAGACCATTCCGTTTCACGACGATAAGTAGCGCTTTTTCCACTGTGGTGAAGCGTCCACCACAGCTGGTACATTCACGGCGTCGACGGATAGTCGCACCTGATTCAATGGTGCGTGAATCAATAACCTTAGATTGATCTTTGTGGCAGAACGGACAATACATGGCAGAGTCCCATCATAGGTAACGGTAATGTGCTACCCCCGGTTGTGATACAGGCAATAGGGGCGCATATACCCTTATAGTAGCTGCTGACGCTACCCCCACGAGTCTGAGATCCTCAAGCAGGGTTTCACCTCAAGGTTGACATCTCATCATTCACTTCATCCGATAAAACTACTGGTGACTGCGCACTGTGATCTTTGCATCCGTGATAGCTGAGTCTGACACGGTGTCTTCTTTGCTACTCGCAAACCACACACCCGCCACAAAAATCAGCCCCGCAAGACCTCCCACAGCGACGGTGCGAACAGTTGCCCACACTCGCGAACCGCCATTATTACCTTGCATTTCTGCGTCATACACGTCATATAATTCACGCTCTTTCATTCGAATGTGGACGGATCCCATTCGAACATGAGGCGTAGGTTGCTGCATGTAGTCATCACAAGAACCCATATCATAGCCACGCTCACCAAACATCTCCGGATGCGAGAAATCCAGAATATCACCAGCATAAAGGGCATCAAATGTAAGAGTCATGAAAAAGTCCTTTCCCAAACTTACCTGCACAACGCTTTGTCAGTGCACACCGAACCTTATCGAACGGACCCAACAAGGCGCGGCACTCATTGATTCATATGTTCGATATATAGCACCCACCCCAGACATTGTCTAGAGTGCGGGGGTAATTTCTCGAACACTCGTCCCACTTTTCCCTGCGCTTGTGTATTGTTGGGTGTATGAATCCAGGCTGAACATGGTTGTCTGCAGATCAGCTATAGCGCACTGTTCGAATCTTTTGCTCCCTGCGCTGGCCGTATGTGCAGCTTATGTGCGACTCACACCTACCAAGCTGAATGAGCGTTGCGCCATGTTCCTCACCATGGATTCGTGCGTTGTTACCGGAACGTTGTGATCGTAATGATCACAGTCAATAAGGGGATGTTGTGAACAAGCCAGTTAACAAGCCTGATCCGAAGAATCTGACGGCACGTCAGCGGAGAATACTGGAGGTCATTCGGGATGCTGTTGTGCTCCGCGGATACCCACCAAGCATCCGCGAGATCGGCGATGCCGCTGGCCTGCAATCGACCTCGTCGGTGGCCTACCAGTTGAAGGAATTAGAGAAAAAGGGTTTTCTGCGACGCGATCCGAAGAAACCTCGGGCCGTTGATGTTCGACACCTGCCAGATGCTGATGCCCCCAAAACTGGGCCGAAGCCCAGCAGGCCGGTTACCCAAGTTGAGGACCTTCCTGAGGATATACCCACACCTAGTTACATTCCTGTGGTTGGCTCCATTGCGGCAGGAAGCCCGATTCTTGCGGAAGAAAATGTTGAGGACTACTTCCCGCTACCTGCAGAGATTGTGGGCGACGGCGAGCTATACATGCTGCAAGTCGTAGGCGAGTCCATGCGCGATGCAGGCATCTTAGACGGTGACTGGGTGGTAGTACGCTCTCAACCTGTCGCTGAACAGGGCGAGTTTGTTGCCGCAATGATTGATGGTGAGGCGACAGTGAAGGAATTCCATAGGGATTCCACCGGAGTATGGCTTCTGCCCCATAACGATGCGTTCTCCCCCATCCCCGGTGAGAACGCTCAGATTATGGGCAAAGTCGTGTCTCTGATGCGGAAACTCTAAAAAGGGGTAAGCCGCGCCCCCGCTTATTGTCGTGTGTACAACGAAAGATAAGCGGGGGTGCTTCCGGTTCAGTCCCCCTATTTTTGGTTTGTTGACTAAACGTGACGAGAACAACGCAAATGCCCGATATTCGCCAATTTTCGCAGGTTGAACACATCCGACGGTGCCTATTTTTTGATGCTGGTGTTGTTTTTCATTTTTCGCTACCCCCTGTTTTTGTCTGCCTTGGGGGAAGACATGACAAAATAGGTACGTGAATCGGGCATAAACAAGCCCTGCCGCTTCTGACTTAAGGAGTTTCATGTACGCCGAGGAGCGCCGTCGTCAAATCGCATCTCTTACTGCGATTGAGGGGCGAGTGAATGTCACTGAGCTTGCAGCACGGTTTGATGTTACTGCCGAGACGATTCGACGCGATCTTGCCGTTCTTGACAATGAAGGCACAGTGCACCGGGTCCATGGCGGTGCGGTGGCAAGCCAAAACTTCCAAACTGCGGAGCTTACTGTCGATGCGCGTGCAAAGTCAGCCTCATCAGCAAAGTCAGCTATCGCCCGGGCGGCGCTTGATTTTCTTCCGGCAGCTCAGGGGGCATGTTCCTAGACGCGGGCACAACGCTGGCACCGTTGGCAGAACTTATCGCGGACCATCCAAATGCCCGGCAGTGGTCTATCGTCACCAACTGCCTGCCCATCGCTATGAGCCTAGCCTCTGCGGGGCTTGACGAGGTACAGCTGCTGGGTGGCAGCGTTCGAGCGATTACCCAAGCCGTTGTGGGCGATACGGCACTACGCACTTTGGCGCTCATGCGTGCCGACGTCGCGTTCATCGGCACCAACGCCCTTACCTTGGATCACGGTCTTTCTACCGCAGATTCGCAGGAAGCTGCGGTAAAACGCGCCATGATTATTAATGCCCGTAAGGTCGTAGTGCTGTGCGATGCTACCAAGATGGGATGCGATTACCTTGTGAGCTTCGCCGGAATTGACGACATTGATGTTGTGATCACTGATTCCGCTGCCCCACAATCCATTGTTGATTCCCTCCGCGACCGCGAAATTCAGGTGGTTATTGCCCAGTAAGTATCGGGAAAGCCACTAATAAAAAGGTCGTATCCCTTACCTCTAAGGCGAGGGATACAGACCTTTCTTTTCTAGCCACTAACAGCAACTATGGCTGGAGAATGTCACGTACCTTCTGTCGCGCTTCTGTCGCGCCTTCTGCGTTGATGGCAGCTTCGGCGGCTTTCACGCAGGTGTCAAAGTCAATGGCGGAAAGCTGAGCACCGACGCCGGCGATGGCCGTAGATGCGCTAGACAGGGAATTCACACCCAGGCCGGCCAACACACAGGCCAGCAGCGGATCAGCGGCGGCTTCACCGCACACACCCACTGCCGTGTTAGTACGCTTGCCTTCTTCACACGTGTGCTGGATCAGGCGGAGAACGGCAGGCTGCCACGGATCGGTAAGGTATGCCAACTGAGGGGACATGCGGTCAGCTGCCATTGTGTACTGCGTGAGGTCATTGGTACCAATGGAGACAAAGTCGAGGTGGGGCATAATCTTGTCTGCCATCAGAGCAGCGGCCGGAACCTCGATCATGGCACCGGCGACAAGTCCACGCTCGGCGCACAGTCCTGCAAACCACTTAGCCTCACGGGCGGTGGCCACCATGGGGGCCATGACCCATGTCGGAGCGTTTTCGTCGCGTCCAAGTTCCTTGACGGCCTTAGCAATGGCATCAAGCTGGCGCGTGAGCAACGGCTCGTTGGCACGAGCAACACGCAGACCGCGAACACCAAGAGCCGGGTTCATTTCATCAGCCATGGTGGCAAAGGCAACGGGCTTGTCGGAGCCAGCGTCAAGGGACCGAACAACCACCTTGGAGTTGGGGAACCTTTCGAGGACTTTCTTGTATACCTCGGCTTGCTCATCGACGGAAGGTTCTTCTAGCGCCGAAAGGAAGCACATCTCCGTGCGGAACAAGCCAATTCCCTCGGCCTGTGTATCAGATGCAATACGTGCTGCATTGCCATCTTGAACGTTGGCGAGAAGCTGAACGCGGTGACCATCTTTAGTTTTCTGCCGGGCCGCGCCATTGTGCAATACGCTCGGCGAGAAGCTTTGATTCGGCAACCGCAGCAACAGCGATCTCCGGGTCGGCGTTGAGAGTGATGGTGCCCAACGCGCCGTCGACAAGCACCTTGTCGCCCGCCTTGATGTCGTTGAGGTTAGATCCTACAGCGACGATACAAGGAACGTTGAGCTGCCTGGCGATGATAGCGGTATGGCTTGTAGGACCGCCGAGTTCGGTGACTAGGGCAACAAAGTGGTTTGTGTCCAGGGCGGCAGTGTCTGCTGGGGAAAGATCGTCGGCGAAGAGAACCACTTCGCCGTTGACCTGCGGAAGGCCGGGTTCCTCTTCGCCGCGCAGTTCAGCGATAACGCGATCGCGGATGTCACGGAGGTCGGTGACGCGCTCCGCCATCACGCCACCAGCGGCTTCGAACATGGAAATGAACTTAGTGGTCGCTGCTACGACGGCATATTCAGCCGGATGACCACTCTTGATGTTCTTGTTGACGGCTTTGCGCCAGCCACGGTCACGCACCATACCGGCTGTTGCGTTGAGCACTTCCTTCGCAGCGCCATCAGCCGCTTCCGAACGTGAACTGAGGCGTTCTGCAACTGTGTCGGCTGCGGTGGTGAATCGTTCGTATTCGGCTTCACGCTCACCAGCTTCCACAACCGGCCCAGAGGTCGGAAGTGCCGGGCGGGGACGGATCCATACAGCTTCTGCGTAACGGACACCAGGCACGACGCCGGTGCCGGTGATGACTGTGTCATCGCTCACTTTACTCATTTTTTGGTACCTGCCTCACGGTTTTTGGTTCAGCGTCGAAGATACCATGTTCCTCAAGGCAACAACACACAAACCAAAAATGAAAGTGTTGACAAACCCACACAAATGGGCGTAAACACAATTGTAGATGCAGCAACTCCACGTTATAGTTGCCCGTTTTTACCCATTGAGCTGCGGCATCTCACAAGAAACAACATGTTCATTCGAGACCCAGCTCATGGAGGTGAATATGCTCACAGTGCACGAGCGTCGTGCCGAAATTACAGCATTAGCTTCTAATCAAGGTCACGCAAGTGTCGCTGAACTGGCTGAACGTTTCTCGGTGACACCTGAGACAATTCGCCGGGATCTGAAGTATCTGGAATCCTCCGGCTTGGTGCACCGTGTTCATGGTGGTGCTGTGACAAATCACACCCTAAGGTCAGACGAGCAACCTTTTTGGGTGTCCGAAAAGTCACATTCTGCGGAAAAGAAGGCTATCGCGCAAGCGGCAATGCCTTTGATTCCAACACAATCAGGCAGCATCGTAATTGATGCCGGCACCTCGACCGCGGCTGTCGCACTGCTCATGGCGGACAGTTACCGAGGTCAGCGGTGGACTATCGTCACGAACTCACTGCCTGTTGGTATTTTGCTTTCCACCGCAGGAATCCCAGGAGTCAACCTTTTGGGCGGAACAATGCGGGCATACACCCAAGCGGTGGTAGGCGAACAGGCGGTTGCCACGTTAAAGAGTCTTCGCGCAGATGTCGCCATCATGGGCACCAATGCCCTCAGCGTTCACCATGGTTTGTCTACCCCCGATCCTTCCGAGGCTGCGATCAAACGAGAAATGATTTCCAGCGCAAACAAGGTAGTAGTGCTGTGTGATTCCTCCAAATTTGAGCAGGATTACCTCGTCACATTCGCCGATTTGAGCGACATTGATGTGGTGATTACCGATGCCCATGCAAGTGAACACTTCTTATCCACCCTCCGTAACAACGATATCCAGGTCGTGATCTCTTGATTCTCACGCTGACCCCTAACCCAAGTACCGATCTCACTCTTACCCTTGGGGAACAGCTGCAACGCGACAGTGTGCAGCGCCTCCAATCCGTAACCAGCGTTGCTGGCGGTAAAGGAATCAACGTCTCCAACGCCTGCGCGTTGGCTGGCGTTGACACCTTGGCGCTTTTCCCCGCCGCAGCTAACGACCCCTTCCTTGAGTTACTCAAGGCAATTAATATTCGCCACCAGGCAATTCAGAACGATGGTGCCGTTCGCACTAACACCACCATCACCGAACCCGATGGCACGACTACCAAACTCAACGGACCGGGTTCGTTGCTTTCCGACGCCGCGCGCGCAGAGGTCGAACGCACACTCATCACCGCCGCCAAAGAAGCAACGTGGGTTGTCATGTCTGGTTCCCTCCCTCCAGGTGCCCCAACTGACTGGTATTCCGCACTCACCGCACAGCTGCGGAACGCTTATCCCCACATCAACATTGCGGTCGATACCTCCGATGCTCCTTTGCTGTCTTTGGCAGAAAACCTAGACTCCGCAGCCCCAACGGTAATTAAGCCAAACGGGTTAGAATTGGGGCAAATTGTGTGCACTGACGGCGAAGAGCTAGAAGCAGCCGCAGCTCGCGGCGAGTTTGAGCCGGTTTTAGAGGCTGCCCGAGAATTGAACACACGAGGTATCGCTGAGGTCCTTGTGACTCTAGGTGCCGCTGGCGCAGCACTTGTCACCGAACAGGGCACATGGATTGCTTCTCCCCCGCCGACCATCGCAGTATCTACCGTCGGCGCTGGTGACAGCACACTGGCTGGGTATGTGATGGCACGACAGCAGGGGGCTGACTATGCAACAGCACTTGCCAACGCTGTTGCATATGGGTCGGCTGCAGCGAGCCTTCCTGGTACGACAATCCCCAGCCCAGAGCACATCAATGTCGCTGAAACAACTATCACACAGATTTCCTAGTACAGATAAGGAATGACGATGACTGACAACATCATCACCCCAGAGTTGGTTGCGCTTGACGCCAACTTTGGGGGCACCACTACCGAAGTCATCACGAACCTCGCCACCTTGGTTCAGGGTGCCGCTCGTGCTACTTCCGCCGACGTACTTGCAGGCGATGCCCTTGCCCGTGAGGCAAAATCGGACACTGGCGTACCCGGTGGCGTTGCCATTCCGCACTGCCGCTCTGAAGCCGTCACCCAGCCAACGCTTGCGTTTGCCCGCTTTGGATCCTGCCGTGAACTTTGGTGGCCCCTGACGGTGACGCCAACCTCGTATTCCTCATTGCGGCCCCTGCTGGTGGCGGTAAAGAACACTTGAAAATCTTGTCTAAACTTGCCCGCGCATTGGTGAAAAAGGATTTCACGGCCGCACTGCGCAGCGCTGCAACGAAAGATGAAATTGTCGAGCTAGTGCTGAACGTCGTGAACGCTGCCCCCAAGAAGACAACCGCACCAGCTGCAACAACTGAGGCAACCCCTGTCCCCGAGGCGTCGGAAAGCAGCGCACCAAGCAACGATGTGACCCGCATCGTTGCCATCACCGCTCTGCCCGACTGGCATCGCCCACACCTACATGGCTGCGGATTCCCTCACCCAAACCGCTGAGGAAATGGACGGCGTGGAACTTGTGGTGGAAACGCAGGGTTCCTCAGCTGTGACGCCAGTTGCGTCTGAGGTCATCGACGCTGCTGACGCCGTAATTTTTGCCACCGATGTTGGCGTGAAAGATCGCGAACGGTTTGTGGGCAAACCTGTGATCGAATCGGGCGTAAAACGCGCCATCAACGAGCCCAAAAAGATGATTGAAGAGGCCGTCGCTGCGTCAAAGAACCCCAATGCATATAGGGTGACTGGCGGTAATGGTAGCGCTGAAGCGTCAGCTGATGCGGAAGGCGCACAGCTTGGCTGGGGCAAGCGCATACAGCAGGCCGTGATGACCGGTGTGTCTTACATGGTCCCGTTTGTCGCAGCCGGTGGTTTGCTGCTTGCGCTTGGTTTCCTTTTCGGCGGCTACCAGGTTGCTGATGTCGCAGAATCCGTGGTTAAAGACTTCAGCTTGTCCAATCTGCCTGGCACTATTTTCACTGAAGATGGTGAACAAGTGTCACGGACAGGTCTGCTGCTATACCTCGGTGCAGTGCTATTCGCTACGGGTCAGGCGGCCATGGGCTTTGTGGTTGCGGCGTTGTCTGGTTACATTGCGTACGCATTGGCTGGACGCCCCGGTATCGCCCCCGGTTTCGTCGGTGGTGCTATTTCTGTCACCGTTGGCGCAGGCTTCATTGGCGGTCTAATCACCGGCATCATCGCTGGTCTGGTGGCCATGTGGATTGGTTCATGGAAGGTTCCGCGCATTATCGGTTCGTTAATGCCTGTGGTGATTATCCCGCTGCTCACGTCCCTGGTTGTTGGTCTGTCCATGTACCTGTTGCTCGGACGCCCACTGGAAGCACTCATGACCGCCATGCAGGACGGACTGAAGGGAATGTCCGGTTCCTCGGCTATTGTACTGGGCATCATCCTGGGCTTGATGATGTGCTTTGACCTCGGCGGCCCGGTCAACAAAGCTGCGTACCTATTCGCCACTGCTGGGCTGTCCACCGGTGACGATGCATCCCTGAAGATCATGGCGACCGTCATGGCCGCTGGCATGGTTCCACCCATTGCGCTGTCCGTGGCCACCTTTGTGCGCAAGAATCTGTTCACCCCCGCCGAGCAGGAAAACGGCAAGTCTGCATGGCTTTTGGGCCTGTCCTTCATCTCTGAAGGTGCGATCCCCTTCGCAGCAGCCGATCCGCTACGTGTGATTCCTTCCATGATGCTGGGTGGCGCCGTTACTGGTGCGATCTCCATGTCCTTTTTGGAACCACCTCACGTGCACCCCACGGAGGTCTGTTCGTATTCTTTGCCATTAGCCCGTTCTGGGCATGGCTGGTGGCCATTGTGGCTGGCGTGATTGTTTCCGCTGCAGCCGTGATTGCCATGAAACAGTTCTGGCCCAATAAAGCTGTTGAAGCTGCCAACAAAAAAGCTGAAACTCAGCCTGTAGCAGCCTAAGATTTTCCCTAAATGTCCCGGTCGGAAAAAAGTTTGGGAATATCCGTGGCGCGGACGATATAACCGAACTAGGCTGGGATTCACGTTCATAAACCCTTCACGAAAAATCGTGAAAGAAAGGACCATTATTATGGCTTCCAAAACTGTCATCGTCGGTTCGGCAGTAGGTCTTCACGCTCGCCCTGCATCCATCATTGCTGATGCAGCTGGTGAATACGATGAGGACATCTTCCTGAGCAAGGTCGGTGAAGAAGACGATGAAGAGCCCACCGAGGCCGCTTCTTCCCTCATGATCATGGCAATGGGCGCCGAAAAGGGCGATCAGGTTGTGGTTACCTCCGATAACGCCGAGGCAGTGGAAAAGATTGCCGGTCTGATCGAGCGGGATCTGGACGCCGAATAGGCCCATTAACACCACACATACCCCCACGTACCACATAGTCTGGCACCGTGGGGGGTTGTTGTTTATCTTTACATTCACCGCATTTCTTTCACCGGGCAATACAATTCCGTGATCACGTCCTCCGATGGTGTCTCAGGACCAGGTTCCACAATGTATTCCTCCCAACAGGGTTGGGTGGGAATGGAATAACCGTCTTTGACAAGATCTTCCACAAAATACTTCCACGCTTTGGCAAGCGTGTCGTAGGTGCCTCGATGAACCCACTTTGCAGCTTTCACCGCTGAAAACTGCACCGCTCCACTTGTTTTAGCCGCAACATCGGCAACAACAGGAAAGCCACCCAACATGTCTACGGTATCCACCACAGGCGTGAAATAATACGCAACAGCGGGCCCCAGAACAGAGCCACCAACATCAGTAATCCTGTCAGCGGTGTCGTTATAAACACGGTCAAAAAAGGTCACCATGCTATCGGCAGGTATGACGTCGCGAGTTCCCACAACCCACCGCTCAGGCACATCGACAATCGTATAGCTAGGCATATCCCCACTCTACCGACGTGATGGAATGAGTGTTATAGAAAAACAGCTACCAATCAAGCCATTGCTTACCCTGTGTGCCTTCCTCTCGAAGGCACACTCCCTTAGCTCCCCTGCCCCTCGCCCACTGTGCGGTACAGCCATTGAAGAACCGGATACAGCACGATAATTCCGGCGGAACCCCAGGCGATACCCTCCAACTCCACACCAAACACTGTCAGCGTCAGATTGCCAATACCCGCAACCAGCGCTACCGCAGCAGCCGTGATGTTAACCGGATTGTTAAAGTTCACAGCATTGTCCTGCCAGATGCGCACACCCAACAGCCCAATCAACCCGTACAGTACAATTGTGGCCCCACCAAGAACCCCGGTAGGAATGGTGAAAATAAGCGCACCAAACTTGGGAACAAAGGCCAAGGCAATCGCCGTCAAAGCAGCCACCCAGTAGGCAGCAGTGGAATACACTTTCGTCGCGGCCATGACTCCGATATTTTCCGCGTACGTAGTGGTGCCGGAGCCACCAAGACCACCAGCCAGCGTAGTTGCCACGCCGTCAGCGATGAGCGCATCACCAGCCAGGTCATCCATGGTGCGGCCCGTCATCGCTGACACCGCTTTCACGTGTCCCACATTTTCCGCGACCAGCACAATCACTACCGGTAAAGTAACGAGCGCAGCAGACACCTGGAACTGAGGAGTGTGAAAACCTGGCAGACCAATCCACGCTGCATTGGCAATGGTCTCACCTGCCCCCTCCGCGAGATTGCCAGTGGCCGTGGCAAAAAGCCACCCAACGATCACGCCAATCAAGATGCCTAAGCGCGCCACCATTCCGCGGCCTGCGACGGTCGCGATGAGAATGGCCGCCATGGTCACTGTAGCCACCAGCGGTTGTGCCGCGTAATTCGTCGCCGCTGTGGGAGCCAAATTCAGGCCGATCAATGCAACAATCGCACCGGTCACCGCTGGCGGCATCACTGCGTCTAGCACTCTAGGACCAGCGGTTTTCACAACAACCCCCAGCGCCACCACAACCACGCCTACGACAACAATGCCGCCGAGCTGCACTGCGATTCCTTCGCCCTGAGTAGCTGTCAATGGCGCAATAAAGGCGAAAGAACTTCCCAAGTAAGAGGGCAGCCTATTGCGGGTGATCAGCAGGAACACGATAGTTCCCACACCGGAAAACAGCAGTGTGGTGTTAACAGGAAAACCTGTCAATGTTGGGACCAACAGCGTGGCACCAAACATGGCAATCACATGTTGCATCCCGATGCCGATCGTTCGACCCCAGCTCAAACGCTCCTCGGGGGCCACCACATCCCAGGAGTAATGTGCTTGCCGTCGCCGTGAACAGTCCAACCCCACCGTGGAAATGGGCGCGAACCCATGTTTGATGTACTCACGAAACTCTATTATCGCTCATTGCACGCAGCATAGAAAAACCACGTGCAACGGCCTAGGAAGTTTCGACGATGAAATCCTGAAGTTCTGTGGCTACTGAGTGGGGCAGACGGACGTCGATAAGCGTGCCTTCGGCGGTGTAATCCTCCTTCAGCACGGTTCCTAGCTCGTGAATCCGTGCCACCACGCCGCCGTGTGTGAAAGGAATGAGCACTGTAACGTGGTCGTCTAAAGAGTTGAGAAACAGCTCTACCCGGGCCTCAAGCTCAGCGATACCCTCCCCTGTGCGTGCGGAGACGAACACGACGTCATCAAGCACATGCCGCAGCTCCGCCAACGTCAGTGGGTCCGCCTGATCAATCTTGTTCACCACAATAATCTCTGGTGGGGCCTGAACCTTCTGCTCCTGCACAATCTCGGTAATCACCGAGTTCACGGCCTCAATTTGTTTCAGCGGGAACGGATCGGAGCCGTCAACTACATGCAACACCAGGTCCGCCTCAACGACTTCCTCCAAAGTAGAACGGAACGATTCCACCAGCTGTGTGGGCAAGTGACGGACAAAACCAACGGTATCCGTAAACACTACTGCACGCCCGTCCGCTAGTTCCGCGCGGCGAGTCGTCGGATCAAGAGTGGCAAAAAGCGCATCCTCCACCAGCACACCCGCGCCCGTCATCGCATTAATCAGCGAAGATTTCCCGGCATTGGTGTACCCGGCGATGGCAATCTGGGGAATTGTCGACGCCCTGCGCTGCGACCGTTTCACCTCACGAGCGGTTTTCATTCCCGAGAGTTCTTTCCGCAACTTCGCCATCTCAGAACGCAGCCTACGGCGATCCGCTTCAATCTTTGTCTCACCTGGACCACGCAAACCAACACCGCCGTTAGACCCGGCGCGCCCGCCTGCCTGGCGGGAAAGCGCACCGCCCCAACCACGCACGCGGGTAATCAGGTACTCCATTTGCGCCAGGGACACCTGCGCTTTGCCTTCCTTCGATTTCGCGTGTTGGGCGAAAAATATCAAGGATGAGCATGGTGCGGTCAATGACTTTCACGTCAAGGGCTTTTTCCAGCGCAATCATTTGTCCGGGGCTAAGCTCACCGTCGCAAATGACGGTGTCGGAACCCGTGGCCGCCACGATGTCTTTTAGTTCCTGGACTTTCCCGGAACCAATGTAGGTGCCTGGGTCGGGCCGATCACGCTTTTGGTACAGCATTTCGGTGACTTCCGATCCTGCGGTTTCCGCCAGCGCGGCAAGTTCCGCCATGCTGGCATCAATTTCAGCGGTGGTGCCTTCTGTCCAGACGCCGACGAGCACTACTTTTTCCAGGCGGAGCTTACGGTATTCAACGTCGTAACCGTCGGATTGTTCGGTGCTGTGGATATTCGTTCCACGTGTGAGGCGACGCAGGCTTGAACGAGCCTCAAGGTCGAGCTCACCTGTTGTAGGTGCCGCACTGCTATGTGGCGCAGCACTGGTGGCAGTCTCAAGAGGCTCGGCGTGGCTCAGATTATCCTGATGGTCGGCAAAAGCAGCTGCAAGTAGCTTATCGTGATGCTTGTTAGTCATTAGCGTTTATTGTCGCACGTCATGCACGGAAAAGCTACCTACCACCACCTCTCACGCGACAGGCTTCCTACTCAGCAGTCTCCTCGAGATCCTCCCCTGGTGCCCCAGGAACTCGACGTGTCAAGGTGAGGGTAACAAGACCCTGAGGAGTCCCCGGCGTGGCCGTGTGATTGCACGTTCCACCCTCATCGTCGGATAAGGCGCACCCGCCGCAGGATCCACCACATACAACATCAAGTCTTCGGTGGATATATCCGGTGCGTTCAAGGTGCTCCATCGCTGCGCTGACGGTGCTTTCCTGCAGCCCAGTCTGTTGGACAATTGCTGATACCGTTGTGGCGCCACCTTCTATGGCTCGCGTAACTGCTACTAGCGGCCGGACTTCCTCGGACTCCGCAGCTGTTGCATTATCACCATTGCTCTTGTTTCGAGAGAACCATAGTTTCATCACAGGCCCTCCCCTACAGCCACAGTTTCAGGACTTGGAAGATCACCACTGCCAGAGCCCAAGCGGTGAAAAGCTGGATGGCAATGCCGATGAGAGTCCATTTCAGGCCAATTTCTCGTCGCTGTGCAGCCAGCGTGGCGACACATGGCGTGTAGGCCAGCAGGAACACCATAAATGCCCACACTGCGGCATGAGTGTGTCCACCCGATGCGTTATTAAAGTCCTGCTTGATGGCTTGAGCTAGTGGTGAGGTGCCTTGCTGTTCGCTATCTTCCTCAGTGGGGTCGTCCAGAGCGTAGGTTTGTGCCCAGGAGGAAATCACAGCTTCTTTTGCCACAAAACCAGTAATCAATGTTCCGGCAATGGACCAGGAGTCAAAACCAGCTGGGGCGAATATGGGCGCGATGCCATCAGACACTTTGCCATAGACGCTGTCTTGCGGTTGAAGGTTTTCATCGGCGAAGCTGTAGCCGCTCACCATGGGCGTGGATTGCAGCAGGAATACGACTGTAACTGTCACCACGATGATTCCACCAGCAGTGCTGAGGAAGCCCTTGAGCCGCACCCACATCACCGACAGCGCGAGTTTCGGTCCAGGGATCTGATATACGGGAAGGTCAATCACCAGCGGCTCAGACCCCATCCTGCGCCACAAGGAATTTTTCATGGCCAGGCCAACAAGGACGACTAGTCCAATTGAAATCAGGTACATGGCAAACACCACAGTGCCAGAGCTATTGGGATAGAACGTGGCGGCCAGCATCACGTAGACCGTTAACCGTGCCGAGCATGAGGTGAAAGGAATCAGCAATGCGGTCAGCAGGCGTTGCCGAGGTTGCGTCAGTACGCGTGTTGCAGAGATAGCTGGGACGTTGCATCCAAAACCAACGATCAGCGGAATGAATGCTTTGCCTGGAAGCCCAATGGACTTCATCAAACGGTCCGTGACGACGGCCGCGCGCGCCATGTAGCCGGAATCCTCCAGTACAGCTAGGCACAAGAACATGAGTGCCATCAGCGGCGCAAACGTGAGGACCATACCTACACCACCGATCAAGCCATTGACGATCAACCCTTCAAAGAGTGGATGCGTCAGTCCAACGGCTTGTAGTCCGCTCCGCACCGCGTCGCTGACTGGACCACCGAACAAAGCGTCCAACCCATCTTGCATGGGCTTAGCCACCGTGGTGGTGATTTGGAAAACGATCCACATAGTAGCCAGGAACATCAAGGGCCCGAATACTGGGTGAAGGGCAACCTTATCGATACGTTCGCTCCAGGAAGTGGGGCGCTTATCATTGTTGGTGGTTGCTGCCGCCACAGCTTTTTCCACCCACGCGAAGCGGGCATCGGCGAGATCAAATTCCGAGACTGTAGGGTCTGCACCTGCCGGAACAGTGACGGGGCGAAGAACCTTGGGCTCCTTACGCATTTCCTCTGTCACAGCTTCTCCCACTGCGACAAGGTTTGAGCGGTGGCGTGGGTCTACCTCAAGCACTCGTACGCCCAATGCCTTCTCAAGTACTTTGGCATCAATAGTGGTGCCAAATGAGTCAGCCACGTCTGTCTTGGTCATCACCACCACGGTGCGGAACGGCTTTTCCGCCAGCTGAGACACCATATAAAGGCTCCGGCCTAGACTTGCGGCATCGACCGCTACCAAAACTAGATCAGGACGTTCCTTGTCTTCACAGTCAATGACAAGATCACGGGTCAACTTTTCGTCTGGGCTAATCGGGTCCAACGAATAGGCACCTGGGAAGTCAATAACGTCGTAGGTTGTCTCACCCACTTTCCACGCACCACGGCTGACCTCAACGGTAGTTCCAGGCCAGTTACCCATACGTGCCTTGGCGCCGGTCAACCCGTTAAACAGGGTCGATTTTCCGGCATTGGGAGCACCCACAAGGGCAATAACAGGAGAACCTGCAGGGGCGGTTTTTCCATGGCTTTCGCAATGGCAGGTGGTTGGCGCGCTAGCTTTCGTTGCCACTACTGCTCACCTCCAGTCTTTACTGAATGAACTTTGATGCTGGATGCGGTCCGACGGTCGAGGGCATACCGGGTGTTATGAATGCGAATCACACGCCCCCCACCACTGGTCTTCTGCACCACGCTCACATGGACGCCAGGGCGCAACCCCAGTTCCGCGAGCCTTCGTTTAATATCGGGCGCAATGAGATCGCTGTTAATAGGCGACAAGACACATTCGTTGCCGATGGGCACGGTAATCAGAGGAAAATCATCCATGCTATGAGCATTGGCGCCCATATGGTTTTCCCTAGTCTCAGACCTTGAGTCGGGTGAGGCGGATTGAGACATCGCCAGCCATCCTCTCCTACTTGCACGTATTGATGCATAAAAGCTGTTCCACCAATAGTTGGGAACTAGTCACATTCGAAATTACTACCGAGACAAAGCCTAGACATACCTACCCAAAGTGTGGCTTACATTACGTATCGTAGGCACTTCACATAACCACTGGTCAGAACCATCCAACTACCCCCATTAAGCACCCCCTTGCTGTTCATTCATAGTATTTTTCCTAATACGTAACTCAGCGTCACCCACCCCACCAGTAATGGTGACATGACATCAAAGCGCAAAACGACATCCCAAGCTAACCCAAACCTATGTGCATCATGTGTGATTTCTTAACAAAGCCCTATGTAGGATAAAACAATTTTTGGCCCGTGCCATTAAGATGAGAGCATGAACAACGATCTGAAAAGCATCGGTATGGATTTCCCCCGATGGCAAGATGCGATCGAGGCAGCCATCGCATCGGAGAAACTTGCGGTGACCGGAGAAGTCCGCGGCGGTCAGCTCATTCAGTTTGCGGACCCCTCAGGCGCTCAGATCAATATCCTTGCCGTGGATCCTTTTGCTACCTATGCGGGTTTTGCCTCCTCTACTGCAGCAAATGCGCATGTCAACATGGTTAATGACGTCCTCGCCTTTGCAGAGATCGTTGATGATAGCGGCACCCCTCTCAGCAGCGTGACCTGCAATCTTGCTCAAGGACCGCTACTTGTCGACGAACCCACCATGCAGTGGGAACAACTTGCCATCACTGCTCTTGCTGTCGATATAAACACTTACGAGAGTGCTGAAGCCTTCGCAGCAGCACACCCCGGCGCGAATACAGAAATTCTCAGCATGCTAGTCAGCCAAGGTGCTATGATTGTGTCAACAGGTGATGGTTCACAAGTACCTGATGCCTCAGCAGCCCTCACCGCACGCGTAACTTCTGCACATTACCGCACAAACGAGCTCACTGGTCAGCGTTTTATTCACGCAACTGTAGATGGGCCTTTCCCCTTTGATGTGTGCTTGCCCGATGCCCCGAAATTGCCAGAAAATGGAACAATTCTAGCCGGAACAGTCATGCTGACCGGATCCATACTCCCCCCGGCAGGATGTGGAGACTCCTGCGGCGACTCTAGCAGCGGATGCGGATGTGGTTCAGGTGGCTGTGGAAACCACTAAAACCATGAGTGATCTCAGCCCATACCCGCCACATTCACGACGTCCCTTTGACTACTGGGCGCTCGTGATCATTGGCATGTGCTGCTTAGCACTGGTGGTATGGCTGAAAACACTCGGTGTGATCCTCTCCCTTGGGATTATTGCCGCATTATATTGGGCGTTTAAGCTGCGCACATCCGCCCCGGAGGCTATCTCACTGCAGCGCTCCATTGATCTTTCCCGCGCTGACATTGTTGATGTTGTTGATGCCTTTGAACGTTTCCGTGATAGCGGCGATGCTGAAGCCATCGCTGATCGCACACTTCAGCGCCCCGAGCTGAATAATCCCAATTCCACCGACCCAGACATAGAATCTTTCTATATCCAGTTGGCCACGGCTCGACGATTCCTGCAGCGCCTTGACATACATCTTATGTCGGCCAGCACCACAGAGGAACTGGAATCGTTGCTTGCTATCACAGACAAGCGCGCCTTTGAACTCAACCAATCATGGATAAAGGCACGCCGCGCTGCCGTCCGGTTCAAGCGTGGTTAACCAACACGCCTTCCGCCACAATCGCGGAAGGCCCCGTCAGTGTCGATCCATCATGGTCAATGCGAACAGTAACTTCTCCACCTGGTACCACCACAACCACCTCTCCCTTATCGACGCCCGCGTCGGCTAAGGCTGCCTGCGCAGCTGCCACCGTTCCTGTACCGCAGGACCGGGTCTCCCCCGAACCACGTTCATGCACCCGCATGTGCACACGACCGTCGACAAGCTCGGTCAAGACTTCAATGTTGACTCCCTCTGGGAAAAACGCTGGGTCAAAGGTGAACTGTTCAGCAATGGGAAGTTCCCGAAGTGCCTCAGGGGTTAGTTTGGGGATGACGCAAGCCAAATGCGGATTCCCAACATCAACCCCCAAGCCTGCGAAATGATAATCCGCAACTGTGCATGTGGAGACGCCCAGAACCGATGGCATACCCATGTCGACGCTGACCACAGCATCAGACTCCGTGGCAGAGTGCACAGTCACCGGACGCGCCCCGGCGCGAGTTCCCACAGTAAAGCTATTGCTATCGACGAGACCGCGAGACGTCACCCAGTGGGCAAACACTCGAACCCCGTTCCCACACATTTCAGCGATGCTACCGTCGGCGTTGCGGTAGTCCATAAACCAGTCTTCTGGCTTGACCTTAGGGGGAAGCTCCGTAAGCACGCCAGCATCGACCAGTGCCTTAGAGCGGACAACGCGAAGCACCCCATCTCCCCCTAAACCGGCGCGTCGATCGCAGAGTTGCCGTACAAACTCTGGCGTGAGGTTCAGTGCCGCGTCTGGATCGGGCAGGATAATAAAGTCGTTTTCTGTGCCGTGGCCTTTGGCAAACGGGATGGCATCATCGAAGTTGGATTCAGTCATGCCAAGAAGTCTAATGCTTGCGCGTACGTATCACCGGAGGCATCAATCCAGTGGGTTCGCGGGTCCCGCTTGAACCAGGATTTTTGGCGGCGCACGTACTTACGCGTTCCGGTGATGGTGCGATCCACGGCTTCGTCCCAGGTCAGCTCACCCGCCATTGCGGCCAACACATGGGCATAACCAATGGCTCGTCCGGCGGTGGAATCAGCCACCAAACCGGCGGACACAAGACGTTTCACTTCTTCCACCAAGCCTGCGTCGAACATGGCGTGCGTGCGCTGCTCTATGCGAGGGTTCAACCATTCTGTAGTGGTTCGAAGCCCCAGAACACGGGTTCCCCACCGTGGCGGCTGGTTGATAGGTGGTTGCGATGCGGAAAAGGGTTTTCCGGTCAACTCAATTACTTCAAGGGCGCGGACGGTACGCCGTGGGTCTTTGTCTTCAATCACAGCAGCGGCAGCCGGATCAATGGCGGCAAGTTCGTTGTGGAGCGCTGTGATTCCAATATCGTTGAGGCGCTGTTCGTAACGGGCACGGACGGTTGCGTCTGTGGGTGGAAAGGACCAGGCGTCGAGAAGCGATTGCACATACAGCATGGACCCACCAACGAGAATGGGAACGTTACCCCGAGCCATGATCGCTTCGACATCGCGGATCGCGGCCTGCTGATAGCGCGCTACTGAAGCAGTTTGTGTGTAACATCCAGAACATCAAGTTGATGGTGTGGTACACCCATGCGTTCGGGGATGCTGAGTTTCGCAGTTCCAATGTCCATGCCTTTGTACAATTGCATGGAATCAACATTGACCACTTCACCCCCAAATTTCTGTGCCAACGCAATACCCAGCGCCGATTTACCCGAAGCCGTCGGTCCGATCACCGCAATTGGTGTTACCACGCGCTGGTCCTTTCTGCTGGTTACCACTCTGTCACCCCAGCCTAGCCTGCTATCAACTGCATGTTTCAGGAGGGTTGTCACCGCGACAAAGTAAGCCACGGTAAAGTGATTCCTTGTAGCTACACGCTTTTGTTGTGTTCTACGTTACGCAGGTAAGTAACCCAGGCAGCCGTGACGCGCGGCGAGAGACGAAGGACCGAATTATGACGACAACTCCCACCCCAAAGCCTGGCCCTCGACCCGGCCCACGGCCCGGCGTCACACCCGCAGTTCGTACGCAGACTGCTGCGCGCCCGACGGTGCACAGTGACCCAACACGATGGGGACGTATTGACGACGACGGTTCCGTCTACGTAATCACTGCTTCTGGTGAACGCCTCATTGGCTCTTGGCAAGCCGGAACTCGTGAAGAGGGGCTGGCGCACTACCACACCCGCTTCGAGGACCTTGTGACCGAAGTAGAATTGTTGGAGAACCGGCTGAAGGCACATCCCGATGATGCCGCTGCTATTCGCGGTAATGCTGAAACACTGCGTGCAACGCTGCCTACTGCTGCCGCCATTGGTGATCTGGACAGCCTGGACACCCGCCTTGCTGGTGTGATCCGTGACTCCGAATCAGCCGACGAGAAAGTCAAGGCTGATCGTGCGCAGCGCCGCGTGGAAGCCACAGCACGCAAAGAAGCCCTTGTCGAAGAGGCAGAACAGATTGGGGAGTCCTCTGAGGACTGGAAAAAGCGCCGGTGACCGACTCCGCGAGATTTTCGAGGAATGGAAAACCATCCGTGGCGTGGATCGCAAAACCGATGATGTGTTGTGGAAACGCTACTCTAGGGCACGCGATGCCTTCAACCGGCGGCGCGGATCGCACTTCGCCGAACTTGATCGGAGCCGCGCCGCTGCCCGAAAACTCAAAGAGGACATTGTCGCCCGCGCCGAAGAGCTCAAAGACTCGCGCGACTGGAACGCCACCGCTCGTGCCTTCCGCGATCTTATGACTGAATGGAAACAAGCAGGACGAGCACCACGTGATCTAGATGAAAAACTGTGGGCAGCATTTAAGTCTGCTCAAGACTTCTTCTTTGCAGCACGCAACGCTGATGCTGAAGAACGCGACCGGGAATTCCTCGACAACGCCGCCGCAAAAGACGCGCTGATCGCCGAATACGACCCCCAGATTGATCCCGCCAAAGACCTTGAAGGCGCACGAGCGAAACTTCGTGAGCTACAAGACAAATGGGAAGCCATCGGCTACGTCCCCCGCAGCCAAGTCCGCGAATTTGAAAACAAGATCGCTGCCCTGGAAAAACGAGTCAGCGATGCAGCCGACACACAGTGGCGACGTACCGACCCTGCGGCACAAGCACGGGCCGCGCAATTCACCGCCAAAGTCGAGGAATTCACCGCGCAAGCAGAGGCTGCCGAAGCCAAAGGCAACACGAAGAAAGCCGAGCAGCTTCGAGCCCAAGCCGCACAGTGGCAGGAATGGGCTGATGCCGCTGTCCACGCAGTTGAGGACCTGTAACTGCGAAACTAGCTCTGGTTCTCCGCTGACGGCTGTTCTCCGCCAGCGGCCTGCCGCCCCGCAGCCCTGCGTTGGGCGGCGCGGGAGCGGCGGTCGTCGACAAACGCAGCGGTGGCCTGCTCATCCGCAAGAATCTTTCTCTGCACTGCTGCCACGTGGTCGTGGTGTTTTTCTTCACGACGCGCCTCCGCCAACGCAGCCTGAAAACTATTGCGGCGCAACACCACGAACGACAATGCCGCAGCGACCACGCTCACGCTCACTGTGCCAATAATTAAGCCAAAACTCGGACCAACACCAGGCTCTGTGGGCGGGCGAGACTGCCTCATCCAAATGGCAAAGACGGAATAAAACATCGCTGCGCCACTAAAAAACCACGTGATATGCAATCAGTGCGGACCGCGTCACCAGAGTCGCAGCATTGAGCAGCACCGCGGCGATGAGTGCAAGCCACATGTAGATGCGCTCAGGCACCGTGGTCACATACTGCTGGGCGGTGTCGGAGTAAAACAAAACATCCAGGCCAAGGACCTTGCCCGAATGCGGCAAAAACAATGACAGGAAAAACCCCACCATACCTAGGCCCATGAACACCTGTTGCCTACCCAAACTCACCACTTGAGAAGCTTGGCGTTCCGCACCTGCTAGGTCACCACGATAGGCCGCGAGGCGATCACGCTCCTTCGATGGTTCTGGTGTGGGCGAAGTGGTGTCCTGAGGCTTATCTTGCTCGGTCATCTGCACACTTTCCTAATTCCAGTCATGATGAACTACAGCAACCCTGAGCTACAGCTGCAGGCTGAGGCTCTGGGCGGCCAATCTTTGGCAATCCCAAACCCACCCCAATCGGCGCGGTCGTGGGGGTTTTACCTTGCGACGACATGTCCCCCGCGACGGTTCGGCGATGCGTCAACACACCAGCGTCGGCAATGAGGAAATGCGGAGCCGAGGACGTCACTCGACCGTGACGACATCGCCAGGCCGGATGCCCCCATCAACAGCCATAGCATCACCCATAGTGGTGACACCCAGTGTCGGAACTGGCGTGAAGTGCACCAGACGACCATCACGAGCGCGCCCCGAGAGACGACGAGTCTTGTTGTTTTTGCGGCCACCATCAGCCTGAACCAGCAACTCCACAACCCTGGCCCACAAACTTCGCGTTCTCTTCCTCGCAGATGCGCTCCTGCAGTTCGAGCAACCGGTTGTAACGCTCCTGCACAACGTCCTTAGGCACCTGGTTATCGTACTCAGCCGCAGGCGTACCAGGACGAGGGCTGTACTGGAAGGTGAAAGCACTGCTGAAACGAGCCTTTTCCACAACATCGAGGGTTGCCTGGAAGTCGTCCTCCGTTTCTCCAGGAAAACCAACGATAATATCCGTGGTAATCGCGGCATGGGGAAGCTTCGCGCGAACCTCATCCAAAATTCCCAGGAAACGCTTCGTCCGGTAGGAACGTCGCATATCCTTAAGCACCCGATCCGACCCAGATTGCAATGGCATATGAAGCTGAGGGCAAATATTAGGAGTTTCAGCCATCGCATCAATCACGTCAGACGTGAACTCCGCCGGATGCGGACTAGTAAACCGCACTCGTTCCAATCCCTCAATCTCACCGCACGCGCGCAGCAGCTTGGAAAAGGCGGAGCGATCACGCTTAATATCTGGGTCAGCGAAGTTCACGCCATAAGCGTTTACGTTCTGGCCCAACAGCGTCACCTCACTCACCCCTGGTCAACTAATGCTTGCACTTCAGCAAGAATATCGCCAGGTCGACGGTCAATCTCTCTACCGCGCAGACTTGGCACAATACAAAATGTACATGTGTTGTTGCACCCCACGGACACACTCACCCAACCTGCGTAGGCAGACTCACGCTTTGCTGGAAGCACCGATGGGAATTGCTCCAACGAATCAACAATCTCCACCGCGGCTTCCTCATTGTGCGCGGCGCGGTCTAGCAAAGCGGGCAACGAACCAATGTTGTGGGTACCAAACACAACATCCACCCACGGTGCTTTTTTAACCACCATGTCCTTGTCCTTTTGCGCCAGACAGCCGCCCACAGCAATTTGCATGCCAGGATGGTTCTCCTTTACGGAGCGCAACTGCCCCAATGTTCCATACAATCGGTTATCAGCATTTTCCCGCACAGCACAGGTATTGAACACCACAAGATCAGGCTCCACTCCCTCGGAAGCACGGATATAACCGGCTTCCTCTAACAAACCCGACAACCGTTCCGAATCGTGGACGTTCATCTGGCAGCCAAACGTGCGCACTTCGTATGTCTTCTCGTGAGTCTTTGAATCCTGCAACACAGCAAGCCATTCTACCCACCTCTATATTCCCCACCTAATGCAGATGGGGGTGCGATGATAGTCTTCCCCAAGCCCTGTCATCACACCCCCACGTTTCACACTCCACTGCGGTATGGGATTTAGCTCAATTCAGCAAGACGCTGGTCAAGAGCCTGCCGTGCCACCATCATCGACATGCCTTGCGGGAAACCGCGCCTCGCCAGCACCCCAACGATGCGGCGTAAAGCTTTGGCGTAATCGTCCCTGTTGGCAGAGCAATCATATTTCACGCTGCGCGCCTTCTTCACCGCCAGCTCACGCGCCTTTTCCCGCTCATCATCCTCATCAATGATGTCCAGTGCCTCCCCGCGTATCGACGCCGCGATGCCTTTCGCTCCTCAACTCACGGTCAAGGACGGCCTTGGACTTACCGCGACGTTGATGACGCTGGCGCACCCACTCCCGAGCGAAAAGCGCATCATCAATGAGACGGTCACGCTCTAGGTCTGCAATGACATCTTCAACCACATCAGGGGCAAAATCTAGCGCTATCAGACGATCCTGCATTTCCTGGCGCGAACGTGCCCGATGATCCAAAAGAAGCAAAGCACGGTGGCGAACTTTCGCTTTGGCTTCCTCCGCAGCGCGGTCAAACAGGGGCGGCTCACTACTGGTGCCTGACTCGTACTGTTCAAGCGCCTGCCGCAACCGCTCCAGTTTTGCAGGGTCAACTGGTTGATTACTCGTCATCAAGATCTGAATCGTCGAAATCAACGTTTGGAACAACATCCACCGGGTCATCTGACAACGTGTCTTCAGCGGCGGCATGCTCACCAACACCCAGCTTGGCGAAGATTTTCTGCTCAATCTCGTCAGAAATGGCCGGGTTGCTCTTCAAGAATAGGCGGACCTTCTCTTTACCCTGTCCCAGCTGATCACCGTTGTAGGTAAACCAGGAACCGGACTTCTTCACAATGCCATGCTCCACACCCAAGTCAATGATGGATGATTCGCGGGAAATACCCTCACCATAGATGATGTCAAACTCGGCGATTTTGAACGGCGGCGATACCTTGTTCTTGACCACCTTCAGTTTCGTGCGGTTACCAATGGCGTCCTGACCGTCCTTGAGTGTTTGGATCCGGCGGACGTCGCAACGCACCGACGCGTAAAACTTCAGGGCCTTGCCACCCGTGGTGGTTTCCGGCGATCCAAACATCACGCCGATCTTCTCGCGCAGCTGGTTAATAAAGATGGCAGTAGTGCCCGAGTTGTAGAGAGCACCGGTCATCTTGCGCAGGGCCTGGCTCATCAAGCGTGCTTGCAAACCAACGTGACTGTCCCCCCATGTCACCTTCAATCTCGGCCTTAGGGGTTAGGGCAGCCACCGAGTCGATGACAATGATGTCAATCGCACCAGAACGAATCAGCATATCGGCGATTTCCAGCGCCTGTTCGCCTGTGTCAGGCTGAGAGACCAGCAGAGCGTCGGTGTCTACCCCGAGCTTGCGGGCGTACTCAGGATCGAGTGCATGCTCGGCGTCGATAAACGCGGCGATTCCGCCACCTTTTTGTGCCTGTGCAATTGCGTGAAGCGCTACAGTGGTTTTACCGGAGGACTCAGGGCCATACACCTCAATGATGCGTCCACGAGGGAAACCACCAATGCCTAGGGCAATATCGATCGCCGTGTTACCAGAGGAAATAGCCTGAATCGGCGGGCGGTTATCATCGCCCAGCCGCATGATGGCCCCCTTGCCAAAGTCCTTTTCAATCTGTGCGAGTGCGTTGGTGAGTGCCTTATTGCGGTCATCGCTTGTTGCTGTGGTGGTCTTGGTCTTCTTTGCTGCCATGTTCCTTACATTCCTTCAACAATAAAAATTCACTGCATGTGCTGGTAACACAGACCAGCTAGAGCTTAGACTGAAAAACCCCATCAAGAGGTTCCACACACCTCATAAGTATGTGAAAAATTTCTGCGCGGCTCTTGATTCAACAACCTATGTCCCACTGCGGACATCGAACGCTTACGTTCACCATACATGCACAGGTGTTCGATAATCAAGTTCGAACCCGAAAGTCTTAGAAATCTACAGATCAGGCCCTAACCAGCGTTCTTTCGGCACGTCAAAATCACGACACAGCGCCCACCAGATTTCTCGAACATTCGTTTCGGTCTCGAGCAACTCATTCGAGGTCTTGCCATACTCACTTAAGACGTGGGAGCGCAGGATCCAGGTGCCGTAGTCGTGGCCAAACTCGTCGTCAACACACTGATGAAACCTCGTCAACTCCATGGGTCGATCCTACATGCATGGAAACGTTAGATTCTTCACAAAGACATGAACAAAGTTCAAGAAGAATAGCTAAAACCCGAAACTTCCCGCTAAGGTATACCTCCATGACTACATCATCCTCTGCATCTCGTTCCTACACGCGTGACATTGCCTACATCGCCGTATTCGCCGCGCTCATCGTCGCGCTAGGCTTTTTCTCCATACCTCTTGCTGCGGGCGTCCCGATTGTGCTTCAAAATATTGCCTGCATTCTGGCCGGACTCATCCTGGGGCCACGCCGCGGTGCACTTGCTGTTGCCCTGTTCCTCTTGCTGGGTCTTGTTGGGATTCCGGTACTTCCTGGCGGGCGTACAGTCCTTTCTGCCCTTAGTGGACCAACGGTGGGATACTTCGTGGGATATCTGCTATCTGCGTTTGTTGCCGGCCTCATTACGTGGTCGTCTCCTCGCAAACAACCCGGATTCATCATCGGATTAAGCATTGCAGCCGTCGTTGGGGTTCTCATCCAGTACACCTGTGGCACCATCGGGCTAGTTCTACGTGGCACCGACCTGACTGCCGCTCTTAAAATCCAAGTCCCATTCCTCATTCCTGACGCCATCAAGGCTGTTGTTGCGGTATCCATCGCCGCAGCCGTGCACCTAGCCCTCCCCGACCTGCGCCCGCAGCGCACGGCACCAAGCATCGCACCAAACACAGCTGCTTAGCGCCACATGTCACGCATTGTTTTTGACCATGTCTCGGTAGCATTCGACGAGCGAAACGTTCTCAACGACGTTTCTCTCGAGCTCACCGAACAGCGCATCGGTATCGTCGGTGCCAACGGCGGCGGAAAGTCCACCCTGATCCGCTTGATCAACGGCCTGGGTTCCCCCACCGCCGGGACCGTCACGGTGGACGGCCTTGACGTGGAGAAAAACGGCAAAGAGGTGCGCCGGAAAGTCGGCTTCGTCTTCTCTGATGCAGAGAATCAGATTGTCATGCCGACGGTCGAAGATGATATTGCATTCTCCCTACGCCGCGTAAAAATGCCCAAGGTTGATAAACAGCAAAAAGTCCAGGACATGCTGGAGCGCTTCAACCTCGCCGACCATGCCACCACAGTCCCCCACTTTCCTGTCAGGAGGCCAAAAACAGCTCTTGGCCTTGGCTTCTGTGCTCATTCTTGAACCGGACGTGATTATTGCCGATGAGCCCACGACCCTCCTGGACCTGCGCAACCGCATCAAGATCAAGACGTGTTTTGCGGAGCTTCCCCAACAGTTGATCGTGGTCAGCCACGACCTCGACTTTATTGCTGATTTCGACCGCGTGATCTGCATTGACAACCACAGTATCGTCGCTGATGGGGAGCCCAGCGAAGTCATCCAGACGTACACCGACCGCATCATGGGGGCCTAATGCGGCAAAATATTCCCCTCGGCGTGTACGTCCCAGGCACAACGATCATTCACCGCGTTAATCCCTCAATCAAGTTTGTGAGCTTGATTGTCTTCATCATCGCCTCCACTATCTGGGCGCATACCCTCACACACGCCGCGATATGCCTTGCTGTTCCCTTGTTGCTCCTGACTGTGGCAAAAATTCCGCCGAAAATAGCGTGGGGTCAGCTCTGGCCGCCACTCCCTTTTCTCCTGTTCCTCGGTGCCTTCAACTGGTGGCAGCAAGGCTGGGAAAAAGCCCTGGTGGTTACGCTCGTCATTATGTCCAGCATCGGCATGGCTGCAGTGCTCACACTCACCACCACCGTTGCCGAGATGCTGGAAGCCCTGGAAAAAGCCCTCGCCCCGACCGCACGCTTCGGCGTCCCGGTGGAAGCCATCAGCCTGGCGATCTCGCTAACCATCAGGCTTATCCCGCTGCAGTTTGCCACCGTCGGCGAAGTTCTCGACGCCCGCAAGGCACGCGGCGCTGACTTCTCCATCACCGCCTTTGGCGCGCCCGTGATGATTCGCTCCATCAGGCGCGCACGCGTCATTGGCGACGCCCTGCTAGCCCGCGGTGTAGGCGACTAACACCTGCGTGCCTGCGCTGATCTGAGCGGCCTTCCGCTCACCCCAATCCAGCTCCACGCGCAGCACCTGGCTTGGGTCAGCGCCGTAACTTTCGTACACGTACCGAGTGTTGGTGAGTTCCAACGTCCGGGTGCGTGCGTGTACGAGCCACGGGTGGCGGCGTCGACAAGCGATCAGTTCCTGGTACAGGCGGTACAGCCACATGCCGTCCTGCGGAAGCTCGTCGGGACTCATGGGATACGGCGGGCGCACGGCATCATCTCCTCCGACGCGCTTTTCCTGCTGCCCACGGAACGCCTGTTCGTCGCCGTAGTAGATGTTCGGAACACCCCAATGGTGAACAGAAATAAAGGCAGCAAGGGCGGCACCCGCGTCGCCAATCTGGTGGCAATGCGCGTGACGTCATGGTTACCAATAAACGTCATGGGGGTAAAGGTATCCAGAAAGTCGTTGTTGCGCGTCAAACACCAATCAAGCTCGAAGAAATTGGCATCGTTGATCGAACTCCAGATGGCTTTCCACAGTTCATATTGCGTTACGGAGTTAATGTCAGACTCGCGGACATAGGCTGCGTAGTCACCATGAATAATCTCCCCAACAAACCATGCATCGGGGAATTCTTCACGCACTCGCGCCACAACCTGTGTCCAAAATGCAGCGGGAACTTGGTAGGCGGCATCAAGACGCCACCCCGCCACACCTCGCTGCATCCAGTACAGCATCACCTCAACCACAAGATCCACAACGCGCTGGTCAGAGTGGTTAAGTTCCACCAACCCTTCGTGCCCCTCAAAAGTGCCGAAGGTAGGAGTTCCTGCATCGTCCCACGTCACATGCAGCATAGATTGATGATCACCAGCGGGCCCCTCCTCGATTACCTGAGCAACCAGCGGGTGGGCGCGGCCGATATGATTAAACACCCCATCGAGAATCACCGAAATTCCCTTGTCTCGGCACACGTTGATGAGATGGACAACATCATCTTCAGTACCCAATCGAGGGTCAACAGTAAAGTAATCAATCGTGTCATAGCCGTGGGTTTCTGCGTGGAAAATCGGCCCTAATTGCAGGCAATTAGCACCCATATTTATGAGGTAATCCAGCCAGTTTTCCACCTGCTTTATGCTGTGTGTCAGCGGCGGAGTTACCTCGGGACGAATAGGCGCTCCGACAAAACCAAGTGGGTAGACGTGCCACATGATTGTATAGTCCGCAAAACTCATTATTGTCTTCCTCTTGCTCGGCACAGCACCTGACACTGCACCATTGCTTAGTGAGATTATCTCACTAACATTTGCGCTGTCAAGGTATGCTAGACACATGTCGGCCAGCAACAAACCCATACGCTCCCGAATGGCCCCCGAACAACGCCAAGCACTGATCATCAACGCCGCCATTGACATCTTTTCAACATCGGCCTACGAAGCCACCCCCTGGCCCGCATCGCCAAGGCCGTCGGAACCTCCGAAGCACTCATCCACAAGTACTTCGACAACAAGGCAACCCTCTATGCACAGGCACTAGCCACTACCTACCGGGAACTACGGGAACGGCAAAAGGACGCTGACCACCCCGAACACGCCACCCGCGAACGCATCTGCACAGGACTGCTGGTGTATCTCGACTTCCTCGCAGAACAGCCCCCAGGATGGGCGGCTATACTCGCTCACCCTGGTAACGAACCACAACCAGCAGTGGAGGTGCGCACCAACGCGATACAAGACTACGCCTCAACAATCGTCGACATGATCGGTGGCATACACCTCGACCGCGACCTATACGCCATCAATGGCTTCTTCGGATTCCTCGCTGTTGCCTGCCTGCGCTGGATAGAACAAGGATGCCCAGACGATCATCGACATTCGCTTATCGACGCCGCTCTAGGCGGCCTGCAAGGCGCACTCGGAGATTGGCGCAGTTAACGGCGCAGTTAACCTAGCCCTTCCACACAACAAAACCGCGCGCCACATAGGCGCGCGGTTTCAGCGTCACACTGTACAAACAGTTTTACTCGCCACGTAGCTCCCGCATACGCTGCGCGACAGCATCGCTTGAGGGCGCACCGGCGGCAGAACCATCAGCCGCTGCACCCCCGGTAATAGCCTGCTGCTGAGAAGACGAACCAGTGATGGCATCACCCCACCCATCTGGGCGCGAATCTGCTCGAGGCGAGCGTGCCCAGCCAGTTGAACACCAGCCTGCTCCACCTCAGCCATGCGTCCCTGAATGGAGTTTTCTGCCAGTTCCGCCTGACCCAAAGCGTTGGCGTAGCGGCGCTCAATCTTCTCTCGCACCTGATCCAAGTTCGGGGAATTATCGTTGGCAGTCAAGGAGTTCATGGACTTGAGGGACTCAGAGACCTTCTCCTGCATCTTCGCCTGCTCCAGCTGGGAAAAGCAGTTTGGTGCGCTCAGCAACTTTCTGCTGTAGCGACATGGCATTACGCTCGACAGCACGTTTTGCCTGCGCAGCCTGCTGCAGAGACTGGTCATGTAGCTGCTCGGTATCTTCCACAGCCTGCTCTGCAGTTACCAACTGTGCAGCAAAAGCTTCGGCAGCGTTTTCGTACTCCACAGCCTTGGCTTCATTCCCCTCAGCACGAGCTTTATCGGCAAGTTGAAGTGCCTGGCGGGTATTACCCTGAAGCTTCTCAATCTCCGCGAGACGACGGTTCAGCTGCATCTCCAACTGACGTTGGTTACCAATCACTGCCGCTGCCTGCTGGGACAGCTCCTGATGCTGACGCTGGGCGTCTTCAATAGCCTGCTGAATCTGCACCTTTGATCAGCATGCTCTTCGATTTTTGAATCAAAGAGGGCCATCAAATATTTCCAAGCCTTGGAGAATGGATTAGCCATGAGAGAATCGTGCCTTCCTGAAAAATTGTCTATTGAGTGCTACGCAGTTTCAACATACCCGTTTTTGCCGCCAGCCTCCATAAGATAGAAGATTTACAGCGCAGCAAGCTCACTGTCGGAGTGCTGCATAGCCATGGAACCTGCGGCTTCAATCAGTACGTCAGAAACATTCGCACCCAACGCCCGGCAAACAGCAGCAAGAAGTTCTGACGAGACCTCCTTGCGTCCACGCTCCAGCTCAGAAAGATAACCAGGCGAGACGCGGGCAAGCTCTGCAAGTTCACGCAAAGTAATGCCACGATCGGCCCGGAAAGAGCGCAGCGCAGCCCCTAAAGCTTCACGCAAGAGGGGTTCAACATGTGCCGGAGTTTTTTTAACCGGCTGATCCAAAAGGGCTGTGTAAGTAACCATCACTTGTATAAACGTCTCCCTGGCGGCCTTTGTTCCCAAGCCACTCAACTATTTTTTTGCAACTCAATGAGCAGCTTATACAAGGTTTCTAGCGCAAAGCTTGCCGCCACGGTTCGGATAAGTTGCCTGTCGCCCTCAATAACGCTCTGTGGTTCCGTCTCTCCAGGTAGGAGCACCCAACGATGATATCCGTGAGGATGGGCGCGTATGGCATCAGCCCACCCATTTGGGTCAGCCACGCCTATCCATACCTCCCCCACCGGATGTCCGTCTTGGGAATCTGGACCAGCCACACCAGTCATAGACAACCCCCACGATGCGGCACAGCGTTCCCGGCACCCCAGTGCCATCTCACGGGCGCATTCCCGCGACACAGGTCCCACTGACTCCAGCACCTCGCAAGGAACCCCAGCAAGACGATGTTTCATCGGCGTTGCATAGGTGACCAGGGCACCATTGAACACGGCGCTGGCTCCCGGGACGTCGACAAGCATTGCGGAAGCCAGGCCACCGGTGAGGGATTCACACAGCGCCACCGTTTCTTTGCGGCGAGCGAGTTCGGCGACCAACAGGGTCGGGTCAAACATGTGAGGCATTTGTGTTCCTGGAATCAAGGAGATACTGCACGCCCGTCACTACCGTCACCAACACTGCGGCACCCATGACCGCATACTTGGGCACATTCATCCAGTCTGGAAGCGGCACCAGGTAAAACGCCACAGCGACAGCCTGCAGCGTCGTTTTGATTTTTCCGCCTCTCGACGCCGGTACAACCCGGCCACGACGTAACTGCACCATGCGCCACAGCGTGATGCCGAATTCGCGAATACAAATCACGATTGTTACCCACCACGGCAATGCACCCACATAATTCAGGCACACCAGCGCCGTAGTCATCAGTGCTTTATCCGCAATAGGGTCGGCGATTTTCCCAAAGTTTGTGATAAGCCCACGGGCGCGGGCGATATCGCCATCAAGTTTGTCAGTAATCATCAGGGCAACAAACGTGCCAAACGACCACCACATCCAACCGACGTGGTGGTTGTTGCCCTTCAACACAAGCCAAGCAAACACTGGAATGACAATAATGCGCAGGCTCGTGAGCACATTGGGAACATTCCAATTCGAAGGCTGCTTGGCAGGTGCCTGCTGTTGTTGACCACTCACAGCCTTATAGCCTACCCAACTGAGTCTCTATGCAGCGCATCACGTGGCCAGTGCCAAAGGAAACAACCAGGCTAGACTGATGCTCATGAGTATTTTTGCGGTTGTGTACCACTACCCAGCAGACAGCGAGAAAATCGCCAACGTTCGCCCCAAGCATCGTGAATTCATAGCGGGGCTGAAAAGCGAAGGAAAAATAATCGGCTCCGGCCCATTCACTGATGGTAGTGGCGGCGCGCTGATCACCCTCCGTCTCGACGACGCGGCAACCCTTGACGACGTCCGCGCACTCATGAACTCCGACCCCTTCTACGTTGAAGGGGCGCTAACCGGGCGAAGCTTCCACACCTGGAACCCGGTGATTAACAGCTTCGACGACTAGCTCGCATCCTTGGCAGTATTCCACTTCGGCGGAATGCCGCCAAGGTTTTCATCACGCTTGTTCTTGATCAGCGATGCCACGGCCGTCACTGCCAGCGTCATCACAATGAACAACAAGGACGCCACTGTGGGGATCTCCAACACATGGAAGCCTTCACCACCGTTGATAAAAGCAAGATTATTTTCGTGCAGTGCGTGAAGTACCAGTTTCACGCCGATAAAGCCGAGGATCACCCCCAGACCATATGGCAAATACACCAGGCGATCCAACAGGCCATCAAGCAGGAAGTACATTTGGCGCAGCCCCATTAGGCAAACGCGTTGGCGGTGAACACGATGTAGGGTTCCTTGGTCAAGCCGAAGATTGCCGGGATTGAGTCAAAGGCGAACATCAGGTCAATAAATCCGATGGATACCAACGCCAGCATCAGCGGAGTGACCATCCTGTGTCCTTTTTCCCTAGTGAACAGCTTATCGCCGTCAAAGCTGCTGGAAACTGGGATGACCTTCCGTGTCATACGCACCACCAGCATGTCGTCCACGTCAGTCTCTTCTTCTCCGCGAATCTCATCTCTGATGAGCTTAACGGCCGTATACAGCAAAAACGCGCCGAACAGGTAGAACACCGCTGACGCAGCCGAAATGGCCGCAGCACCAATAGCGATGAAAACACCACGGAAAATCAACGCCAGCGCAATGCCGATGAGCAGCACTTTCTGTTGGTAAGCGCGCGGAACTTTAAAAGAACCGATAATCAACGCAAAGATGAACAGGTTGTCAATGCTCAGTGACAGTTCAGTGATATAGCCCGCAAAGAACTCAATAGCGTGATCATGTTTGCCCTGCGGACCGCCCCAGGCATACCACAAGAAAATACCAAAACCGCAGGCCAGAAGAACATAAAAAATCATCCACCCCGCGGCTTCTTTGATGGTTGGTTCGTGGGGCTTGCGCACGTGAGATACGAAGTCAAATATGATGAACCCCAACAGCACCACAATGGTGATACCCCATGTGAGGGAATTAACTTCCACAAGAAAACCTCCGGCTTCATGCCTTACCTGATGAACCGGAGGTCTCCCCCGCCGCTGCTAGCGGCCGACATGACCGGGAAACCGGAAATGCCAGTTTGCCGTGTTGACGATCAATGCCGAGGGTGGGGTACTCCCCTCCATGACCTGACCCACCTTATATGACGCTAGAACACACCGCCAGTTGGGTTAGCGTCCACGACACGAACATCACTGGACCCTGCTCCGGGATCGGATTCACTACCGGCATCGTCCCCAAGACCTGCATCGTCAAACCCAGGTTCCTTGGGGGCATCGGCGGGATCGGCACCTTTGATCATCCACAATATAGTGTCCAGCTCCTCTGGTTTTACCAGCACCTCACGCGCCTTAGAACCTTCGGACGGCCCGACCACGCCGCGGGTTTCCATCAGATCCATCAAACGCCCAGCCTTGGCAAAACCAATACGTAGCTTGCGCTGCAGCATGGACGTAGAGCCAAACTGCGAGGTCACAACCAGTTCGACGGCCTGCAGCAAATCGTCAAGATCATCGCCAATGTCCGCGTCAATGTCCTTCTTAGCTTCGGCGGCTTTGTCGTCGGTGACGCCATCAGTGTAGTTCGGCTCGGCCTGTTCCTTCGCGGCATCAACGACCGCCTGCACTTCTTCGTCGGTAACAAACGCACCCTGGATACGTTGCGGCTTACCTGCGCCCTGCGGGATAAACAGGCCATCGCCCATGCCGATGAGCTTCTCGGCGCCACCCTGATCGAGGATGACGCGGGAGTCCGTGAGCGAGGAGGTCGCAAAGGCCAAGCGTGACGGCACGTTGGTCTTGATCAAACCGGTCACTACGTCCACCGACGGGCGCTGAGTAGCCAACACCAGGTGAATACCAGCAGCGCGAGCCTTCTGGGTGATGCGCACAATGGAATCCTCAATTTCCTTCGGCGCGGTCATCATCAGGTCGGCGAGCTCGTCCACCACACACACAATGTAGGGGTACGCACGGTATTCGCGTTGAGAGCCTGGGGGCGCCTGCACCTCACCCGTGTTTACTTTGCGGTTGTAGTCCTTGATGTGGCGGACTCGGGCAGCCTTCATGTCCATGTAGCGCTGCTCCATTTCCTCAACCAGCCACGTTAGTGCTGCAGCGGCCTTCTTCGGCTGAGTGATAATCGGCGTGATCAGGTGCGGAATACCCTCGTACGGGGTGAGTTCCACCATCTTCGGGTCCACCAGAATCAGTCGCACCTCGTCTGGGGTGGCGCGGGTAAGCAGCGACACCAGTAGGGAGTTCACAAAGGCTGACTTACCCGAGCCCGTGGAACCTGCGACCAACAGGTGCGGCATCTTCTGCACCGAGTGTGTCACAAAGTCACCCTCAATGTCCTTGCCCAAGCCGATCAGCATCGGATCGTGGTCGGCAAGGGTACTGGGTGCATTCAACACATCGCCCAACCGCACCATCTCACGGTCGGTATTGGGAACCTCAATGCCCACAGCAGATTTACCGGGAATGGGTGTCAACAAACGCACGTTGTCAGTGGCCACCGCATAGGCCAGGTTGGACTGGAGGTTGGTAATTTTGGACACCTTCACGCCGGGACCGAGTTCCACCTCATAGCGAGTCACTGTCGGCCCACGCGAGAACCCCGTCACCACCGCGTCCACATTGAACTCACGGAACACATCAGTGATGGCCTCGATCATGCGGTCATTCGCCTCGGAACGGGTTTCGGCGGGTTACCCGGAATCAGCAGCTCTGTGCTCGGAAGCTCATAGTCGCTGTCCACCGTCCGAGGCTCAGGCGTAGGCATATCCTTCTGCTCTTCGCTCTTGGGCGTGGACGCAGGCACAGCAGATGCATCAATCCCGGAACGCGCGATAATCGCGGCACGCATAGCCTCACGGCTCGCAGCCACAGCATCACCTGCTGCTTCCGCCTGCTTAGCGACGCCCGCCCCTGCCGCAGCAACGGCCGCACCGGCACTCGCCGCAGCAGCGTCAACACCGGCGGTGGTTGTGGACTTCTTCTTCGGTTTCTGCGCGGCCTTCTGGCTCCGCCTCTTCGGCTGGGCGGCTGCATCAGTGATGGCAGGCATTTCGTCAGTATCGGTCAACGACGGCTGACGTCGTTCCAACACCGTCGTCGGTTCTTCAATGGGGTAGTTATCCATTGGTGACGGTTTGATCTGCGAGATCGGCAGCTCCTGTTGCTGACCGTAACCATCCTGTGTCATGGCGAGTGTCGGGGCGTCGAGAAGCACGTTCAGCGGTGCGACGGGGACGACGGGCAGGGCGCTCGGGACCGTTCGCGGCCTTCTGCAATGTCCTCCAGCTCCTCATCAACGGAAGCGTACAGGTCATCCTCATCATAGGCATCGTCGTAGTCATCATAGCCGCTGCTCCCCAACGCACCTGCACGGAACTTGGACATGACATAATCCGCAAACTGGCGCACAGTAATATTGGTCAGCTTCAGTGCACCATAAAACAGCACCAGCGCGAGAATAGGAATGGCCAAGTACACGCTGAAACCAGCCGCCAACGGCGTAGCCACCACGGCACCAACGATGCCGCCTGCAGTATCGCGACCCGCCGACGTTGTCGGATTGCCAGCAAAAAGATGCACCAATCCCAGCATGGGAACCACCAGCAAAGTAGCACCAATACCAAAACGCAGGCGCTGCGACGGGGGCGGCATGTACCCCAGCATCAGGCATACCGCACAGCCCAACAACACCAGCGGCACGATCAACGCACCAGCACCAAAAACACCATGCGCAATGCCAGCAATAAACTCACCAACCGGGCCAGCAACGTTCAACCACACCGACGCACCCAGCACCGCGGCGATACCAATCAAGGTGAAACCCACACCATCGGCGTGGGCACTCACACCGCCTCCCAGTCCAGGGCGTGGACTTGACATCACCTCAGTTGGTTTCGTTGTTATTCTGTTGTTTTCCTCGTTTCTTCCGAGGCGTTGCTGGCTCCGACTTGGCCGATGCCCGCTTAGCTCTAGTAGTTCTAGGCCTATCCACTTCTTCCCAACTATCACGATCATCCTCTTCATACAGCTCGTCCTGCGAACGTCTGCGAAGAGCACTACGGGTCACACTACCCACTCCCCTAGCGGAAGCGGTAAACACCGTTGAAAGACCTCTGCCCACAGCACGAAGAGCGCTACCAGTGCGCTCATTTGAGGTTTCGGCAGCGCGTCGGGCGGGACGCGAGTTCACCATAATAGACGTGCTCGCTGTATCACCGCGATCGCTACGCTGTGGACGGGACGACGGACCCGTCTTCCTTCGCGTAGTTTTCAACGACCCACTTCGACTGTTGACAGACATGTATTCCACAATAGTCGCAGAAAGCTCAGTAGTCACAGGTGCCCACACCGGTGTAGGGCAAAAATAGTATGCCCTATCTACGGTTTACGACTATGCCTGTCAGTCTTTTTATGCCTCGCGCCTGGCGATGGCATTCTGCTCACCGTCAACCCGCACCCCCACAGTCGGACGGTTATATGCCCACAGCACCAGCTCACTCACTGAGCCAATGACCTGCACACTCTGCGCCGGGTTAGCGACGCCGCGCTGCTCAACCACCACAATACGGTCCATCCCTTCGGGGTTGAGCACCAGAGGAACGGTCGTCTTGGACAATAACAACCGCGACATCGTCTGCAACACTCGGTGCAGAGCCTTTTACGATCCTCCTGCCCAAACGCGCGGGGCTGCCATTTCTCCTGCGCACGACGCACATCTTCGTGATGCACATAATGCTCCCCGGCATTAACCAGCGGATCAACTAAACGCATCGGATTAAACCGCGCTGGGCCTTTAGCCCACTCCCCCACCACACGCTCGTAGGTCATGGACCGCCCAACTTGTTCCGTCACCCGCTCAAGGTGGCCCTTCACCGAACCAATAAACATTCCGGCCGCCGCATCAGGCCGGTTTTCCCGCAGGTAAAGGTGAATAGCCAAATCCCTTGTGGTCCAATCTCCACACAGCGTCGGAGCGTCGGGGCCAACCTCCAGCAGCAGCTTGGCAAGCTGGGTGCGTTCAGAAGCAGAAAAACTCATACGCCCCAGCCTAACCATTCTTAGCTATGTCCGTACCGTCAAACTCATCGACGCTCGTCCACGCAAGCCTCTTACAAGCTCGGGCGAGTCCCCTTGATGTCATCGTCATCGGCCTGCACAGGATCGGAACTCATAGGCACCACGGTGGGGATGATCATCGGCTTGCGGCGCCACTTTTGCTCCACAAACCGCGCCACACGGCGTCGCAGCTGTCGGACCATACGGTACGGGTCATTCTCGCCCTCACCAGCAAGCTCCAGCATGGTGTTTTCCACCAGCTCCGCAACCTCAGGCATCATGGCAACAGCATCCTCAGAGAATCCTGTCGCCTGTACCGTCGGATGCTCCAGCGGGCGACCAGTGCGGTTATCGATCACTACCGTGATGGAAATCAAACCACCCTCGCCCATGGATGTACGGTCCGCCAGAACTTCTTCATCAATGTCACCCATGGTGGTGCCATCAACGTAGAGATTACCGACAGGAACCTGGCCCACAACACTCGCGCGGCCGTCAACAAGATCCACCACAACACCATTCTGCGCAAGTACCACACGATCGGCCTCAACACCAGTGGAAATAGCCAGTTCCTTATTGGCACGTAGGTGTCGCCACTCGCCGTGCACCGGCATGGCATTGGTGGGTCGCACAACGTTGTACAAGAACAACAACTCGCCAGAGTAGCCGTGGCCCGAAGTATGCACCTTCGCATCCCGACCAGTCACCACTGTGGCACCGATCTGGGCAAGCATGTTGATCACACCGAACACTGCTTCCTCATTGCCCGGAACCAGTGACGAACTGAGGATAATCAAGTCCCCATCACGGACAGTAATCTGTCGGTGCTCGCGCCGGGCCATACGGGACAGGGCGGCCATCGGCTCACCCTGGGTACCAGTGGTCACCAGCATCACCTTGTGCGGAGCAAGTTTTGCGGCCTCGTCCATGGTGATGAATGTTCCACGCGGTGCCTTCAAAAAGCCCATCTTTTCCGCGATTTCCATGTTGCGGATCATGGAACGCCCATTGAATGCCACCCTGCGTCCCGCAGCAACTGCTGCATCAACGGCGGCTTGAACGCGGTACACATTGGAGGCAAACGAGGCGACGATAACACGCTGCTTAGCGTCAGCGACCAGGCGTTTCAGAGTCGGTGCAATGTCCGATTCAGACCCAGAAACACCCGGTGTGGTGGCGTTAGTGGAGTCGCACATCAGCAAATCTACACCTTCATCACCGAAACGAGCCAGTGCGGGCAAATCGGTCGGACGACCATCCGGCGGGGTCTGATCAGCTTAATATCGCCAGTATGAACGACCAGGCCAGCGCCAGTCTTAATGGCCACACCAAGGCAATCAGGAATGGAGTGATTCACCGCAAAGAAGCGAACATCAAAAGGTCCGCGCTTTTCACGAGACTTTTCGTTCACTTCAATCAGTTTCGGACGCTGGCGGTGCTCCTGCGTTTTCGCGTGAATCAAGGCGCATGTAAACCGGGAGGCAATGATCGGCAGATCGGGGCGCTGTTTCAACAGCCACGGGATGGCACCAATATGGTCTTCATGTCCGTGTGTAACAACGAGCGCTTCCACCCGATCCATCTTGTCTTCTAGGTACGAGAAGTCTGGAAGGATCAAGTCCACGCCCGGCTCCCCTGACGATGGGAACAACACGCCACAGTCCACAATCAGGAGGCGGCCACGGTACTCAAAAACCGTCATGTTGCGGCCGATTTCGGAGATACCACCAAGCGCCACAATGCGCAGCCCATCCTTCGGCGGACGCGGCGGCGCAGGCAGACGGTGCGTCAGATCCGCACCCTGCATAGATTTCACAACATTCCGGCGACCACGATTGTTGCTGCGGTTTCCGTTACGACGCCCGCGCGCGCCACCGTTGCCGTTTCCGTTTCGGGAATTTCCGCTGTTATCTGCACTCGTTTTCGCCGGCACCTTGGATTTTTTCTTCTCCGTACTCTTCTCAGAGCGCCCGTCAGTATCTGTCGACTGCGGGGCCTGAAACTCTACGGCCTCTGGCGGGCCTGCTTTACGGGTGACTTTCCGAGTGCGATTGCGGGGTTCAGTCATATTGTAAGGACTCCAGCCTTTTTCTAGATCACGTCGAAGTTCCTCCAGCTGAGCATCGCTTGCAGCGATTTGCGGCAGCCGGGGATCCCCAACTTCAATGCCTTGCAGACGCAAAGCAGCTTTAGCAAAGCTGACACCTCCCAGGCGGGCCTGGGCTGCGACCAGCGGGGTCAAGGTGGCGTTGATTTCCCGCGCACGGGCGAGGTCGCCTTCCTCGAAGCTTGTGTGAAGCTCACGCAAAATATGCGGAGCTGCATGTCCAATCACAGAAATGAAACCCGTGGCACCCACGGCAAGCCAGGGAAGATTGAGTGTATCGTCACCTGAATACCATGCCAGCCCGGTTTCGAGGATGAGCGGAGCAGAACCTGCGATGTCACCCTTAGCGTCTTTGAGCGCCTTAATATTCTTGTGGTCGGCTAGACGTCGTATCGTATCATTTTCAATCGGAATTACCGAACGCGGCGGAATGTCGTAGAGGCATATGGGAAGGTCCGTGGCATCGGCAATCATCGTGAAATGCCGATACAGCCCTTCCTGGTTCGGCTTGGAGTAATAGGGGGTGACCACCAGCAATGCGTCCGCACCGGCCTGCGCACTTGCACGGGCGAGCTCCACTGATTCAGCTGTGTTGTAGGTTCCAGCACCAGCCACAAGTTTTACCCCATCCCCTACCTCAGCACGCACATGAGTAATGAGACCAATTTTTCCGCCATGGTTGTGGTTGGGGACTCCCCGGTGGTTCCGGAAAGGATCAGGCTATCGCAACCCTTGTCCACCAGGTGAGCCGCAAGTGCACGTGCAGCCGCAACATCAAGTGAGCCATCAGCCGCAAACGGGGTGACCATTGCCACCGCTACGGTACCGAAGTCCTCAGCACCTGTCGTCACCGTAAAACCTGAGTTCATAGTAGTCCACGCAACCTTTTTCTGCAACTATAGGGAAACTATTGGGATGAAAGAGTCTACGTAAATCATGGCACATATAGGCCACGAAGGCGTCAGCCCATATCTTAAAAATCTGTCACAAAGGGGCTGGTTGCCATTTCGGAACCGTCGCTCAGTGTGGCTACCTGAAAATCACCGAACACCACAGGTGCTATTTCCTGCAATAACTTCAAGCATTCCACCGCCACATGACGGATCTCCACATCTGCATGCTCTGTGGCCCGCATCCCGATGAAATGCCTCCACGACCGGAAATTACCACTCACCACGATTCGGGATTCCGTGGCGTTGGGCAACACCGACCGCGCGGCCTGCCGCGCCTGCTTTTTGCGCAGTAAAGCGTTAGGTTCCTCACCGAGCTTGTCTTCCAGGGCGTCGAGAAGCTCATCGAAGGCAAACCGAGATTCGTTGATAGCACGATCAAACAGTCTGGTCAGATCCTCATCCTCGCGGATCAACGGCGGCACAATCACTGATGCATCGTCCGGGTGTACAAAACGCTGCGAGAGCTGCGAAAACGAAAAGTGACGATGCCGCACCAGTTCATGCGTCGCCGAACGGGAAATACCCCGGATATACATGGTGGCACTGGCATGCTCCAGCAGCGCGGTGTGCCCCACCTCCATGATGTGCCGAAGATATGCTTCGTTCGTGGCGGTACGGGGGTTGGGCTTGTCAAAGCTCTCGTAGCATGCGCGACCCGCAAATTCGATGAGTGCTTCTCCACCTTCAGCATCCGTCGTCCACTCCACGTCCATTGGCGGGGTGAACTCGGTGCACGCAATCAACTGGACATTAAGATCCACATGATGAGCCACAACTACATCCCTAGATAGTGTTCCAAACCAACCGTTAAGCCAGGATGCTTATCGACGCCCCGTACCCCCACCAGTACACCCGGAATAAACGACGTGCGATCGTAAGAATCTTGACGGATAGTGAGTGTTTGGCCCTGGGAACCAAAAATCACAGCCTCATGCGCGACCATGCCTGTCATCCGCACAGCATGCACTGGAATACCATCAACATCCGCGCCGCGGGCACCATCAAGTGACTGGTCCGTCGCATCCGGCTGCGCACCAAGACCAGCCTCATGGCGGGCCTGCGCAATCCCCTGAGCAGTATGGATCGCAGTTCCAGACGGCGCGTCCAGCTTGTTCGGGTGGTGCAGTTCAATAACCTCCACCGAATCAAAATACGGTGCGGCCTGCTTGGCAAAAGCCATGGTCAAGACGGCGGAAATAGCAAAATTGGGGGCGATCAACACGCTCACTCCCTGGTTCGCATCGCACCATTTCTGCACCTGCCGCAGGCGCTCCTCCGTAAAACCAGTGGTTCCTACCACGCAGGAAATGCCGTTGTTGATGCAAAATTCCAGGTTGTCCATCACCACGCCAGGCGCCGTGAAATCCACCACGACCTGGGCTTTATTATCCACAAGAAGCTGGAGGCTATCATCGCGATCCACCTCGGCCACCACTTCAAGATCATCAGCGGCGTTCACCCCTCAACCACAGCCTGGCCTACCTTGCCCTTCGCCCCGAGCACACCAACCCTGATCATTGATGGTTCCCTCCATGTATCACTGTTGTCTGTTACCACCGATCAAGTCTAGGCTTTTGCGACTCTGCCTGCTATTTGGGTGTACTCAAGAAGAACACCCGCTGATGAATCCTCTACTTCATCAGCGGGTGTTGTCGCTATCTACGGTGACTAGTCCTCAACCGGTACCAGGGAGATCTTGCCGCGGTTATCAATATCAGCGATTTCCACTTGGATCTTATCGCCTACGTTGACCACATCTTCAACCTTGTCGATACGCTTGCCGCCGCCAAGCTTGGAGATATGTACCAGGCCATCGCGACCGGGAAGGAGGGAGACAAACGCACCGAAGGCGGTGGTTTTCACCACGGTTCCCAGGAAGCGTTCACCCACCTTGGGCAACTGCGGATTAGCAATGGAGTTAATCTTTTCAATAGCCGCATCAGCTGCCTCACCGTTGGTGGCGGACACGAAGACGGTGCCGTCTTCCTCAATAGAGATATTCGCGCCGGTTTCCTCGGTGATAGTGTTGATGGTCTTGCCCTTGGGGCCGATGAGCTCGCCAATCTTGCTGGGCGGCACGCTCACTGTGGTGATGCGCGGCGCGAAAGAACTCATCTCATCGGGGGTGTCAATCACCTCAGCCATGGTTTCCAGGATGGTAAGGCGCGCATCGCGTGCCTGGGACAGGGCGTCGGCAAGCACGGACGACGGGATGCCGTCGAGTTTGGTGTCCAGCTGCAGGGCGGTGATGAAGTCGGCGGTACCAGCAACTTTGAAGTCCATGTCACCGAAGGCATCTTCCGCACCCAGAATGTCGGTGAGGGCAACATAGCGGGTTTCGCCCTTCACTTCATCAGACACCAAGCCCATGGCAATACCGGCAACGGGCGCTTTCAGCGGCACGCCGGCGTTGTACAGGGACAACGTGGAGGCACACACGGACCCCATGGATGTGGAGCCGTTGGAGCCTAGGGCTTCAGACACCTGACGGATGGTGTACGGGAATTCTTCACGGGAAGGAATCACCGGAATGAGGGCACGCTCGGCGAGGGCACCATGGCCAATTTCGCGACGCTTCGGGGACCCCACACGCCCAGTTTCACCGGTGGAATAGGGCGGGAAATTGTAGTGGTGGATGTAGCGCTTGTGGTCAACAGGCGTGAGCGAATCGATCTGCTGCTCCATTTTCAGCATATCTAGGGTGGTCACGCCAAGGATCTGAGTTTCGCCACGCTCGAACAGCGAGGAACCGTGGGCACGTGGAATGAGGTCTACCTCCACCCCAAGGTCGCGGATGTCGGTGATGCCGCGGCCGTCGATACGGAAGTGATCAGTGAGGATGCGGCGGCGAACAATGGCCTTCATCAGGGCATTGTAAGCGGCGCGGATGTCTTTCTCCTGCTCTTCAAAGCGGGAGGACAGGTCCTCAACGATAGAGTCCATGTGCTCGTTGGTGGCCTCGTCGCGCTCTTGCTTATTTTTGATAGTCAGCAGCTGCTCGAGCTTCTTCGCTGCTTTCTTCTCCACTGCGGCATAAATGTCGTCAGTGTAGGGCGGGAACAGTGGGAATTCCTGCGTTTCTTTCGCGGCCTCTTTGGCAAGGCCCATCTGTGCACGACACAGAACTTCAATAAACGGCTTCGCCGCTTCCAGGCCCTGAGCCACAACGCTTTCCGTGGGGCTGGGCGCGCCGTCTTTGATGCGTTCTACCACCTGTGAGGTCGCACCAGCCTCCACCATCATGATGGCTACGTCATTGATGGTTTTGCGGCCCTTCTTCTTAGACACGATGCGGCCCGCAACAACGATTTCAAACAGTGCCTGCTCGTGTTGTTCATGCGTGGGAAGGCGACCCACTGGCCCTTGGGATGGTCGTCGTCAGCGATCAATGCCATGCGGACGCCGCCGACTGGGCCGGATACCGGAAGCCCGGAAAGTTGCGTGGAGGCGGATGCGGCGTTGATGGCCACGACATCGTACATGTCCTTTGGATCCATGGACATGACAGTGACAATCACCTGCACCTCGTTGCGTAGCCCCTTGACAAAGGTGGGGCGCAGCGGGCGGTCAATCAACCGAGCAGCCAGAATAGCCTCTGTGGATGGGCGGCCTTCACGCCGGAAGAACGATCCAGGTATTCGACCTGCGGCGTACATGCGTTCTTCTACGTCCACGGTAAGGGGGAAAAAGTCAAAACCCTCGCGCGGTTGGTTGGAGGCCGTTGTGGTGGATAGAAGCATCGTGTCTTCATCCAGATAGGCGGTCACTGACCCGTCAGCCTGGCGTGCGAGCTGGCCTGTTTCAAAACGAATAGTGCGGGTACCAAAATCACCGTTATCAATCGTGGCAAGTGCCTCCACAATGCCGTATTCGGTGTCCTTGTTAATCACAACGTCTTTCATGGTAAGGACAAAACTCCTCTTTAGTTTTGCTTCAGCGATGGTCGTCGGTGCCATCGAATGTCCGTCATCTTGTACCAAGACTCCCCTAGACCATAGCAGAGCACCGAGGAAAATGCCTGCCAGCATTCTCACAGCAACTCCTATTCAGTTGCCAGTGGTGTTCCATGGTGCTTGCAGTTTGCCCCAGCACACTGTGCACCATGACCACGAAAGAATCCACCCTCGAACGTGTGCCAGAGGCACTTCCAGGCCAACCGGTTCCTGCCTATTCCTCTCCACAGTCCCTGCGTCAGGCCACCGTGGACATCATTATCCCGGTGTACAACGAAGAACACTCCCCTGCCGCGCTGCGTGGACCAACTCGCTGCCTTCATCAGCACAGAAATGCCAGTACCCACATCAGTGATCATCGCTGACAACGCATCCACCGACGACACCTGGGAGGTCGCTGGCACGCTGTGTGCCCAGTACGACAACGTCCATCGCATCCATCTGTATGAGAAGGGCCGCGGCCGTGCTCTCAAACGCGCATGGTTGGCTTCTAATGCAACTGTTGTTGCGTACATGGACGTAGACCTATCCACCGACCTCAACGGCCTGCTTCCGCTCGTGGCCCCACTGCTCACCGGGCATTCCGACATTGCCATTGGCACCCGCCTTGCGCGTTCCTCCCGTGTGGAGCGCGGGCCGAAGCGGGAATTCATTTCCCGCACCTACAACCTCATGCTGAAAACAGCCATGGCTGCACACTTCAGCGACGCACAATGCGGGTTCAAAGCCATGCGTACCGACGTCGCGGCACGCCTGCTGCCCCATGTGGAGGACAACGCCTGGTTTTTTGACACGGAGCTGCTGCTTCTCGCCGAAAAAGCCGGGTACCGCGTCCACGAAGTTCCTGTCGACTGGATCGACGACCCCGACTCTCGCGTCAACATCATTGACACTGCCGTCAAAGACATCCAAGGCATGTGGCGGGTAGGCACAGGTCTGATCACCGGCAAAATTCAGCCCAAGGAATTCTCCGCATTTGCCACCGAGAAATACGTGACCAAAACCGACACCACCGGACAGATACTGCGCTTCATCACCGTCGGAGTCGCCTCCACCATTGCCTATGCGCTGTTGTATCTGGTCTTCCAAATGTTCATGGGACCGCAGGCCGCAAACTTCCTGGCCTTGCTCACCACCGCTGTGGGCAACACTGCAGCAAACCGAGCCTTCACCTTCGGCGTGAACGGACGCCACCGCATCACGTCCGATCACAGCATTGGCCTGGGAGTCTTCTTCCTTGGTTGGGCGCTCACAGCCGGTAGCCTTTGGCTGCTTCATGCCGCTTTCCCCGGTGCGGGCGCAGTGATAGAACTTGGCGTACTCACCGTGGCAAACCTCGTGTCCACGCTGATCCGCTTCGTCGCTCTGAGGATGCTGTTCAACGGCAGGGAGGGTGCACGCTAATCACCTCACATTCACACGATTCCCCAGGTAAAAATTCTTTTTCGCAGACTTCAAAGGATGTTGACACCATGAGTGTGACCCTCTCTCCCGGCGCGTCAGAAACCCAGCGCCCCATTGTTCCCGGGCCAGTGCCCCCACATTCCCAGCGCGATACGGCAACGCGGCGCCTGCCGTGGGAAAAAATTGGTTTTGTTTCCCTGCTGCTTGTCACTGCAGTTCTGTACTTCTGGAACTTGTCTATCAACGGCTACGGCAATAGTTTCTACGCTGCCGCAGCCCAGGCGGGTGCTGATAACTGGACTGCTTTCTTCTTCGGCTCCTCCGACATGGCTAATTCGATCACGGTTGATAAGACACCGCTGTCGCTATGGCCGATGATGCTGGCCGTTAAAATCTTCGGCTTGAATTCCTATTCACTTCTGGGCCCCGAGGCGTTGCTGGGCGTGGCGTCGGTGGCGTTGTTGTATCGCACGGTGCGCCGCTACCATGGCGTGCCTGCCGCTTTGATTGCTGGTTGGGCACTGGCTCTGACACCGGTGGCAACGCTGATGTTCCGGTTTAACAACCCTGATGCGATGCTGGTGTTCTTGATGATTGCCGCTGTGTGGGCTGGCCTGCGCGGTGTTGAAGATGGACGTTGGCGTTGGGCCGTTGCTGCCGGCGCGTTCATTGGCCTAGGTTTCTTGGCAAAGCAGCTTCAGGTTCTGCTGATTGTTCCGCCGCTGGCTCTCATGTGGCTGATCTGTGCTCGTGGCGGTGTTATGCGCCGCATTGGGCAGCTGTTAGCTGCGGGTGCGTCTATGGTTGCGGCGGTTGCCTGGTACATTGCTGCCGTTGAGCTGTGGCCTGCCGACAAACGCCCCCTACATTGGTGGCTCGCAAAACAACTCCATTATTGAACTCACGCTTGGCTACAACGGGTTGGGACGCCTGAACGGTAACGAAACCGGCTCTGTTGTGCCTGGCGGTGGCCAGGGCAAGGTGGCGCCTGGGGCGAAACAGGAATCTTCCGCATGTTTGAATCCGCGCAGGGTGGGCAAATTGCCTGGCTTCTTCCTCTCGCCCTGGTGCTGTTCGTTGTGGGCCTATGGGTGACCCGCACCGCCGCGCGCACCAGCACCATCCGTGCCTCCTACATCGCTTGGGGCGGCTGGCTTGTGGCCACCGCGCTGACGTTCAGCTTCATGCAGGGTATTTTCCACCAGTACTACACGGTGGCACTCGCGCCTGCCATCGCTGCACTTGTTGGTGCCGGGCTTATCGACGCCCATCGCTCCACCTCCCGCGTCATCCACACCGTCCTTGCCGCATCCATGTTGGGTAGTTCTATCTGGGCGTATATCCTGCTGAATCGCAGTTCCGATTTCCTGCCTTGGTTGAAGTTTGTTGTGGTGGCAGCTGGAGTTATCACCTTCGTGCTGATCATGATTCACACCTTCGCTCCACGACTACTCAACCCAAAGATGCTGCTGGTGAGCACACTTGTCGCAGGCTCTCTTACTTTGTTGTCCGGACCCACTGGCCTACTCCCTTGAAACAGTGAACAGCAGCAACATGGGATCTATCCCCACCGCAGGCCCGGCTGTTGCGGGCGGCATGGGCGGCCCCGGTGGCCAGGGCGGGCCGGGTGGTCCTGGTGGACAAGGTGGTCCCGACGGTCACAATGGCAACATGATGCCCCCAACCGGCGGAAATGATGGAAACACGGGACAGGCACATGGGCAACAGCGTCCAGCACCTCCCAGCCAGAATCGGTAGTGCCGATGGTGCAGGCACCCCAGATGGCCAGGCAAGTCAAGGCGGTCCCGGCGGCGGCCAAGGTGGACCTGGCGGTCTACTCGGTGGCGGAGATGCGAGCGCGGAGGTTACCAGCCTCCTGACCGCCAATGCCGATTCCTACACCTGGGTCGCGGCCACCTCGGGGTCGCAATCCGCAGCAACCTACCAGCTAGCGGCCGGATACTCGGTCATGCCGATTGGTGGATTCAACGGGTCCGATCCCTCCCCACTCTGGAGCAATTCAAGCAGTGGGTTGCTGAAGGCAAAATCCACTACTACATCGTGAGTGACGGTCCCGGCGGCGGTCCCGGTGGCCCTGGCGGTGAAAACTCTGATAGCTCTACTGAGCGCACATCCACCCAGATCCAGAGCTGGATTGAAGAAAACTTCACAGCTCAGACTGTTGATGGTGTGACCATGTACGATCTAAGTTCTTAAGTCCCCAAAAACTCCCCGAAGCTTTCGGGGAGTTTTTCTTTTGGCCACCTCGAGGGTTATTCCAAAGACACCTACACAGTCAGGCTACGTCGGCTTTGGGGACCAACGCCTTTGCCATAGCGATAAGCGCTGGGCGGAACTGGGCGTAGCGTTTTTCGGGGTCGTCGCTGGCGGCAATGTCTTCACTGGCAGCACCAAGAATGGCCAGGATGAGTGACGTCGCAACTTCGAGGTCAACCTGCAGTGTCGCGGCGTCGTCATGCAGCTCGGCGTGGAGTTGTATGACTAATGGAATGATTGAATCGGCCTTAATCTGCTTACGTTCGTCGAGAGACAGTATCGCTGCAGCTTGTTGCCGCAGGACTGAGTACTCTCGGTCTTTGAGCGCGGTGGTGAGGGCGGCGTCAATAGCCATGCCCACCACATCATCTGGGGGACTGTTGCGCATGTGATCCATGGACTCCGCGACAGTCGCCACGGACCGACTAGTGGCTTCTGAAAACACGGCTTTAAACAAGGAGCGTTTATCAGGAAAGTGATGGTAGACGGCACCTTTTGAGACACGGACATCCGCAGCAATTTGAGCAATTGAGGTTGCCTCATATCCTTGTTCGACCATTCGTTGCGTGGCAGCCTCGATAAGGGCGTTTCGAGTCTGTTCAGCGTACTCCTGTCGGCGGGTAGCTGCGGGCTTTGCCATTATCCCTCCATGTTTTCACCGTTTGACCAACCGTAACACAGGTGCCCGCATATGCCTCGTGCGCAGCGTTTTTGAAAAACCGTGCACACTCAGACAAGTTGACATACTATTGGTCGGTGAAAGCTTATTGGTATGTAGCTGAACCAGCGTATCTTAATGAATGGAGACACCGTGGATACATCTTCACTTACACAGCAACACAGAGGCTGGACACTGCTCGTCACATCACTGAGTGTGTTCATGCTGCTGCTCGACATCAACGTGGTTAATGTCGCACTTCCAGAAATTCGCAAAGAACTGGATGCGTCATTTACGCAGCTCCAATGGGTGCTTGATGCCTATGCGCTCGGACTGGCAGCAATTCTCGTCGCCGCAGGATCACTAGCGGACCGTATCGGGCGACGCCGCATCTTCACCATCGGATTCGTCATTTTCACCCTCGCGTCCCTGGCCTGCGGACTCGCCTGGAATGTGAACGTGCTCATCGTTTCGCGCTTCATCCAAGGCATTGGTGGGGCAATCCTTTTTGCCGTCGGACCAGCTCTTTTAGGGTATGTCTACACGGGGGCTGACCGCACCCGGGCTTTCGGAATCTTGGTGGTGTGGGCGGCCTGGCCATCGCAGCCGGACCACTCGTCGGAGGGGGCCTCACCGATGGCCTTGATTGGCGCTGGATCTTTTTGATCAACATACCGCTTGGAATCATCGCGCTGATTATCACACGCATCCGAGTTACGGAATCACGTTCCGCAGTCACCCCACCGCTGGACCTTATGGGAGCAGCGTTGTTTTCTACCTTCCTGACACTGCTTGTCCTCGGCTCCTTCGGGGTGAAGACAATGGTTGGACCAGCACATTCATCCTAGGACTTTTTGCAGCCTCAGCAATCACTCTGATTGCATTCATTGTCCCTACAGGTCCGCCGGGGCGACAAGGCAATGTTTGAGGCATCCCTATTTACCAACACCACCTTCAACGGCCTCAACATCGCGACTCTCTTTCTCAACATTGCGCTATTGGCGGCAATCTTCCTCCTGATCACCTACATTCAGGTGTTGATGGGCTACAGCGCCTGGGCCAGCGGACTCCGCGCCCTACCGCTGACCTTGACGCTCGTCGTCGGGGCTTTCATCTCAGGCACCATCTCGTCACGAACCGCACCCCGCATCTCAGCCGCACTCGCCCTGGGCTGTGTTGCTATCGGCCTGCTACTTATCCGGCTCGTTGATTCCGGCGATTCATGGACCGCCGCACTACCCATGATGTTTGTTCTAGGAATAGGCATGGGTCTGTTCAACCCAATCCGTACAGAACTATCCGTCTCCACCGTTTCCCCCGAACGCGCCGGAGTTGCATCAGGCATCAACGCAACATTCCAGCAGGTAGGTGCGGCGATCGGTGTGGCAGGGTTAGGTGCATTTTTTCAAAACCGCGTCCACCACTATTTCGAAAATGATCCCGCCACCAGCGCCTTGGGTCCCATGCGTACCGACGCCGCGCGAGGCGCTGCCACAGGAGGTGGTAACGCGCTCAGGGAACTATTGCCCCCTGAAATCCCGGCCATGATGCAACAACAACTCTCATCAGCTGCCGATGCCGCGTTCATCAACAGCCTGCACACCACCTTCACCGTCGCAGCACTATTCCCCCTGGCAGGAATGATCATCGCCTTGTTCACCATCCGCAGAAAAGACTTCTGGCGCGCCGGGCAGAGCAGTGGGGTCGATAAGATCGTAGGGGTCGACGACAACTAGCAGTGCAGTGTCATGAACATAAAAAAATCCCCTGACAGTATCTGTCAGGGGGATTTTCACGTGCCTTTATTAGCGGCGCAGACCCAGGCGACCAATCAGGTCACGGTAGCGGTCAATGTTGCGCTCGGCCAGGTACTTCAACAGGCCCTTGCGGCGACCAACCAGAAGAAGCAGGCCACGACGGGAGTGGTGATCATGCTTGTGGGTCTTCAGGTGCTCGGTCAGCTGACGAATGCGCTGCGTGAGCAGGGCGATCTGTGCTTCCGGGGAACCAGTGTCGGTCTCATGAAGACCGTACTCGGCCAGGATTTCCTTCTTCTGCTCAGTGGTAAGAGCCATGAAAATTTACCTCATCAGTATTTCAGTCCACATGAAAAAACCGCTGCTTAAGCTGCGGGGCATAACTGCTGTGGACCGCAGTCATTAAAGCCAGAGGACATAGTAGCAGCCGCCAGCTGCTCTGAACAACTTTAAGAGCTGAGGATTTCCCGAGTGCGGCGCACATCCTCAGACATGGCGGTGAGCAGTTCATCAACGCTGTCGAACTTTTCCATCCAGCGCACATGTTCTACAAACTCCACGGCGCAATAGCGCCCGTAGAGATCAGCATCCTGGTCTATCACAAACGCTTCAACGCTGCGGCGCTCATCCCCAAACGTCGGGTTCGTTCCGATGGACACGGCGGTCATGTAGCGCTTGCCGGGAACCATATCGCCGTTAATCGGGGCGTCGTCAAGCACCGTGAACCAGCCACATACACACCGTCCGCAGGCAGAGCCACCGAATCCGGGAAGTATAGATTTGCTGTGGGATAGCCGAGCTCGCGGCCACCGCGGCCCGCACCCCGAACCACCTCGCCAGCAACGCGGTACGGGCGCCCCAACGCCCACGCAGCATGAGCAACGTCGCCCTCACGCAGTAATTGACGAATCACCGAAGAGGAAATAGTGGTGCCGTCCTCCGTCAGCAACGTCACCACGTCTACCTCTACGCCATACTTCTCCCCCAGTTCACGCAGCGTATCCGTGTTGCCAGAGGCACGGTGCCCAAACGTAAAATTCTCCCCCACCATCACAGCGCGGGCATGCAGGCGCTGCATGATCACCGAGGTAAAAAACTCTTCTGGGTTTTGCGCAGCAAGTTCAGGAGTAAAACGAACAGCTAGCATGTAATCCACACCCAGGTCCTCGGCCAAATCAGCGCGCACTGCCACCGAACCCAGCATCGGCGGCATATGATCTGGGGCAACAACCGCCAGCGGATGCGGATCAAACGTCATGAGCACGCACGGGATGCCCAGCTCACGAGCCCTATCCTTCGCTGCGCCAATCAACTTACGATGCCCTCGATGAATCCCATCAAACACACCGATCGTCACAACAGAGGCATCAAGGTTTGCTGGTACCTGCTCAAGTCCATGCCAAATCTCCACGGCCTATAGACTACGGCATACACTAGGCGCATGACTGATCGCCTCCTCGGATCCGGGCTGATAATAGTGGACAAACCCACCGGAATGACCTCACATGACGTTATTTCCCGACTGCGTCGCATCTTTGGAACCCGCCGTATAGGCCACGCTGGCACCCTCGACCCCATGGCCACCGGGGTACTGGTTGTTGGTATCGAACGCGGCACCCGGTTCCTCGCCCATCTGGTGACAGAGACAAAAACCTACCGCGCCACCATAAGGCTCGGAGCATCCACCACCACTGACGACGCCGAAGGCGACATCACCTCACGCACCGACACCACCGATGTCACTGACACGCTTATCGACGCCGCGATTGCCCAACTCACCGGCGACATCATGCAGAAACCTGCCGCCGTGAGCGCCATCAAAATCGACGGCAAACGCGCCCACGAGCGCGTGCGTGACGGTGAAACTGTTGATATTCCCGCGCGGCCGGTGACAGTGCACCGTTTCGACGTTCTGGACCGACGGTCGGTAGACGGATACATAGACCTTGACGTCGATGTATTCTGCTCCTCTGGAACCTACATCCGCTCCCTCGCTCGTGATCTTGGAAACGCATTAGGGGTTGGTGGACACCTCACAGCGCTCCGACGAACCACCGTTGGCCCGTTCGACCTCACACACGCACGGACCCTCGAGGAACTAGAAGACAACCCGCAGCTATCTCTCACACTCGACCAAGCTCTCGCGGCGTCCTTCCCCATCCTGCGGGTTAGTGGAGAAGAAGGGCACAAACTCGCCATGGGGCAATGGCTGGAACCACGCGGATTGAAAGGAATTCACGCAGCCGTGACGCCCGATGGGCAGGCCGTGGCGCTTGTCAAAGAAAAAGGAAAACGACTAGCAACCGTGTTTGTGGCGCGACCGTCAACGTTGTGAGGAGCTACAACCCTCTACGCTTGATGCACTATTTTCTCATTCACTGCGTCGCAGACATCACATCCTACGAAACCAAGCGCAAGCATGCCCCACGCCAAAAGCCACGTTAACAATCCAGTGTGCGATCACCATTGGTGCTAAACGCTTCTGCTTGTAAACAATGATGCCAGCAGTGATTCCCCACGCAAAAAACATAAACCCATAGACGACCATGCCTCGAACATCAACGGCGAACATCGTGTGCTGTAGGCCAAACAGAAGCCCCTGAACAGCAATAGCAATCATCGTACCGTGACGTTGCATTAGGCCATTTTGCAGCCATCCACGGTAAATAATTTCCTCAATCGGCGCATTGGCAAGGAATACGATCGCGCTAAATATGCTCGTCACCGCTATTACCCCGCCGGGCAGCTGTGGATGTGACTTGCTGAACACCTGCTCAAAATTGTTGAACATGTCAGCACCAAACATGAAATACATTGCCCCCATCAAGGCGATGACCATCGGTATATATGTGACAATCAGCCATAGAAACCCCCACGCTATGTCTTTTCCTATCCGGCTTTTCTCAAAACCAAGATAAGCCCAGATAGACGTGTCATGCTGACGAAATGTACGCCAAAATGACAATGCCGCAGATAATATTAACAAATGGAAAGTAGAGCATATCAAGCGGCGGAAATCGCTGCTCATACCGGTAGCTGCAAGAATAGAATATGTCACAACTGCCAACGCGACCATGACGACCAGCCGGAGAAGTACCAAATAAAATGGTTTAGCTTGTTGTTTTGACACGTATATCCATCACAATCTCCGCTTTGCTGTGCTCCCGTTTAATCCGTCAACAAGTATTTGCACACGCTTATTTTTATCAGTATACAGCCAGTTTGGTTTCCACAGGGGATCAATAACCTGGTTTACCCTGAGCTCGAATTGTCCCCCCAGTCGGACCGTGCGCAGTAATCTCGTTGTGAGGGTCTGCCTGGCTGCCGTCACAACGGAACGCTTCGCTTCATCACCGGCTGGCTCATACTCCTTCCATACAGCACTAGCATCTACATCTGCCAGATCCCCTAGCTTCCACGCTTCCGAGGTCGCTATACTGCCGGTGGCGCGGTCGGTGACGGTATGGAAAACACGACCGTCGATACGCGAGGCGGGTCCGCGGGCAGCCTGCAGGATGAAAGACACGCCTGTGAGCGGATAGTAATGCAGCACAACGGGTCCGCCAGTAAGGCGTTCGGCGTCCGCGCGCGTGATGTGCACTGCGAGCACGCTAGGCATCGGGAAATTGGGCCGCGAGCTGCGGATTGTCGGTGACGGGAGCAACCCGGGCGGCTTCGGTCATAGCATCCACAATGTCAGCAGGAACGGGGTGGGTGCGTTGGGTGGCAAGCGACCCCACCACCATGGCCACGGTGGAGCTGGCTATGCCCGCCACCATGGGGTCAATGGCATCACTACCACATAGTTTCCACAGCACAGCCGCAACAGATCCCGCAATCATGGAACACACCGCGCCCACCGCGTTGGCTTTCTTCCACCACACAGCACACACGTAACTGGGCACAAAAGCGCTGCCCAGCACAGTCGTCGCAAAAATGACCAGGCTAAACACCGCTGGGGGCTGCCAGATCGCCAAACCAATTCCTGCGACGGCAATCAGAAGCACCATTGCCCGGGAGATCAACACCATCTGCCGTTCCGTCATGGCGGGAAGGAAAAAACGGGCCATAATATCTTTCGCTGCAATTGTTGATGCCTGCAGCAACAACGCATCAGCAGTGGACATAATCGCAGCCATCACCGCTGCCATGACAATCCCCACAGCAAAACTGGGAAGCACAGTCTGCGCAACCTGAAAAATGGCTTGCTCTGGGTCGTTCAGCTCAGGCAGGATCACCAGCGCAAAAAGTTCCGATGAGGTATGGTGCCGGGATAAACAAGTAATTAAAGATCATGGAGTACGCGCCCGCACCGCGCGCCACCGAGGGCTGTTTCATAGCCATATGCGATACCACCACATGTGGCCAGCCCAGATAGCCGATAGAAAATATCATAAGCGCCCCAAGAATAACGCCCCATTGCCCTTGATAGTGCAGGTCCGCACCCCACATGGTGAGCAGATTCTGGTTGATCTGCCCCACTTTTGCGGTTCCCTTCGGCGAAACCTCCAACGGCCTGCAGGGTGGCAATGAGAATCCACAACATACCCACCAGCATCACAATGGCCTGTACAAAGTCGGTGTACGCCACGGCGAGGTAACCGCCGAGGAACGTGTACAGCACAATCACCCCAGTGGCAATGATCAAGGACAGTTCAAAGTTCCATCCCGTCACCGATGCCAGCCCCACGCCGCCCGCAACAAATTGGGACAGCACGTACAAAAACAGGCACCCCAGCGCGATCGGTGCTGCAATGATACGCACCCACGCAGATCGGTAGCGGTGTTCCAGGTACTCAATCGACGTGAGCGATCCCAGCAGCTGCGAAAGTTTGCGCATGCGGCGCCCCAGGATAGACAGGTTCATGATGCCGCCGCCCAGGTCACCTAGCGCGTACCACATGCCGAAATACCCCTGTGTGTACCCAAGCGACCCTGCACCAAGGAACATGTACCCGGACATTGAGGAGGACTGCAGGCGCAGCGCCGTCACCGCAGGCCCCAAGGACCGTCCGGCTAGCAGGTAATCCTCTGTGCTTGTCGACGACCGCCGGGTCGTCCACACCCCGATGCCCGCCATCACCACGAAATAAAGGATGAGAAACAGCAACGCAACGTTCATTGATGTTGCCCTCACTGCCAGATTCAGCTGGAATGGGCAGTTCGTCCGCGAGGTGCCAGTTACGGCTAATCACCAGAAAGACCAGGGTGTAGATAATCCAGAACCCCGCGACTGCCAGTAGGACAGCCACAGTGAACAGCGGAAGACCGAACATACACGACTCTCCTTAACGCACTCGACTGTGATGATTATTCATGAAGGCATCTCCCCCACCGCCGTCGCTGCGACGAGGAAGCCGTCCCTGATGATCCATCGCCCCGAAATAAACGGGATGGGCGTGGGGCGTATCAACAGATAGGAGACAAAAACTACCATCAGGCCTGATATCTATTTCCGCCTGATCGAACCCCTAGCCAACGATGCGTAAGTGGGAAACCATGCCTTGTAGGTGGCTTCCTTGGCGCAGAAGAGCAACCGATCCGCACAGTCCCAACCCGCCGGATCGCAGCTGATCAAGCTGCGGGAGCTCGCTGTCCCGCGCGATAGACCCCAACACTCCATCTGGGGAGCGGTTCGGCAGGGTTCCGCGTCTAGCCCCATGGAATGCACCAGCAGGCGAGGTGCAGCCACAGCCGCCCGGAACCCGTCAGTATGAGTGAGGGAACCGCTGACCGATGATGGCCACAGCGGCATGCCGCGTTCACCGCGCAGGATGGGTTTGCTGCTATCCCGTCCGAGGGCTTCCAATGCTTGGTGAGCGCACCATCGGGCATCACCGAATTCGGCTTTACGTTTGTCTACCGAGTGCGTGACCAGCGCTTGTTCCAAGGGGTGAAGGCTCAAATAGCGGGTGAGATCGGTCGGAGCACCTTGGCGGGGGACGGCGGTACGCATCCAGCAGAATTTTGCGGACGGGCGGGAACAGTGAGGCATCAAGCATCGTCGACCTCCATCACTTTGTAAGGCCATTCCCAGTTTTCCCCGTAGCGGCGCCACTCTCGCGGGTAGCCGAGGGAGACTTCCACGTGGGGAATGTCGTCAACAATGGTGGTTGTCGGAATGTGCAGGTGACCATAAATGACGCGCTGTGCGTTGTAGCGTTTCGCCCAGTTCCTGGTGTGCCGAGTCCCGCACCACAGGCTGAGTTCTGGCCAGGCAAGGCGTCGTAACGGTTCGCTAACCAGCGGCCAGTGGTTCACCAAAATGGTAGGGCCAGTGACCCGGCTCAGGCGTTTAATGGAATACGCGAGCCTGTCCCAGCACCAGGCGCGAATATCCACAAATGGGGCGATGGCGAACTGGTCAGTAAGAACCACTTGGCGGTCGTCGGCAGCCTGCAGGGCCTGTTCCACGGTGAAACCGGGCTTACGGAAAGAATAATCGTACAGGGTAAACAACGGCACAATGGTCACGCCACCGAATACCGGAAACGGGTCCTCGGGTGTCAGCACATCAATGCGCCTGCAACCTTCAACAAGCTCATCGTATTTCGCGCGGCCCTGGCACGTGTCTGTGCTTCGGCTAAACAACTCGTGGTTGCCTGGTACCCAAATCACGCAGGCAAATCGTTTGCGCAGTTTGGTCAACACCTTGAGAACCTTCTCGGTGCGCTCCGCCACATCACCGGCAACAATGAGCCAGTCCCCTGGGTTGGTGGGGCGAATGGAGTCAATGGCCTTGGTATTAGCCTTCACTGCTGCGTGAAGGTCTGATACCGCCCACAGGGTGCGGGTCACTGAGGCATCCTCCTAAACCGGCACCGCATGTCACTTAAGGTACCAACCAGTCTTCGTGTCTTACCTGGAACAAATGTACCAGCAACGATTACGCACTACCACGTGCCCATTTCATGGATTGGAACCTGGACACCACAAAAGCAAGCCGGATCAGCAGAAAAGCAGCCAAACCGCACCACACACCAGTGAGCTGGGTATCCATGATCAACGCAAGCCACACTCCGGGCAGAAAACCACAGATCACAGACACCAACGTCGCTGTACGGAGGAATGCCGCATCGGCGGCACCAAGCAGCACGCCGTCCAAAGCAAAGACGATACCACCCACAACGATCATGCCCACCAGAATCCACCACGGGGCGGCGATAGCATCCATCACCGAGTGATCGTTGGTGAACAATCCAGGGATGGCCTTGAATCCCACCGCGAACACACACGCCAGCACAGCGGCAAACCCCGCCGAGTACGCCACCACTTTCGTACCCACGGACCGCGCCACAGAGATAGCACCAGCACCCAGCGCAGAACCCACCAACGACTGTGCGGCGATGGCCAACGCATCCAACACCAGCGACAAAAACGACCAGAGCTGCAGCAATATCTGGTGCGCCGCCAGTGACGACGCCCCGAAACGTGCAGCCACCGACGCCGCTGATACAAACGCTACCTGGAACGACAGGGAGCGCATGATCAGGTCTCTACCCAAGACAAGTTGCTTGCGCATGATGTTAAAGTGTGGCGCATACCCACCCTGGTGTGCTTTTGCCAACGCCCAGAGAAACAACAGTGCCGTAATGGACTCCCCCACCAGGTTCGCCACCGCAGATCCAACAAGCCCATACCTATGCACCAGCAGTGGCACCAACGCAGCGCTGGGAACCACCCCTGCCAGCGTGAAGTAAAACGGTGTTCGGGTGTTTTGTATGCCACGCATCCAGCCGTTTCCTGCCATAGTGGCAAGGATCAACGGCACACCTATACCCGCTATGCGCAGCCACCGCGTGGCTAGGTTCGCGACCTCCGGAGAATGCGCTAGCCAGCTCGTCAAGGTCGGAGCGCCAAGCCACACGACCGCGGCAAGGACAGCCCCAACGATCAGTGCTAGCCACGTCGCCTGCACGCCTTCACTGACGGCTTTGTCCGTGTCACCGGCGCCATAGTGCCTAGCCGCCCGCGCGGTAGTGCCATAGGACAGGAATGTGAGCTGTGTGGTTACCTGCGCCTGAATGGTGGTAGCAGCCGCAAGCCCCGCCAAGTAAAGACCGCCGAGGTGTCCGACCACCGCAGTATCAATGAGCAGGTACAACGGCGTTGCCGCAAGAACTCCGAGGGCAGGAAACGCCAATGCAAAAATCGTCCGCGCAGACACGGCAGAGACGTCAGAGCCGACGTCTGTCATGTTCATATGGTGTCCAGTGTTTCTGCCAAGCTGGCTTTCACCGAATGCCAGTCCCCTTGCGTGGTATACCCGGAGGCGCACACATGCCCACCGCCGCCAAAGCGGCTGGCCACTGCTGCCACGTCCACGGTGGACGATCGCAGCGACACCGACCACACCCCTGGGGCATATTCTTTGAAGAGCGCCCCAACCTGAGCATTTTTGGGTGAACACACGAAGGTCACCATGCTTTCCACCATTGATGGATCCTCGTCAGCGATCACATCGTAGTCGGCGAAAATCGCAACGATAGTGGTCTTTTCTCCAATGATGCGCTCGACTCGCTGCAGGACTTTTCCGATCAGTGCGAGGTCGTCCACGCTGCGTTCGTCCAGCAAGGCAGCGGTGGTGGCGCGTGTATCCACGCCCAACCCCATGAGTTCAGCAGCCATGGTGTGCATGGCCGGACGCCCCCAGCGAAAATTCCCTGTATCTGTGACCAACCCCGCGTACAGCGCCGTGGCCAGCGGAGTATCCATGTGAATACCCATGTGCTTGAACCAGGACAACAGCACAGTGGTTGTGGATTCAGCTCCGACATCAATGAGGTTCACCGCCCCAAAGCCTGGATTAGTAGCATGATGATCCACCACCACACAGGCATCACTGAGTGCCTCAACAAGCGGCGCGTGAGTCCCGGCTCGGGTTACAGAAGCGCAATCGACGACTACCACGGCGTCGACACGCGGCGCCTCCTGCGAAGTACGCACCTCGGAGGCACCTGGAATGCTGAGCAGGCAGGACGGAAGGGGTTCAGCCTGCCCGATCATGCCCACCGCAGCGATACCACGCTGCTGAAGCGCCCGCACAACCGCGCAAACACTACCCACTGCGTCTGCATCTGGGTGCACATGCCCCTACTACAGCAACCGTTGTCGCAGCATCTATCAGCGCTGTCGCCTGCTCAAATGCCTGCGTGTCGACGCTTGCCGCATCCCAGGTTTCCGCCACAGTTACGTCCCTACTCTTCGCTGACGGTGGTGTCGTCTTCGGAGGTGTCAGTGGTGCGATACGGATTCGCATCACCAGCGGGTTGTGCATTCTTGGCGAGCTCAGCCAGCTCCTCATCGCGGGCGCGAGCGCGAGCCAGCAGTTCTTCCATATGCGCCGATGCTTCCGGGACCGTATCCAGGCTAAATGAAAGCGTCGGGGTGTAGCGAACGCCCAGCTGGTCACCCATAATCTTGCGAAGCTGTCCACGTACGCGATTTAGTGCCTCCGCAGCGCCATCCACATCAGGCTCCTCGTCGAGGGTTACGCCCCGAACCGTGTAGTAAACGGTGGCATCATGCAGATCACCAGTGACCTTGCAGTCAGTGATGGTGACATATTGGAGACGCCAATCCTTAGTCTCATGCTCAATGGCTGAGGCGATAATCGTCATGATTCGTTTAGACATGCGCGCTGCACGTGCATGATCAACCATGTGAATTCCTTAGGTTTGTTACGTTTATAAAAAATAATGATGAGCTGGAGAAATCCCGCCGCAGCATAGTCCTTATAACAAGGCTATGCTGCGGCGGGATTATCCTGTGCATTAGTCGCGGGGAACCTCAACCTCTTCGTACACCTCGATGATGTCGCCCACCTGAATATCTGGGTAGGACAGCACCATACCGCACTCGTAACCGGCGGCAACCTCGGTGACGTCGTCTTTTTCACGACGCAGCGAATCAATATTGGCCTTATCGGTGACAACGCTACCGTCACGCACCAAGCGAACCGATGCGTTGCGTCGGACCTTGCCCGACTCGACCATACAACCGGCAATGAGGCCCACAGCAGAGGCTTTGAACAGGGCGCGGATTTCCGCGCGACCCACTTCGCGTTCCTCGTAGATCGGCTTGAGCATACCGCGCAGGGCTTGCTCAATCTCCTCAATGACACGGTAGATGACCGAGTAGTAGCGGATCTCCACGCCTCGGCGTTGGCTTCCTCGGTGGCCTTGCCTTCAGAGCGCACATTGAAACCAATGATGATCGCATCTGACGCAGCAGCCAAGGTGACGTTGGTCTGGGTGACGGCACCGACACCACGGTCGATGATGTTCAACGCGACCTCGTCGTCCACCTCGATCTTCAGCAGCGCCTCTTCCAGAGCTTCCACGGAACCAGCATTGTCGCCCTTCAGGATCAGGTTGAGTGTGCTGGTTTCCTTTCAGCACTGCATCCAGGTCTTCCAGGGAGATGCGCTTACGGCTCTTAGCTGCCAACGCGTTACGCTTACGTGCGTTGCGGCGGTCCGCGATCTGGCGGGCAACACGGTCGTCTTCCACCACCAGCAGGTTATCGCCAGCACCGCTGACACTGTTGAGGCCTTGCACCTGCACCGGACGGGACGGGCCGGCTTCGTCAACATCGTTACCAAACTCGTCCACCATGCGGCGCACACGGCCATGGGCATCGCCCACGACAATGGAATCACCGATGCGCAGCGTACCGCGCTGCACAATTACGGTAGCCACCGGGCCGCGGCCGCGGTCAAGGTGGGCTTCGATAGCAACGCCCTGGGCAGCCATGTTCGGGTTGGCCATCAATTCCAGCGTGTTATCGGCTGTCAGAAGAACGGCCTCCAGCAGGTCATTAATGTGCAAGCCCTGCTTGGCAGAAATATCCACGAACATGGTATCGCCGCCGTATTCCTCAGGGATGAGGCCGTATTCGGTCAGCTGTCCACGAATCTTGTCGGGCTGTGCGCCCTCCTTGTCGATCTTGTTGACAGCAACCACGATAGGTACATCGGCTGCCTTCGCGTGGTTGATAGCCTCAACCGTCTGCGGCATTACACCGTCATCAGCGGCCACCACCAAGATGGCAACGTCCGTGGATTGCGCACCACGTGCACGCATGGCGGTAAATGCCTCGTGACCCGGGGTGTCTAGGAAAGTAACGTACCGGTCTTCATCCTCATAGGTGACCTTCACCTGGTAAGCACCAATGCCCTGGGTGATGCCACCAGCCTCACCGGAACCAACATTGGTTTTACGGATCGAATCCAGCAGTCGAGTTTTACCGTGGTCAACGTGGCCCATAACGGTCACCACCGGCGGACGCTGGACCAGGGCTTCCTCGCCGCCCTCGTCTTCACCGAACTGCAGATCAAAGCTTTCCAGAAGCTCGCGGTCCTCATCTTCGGGGGACACGACCTCGACCTTGTAGTTCATTTCGTCGCCGAGCAGCACCAGTGTCTCCTCAGACACTGAGGCTGTTGCGGTGACCATCTCGCCGAGGTTGAACAGTGCCTGCACCAATGCGGCGGCGTCGGCACCGATCTTGTCGGCAAAGTCAGACAGGGACGCGCCGCGAGCGAGACGCAGCGACGCACCGCCGCCGTCCGGCAACCGAACGCCACCGATGACGTTCGGTGCTTGCATTGCCTCGTACTCATTCCGCTTCTGCCGCTTCGACTTGCGTCCCTTACGCGGAGCGCCGCCAGGACGTCCGAAAGCGCCAGCTGTGCCACCACGGCGACCACCACGGCCACCGGGACCACCGCCACGGTTGAAACCGCCGCCAGGTCCACCACCGGGACCGCCAGAGCCGCCGCGACCACCACGGCCGCCAGCAGCTGCCTTGGTGGGCATTTGCCCAGGATTCGGGTGGTTTGTGGGCATCATAGCCGGGGTGGGACGACGCCCGCCGCCCTGACGCTCCGAACCTTGGGAGCGTCCAGCAGCCTTGGTGCCACCCTGTCCACCTTGGTTCGAACGATTGCGCTGACCCTGGCGGCCACCGCCGCCTTGGCCTTGTTGTCCTCCCTGGTTCGAGCGATTTCCACCAGGTCGCGGACCGCCGCCTGGGCGCGGTGCCGGGCGGTCACCGCCACCAGTGGAGAACGGGTTGTTGGCTACCCGCGGCGCACGAGCGCCAGGCTTCGGTCCTGGCTTGGCCATGGGGCGCGGCATAGCGCGGCCTTCCGAGGAGGCTGCGGAGCCATCACCGGAACCAGTTCCACCAGCGCTGAATGTGGGCGCACCAGGCTTCGGAGCGCCACTAGAAGCGTTACGCGCACCGGGTTTCGGGGCGCTGGGTTTAGCAGGACCAGGCTTCGCGCCGGGCTTAGCCGCGCCTGGTTTCGGAGTCGAGGCAGCCGCAGGAGCGGAACCGCCTGCCGAGCCAGACTGGCCAGGCTTAGCGGAGCCGGGTTTTGCTGCAGAACCCGATGAAGTGGCCCCAGCACCAGGGCGCCCGGGTTTCGGGGCGCTGGGTTTAGCAGGACCAGGCTTCGCGCCGGGCTTTGGCGCACCAGACGCAGATGCGCCGGGGCCGGGCTTAGCAGCGGGAGCAGCAGGCTTCGGAGTGCCTGCTTGGGTGGCGGCACCTGTCGCCGCCGAGGTCTGTGGTGCGGAGGCATTCCCCGCAGGCGCAGCATTCTGCGCATCATCGGCGCCCTCGTTCTTGGGCGCGTAGTACTGTTCCATCTTCTTCACCACCGGGGGTTCGACGGTAGAAGATGCGGTCTTCACAAACTCGCCTTGTTCCTTCAACGTGGCGAGCAGTTCTTTGCTTGTTACACCAAGCTTTTTTGCAAGCTCATGTACACGTAGCTTTCCGGGCACTTTACTCCTATGTGTTTTCCTAGGAGTCGCGGCCGGAAGGCCCACGCTCCTAGAGGTGTGCTATGACGTTCATCGCTGATGCTTCATCGTGTGCTCATCAGTGTTCGGTCCTTCTTGGTTCTCTGGGTCCTCCACGCGAACCTTCACACAGGTGTAGGTAATCGCGCACAAGACCTGTGTCTAGTTGCCCAGACACCTTAAACGCGCGGTGAAAGGCGCGCCTTTTCTCGGCAAGGTCCAGGGATTCCAGGTTTGGTGTCAGCCACGCTCCCCTGCCGGGTTTCCGCCGCTGCGGATCCGGTGTGGCAATGTAACCGTGGTCTAGTCCAGCAGGATGCGGCTCTGCGACAATCCGCAGCAAATCCACATCTGGTTTGCGGTGACGGTGTGCGATGCACGTGCGGATACGAATGTCGGAGTGTTCATGTCCGAGCACTGAATCCATACGCTTCCTTCGACTTTGTCGCTCACAACCCTACGTTTTCCACCAACCCGAACTGGGCCGGATTACATACTACGCCACGTGGGCGGAAAATAAGTAAAAATGTCACGTGTTCCACGTTGGTACTGGCTGGCATAACGCTGTTGCGAGGCCGTGATGAGGGTGCGGTCAGCATGCAGCCAACACGCAGCAGGTGGGCTAGTCTACGTCCGAGCGGATGTCGATCTTCCAGCCGGTTAGTCGAGCGGCTAGCCGGGCGTTTTGGCCTTCTTTACCAATGGCCAGGGAAAGCTGATAGTCCGGCACCACAACCCGTGCGCGCTGTTCATCTTCATCAACAACGTCTACCTTAACAACCTTGGAGGGTGCCAAAGCATTCCCGACGTACTGCGGAGGATCTTCAGAATAGTCAATAATATCGATCTTCTCGCCACCAAGTTCACGCATGATGTTGGAGACACGCTGGCCACGTGGACCAATACAGGCACCTTTGGCGTTGAGTCCTTTCACCGTGGGGCGCACGGCCACCTTGGAGCGGTGTCCCGCCTCCCGGGCGATGCTGACAATTTCCACCGCACCGTCGGCAACTTCTGGAACTTCCAGCTCAAAAAGCCTTCGCACAAGTTCTGGGTGGGTGCGTGACAGGTTGATTTGTAGGTTGCGGGGACCGCGGTTGACCCCCACGACGTAGCATTTCACGCGGTCGCCGTGGTTGAGTTTTTCACCAGGGATCTGTTCGGCCGGCAAAATAATACCGTCCTGACCGTCCGCCTCCGTACCGAGGTGGACGACAATGATGCCACGTTCCTTAGCGCGGGCGTCGGCCTGCACAATGCCGGATATGACGCGCCCCTCAAAGTCGGAGTAAGCATCAAACGCGCGGGAGGTTTCGGCTTCGCGGAGCCTTCGAACAATCGCATCTCGGACTGCATGTGCGCCGATACGCCCGAAGTTATTGGGTGTGTCGTCGAATTCGTTGATCACGTTGCCGTCATCGTCTACTTGGGTGATCATGACGTTGACGGTTCCTGTCTGGGCGTCGATATCCACGCGAGCTCGGGGTGCGTCCTCGACCTCGCCACGGTGCGCGTAGTAGGCGTGGAGCAGGGCTTCGGCGATGGTGGTGAGAAGGTCATCGACACCAATCCCCTTGTCTGCCTCAATCGCTTCTAGCGCCTTGATATCGATGTTCACTTGTGTTCCTCTCGCCTTTCCGCGGCAATGTTAAAGTCTTCGTCTGCCACGGCCTTTTCATCCGCAGGAACCGTAGCGAATTCAATTTCTACCACTGCTTGGCCTATTTCCGCCACTTTACGCACATCAACACACATGTTTTTACCCTCACGGCTGATCAACACAACCTCGGTTTCGGCATCGTTGAGGGCCCCAATACGACCCGTGCGCTTTGTCCCACCGTCGTCCCAGGTGACCAATCGTCCCTCGGTTTCGACGCCAATGCCTCGGCAGAGTCAGCGGATGATCCACACCCGGGGTTGACACCTCAAGTGTATAACCTTGGCCCCCGAAAGCAATTACCCCCGACTCCTCAGCACCGTCAAAAGCCTCAGATATTTCCCCAGAAACCACCTCAAGCGTGTCCAGGTCGGGTCGATTATCCGAATCAAGTGCGACGGCAACAACGGTTTTCGACCCCGCACGATTGATCTTGATCTCCTCCACATCCATGTGGTGGGACGCCGCGATGGGGTCAACAATGGTGGTTAATGTTTCAACACTGGGAAAAGCCATGTGTGTGAGCTTAGCGCGCAGGGTAAACTCAACAGCCGTGAATCGCCGTACGTTCCTTGCCTTTACTGCTGTTGCTTTTGCCACCGCCGGGTTGAGTGCCTGCTCACGCCCAGCGCCGGAGCCTAATCACACACTTGTATCATTGGCGGAGCAGGCGCGTACCGACGCCGCAGCTCTCGCCCCGGTCCGCTCCGACCTCGCAGCCATCCGGGAACGCCACGCCACCATGCTGTCCACCGAGGTGGCTCGAGACTGCGGACATTTCGAAAACGGCAGCGTCCCCGATTCTTGCGTATCGACGACCTCCCCTTCCGCCACCACCACAACCAGCGCCACCGCAGCCGCACACGCAGAACCCAACGCCGTCCTAAAAGCGGCATTGGACCAGGTCAACTCGCTGCTCGCCGATATTCCAGCGGATTCCGCAGTAGTGGTTGCTCGCATTCACACTGAACTGGCCATTTTGACCATGGCTGCCCCGCCCGCATTTGACCAGAACAACAACATCACTCCCACGGCAGCGGATAGTGATCAGGTGAAGAAAGCACTGGAATGGGAATACGCCACCATCTATGGGCTTGAAGTGCACGAAGCATTCGTAGCAAACGAACTTGCTAGTACCCTCAACGATGCTCTTGACGAGCACCGCAGTATCGCCACCGCATTACGCATGGGGTTGGAGTCAGCCAACGTCAGTGACATTCCCGTCGCTGAAGCCGGCTACACCATTAACGATGTCAAAAACTCAGGATTCTTCGCTGACTCCGCATCACAGTCAGTACTCGCGTGGCACGATTACGCGTCCCACGCATCTGATGCCAGCTGGCGGGCACTGTGCATACGCATCGCCTCCACGATTGCCGTGACGGCCGTACCCGCCCTGGAATTCGCTGGCATCGAACCCTGGCGTGCCGATTTCCTGCAGCTTAATTAGAAGCGCTGCCACTCCGGCTTGTGCTCGTAGGCAAAGCGGTAGTACTTACCGAATTTCAACTTGCTGGCAGCCTCCTCATCAACGATGACCGTGACATGCGGGTGCAGCTGCAGTGCGGACCCGGGAGAGAAGGCCGACACTGGCCCCTCAACGGCTGCAGCAATGGCCTCCGCCTTGCCTTCACCGGTGGCCAGCAGCACCACGTGGCGGGCCTCGGAAATTGTGCCCAACCCCTGCGTCAGCACATGCACCGGCACATCGTCTGGGGAATCAAAAAAGCGGGCATTATCTTCAATTGTTTGCGGGTGCAGCGTTTTGATACGCGTCCGCGATGCCAGCGAGGACCCTGGTTCATTGAAACCAATGTGTCCGTCGGTGCCAATGCCCAGCAATTGGACATCCACTCCCCCGGCCTGCTTGATCGACTCATCATAGGCGCGAGCTGCATCACCGGGATTGTCAGCGCGACCATCAGGGCTGTGCACCTCGTCGTCGTTGAGATCCACATGCTCGGTAAACTCCCGGCGAATGGTTCGATAGTAGCTCTGCTCGTGATCACGGGGCAGTCCCACGTACTCGTCAAGGAGGAACACCGTGATACCCGCAAAGCTCAGGTCTTCTTCCTTGTGACGACGAATCAGCTCGCGGTACAGCGCCACCGGTGTTGAACCGGTCGCTAAGCCAAAGGTTGTTGGACGTGGCCCACGCACATATTCTTCAAACACGTCAGCAGCAACGTGTGCTACCTCAGCCGCATCGCGACAAATAATTACTTCCATGGAAATCACTCTCCTACTACAGGGTCAGCGGGTACGGCTTCGCCGGCCCGCACGACATGGGTTGGTTCAAAGTTGTTGTTGCACAGCAGCAAGTCAGCGCGGTTACCTACCGCGATGCTGCCCCGGTCTGCCAGTCCAAGCGCTCGCGCTGCTGTTGTAGATGCCATTGACACGGCGTCGTCTAGCTTTCGCCCGCGCTGCACGTGCCTGCGTAATTGATCGCACATGTGCGATGTGCCGCCGGCGATCGCCCCAGTACCGCCATCCTCAGCTCTCAGTCGGGCCACTCCGCCATCAACGCTGACGGCGAGATCGCCAAGAATGTAAGCGCCGTCGCTCATTCCTGTTGCTGCCATCGCGTCAGTAACAAAGAATGAATGGGACGTGCCCACGGTGTCCCACACCACATCAACAGTGCGATCGTCAAGATGCACGCCGTCGGCAACCAATTCAACGAAGAGGCGTTCCAACGCGGCGGCATCGATAAGGGCAGCAGCCGCGCCGGGGTTACGGTGATGCAGCTGGGGCATGGCATTGAACAGGTGGGTGGCAGTAACCGTCACCCCCATTTTGGTGGCACGGTCAATGACGGACAGGGTGGTGTCAAAGTCTCGCGTCGGTATGCCCAACGACGCCACCACGTCGTAGGTGGCGCAGACCCGAAGCAGCCCATCCACGTTTGCGGTTTCCGGCGCAAACGTGATGGTCTTGAGCCAGCCGCGACCGGCTTTAGCCACCCGCTCGAACAGCTCGGGGTCACCCGGGATGATGGCAGCTGGGTCCTGCGCGCCGCAGCGCACGCTGTTGACGAAGGGTCCCTCCATGTGCACGCCGTCAATCTCGCCTTCGTCGGCGAGGTCCGCAAGCAACGCTGTTTGTTCCACCAAATGGTCACCCGGCGCGGACACCAGTGATGCCAGCAAAGTGGTGGTGCCGTGTGCCCGGTGGTGTCGGGCGGCGCGCCGACAACCGTTGAGGGTTGAGGTGGGGAATCCTTCGCCTGCACCACCGTGGTTGTGCAGGTCAATGAGCCCGGGAAGTATGTACTCGGCGGTGGTGGCGGGTCCGTTGTAATCGCCTGCGGGGCGGATGTCGCTGATGCGGTCGCGCAGGGTGACCACCAGGGCGTCGTCAAGCAGCCCACTGTTGGTGAGTACTTTTCCCCTATAAACGGCGGTACTCACCGCTTGTCCTCGGTCGTTGCTGCGGCAGTGACTGCGGTGACGAATTGCGCGGTGACAAAGGAGACGTCGGTGATGGCTGTGCCAATTATCACAGCGTCGGCGCCAAGAGTGAGGGCTTCAGCCGCCCATTCGGGGGTATGGTAGCGCCCTTCTGCGGTGAGGAAAACGTCGGAACCGAGTGCTTGGCGGATGTCTTTCACGAGTTCCAAGTCGGGGCCGTGGGTTTTCGCGCGATGTTCGGTGTATCCAGCGAGCGTGGTGGAGATGATGTCGGCACCGTCACGTGTGCTGCGATGGCTTCGTCGAGAGTGGCGATATCGGCCATGATGAGTTTGCCTTCTTCATGGACGGCGGCGACTTGCTCGGCAAAGGTGGAGCCGTCTTGGCGGGGGCGTTGTGTTGCATCAACAGCCACAACGTCTGCACCCGCGTGGGCGACGGCCCTCGCAGAGGCAACGGTGGGGGTGATATAGACCCCGGTGGCGCCTTCTTTAGTCAGACCAATCACGGGTACGTTGACTTTTTCAGCAACAGCGCGAATGTCTTCTAGACCGCCGTACCCACCGCAACGGATTGCTGTTGCGCCACCGGCGACGGCTGCGGCTGCAAGGTGAGCGATGGTGTGGGTGTCACGCAGTGGGTGACCGTCAGGTGCTTGCGCAGAGACGATCAACGTGCCGGTGACATGCTGTCGAAATGTTGCAAGATCCATGGGATTACTGTTCTTTCATCAAGTGGGTAGATGCCAGTATGTCTGTGTGTGCCATGTGAGCGGCGCCGACAAGAGGCGCATTGGTGCCCAGCGCTGCTTGCACAATAGGGATGTTGCACAGTGGCGCTAACAACCCATTGCGGAGTCCCTGACGGAGCGGTCCGAGGATCGGTTCGCCAAGCGTACCGACGCCACCGCCGATCACCACCGCGCTCACATCAATGGCATTGATAAACGCGGCGAGTCCTTCGCCAACGCACCGCAGGGAATCGGTAATGACGCGTCGTGCCAGGTCTTCACCGTCATGGTATCGGCGCATCACCTCACGAAGGTCTTTCGCTGGGGATGCCACTGACTGCGGTGTTATAGGAGCGGGTCAGGGACGGTCCCGAGCCAATATTCTCAATGGTGTCGCAGCCGTTACCTGCAGGAACGGGTGCAAGCAGATACGCGATTTCGCCACGTATGTCGTGCGGAGATTGGGGAAGCTGCCCGCCAGTAACCAGCGCCCCACCGATTCCGGTACCGATGGACACGAACAACACGTCACCTGTGTTACCTGCAGCGGCTCCATGTACGGCTTCACCAAGACCCATGACGCGCACATCATTGTGCACGGACACAGGCAGGTCAAAGGGCGGCCCTCAACGTGGATGCAATGTCAGTACCAGCCCAGCCCGGCATGGTGGGTCCGGCGTAGCTGATGCATCCGGTTCGCGTATCGACGACCCCGGGGGCACCGACTCCCACACATGTTGGCACATATCCGTCGGCATTGGCATTGGCGATGATGCTGATCGCGGCGTCGATAATCTCACGGACAACAACCCTGGGGCCATCTGCGGCGCGGGTCGGACGGGTGGCGCGCCCATGCACTGTGGTGGGTGCCGTGGGATCAACGAAACCAGTAGCGATTTTTGTGCCGCCAATGTCTATGGCAATGGCGCAGGTCTTATTCATGGCACTGGTCATGGCTTTAGTTCAGGTCGGCCTGATCAACAATGCTGTGGATGGTGGCTAGTTCCTCATCGTTCAGCGCCACATGCGGGGGTGCCATTCGCCCTGACGTAAACACTCCAAGGTGCTGTAGGGCTGCTTTGAACCCGCCCAGTCCGGCTGAGGATCCACCCATGCGGGCACCGTCGCCGACGAACACGATCTGGAAAAGTTTGTTCAATCTTTGTTGCTCAGCGCGGGCAGCATCCCAGTCTCCTGCTGTGCATGCTGCAGCTAGGCGGACATACCCTGCAGGGTCAACATTGCCCAAGCCAGGAACAACACCATCGGCGCCGAAGAAGTAGTTGAGGTCCACGGTTGTTTCGGAGCCGGTGAGGACTTTGAAGTTGGTGAGGTTCGGGCATTACGCTTTTCGATCAGCGCACGGGTTGCCCCATCAAGGCCGGAGGAATCCTTCAAACCAGCAATGACACCTTCTTCTGCGAGCTGCAGAATCAGGTCATCAGAGACGGTGACATGCACTGACACGGGGATTTGGTACAGGTAGAGCGGCAGCTCAGGTGCCATCTCGTGGATCAGGCGGAAGTGGTTGAGAATCTCGTTTGGGTGGGTGCGCACATAGAACGGCGCGGTGGCCACCAGGCCGGATGCTCCCAGTTCCACCGCGTCTGCCACGTGTTCGGCGACACGCAATGTGGTGGTGTCAATCACGCCCACAAGGACTGGAACTTTACCGTCGGCAGCCTTGACGATGGTCTCGATCACTGCGCGACGGTTCTCGCGGGTCAAAAACGCCACCTCAGCAGAAGAACCGAGAGCGAATAGCCCGTCGACTCCGGCGTCAATCATGCGGCGAACCTGTGTGGCCAGGGACTCGCGATCAATACTGAAATCCTCGTTGAAAGGCGTGACAACCGGCGGGATGACACCGGTATAAGCGGAAACGGACATGAGAACTAGAACCTTTCCTAAAAAGTGAATTTAATTGGCGTGAATGGTGCTGTGCTCCGCGTAATGCGCGGTGCTACACGCCTACACGTGCCCCGTCGCGGCGTCGATACGCGCCACCATGCGGGCAATCATTGATCACCGCAATATGGGGGTATCCATCGCTACAGAGCTAGGTACCCAATGACCCGTGTTGGCGTTGGAGCGACACCGCATGGCGCAGCGGGGCGTAGTGCTGACGCACCGCATCCTTGAACGCCTGGGAGCTCTTCTTTCGAAGTGCTTCCACCATCGCCCAGTGCGATTCGAGAGTGCGTTTCGTGTCTTCCGCCATAGGGAGATCGAGCAGCGGGACAACCTCGGAGTTGACCTGCCAAAGGGCATCAGACAGCTCTCGGATCAGCTGGTTTCGTGTTTGGCGCAGCAAGGTGGCGTGAAATCGCCGGTCCTCCTCAGCAAAGGACTCTCCCTGCTCGACCCGCCGATACATGGCGTTGACGAGTTCATGGAGTTCATGGATGGAGTCTTCATCGTGGACTTGCGCGAGCTCATCCGCGAGGGACACCTCCAATGCTTGGCGAGTATCAACCACTTGCAGTAGGTGTTCAAAGGACTGATCGACATCTAACGTGACTCGGAGAACCATCCCCCGAATGAGGGGAGCCAATGACATCTTCGAGACAAAAGTTCCCTGCCCTTGACGCACCTCCACAATGTCCAGTGAGACCAATGTTCGCATGGCTTCCCGGAGGGACGAGCGGGAGCATCCAAGCTCGTCGCAGAGTTCCATTTCCGACGGCAAAAGGTCACCAACGTGCAGGTTATGGCGGCGAATGTAGTCTTCAATCCCTTCAACTGCAGACTGTGCAGCATTTCGATTTCTAGGTACCACGTGCCCTCTCCTCACCGTTCGCGTTTCGACCTTAAACCGTGCTTTCATCCTGCATCGAATGTCCGCTTGGTGGCCATCTCACATTTTTTCTCACCTGAATTGTAGATCACATCAGACGTCTGATGTACATTTTAATCACAGGGAGTTCTCAGCAAATTCCGTATTCAACCCCCACCGAGGGAAAGGACCACGATGAGCAAGACCTTCACACGCCGCAGCTTCCTCCGCATTGCCGGAACCCTGAGCGCTGCCGCCGGTCTTACCGCAACCATCAGTGCTTGCGCGCCAAGCAGCTCCTCCAACGGTTCCGGTTCTGGTTCCTCCAGCGCCGGACCCATCAACAAAGATGGCACTATCGACGCCGCAATCTCCTACGAACTTGGAACCAACGGCTATGATCCGATGACCACAACTGCGGCCCTCACCGTGTCGGTGAACTGGCACGTCTTCGAGGGACTGACAGAACTAGACCCCGCGACAGGCGATGTCTATGCCGCTCTCGCCTCGGAACTTCCCAAAGGTGACAGCACCTCGGTGGACATCAAACTCCGTGACGGAGCGAAGTTCCACAACGGCGATCCCGTCACCGCGGACGATGTTGTCTACTCTTTCGAGCGCGTGCTCAATAAGGACAATAAATCCTTGTACGCCTCCTTCATCCCCTTCGTGAAAGGCGTAACCAAGAAAGACGACACCACCGTCACCGTGGAAACCGAGTACCCCACCGGCGTATTCGCCGAACGCCTCGCTGTGGTCAAGATCGTGCCTAAGTCCGTGGTGGAAGCCGATGCCAAGGGATTCGATTCCAAGCCCGTAGGCACCGGCCCGTACAAGCTCACCGACAATGGTGGTTCCTCCAAGGTGATCAAGTTTGAACGTTTCGATGACTACAACGGCAGCCGCCCTGCTCTGGCCGCCAAGATGAACTGGCAGATCATTCCCGATGCCTCCACCCGCATCAACTCACTCCAGTCCAAGTCCACGCAGGCCATTGACTCGGTGCCCTACCTCAACATCGAACAGCTCAAGGCCACTGGCAACGTGGAATCAGAGCAGGGCTTCGGTCTGCTCTTCGCCATGTTCAACAACGACGCTGGTAACCCCTTCTCGAACGTGAAGAACCGCCAAGCATTCCTATACGCCATCAACATGGATCGCGTCATCGAAACAGGCATGAGTGGGCAGGCCAGCGCAGTCACCTCCTTCCTGCAGGAAAGCCACCCGAACTACAACAAGGCCAGCACGGTATACACACACGACGCCGACAAGGCCAAAGAACTCTTCGGTGAAACCGGCCTCACCAGCTTCCGACTCCTGTGCACCGACCACGACTGGGTTCGCCAGTGCACACCGCTCATCCAAGAATCGCTGTCAGACATTGGCATCAAGGTGGAGTTCTCCCAGGCCAAGTCCTCCGACGTGTACAACACCATTGACGGCAAACCGGAAGCCTACGACGTTGTCATCGCCCCCGGTGACCCATCCGTATTCGGCAAAGACCCCGACCTGCTGATGCGCTGGTGGTACTCCGGTGACACCTGGACCGACACCCGCATGCACTGGAAAGGAAGTGACTCCTACAAGCAGGTTCAAGAACTCCTTGACAAGGGCATCCAGGCTGCTTCCGACACCGAAGCGCAGGAAACGTGGGACAAGCTATTTGACCTCATCTCTGAGACAGTTCCGCTGTACCCGCTCTTCCACCGCAAGACACCCACCGCATGGGACGGCAGCACGCTCGTTGATTTCAAGCCGATCAGCGTCACCGGCCTGCGGTTCCTGGACGTCGGATCCACCAAGTAACAACCACATCTAGCGGGTCCGCACCGCTACTTGCCCGGCGCGGCCACACACATTTCTTGTTTGTGACTGCGCCGGGTTCACTATTTCCCTCTGAAAGAAAAGTTGTCATGTCTAATCTTCTTCGGCTTATTGGTAGGCGCCTCGTCGCGTTGCCGATCATGATTCTGGGTGTCACTTTCCTGGTGTTTTTTATCATGTCGTTCAGCCCAGCTGATCCGGCACGCTTGGCACTGGGCGAAACGGCGTCCCCGGAAGCATTGGAAGCCTACCGCGAAGCAAACGGTCTTAACGATCCACTCCTGATTCGTTACGGTAATTTCCTGTGGAACATGCTCCATGGTGATCTTGGTACCACTGCTGGTGATTCAGCTGTGACGGATGTAGTGCAGAAAGCTTTCCCGATCACGTTACAGTTGACGTTTATTGGTTTGTTGATTGCTGTGTCAGTAGCCTTGGTGTTGGGGGTGGTTGCGGCGTTGTATCGCGACCAGTGGCCCGACCAGGTTATTCGTATTTTTTCGATCGCGGCATTGGCTACCCCTTCATTCTGGTTGGCTATTTTGCTGATCCAGTGGCTGGGCACGATTCCAGGTGGCTGGGGTATCTTCCCTGCTGTTGTCCGGTGGACACCTTTCAGCGAGGACCCTGCGGTATATCTGAATAACGTTTTCTTGCCCGCCTTGGCGTTGGCTATTCCCGTTGCCGGTTCGCTGGCCCGCGTGGTGCGTACGTCAATGGTCGAAGAGTTGGATAAGGACTATGTGCGCACCGCCATTGGTGCTGGCATTCCGAAATCAGAGGTTGTTGCCCGAAATGTGCTGCGTAACGCGCTGATCACACCGATCACGGTATTGGGTTTGCGCGTGGGTTACTTGATGGGTGGCGCCGTCATTATTGAGATCATCTTTAACATTCAGGCGATGGGCCAGCTTATTTTGGATGGCGTCACGCGTAACGACGTATACCTTGTGCAGGGTGTGACCCTGACGGTGGCCATTGCCTTCATCATCATTAACATTGCCGTGGACATGCTCTATGTCCTGGTCAATCCGAGGATCAGGAGCATTTGATGAGAAGCAACCTGACAACCAAGCTTGAAAACAAAGCTGGTGGCCGTTTCAGTAATCTGAAGAATCTTCCGACACCGTCCAAAAATCGCGGTGACCTTCCTTCACTGGTCGTGGCTGTGGCAGTGATGGCCCCTGCTGCTGACCAACTACTCCCCCTTGGCTTCAGGGCCGCCGGTGAAACCTCCGAGTGGTGATCATTGGTTTGGTACCGATGCTATTGGGCGCGATATTTTCTCCCGTGTGGCCTACGGTGCGCGGTCGTCGCTGGTGATCGGCTTGTGTGCCACGGCTGCAGCGCTGGTCGCAGCCTCAGTATTAGGGATCCATTGCCGCTACCGCTGGCAAGGCTGTGTCTGAGGTGCTGATGCGTGCTGGACATCATCATGTCCTTCCCAGGCATCGCCTTGGCCGCCGTATTTGTTGCTGTTTTTGGCAACTCCCTTCCAGTGCTGGTCTTCGCCATCGGCTTCCTCTACGTGCCGCAGCTATCCCGTGTAGTCCGCGCCAACGTCATTGCTGCCTTCGGTGAAGACTACGTCTCCGCCTCCCGCGTGCTGGGTGCCTCTACCGCACACATCCTGCTCAAACATGTGGCCCGCAACTGCATCGCCCCGATCGCCGTGTTCGCCACGGTTCTGGTTGCCGATGCCGTGGTCTTCGAAGCCTCCCTGTCCTTCATCAACGCTGGTGTGAAACCCCCGAATCCCTCGTGGGGCAACATCCTCGCCGACGGCAAACAGCTCCTGCTCACCGGTGCATGGTGGCCCACGTTCTTCCCCGGCCTGATGATCCTGCTCACGGTGCTGGCGTTGAACATCCTCGCAGAAGGGCTTACCGACGCCCTGGCAGCACCAGCGGTGAAGCCTGCCGCGGCGTCGAAACCTGATAACGAAGTGGTCACCGAAGCCAACACCCTCGGCCAGACCAGTGCCGAAGAAGCAGCAGCATCACTCAACGAATCCCTGTCGGCACTGGCCGAAGCTGAGAAGAACAACGATCGACGCCTTGTGTTCGACGGTGCCGACGACAACCTCATTGAGGTCCGCAACTTCTCCATCCAGTTCCCTCAACTCCCACGGCGACGTGAAGATTGTTGATAACGTCAACTTCACCGTTCGCGCCGGGGAAACCATGGGCCTGGTGGGCGAATCCGGGTGTGGTAAGTCTATTACCGCCATGGCCATCATGGGCCTGCTCCCCAAGACCGCGAAACTCAGCGGCGAGATCATCTACAACGGCAAGAACCTGCTGGAGCTCAGCCCGCAAGAACACAACGCACTGCGCGGCCATGAGATTGCCATGATCTACCAAGATGCACTCAGCGCCCTCAACCCGTCCATGCTGATCCGCACCCAGATGAAGCAGCTGACCAAACGTGGCGGCAAACGAACCGCCGAGGAACTGCTGGAACTGGTGGGCTTGGATCCCGAACGTACACTGCAGTCCTACCCGCATGAGCTATCCGGCGGCCAGCGTCAACGCGTGCTCATCGCCATGGCGCTGACCCGCAATCCGCGGCTGCTCATCGCCGACGAACCCACCACTGCTCTCGACGTGACCGTGCAGCACCAAGTTGTGCAGCTGCTCAACGACCTGCGCGAGAAACTCGGTTTTGCCATGATCTTTGTGTCCCACGACTTGGCACTCGTCGGCCGCCTGGCACACAAAATCACCGTCATGTACGCGGGTCAGGTGGTGGAGCAAGGCACCACGCGCGAAATACTCACCGACCCCCGACACGAATACACCCGGGGCCTTCTCGGCTCGGTGCTCTCCATCGAGGCTGGTGTGGATCGCCTCTACCAAGTCCCCGGAACCGTGCCTTCGCCGCGCGAATTTGTGGACGGCGACCGCTTTGCACCGCGCTCCAGCTATCCCACTATTGGCCTGCACGAAAAGCCACACATGCGCGCCATCCCCGGAACAACCCACTCCTACGCTGTCACTGATGAACTGCTCAGCGTACTCGGAGAATCTGGAGAACAATCATGACTGAGACCACCCCGGTGACCACGCCGATCATCGAAGTTGTTGACGGAAACGTCGTCCACAAAACCCGTACAGGAAAACTTTTCCGACCCGATACTGTTCACGCCAACAAAAAACATCAACTTTGTTGCCCGACGTGACGAGGTTGTGGGGCTGGTGGGCGAATCCGGCTGTGGTAAATCCACCTTGGCCCGCGTCATGGTTGGCCTGCAGCCGCTCACCTCAGGGAAGATCCTGTTCAAAGGTGTTCCCCTTAAACCGCGCGGGGCGCAACGCAAGCAACTCGGGCAATCCGTGTCCGTGGTGTTCCAGGATCCGGCAACCTCGCTGAACCCCCGCATGTCTGTGCATGATCAGCTGCTCGACCCGTTGAAGGTCCACGGAGTTGGAGATCCTGCATCCAGGGAAAAAACGAGTCCGCGAGCTGGTAAGCCTTGTGGGTTTGCCGCAATCCGCTCTTGACGTACTCCCCGGCAAATCTCCGGTGGTCAGCGCCAGCGCGTCGCCATCGCTCGCGCATTGGCGCTGGAACCGACCTGATCATCGCAGACGAACCAACCTCCGCGCTGGACGTGTCAGTGCGCGCACAGGTGCTGAACCTGCTGCTTGACCTGAAGAAAGAGTTCGGTTTGGGCTTGGTGTTCATCTCCCACGACATCAACACCGTGCGGTACGTCTCCGACCGCATCTGCGTGATGCTCAGCGGTGAGATCATCGAACAAAACACCACCGACAACATCTTCAACCATGCCGAACAGGAGTACACTCGTACCCTGCTGGCGGCAACACCGTCGCTGCTGTAGAAGAACCACGGCAGTCAGATTCCCTTGCGGGCCGGAAGTCTCACGCTGAGGTATTCCGGCCCGCAGTTACATGAGGGGCACGGAAGACGGGGGCATCATACGCACCCAGCAACCGCACATCATATTTGCTACCTTTGGGGATATGGACACCCACCCCCACGAAATCCGTTTCTACAGCACCAACGACGACTACGGCTACATGTCCAACTTCGCTGCCTACAGCTTCGAACTTGACGGCACCACGTGGCCAACCTCTGAACACTATTTCCAGGCCATGAAGTTCAACGACACAACAATCCAGAAGAACATCCGTCGGCTCGCCTCCCCCATGCTCGCCGCCCGCGCGGGCAGGGACCGCAAGAAACCGCTGCGCAAAGACTGGGAATCGGTGAAAGAACGCATCATGTACGATGCCGTGTTGGCAAAGTTCACCCAAAACCCTGACATTGCTGCGGAACTCATCGCTACCGGAAATGCAATCCTCATCGAACACACCACCAAAGATTCCTACTGGGCAGATGGCGGCGACGGTTCCGGGAAAAATCGCCTCGGCGTGATCCTCATGCGGGTGCGCGGCGAACTCACCCATGCAGACGGCACCCAGTAGCCTCGTAAGGTATGAGCAACCAACTGCCGGACCACCTGCGGCACTCAGGATGGCTCGCGCCGTCGGTAGCTAGCTCCCTCACATCCGCAGGGGTTCCCATCCCCACGGCCGACTATCTCACCAGCGCTTTTGATGCATCTGCATGGGAGGCAGCCGCAGCTGCAACGCAGGAACTAACAGCGCTGTTTAGCGATGCCCGCTTCGCCGACACCGCCACTTTCGGGCCACTGCTGGTACCCAATCCGCAGCTTTTTCGACGTCCGCCCGCCCCTGCCCCGCAACATTCGCCGCGACCAGCCTGAAGTCACGCAACCAGAATTCAGTGACGAACGCATCGGAATTACACGCAATCACTGCGCTGACGGTGCGCCATGGAGCTTATTTGTCACCATCACCTCCGAAGCCGGGCTGGCGTTGGGAAGCTATGATGCCATAGTTGCCGCCTCCGTCGAGCGATTCACCGTGCGTGGGTATGACACCCGCAAACTCATGACCCTGCAACTTTGGAAAGCCCTCACCTTGCAATGCGGCACCACCATGCCCGACTGTGAACTCCGTGATTCCTGGACCTTTACCCTCTTCCCTGGCGAGGAGCTTATCGACGCTGCGGTCATCTCCGGCACGGTTCTGCACGGTCAAGTACGGCAACGCCTGGGTAAAACCACCGAGGCATAAAATCCGCGCGTGTACGCCCGGCAGTCTTTATTGCAGGGGCTGCTGACGTGGCGACCACCGCCGCTCCACACGTTTAAGTTTGACACCAGGTTCGACCGCGTACGGCTGGAAATTCATCTCCGGCATAACAAAACCCAGCTTAGAGCTTAGCGACGTAAACTCGTGGGTAATCGCATCGTGAATGCGCGTGTTTGCCGGATCGACATAGACGGTGACCTTATCTGCAGCAACCTGCACAACTCGATAATCCGTCACGCCATCGCAATACAATAGACAACGCTCAATCATGTCAGAGAAGACGGTGACCTGACCACCGGTCACACTAGGGAAAAGGAAGATATCATCCTCGCGCCCCTCAATACGCTCAATTACCGTTGTTGCGTTGCCACAGGTACAGGGCTTATCAGCGAGCACTAGGACATCGTTGAGCCGGTAGCGAACAATCGGCTGTGTTCTGCGCCGAAAATCCGTGAGGATCGGAACAAAACGGCGATCATCAAGAAAGTCCTTCTCAAAATACACAATGTCTTCATTCAGGTGCAGTGACCCGCGAGAGCAGGTGTAGGCCAAAAAGCCTTCCGTACACTGATACGCCTGAAAAATAATGTCGTGCCCGAAAACTTCTTTGAAACGACGCTGATCAAACACCGTGAGCACTTCCGCCACCGCAACAATTTTATCCGGCTTAAGCACAAGCTCACCCGACTCCACAGCACTGGCAAGAACATTCAACACCGAGGGTGGTGCCACCAGCACGGTTGGCTGGTAATCACGCAGCGCATCAATATGCTCCGCCATGGGTCGGTAGGTGTCAAAATACTGGAAGGTAATAAACCTAGACTTCACCGTCTCATACAAGTTGTTGTTCGCCCGCAAGAAAAAGGCGATGCGATGTCCGCGCAGCCGGCCCTTAGGCAAAAAGCGGGCCAGCACGGCACCGGCCCAGGCGTAGCGTTCCTCGTCGCTGATAGCAAAAAGCCCACGATGTCCGCTTGTTCCTGACGATAACCCCACCGATACCCCGTTATACATCGGCTGGAAGTCACGAGTTTTTCTCCGACTGGATGGCAATATCCAAGGCAGTGTCTCGATCCAGATTGCAGGTATTTAATGCGTTAAACTCCGCCATCATCATCGCCTTATCCATTAGTGGGTACTGCTCCAGGTCTTCCACACTGCGGATAAGCGGACGATCACGAAAATACGGGGAATGCTGACGCAGAAAAGCGCCGTGCTTTTTCACATGGCGCGCCTGAAAGCGCTCAACAGCAGCACGCGTATGGAGCCTGCGCAACCACCGATTCTGCACAAAAGAAACGGCTACCAGCAGTTTCTGCCGAACTCCGCTCATTACAGAATGTCTTTCACTGAGTATCGCTCGTGGCTGAAGTAGACGTCAATATTCATCTCACGCAGATGCTTCACACGACCCACCGTTCGTTTGTATTCGCCATAGTCGGCCTGGATCAACCGCGCTGGAAAGCGCATCGAATCGGTGTAATCGATCAGATCAGTCCCCCACGATGCATCAGCAGCCAGCAGCAACTGCCCAGGAAGATAAGCACCAACCTGGCCGCGTGCATGTCCGTTTAGTCCTGTAAGCAGAAGGCTCCCGTCACCAAAGAAGTCATGTCCTTCGACCCCGGTATTCGTATCAAGCAGCATACGGTGGCTATCAACAACGTGGACTTTCTCTGCAAACCAGTTGGGCAAAAAAGAAGGAAACACGAGGTCGGCAAGCTTTGGCGTGCGGAATACATCGTAACTTTCCTGCGATAGCACGAACGTGCTCTGCGGAAAGAATTTCACCCCACCGATGTGATCGGGGTGTAAATGGGACAGAATAACGTAGTTGATGCTCTCCGGCGCGATGCCATCTTTTTCCAGCTGTGCAGGCAGCTCATCTTCAGCCGTCACCGTCGCTGGATTCAGTGCCTGGTAGAGCTTACTGCGCCAACCGGCTGTGAAAATATCGCGGGAATACCCTGTATCAAACAGGATTCTCCCCTCGGTAGCATGTTCCAAGAGAAACACCCCGGCCGGAAAAATTCGTTTTTCTTTCGGGTACCCCTTGTAGATGTGTGACATCTCATTCACACAATATCCGCACTGGTAATAGCGTATCTTTGTGATGCCGTGTGGTGTGGACGCGGCGTCGTTAATTGGTGAGTGAAGCGACATAGCGCGCTATCCCTTCGTCAAGGCTCATTATCGGCTCGTAGCCTAAATCGCGTGTGGCGGCACTCACATCAAGGGTTTGTGAACACCCCAGCGTGCATACCGTGTACCGCGTAATCATGGGTTCTTTATCAATGCGCAGCACTTTGTATAGGCATTCCACAGCGGCGGCAACACCGTACACGATCCAGAAATATCGATTCCGATAGTGCGGTGTTGTGGATAGCCCGGAAAAAAAGCTGTTCAAGAATGGAGATGAGACTGCGTGGAGTTTTATTTGTAATGTTGTAGACACCGGTAGTAATGGCGCTGGCATCCGCCTCCACCGCCAACCGTATAGCCAAGGCAACGTTTTCAACGCAGGTGAGATCCACAACATTGTGCCCGCCCCGAAATAGCGGGATTCCCATTGTCCGGTTTGCCTCCAATAATCGCGGAACAATGCTGGTGTCCCCCACTCCAACAATACCGCGTGGTCGCAAAATCACTGTGCTTATACCCGATTCACTTGCTTCCTGGACCACGGCTTCGGCCATAATTTTGCTGCGAATATAGTTGGTGAGCATGTTGCGTTCATCAACATCATCTTCGCGAATACCCAGCCGGTCTTTTGGCATTGTATAAATACTCGGCGATGAAATAAACACAAGACGCGGGATATTATTTGCTTGGCAAAACTGAACTACGTGACGGGTACCCTCAACATTGTTGCGATAAAACCGCTGCCACGGGCCCCAGACGGTGGATAATGCGGCGGCATGCACCACGGCGTCGACACGCATCGTCACATGCGACAGCTCCTGCAGATCGCCCTTCAGCGTCTGTATCCCCTGGTCATGTAGCTGCGCAAGCCGAGTGGCGTTCCTGCCGTGAGCAACAACTTGATAGCCATGCCGCAGAAACTCATCCACAACATATTTACCCAGAAAACCAGTGGCTCCCGTGATCAGTATTGTTGCCATGTCCGCTTTCTATATCCTCGCACCTAACATCACACTTTCATTCACCCTAGCAAAACCACGACCCTCCCCACAGCCTTCACGGTATAGTGCTGATCATGCACATCGCGGTGTTTACTGACTACTATCTGCCTACCTTGGGTGGGGTTCAAACCTCCATCAAAGCGCAAAAAGACACCCTTGAAAAGGCTGGGCACAAAGTCACTATTTTCTGTCCACTGCACCAGACCAGTACCGATCCGAGCATTGTGCGCCTCCCCACGAGCACACGTTTCAAACCGGACAACTATCCTTTCGCCTGGTCACCAGACGCAGTTATTGACGCGTCCATTTCCCACATACGTGAGCTAGGCGACGTGGATATTATTCACATTCACAGTGAAATGGCAGCCGCAATCGGCGGCATCCACGCTGGGCAGTCACTAAGAATTCCAATCGTACAAACCATGCATGGTCGCGTTGATGTGTACACAAAAAACGTTTTACCCTTGCCTTCAGTCAGCACATTCATTCTGGCCTCACTCCATCGACGTTCTATTCCCCTCGCCGATATTCCCCTTACACCAGCGTATTACACACGCACCCGCCTCGCTCGGCGCATGTGGCGTCTGCTAGTCAACCAGGCGAATCAGGCGCAACATGTCATCGTTCCCTCGCACCACTTTGCCCGCAAACTCCACGACCAAGGTGTGATCAAACCACTCACGGTGCTGTCCAACGGGCTGGAACCAGCGGTTCTGGACCAACTTCCACCCTCTGCACCACGCACACGCTCAGCCGGAGAACCACTGCGCGTGATGTGGTGCGCGCGGGTATCCCAAGAGAAAAGGCCACTCGCGTTCTTAGAGGCAATCCGCCAGCTTCCCCCAACAGTGATCGCCGACATGTATGGCACGGGTCCAGCACTATCATCAGTGCGACGTTTTATTCGCCGCCACGGGCTGGAGCAGCGTGTCCACTTGCATGGCAGCGTCCCACAAAACGCGGTATTGGACGCAATGCGCAACCACCATGTGTTTGTGTCCACCTCCTTCGATTTTGATAACCAACCCATGGTGTTTTTGGAAGCTATCGCAGCGGGAACGCCTATCCTCTACTGCGATCCAGATCTCAGTGAAACTGTTCCTGACGGCGGCGGAATACTCACCACCAGCCCTGACGCGCAGGACGTCGCAGCCACTCTACGCAACATTCTCAACCATCCCGACTGCATTTCGGAGATGAGTGAGCACATGATCGCCGCGCGAGGCACCACCATGCAACACCAGTACACCGACCAGTTACTGACGGTGTACTCCGAAGCCATAAAAGCACTCCGTAACTAACAGGGACGTCGATACCCAAACACCACAGAACTTCGCTCTTTTTGTACGCGGCGGTTCCCTCATGCACGGTATAGTGCGGTTCATGCATATAGCCGTGTTCACTGATTACTACCTGCCAACACTGGGTGGTGTTCAAACCTCGATCAAGGCGCAGAAGGACACCCTGGAAGCAGCTGGACACACGGTTACGGTTTTCTGTCCGCTTCACGAACCCAGTGATGACCCCACCGTGGTTCGCCTGCCCACCAGCAGCGTCATTAAACCAGACGGGTACCCTTTCTGTTGGCCACCTCGCAAGGTCATCAACGCAGGGGTATCCAGCATCGAAAAACTCGGTGACATCGACATAATCCACGTTCATAGCGAAATGGGTGCCGCCTTCGCCGGCGTACGGGCCAGCGAAATCTTCAACATTCCGCTGGTGCAATCCATGCACACGCGTATCGACGCCTATGTGCGCGACGTCCTGCCAATGCCCCACGTCTCCAGCATATGGCTGGCGTGGATGCACAAACATTTTGTGCCACGCTCGTCCATCAGCCTTGAACAAGCATCCTACACTCGCACTCGCCTCGCCCGACGCATGTGGCGCGTGATGGTCAGCCAGGCAAACCATGCCCAACATGTCATTGTCCCCTCTCACCACTTTGCACAAAAACTCCAGGATCAGGGCGTAACCAAACCCCTGACAGTCCTGTCCAACGGCTTGGATCCTTCGCTTGTGGACAAACTTCACACTTCCTCGCCCCGGCATTACAGCCCCGGTGAAGATTTACGCATCCTGTGGTGCTCACGCATGTCCAACGAGAAACGTCCACTGGTGTTTTTGAAAGCCATGAAACAACTTCCTGACTCGGTGACCGTGGACATGTATGGCGACGGTCCGAATCTTCCTTCTGTACGCCGATACATCAAGCACCACCGTCTAGGAGACCGCGTACATCTGCACGGAGGCGTACCACAAAGCACCGTTGTGGAAGCCATGCGCGACCACCACATTTTTGTGCTCAGCTCCTATGACTTTGACAACCAGCCCATGACGCTCCTGGAAGCCACTGCAGCTGGTACGCCAGTGGTGTACTGCGATGCCGATCTTGGTGAAGTCATCCCAGACGACGGTGGACTGCTGACAAACAAACCATTCGCCAAAAACATTGCGGAAGCGATACGCTACCTGCTTGAAAACCCCAGCCAAGTTTCTACGATGAGCTCGCACATGCTGAACTCCCAAACCCGGACAGTGCAATCCCCGCTCACCGAACAGTTACTGGGGATTTACGAAAGCCTGCGGTGACGCACAACGAGTTGCTGGGCTGTGATGATCGATCAAAATGCGGGTTATGTAAAATTTGTATACCGTCAGGCCTGGAAACACCCCATTTCCGACCTGAGCGTATACAAACTTTACACACTTGCACTGGAACTATCGCCGCTTGCGCGTGATGATCACCACGCCAATCACAAGAAGTGCGACAAGCCCAACAGCACCACCGCCACGCGCCAGCGTCGTTGCAGTGCGTGATTCCCGCCCGTAGTCAGTTCCGCCGTCAGCATTGGCGAGGTGTGAGAGCTATCCGATGCCGCCGACGTGGTCGTCGACTGCTGACCGTCATTCCGATAAGCTCAAGGTTGGGAGCCTTTTCTGCCTCACCAGTGGCAGCCACCGCGACGCGGAACTTAACAGGAATTGATTGCGTATTTTGATCTGCCTTGCGGAAAAGAGTGCTGTACCTTAGAGCGACGTATTGTTCCCCAGAGACAAAACTGCCGGAAACATCCGAGTCACTGCTGTTCATATTGTTCCAGCGAATCGGCTGAGTGGTCATCGCGCCAGTCGCCGTTTTATCTTTGATGGCTTCCACATTGTCATCATGAAAATAAGTGTCATCCTTGAGCGCATTCGTAGATAGCGGATAGAACGTCGGTCCCATCACATTCCAGGAAATCCTCCGTCCTAGGTCCTCTTTCAGATCGTTGGGGTTTTCTACATCAATTGGGGGCACGTCAAACGCCATTTGCAAACGCTGCCCCTCAGCCACAGGAACCTTGAACCACAGCATTTCACCAGGGACAATCTCGACATCGTAGGTCCCAGGCTTCACTGTCGGGGCATCGGACGGACCCCAACGCGCTAGGCAACTTACCAGCTGAGGTACCCAGCTCAACGTTTGTTGGCTGCGGTTTATCCGTCGGCGGTGCCGAAGTGGTTGTCGCATCAGCAGCCTCTGGCACTTTCCACAGCATCAGCTCAAGCGGAAGATCCTGATTCGCAGCAGCAGGACCACTACTTTCCACAAAAAAACATCGTATTCGCCCGGCTCACAGGAAGAAAAATCCCTCACCAGCCACCTCTGAAAAGAGCAAACCAGCTACAGGGCTGAGAAAACTCCAGCTATTGCTATCCCTACTGTTTTTATCCTCGCACGCCGAAGCACCACCAGGGCCTTTAATCACTGCCTTAATGATGATGTAGCTGCCAAGACTATTCCCTGTCAGTGGTGGCGGTGGGGCCATAAACCCAATGCCAAATCTCTCCCCTTTGTCCAGCTTTTCACTTTCCAGTGCAACTCCTGTTTGGAATCAGACTTCGCAGCAGGAAATCACATCCTGATAATGCTTCGGATCAGGTTTACCGTCCTTCATGCCACCCGCCTCGATTACAGGCGCATCCGCAGCCGTCGGCGTCCCATGAGCCTGCTCACCGCAGGCTGATAGCCCTGCAGATTACGAGTGGACTTCAACACCAACTGCTCTTTCAACGACGCCGCATCCTTCGCATCCGCATACGACCCCCCACCCTCTTTGGCCACACACTGCAACTCACTACGAGCCTGGTCATCCACATTCAACCCAATCACATTGATGACAATATCCACCCCACGCTCACGAATCTGCTTCGCTACCTCACATACTGGGGGCGGAGCACAAGTATCAATACCGTCCGAGACCAGCACAATCTGCCGTGCACCCTGGCCGGGCAGTTCTTTCTCCGCCTGTTGTAGGGATTTTCCAATCGGGGTGTAGCCACGCGGGTTTAAGCCTTTGACTTTGGAGACCATCTCTGCGCGATTACCACCCATAGGCACCAGGGTGGTGACGTCCTGGCAGCCTGCGGCTTTTTCCTCATCACCACTACCGGTCTGGGTGCCATAGGTTAACAGGGATAACCGTTGTTCTTTGGGGAGGTCGTTGAGTAAGCCTTCGGTTGCTTGTTTCGCGGCATCCATGCGGGTTTGTCCACCAGCATCCGGGGCGAGCATGGAACCCGAGGCGTCGATAATCACCGATGTTGATGGGGGAATCCGAGGAGTTCTCAGCAACAGCCTGCGGCACTGCTAGTACGCGCAACAGCACACCCGCAATACTCGACCATCGCGGCGAGTGTCTGGGTGGATATCGTCTCAATGAAGTGACCATAGTGACCATGGTCTCAGTTAATCACCGGGACAGTCGCCCATGAATGGGGTTTATTCAATAATCATTGAACTCTTATTTGGAACGGGTTTTCTATGAAAAAATGTCCCCCAAACGAGGTGGCCCAGCGGCAGCACCGCACCCTAACCAACCAGTTGGATGCGGTAACTACAATTATCCCCGCGCCAACTCACTCACTCTGGCGATAACCTCACCGTACGGCAATTCTTCCGTCTCGCCACCGCGAACCCGAAGCTCGACCTTGCCGTCGGCGAAGGAGCGCCCAAGTACTACCACGTAGGGCATACCCAGGAGTTCGGAGTCCTTGAACTTGACGCCGGGGCTGACTTTGGGGCGGTCGTCGAAAAGCACATCCAACCCAGCATTGGAGAGTTCCTGCGCCACCTCTTCAGCGGCGGCGGCAGCGGCAGAGTCTTTGTTGGCCACCACCACATGCACCTGGTAGGGGGCGATTTCTACCGGCCAGTTGAGCCCCTTTGTCGTCGTGGCGCTGCTCCACCACAACCGCGGCGAGGCGTGATACACCGATTCCATATGACCCCATGGTGGGGATGGATCGCTTGCCGTTTTCGTCGAGAATCTGCACGTCAAAGGCATCAGTGTATTTGCGACCAAGCTGGAAAATATGCCCGATCTCAATGCCTCGTTCAAGGGTAAGGGTGCCTTGTCCATCAGGGGCGGGGTCGCCTTCATGCACCTCGGCGGCTTCGATGTAAACCGTCAGGCTCAAAATCACGACCTACAGCGAGTCCAACAACATGGCGTTGGGGGGCGTCGGCACCCGTGATCCAGGTGGTGCCGCGAACGACACGGGGATCGGCGAGCATGCGCACGCCGTTGGCTGCCAGACCACGCGGACCCACATAGCCTTTCACCAGGAACGGGTTAGCGGCAAAATCAGCTTCAGAGGCGAGTTCAACCACGGTTGGTTCGAGTGATGCTTCCAGGCGTTTCATGTCCACTTCGCGGTCGCCTGGAACCAGCACGCCCAGCAGTTCGGGTTCCTCACCGGGGGCGGTGACTTTCACCATCAAGCACTTGAGGGTGTCGGATGCCTGGACCTCGCGGCCGTCGACACGCACTCCAGCCGAGCGCGCCCAATCAACCAGTGCATCAATGGTTTCTGACTTCGGTGTTTCGTGCACCTGTGCCTCGGGCAAACCCTCAATCTCGCGTTCCACACCCGGCTGCGTGACCACGGCCTCCACGTTTGCCGCATAGTCGCCGTGGGTGGCGCGCACAAACGTGTCTTCGCCATTGGGCGACACGGCGAGGAATTCCTCAGAGGCGGAACCGCCCATGGCACCTGATGTTGCTTTGCAGATCACATAGTCAACACCCAAGCGGTCGAAAATCTGCTGGTAGGCACGACGATGGCGTTGGTAAGAGTCCTCTAACCCCTCATCGGTCATATCAAAGGAGTAGGAGTCCTTCATCACAAACTCGCGCCCGCGCAGAATACCCGGCGCGGGACGTTCCTCATCGCGGTACTTCGTCTGAATCTGGAACAGCGTGACGGGGAAATCCTTGTAGGAGGAGTACATGTCCTTGACCATCAGGGTAAACATTTCCTCATGGGTGGGTCCCAGCAGCATATCGGCATCCTTGCGGTCCTTCAGCCGGAACAACCCATCACCGTATTCCGTCCAGCGGTTAGTCACCTCGTAGGGTTCGCGTGGCAGCAGCGCAGGAAGCTCAATTTCCTGGGCACCGATGGCCTGCATTTCCTCGCGAACAACACGCTCAATGTTGCGCAGAACTTTCAAGCCCAGCGGCAGCCACGAGTACACACCTGGCGACACGCGACGGATATATCCGGCGCGGACAAGGAGCTTGTGGCTGGGAACCTCAGCGTCGGCTGGGTCCTCACGCAGGGTACGCAGAAAGAGCGTGGACATACGGGTAATCATGAAAAGTAAATATACCCGGTTATTGTTGAGTGCATGCTCATTGTCCTCCCACCAAGCGAAACCAAATCTTTCGGCGGTGACCACCCGCCCCTAGACTGGGACTCCCCTGAGTTTCCCTGAATTGAATTCAGTGCGGAAACAGATAGCCGCTGACCTCGTGGCCTTGGATGACCCGTTCACTGTCCTGGGCATCAGCGACAAGCTCGCCGCCGAGGTGGAGGCAAACCAACAGCTCCTCACCTCCCCCACCACCCCGGCGATCCTCCGTTACACGGGTGTGCTCTACGACGCCCTGTCCGCCGGCACCCTTCCCAACGAGACATTGCAGCGCCTGGCCATAGGATCGGCCCTGTTTGGTGTGGTGCGTGCCGGGGACTTGATTCGCATTATCGCTTGTCGGGCGGCACAAAGCTACCCACTCGCAGCAGCAGCACAACCCCCACACTGAAGTCCCGGTGGGGAGGGCTGATTACTGAGGTGCTGTCGTCAGCCGATGACCTGGTGGTGGATCTGCGCAGCGGCACTTACCAGCAGTTGGGCCGACTGAAAACCGCCATTACGGTTCGGGTGGAGTCCGTTCAGCCAGACGGTACCCGCAAAGTGGTCAGCCACTTTAATAAGCACTACAAAGGGGAACTCGCGCGCGTACTGGCGCTGAGCGAACAGGACCCCACCAGCATCGATGAGGTAGCAGCCATCGCCCGCGCAGCCGGAATGACCGTGGAAATAACCTCACCAACAGCATTAACCCTTGTGGTATAGCACTGCGTCAGTCTAGAGGGTGCCGCAAAAGTTCCTCAGTGGTGACTAAGCCGTTCCGATACGCACACAGCACGGCCTGCACACGGTCACGCGAATTGGTTTTCATGAGGATGTGCCGCACATGTGTTTTTACCGTCGCCATGGACACATACTCCGCCACCGCTATTTCTTCATTGGATAGCCCCAGCGCAATAAGCCTGAGAACCTCATGTTCCCGCGGGGTGAGCTCGTCCAGTACCCCCTGGTCGGGAGGCTCCACGTGCTTATCGACGCCCTGGTTCTTCAGCATACCCAGCACCCTCGCTGTCGCTTTTGGTGCCAGCACTGCTTGCCCGGCATATACCAGCCGGATAGCGTGAAGCAGCTCCTCGGGCTGCGCGTCTTTCAGCAAAAAGCCACTGGCCCCCGCCTCAATGGCACCGCTGACAAAATCCTGATCGTCAAAGGTCGTCAGCATGATCACTTTGGTGTCTGCATCTGAACGCAGCAGTGCGCGGGTGGCTTCGATGCCGTTGACCTTGGGCATCTGCACATCCATCAGCACAATATCCGCATGGGTTTGCGTCGGAACCTCCGCACCATCACTGGCTTCCCAGCTGGTTTCCATATCATCTTGGGAATTGATGAGCATGGCAAACCCAGTACGCACCAGGGGTTGATCGTCTACAAGCCCAACGGATATTTTTGTCATCGCGGCAACTCCACCGTCACAGTAAATTCTTCATCACGGGATACTTGCATTGTGCCACCTAACGCATGAACCCGCTCCCTCATTCCGATCAGACCGAAACCCGGATCCGATTCAGAATCCCCCTGCTTATTTGCTGAGATGATGCGAATCCTGCGATCAGTCACCTCTGCGGTAAGTGTGCCATGACGATCTGGGGAATACTTCAGCATGTTCGTGAGCAATTCCTGCACAACCCGATACAACGTCGATTGCGTCAGCTGCGGCAGCCCTTCTGGGAGCTCGTCAAAACCGGTGCTGGTGACGGTGAGGCCGGTGCGGTGGGCGTCGGCAAGCAAACCTTCAACTGCAGACACACCTACTGCATTTGGATCACGGACTGCATCATCCCGCAGCACGCTTAACAACCCACGCATCTGGTTTCAACGCCTCGCGCGACGTCTCCGCGATGGTGCCTAGTGTATCTGAGGCTACCTGCGGGTCTTTTGCCGCCGCGTATCGCGCACCATCTGCCAGCGCGATCACCGCCGATAAGTTATGCGCCACAATATCGTGCATTTCCCGGGCAATCCTGGTGCGCTCCACCACAGCCGCCAACTCGGCACGATCCTTCAACGCCTGACGGTCTGCATCCTGGCGGCGCCTCTGCAAGCCCAAAAGCCAGAAGAAACCAAGCCCAATCAGGCTAAAGGCAGCCATCATGGGGTACAGCTGCAGGCGCGCCATATGCCTTGGAGAGTCAGCACTGAGAATAAGATTTTCATCGATAAACGTGCGGTTCATCACGATAGCGAGACCCACACCAACAATAATCACGGGTAGCCATACCCGCCGCCATTTCGGCGGTGAATATGCACTCACAAGATAGGTGACATAAAAACCGACTGCCGTCGGCGAAAAATGACGATTCCACGGCATAAAGAAACGATGATGAAAGACTGACCGCAATAATCCCTGTGCAGATTTCTCGACGCACTGGGTGAAACAACAGAGCACACGCAATGACAAAGTTAGTAGTCATATCAGGTATGCTGCGTACCGTATGAGTAGTAAGCTCTGCGAGGAAAAACCCTGAAAATACAACGATAAGCAGCACCCGCAGGGGCGAGCCCACCCACCTTGTAGGCCACGATAACGATCTCATGGCTCCAAAACTATCCCTGAGTGCATTCGCATATTCTTCATCCCACGGGCTGATCTCCGGTAGGGTCGGAACAATGTCTACCATTGGTGCCGCCGAGATTCTTATTGGCCTTCTTATGCTTGGTGTGGTGCTCTTCATCCCGGCAGTCCTGATCGCCATCCTCATTGTGCTGATCAGAATGATGAGGAAGATGTAGGTTGCATTAGCCCCGCTGCGCTGCAGCTTCGGCGGCCTTGCCCTCGCGAATATCCTCTGGCGTGAATTTTCACAAATGCCACCACCAGGATGACCACCACAACGGCCAATCCTGCGCAGATGAGCAGGGAGCCGGTGTAGCCGTCACCGAGGGCGGCCCGGGCGGCGTCGTCAAGTGCAGAGCGATTCAGGGTGTCAAACGCGGACCCCAGACGGCTGCGAGTACGCATCTCTGCGTAGGCCGTGACCGCAGCAAGCCCCCAGCGGGCCGCCTAGGGTCTGGCACACCAGCGAGGGTCGCAGTCAGCGGGCCAACCTCCGTGGGTTTCACCCCAGCCACCACTGACAACGTGAGTGGGATCAGGACAATGCCAAGGCCAACACCAATCACCAAGATCGGAATCAGGAGGTCCGGCAGATAAGAGGCGTGCTCATCAAGCATGGAGCTAAACACAAACCCCCCGATGAGAATCACGCCGCCACCAGCAACGATCCAACGCGGGGACACCACTTCAGCCAACCGTCCAGAAATGGCAGACCCGGTAGCCAGGGCAAAGGCAAACGGGATGAACGCCAGCCCAGCCGTCAGCGGTCCGTAACCCAGAAACCTCCTGAACAAAGAGCGCAACCTGAACCGTCATAGCCATGAGTAGCGCCCCCACTAGCAGTAGCGACACGAACACAAACGTGCGGCTTCGGTGCGCAAACATCCCCAACGGAAGCACCGGGTTAGCGGCCGTACGCTGCGAGAGGAAGAATCCAATGAGCAGTACGACACCCAAAACCACGGATCCAATAACGGGAGCGGTGAAGCCAACGCCGCCTTCCGTCATACCGAACACCAGAAGTGTCGACGCCCTGGTTGCCAAGACGGCACCGCGCACATCAAGGGCCATTTTTTCGGACTGCCCTGTACTAAACAAGTACTTCACACCCAGGCCAACAATGAACACGCCGATGGGCACGTTGATGAGGAAAATCCAGCGCCAGCTCGCTTCGAGTCAAGGCCCCGCCGACAACCAGCCCCAACACTGACCCCAACCCCGTCATCATGGCAAACACGGAAAAAGCCTGGTTGCGGGGTTTTCCCGGCGCGAAAGTCACCACGATCAGTGCCATGGCTGTTGGTGATGCGACGGCCGCACCGATTCCTTGAATCACGCGCGCCACCAGCAGTACTCCCGCGCCGTTGGCCAGACCGCAGGCCAGCGAGGCAAAGGGTAAACATGCTCACCCCAATGAGGAATGTGCGTTTCCGCCCGAACACGTCACCCAGTCGGCCACCAAGAAGTAGCAATCCGCCGTAGGCAAGGGCGTAGGAGGTGACAATCCAGCTGCGGAGAGAATCAGTAAGACCCAGTTCCACCTGGATGCGGGCCAGGGCCAGATTCACCACCGTGCCGTCCAGCACCACCATGAGCTGCAACGCGGAGATGATCAGGAGTGGCAGCCCAAAGGCATTGCCGGTGACGGGGTAGGTATGTGTTGTGGTGGCTGGTCGGGTCACAGGTCGGCCACCTCGCCGATCACGTAGACGGCTGGGGGTTTGATACTTTCGTGCTCAATCACATCTGCAAGCGTACTTAACGTGCAGCGAAAAGTTCGTTCTTCTGAGGTGGTTCCTTCTTGGATCACAGCTGCGGGTGTATCAGCGGAACGCCCACCTGCAAGGAGCGCATTCGCGATACTGCGCGAGTTTTTCACACCCATGATCACAACAAGGGTTCCGCCGGTCTGTGCCAAAGCCTCCCAGTTGTTCAGAGACTGCGGATGCCCAGGGGGTACGTGGCCAGAGATGACGGTAAAAGAATGCACAACTCCCCGCTGTGTGACAGGAACATCCACCGCGCCGGGCACGGAAATAGCACTGGTCACGCCAGGTACAACTGTGCAGGGAATGCCGGCTTCCTGGCATGCCTGTACCTCCTCAAAGCCCCGGCCAAACACATAGGGGTCACCGCCTTTAAGACGCACCACGCTGCTTCCCTGATGCGCGTGTTCAACCATGAGTTCGTTGATTTTTTCCTGCGCCATCTGGCGTCCGTACGGTAATTTCGCGGCGTCGATAAGCGTCTTACCGGAGAGGTCGCAGAGCTTTTCCAGCTCAGTGGAGGGACCGAGGTGGTCGGCGAGGATGACATCGGCGTTCTGCAGGGCGCGCATGCCGCGCACGGTAATCAAGTCCCAGGCACCAGGGCCGCCACCCACAAGGGTGACGCCCGGCAAGGCTTCGGGGGGTTGGTTCATGATCATTAAGTGTAGACCGGCTGCGCACCGAGACCACAGCTGGGCTAGGTCGTACCAACTGTACAATCAGCGTTATGTTTCTGGCCCTTCGCGATATTCGCGCCGCCCGTGGGCGCTTCACGCTGATCACCTTGACGGTGGCCATGCTGGCGCTGCTGGTAAGTTTCCTCTTCGGCTTGACGGGTGGTTTGCGGTATCAAAACGTTGCCGCTTTTTCCACTCTGGGTGGCAGCTACGCCTACCTGTCAAATGACAATCTCGACCGCTCCGAGCTGAGCCCTTGACGACACAAAGTCGCTTGTCGACGCCTCCCCTACCGCCACCGCCGTTGGCATCACCCGCGTGGTGCTCAATGAGGAACCCCTGGCGGTGCTTGCCGTGCGTCCAGGTGCATCCGGTCCGGCGGATGATGCCACCCCGCTGCCGGAGTCTGGTCATGTGTACGCATCTTCAGGCGCTGCGGAAGCCCTGGGAGTCGGCGCAGGTGACACCATCACTATAAAGGGTGAAGAACTCATTGTGGACGGCATCACTGGTGATGACTGGTACAGCCACCAAAAAGTCTTATGGACGCGCCTTCCCGACGATCACCCCGCCAATGTCGTGTTCACCGGTTCTGCCATCACCCCGGACAATCCCAAGGTGGTGCAGATAGCCACGAAGGATATGCCCCAAGCGTTAACCGCTTTCAAAGCACAATCCATGAGCCTGATGCTCATTAACATCATGTTGTTTATTGTCACCGCCCTGGTCACTGGCGCGTTTTTCACCGTATGGATGATGCAACGCAAACCAGACATTGCCACACTGAAAGCACTCGGTGCCTCATCATCGGCGCTGATCGTGGACGCGCTAGGCCAGGCAGCGATGATTCTGGGCCTGGGCATTGTGCTGGGGATCAGCATCACGCTCATCGCCGCGCACAGTATTGGCGATTCACTCCCCTTCTCCATCTCTCCTGGGAGTATCCTTCTACCGGCGGTGGCTATTTTTCCTTCTCGGGCTCGGCGGCGGGCAGCGGCGCTAAGCTTCCTCCGCTCTGCCTCCGCACTATCCGCCCTAGGGGAAAACCGATGACCACAGAACTTTCCTTCACTGACGTCACCCTCACTTTCCCCGACGGCAAAGACCGCGTCACCGCTGTGAACAATGTGTCCTTTACCTTGAAACCTGGGGAACTCATCTCCATTACTGGGCCATCTGGCTCGGGAAAATCGTCCCTGTTGGCGCTCGCCGCAACACTCATCACGCCCGACAGTGGATCCATCATGCTGGGAGACACAGAGCTTGCTCGTTTGAGTGGAAAGCAAGCCGCGGAGTGTAGAGCGAAACCGCATCGGCATTGTGTTCCAGCAGTCCAACCTCATCCCCTCTCTCACCGCCCTTGAACAGCTGGAAATGATGCGGCATCTCGGGCCGCCGTGGCGTCAAAAAACACAGCGAAAGAAAGTGCGCAGCCGGGGCATGGAGTTGCTGGAACGGCTTGATCTCGGTGACTGTGCGGAACGCCGTGTAGGGGCACTCTCCGGCGGGCAACGCCAACGCGTCAACATTGCCCGTGCCCTGATGAACTCCCCGGAGTTGCTGGTTGTCGATGAACCCACTTCAGCCCTCGACTCCCAGCGTTCCCGGATTGTCATGGAGCTGCTGCTCGATCTGGTCCGCTCTGAAAACGTGGGCACTCTGCTGGTCACCCATGACCGCGATGCCGCCGACCACGCCGACCGCGAGCTGACCATGGCAGACGGAAAGCTAAGCCCCGTCGTGTAGCGCGTGCGAGCTAAGATGCGCTGGTTCGGGCGTCAACGCACGCCCGAACGAAACGTTCCACAGCCTGCGGCAACGACGCCGGGTGGCAATGCATGTAGGACGCGTGAATGTTTCCCCGCGAAAAACCCTCACGCACCGCGCGGCCATCCCACGCACGCCAACCCCACGCCGATTCCCAGCCTGCCACCTCCTGGGATGTCAAGGCTGTGTGGTGGAATTCGTGGCCGGTAATCCGCTCGCCGCAACGAAACAGCACTGAATCCGTCAGAGCCACCGCGTCACGATACCCCAGAGTCAAGCGGCGCCCCATGGCCGCGTGAGTATCAATCACACCCAGCATGGGATAGGCATCCAGACTTTCCAGCAACCACAACAGTCCCGCGCATTCCCCGTGAACGGGTTTGCCCGCCGCCACATGGGCGCGAACTGCGTCCTGAAGGTCATGGCGTGACGACAAATCCTCCACATGCTCTTCCGGGAAACCACCCGGAATAATCAATCCATCGCAGGGTGGAAGTGGATCCCTGAGAGGATCAAAGTGCACAACCTTTGCGCCAGTCGCCTCCAGTACCTCCGCATGCTCCGCATACGCAAATGTGAACGCCGGGCCACCTGCCACAGCAACCACTGGATCACCAGGCACGCTGCACCACGGCGGCGGGGATCCCAGGCCGAACCCTGCATAGAACACGATGCCAACCCCTCACCACGTCAAGATCCACATGCTTTGCCACCAGATCCGCCATGCGTTCCACAGCCTGCATCGCAGCACTCCCGTGCTCAGCGGCGGTGACCAATCCCAGATGCCTTGAAGGCACCTCCACCTTGTCCACTCGGGGTAACGCTCCCAGAACCGGAATGCCCTGCGATTCCACCGCCGAACGACACACCGCCTCATGCCGGGACGTACCCACCTTATTGAGAATCACGCCAGCCACACGCACCCCATCCGCTGCAGTGGCGAAACCCTTCACGGCCGCACCGACCGACTGGCTCATCCCCCGCACATCCACCACCAGCACCACTGGTAGACCCAGGGTTGCGGCCACCTCAGCAGTCGAACCCGGCGCGTAATCCGTGTACACCTGGTCGGTGATGCGGCCGTCGAAAAGCCCCATCACTCCCTCGACCACCCCGATATCTGCACCCTGGCTGCCATGCGCGTACAACGGGCCGAGTAACGACGTCCCGCACATCACCGAATCCAGGTTTCGCCCCACCCTGCCAGCTGCCAGGGCATGGTAGCCCAGGATCGATGTAATCCGGGCCCGACTTTGAAAGGGCGCAACCGTATGCGTGCGCGCCAGCGCTGCCATTAGGCCCGTAGCGATGGTGGTTTTACCCGTGCCAGAGGCGGACGCGGCAATGCACACACCTGGAGTTACCACTCGATGCCCTTCTGCCCCTTACGTCCCACATCCATCGGGTGCTTGATCTTAGTCATTTCTGTAACAAGATCAGCCACCTCAATGAGCTTCGGATCTGCATCGCGGCCCGTCATCACCACATGTTGTGTACCTGGGCGGTTCCGCAGCGTCTCCACCACATCATCTACATCAATCCAGCCCCATTTAATCGGGTAGGTGAACTCGTCCAAGATGTAAATATCGTGAGTTTCCTCGGCGAGACGGCGTTTAATCTCCTGCCATCCCTCGGCTGCGTCACGTGCGTGATCTTCCTCGGAACCGGCCTTTTTCGACCATGACCAGCCCTCTCCCATCTTGTGCCACTCCACCGGACCGCCTTCACCGGTCTCCTCGTGCAGCTGACCCAAGCGTTTAAATACTGACTCCTCGCCAACCTTCCACTTTGGGGACTTCACAAACTGGAACACCCCCACGCGCATACCCTGGTTCCAAGCGCGCATGGCCATACCAAACGCGGCCGTCGACTTGCCCTTACCCGGACCAGTATGAACAGCCGTGATGGGAAGCATACGGCGTTGGCGCGTGGTCAAGCCGTCGTCAGGAATATTCGCGGGATCAACTTTGCCTTGGGGCATAGCGTGGTGAGCTCCTTTAGGTAGAAGTGCGTCAGATGACACTCATGATAGTAGCCGCAGTGACAGAGTCCCTACACAGCCTGAATCACGGCCGCCACGGAGGCAGCGTTGATTTCCCGCAGCTGAACGCACACACCGCCAAGGTTGCGGGCTAGTTCACTGGCTAGGCCGAGGCGCACGCGGCCACCTGCTTCGCAATCGATGACAATGCTTCCAGCAAGCCCGCGTTGAGCTATCATTCCCGCGGCCTGTCGAACACCGCCCATGCCTGAGGTGCTGGTCGCGCGGCCGTCGGAAAGCACCACAAGGAGGGCGCGGCGGCCTGGTTCTTTGCGATGTTCCCGGGCTATCACCTCATGGGCCATGAGCAACCCCTCGCCGAGTGGGGTGCGCCCGCCGGTGGGCAGACCTGCGAGACGGCGTATAGCCACGTCGATGGATCCTGTGGGCGGGAGAACCAGCTCGGGAGAAGTCCCGCGCACCGTAATCACGGCGACTTTGTCGCGGCGCTGGTAGGCGTCACGAAGCATGGACGTCACGGCGCCTGTCACCGCAGAGAGTCGATCCCTACCCGCCATGGACCCGGATGAGTCCACAAGGAACACAATCAGGTTGGATTCCATACCGCGCCGCAGCGATCCACGGAGGTCATCTGGCTGAAAATCGATGAGGTCACCCACAATGCGGGCGCCCCTATCGGCGGCGGCGAGGACGGTTCCCACCATGTTGATGCCGCGACCACCACGAACAGCACGAACCGTTGCGCCCTGCGCGCTGTAGGCTTTGGAGCGCCGCCCTGGAACGCTCTCCTCTCCTATGCCTGCACGGCGCAGCACCCTAGGGAACGAAAGGGGGCACCGTTGTCGGCGCTACCTGCCTCTCCATCGGAGGTGGGTTCATTGGACTCACCGGTCGATTCCGGTGGTTCTACCTGCGGGTTTTCTTCACTTTCGGGTTCCGGGTGCTGGTCGCGCGCCTCGTCCATCGCCTCATCCAGCTGCTCTTGATCCAAACCAGGTTCATCGAAGGGGTCACGGCGCCTGCGGTGCGGCAATGCAAGCTCAGCGGCAACTCGAATATCCTCATCCTCGACGGTTTCCCGACCGCTCCACGCCGCGTGCGCCACCGCAGTCCGCGCAATAACAAGGTCCGCGCGCATGCCGTCCACGTCAAAGCTGGCGCACAGGTGCGCGATGCGCGCAAGGTTGGTGGGAGTCAACACAGGCGACAATGCCCGTGCAGCCGTAATTTGCGTTGCGACGCCCGCGTCTTCCTCAGCCCACCGCTCAGCAAACGCGTGCGGATCGTTTTCATAGTCGAGGCGCCGTCGCATAATTTCCGCACGAACCTCCACATCACGCGAGGCTGCAACGTCAACGGCGAGGCCAAAGCGATCAAGCAGTTGCGGGCGGAGTTCCCCTTCCTCAGGGTTCATGGTGCCCACGAGCACGAAGTTGGCGGAGCTGGTGTGGGAAATGCCGTCGCGTTCGATGGTCACGGCACCGGTCGCGGCGGCGTCGAGAAGCGCATCTACCAGATGGTCGGCCAGTAGGTTGACTTCGTCAACGTAGAGCACACCCCGTCCGCTTGGGCAAGCAAACCGGGTTGATATTCGGCGTGGCCAGTGGTGAGGATTTTTCAACGTTCAGGGAGCCGACCACACGATCCTCAGTAGCGCCGATGGGGAGGTTAACCAACGGTGCGTCGCCAAGAAGCGCGGAAAATGCTCGAACTGTTGTGGTTTTTGCGGTGCCTTTTTCGCCGCGCACCACAACACCCCCGATGCGGGGCGCAATGGCGGTGAGGATGAGAGCCAGCCTGAGCTGGTCCTGCCCCACCACTGCCGAAAATGGATAGCCCGGCACGGGGGTGGTGTTCACTGTGGTTAATCCTCCAGTTTGAGCGTCCTTTGAGTGCGTTCCCACACCTGTTCAAAGAGTTTCTTGTCGGTGGACAGTTTAACACCGTAAGAGGGAACCATTTCTTTGATCTTGTCGCCCCACTCCACCATCTTGTGGCCGAAGCAGCGCTCCAGAAGTTCCAGCATGGCGGCGGGAGCAATGGAGGCACCCGGGGAAGCACCGAGCAGACCTGCAATAGTGCCCTCAGAGTTGTTAACCAGCGCAGTACCGAATTCGAGGGAGCCGAACCGGGGACCAACAATCGGTTTAATCACCTGAACGCGCTGGCCCGCAACAACGATCTCCCAGTCTTCCTTCCGCGCGGATGGCATGTACTGGCGGAGCGCTTCAACTTTGGCTGCCTCATCTTTACGGAGTTCCTGAATAAGGTACTTAGTCAGCCCCAATTCCTGGAAACCCACGGCCAACATGGACATGAGGTTGGTAGGTCGCAGGGTTTTCGGCAGGTCCGTCCACGAGCCTTGCTTCAGGAACTTCGGCGTCCACCCAGCGTAAGGACCAAACAGCAGGCCCTTCTTGCCATCAATCACGCGGGTATCCAGGTGCGGCACAGACATGGGCGGAGCACCCACGGATGCCTGGCCATACACCTTAGCGTTGTGCTGCTCGATAAGCTCCTCGTTGGTGCAACGCAGCCACTGTCCAGAGACGGGGAAGCCGCCGAAACCACGAACCTCGGGGATGGTGGATTTTTGGAGCAGCGGCAAGGCCATGCCACCTGCACCCACAAACACGAAGTTTGCCCGCACCACTGAGATGTCGCCGGTGTGGCGGTTTTTCACCGTGACTTTCCACCGCGAACCATCAGGCTTAATGTCTTTAACCTCGTGACCATAGCGAATATCCGTGCCGTCCTTCTCTGCTGCCGCAAAGGGAATTGCTTAGCCAGTCCACCATAGTTGATGTCGGTGCCTTCATTCGTCCAGGAAACAGCCACTTTTTCGGCATTAAAGTCGCGCCCCTTCGCCATGAGTGGAAGGAACTGGGCAAATTCGTCAGGGTCGTCCGTGAACTTCATGTTCAGAAACAGAGGGTGGCCATTCAATGCCTCGTAGCGTTTGCGCAGATAGGCGACCTGCGTATCACCCTGACCGAAGGACACGTGTGGCACAGGGTGGATGAAGCCCTCTGGGTGAGGCAGCACTCCCTTATCAACCTGGTGAGACCAGAACTGCCGAGAGATCTGGAATTTTTCATTCACCGCAATGGCTTTCGCCGTCTGAATTTTCCCCTTCACTTCCGGGGTGTAGTTCAGCTCACACAATGCCGAATGGCCAGTACCTGCGTTGTTCCATGGGGAGGAGGATTCCTCCGCTGGCCCATCCAGACGCTCGAAAATGATCTGCGACCATCCAGGTTCCAATTCCCGAAGCATGGCCCCCAACGTGGCACTCATAATTCCGGCACCAACGAGAACAACATCAGCCTCGTCGGTGCCCTTCACTGCGGAGTTCGTAGAATCTGACACTATTTCAACTTCCTTCACTACGACAATCAGCATGACATTCAGCCATCAGCTACACACTTTACGCTTTATCCTTTGGGGGTAAGACATTCCTTGAAAACTAGGAAGAAAAATCCACCCAGGCATACCACTTTCACCCCCATTTTGGTAACCGGTGGTAGCACTTGTCGACGCCTTGTGCAACACCAGCACCGCCCAAACGCCTAAGGTGTGCACTATGCCCCTGTACCTTCCCCCAGAGTGGTCCCCCGAGTGGTCTCAGGACATTCTCGGGCCGGACTTTCACACCGCGACAATGCCGCTCGGCGACGACCCCGACGGCGAAACCGACATCTATGCCACCGTGGTGCGCTACAGCCCCACCGATGCTCACCGTCTACACAACAGACCAGCCATGTTGTTTGTGCACGGCATGAGTGACTACTTTTTCCATCGTCATGTGGCCGAATTCTTTTACCAATGTGGCTGGGCCGTCTACGCCATAGATCTACGCAAATGCGGGCGTTCCTGGCGCCCCGGCCAGCGCTGGCATCACACAACTGATGTCGCCCAGTATTTCGAGGAACTGACATCGGCGTTGGCATACCTTAGCGAGATGCACAACACAGTGGTAATACAAGGGCATTCCACAGGCGGACTTGTGGTAGCACTGTGGCTGGATCATCTGCGGCACTCTGCCCCTGAATTGCATGCCCATATCGCAGGGGCCGTATTGAACAGTCCGTGGCTAGACATGATGGTGCCTAAACCCGTGTCGGAAACACTGAAACCCGTGCTCAGGTGGGCAGGGGGCCCGCTGGCCAAATGTTTCCATGCCTGCGGGCAACCTCACCGCCTACGGGAAATCCGTGAGTGCAGAACATTACGGTGAATGGGTGATTGACCCCGAGATGAAGCCCCTGTCCGGTCACCAGAAGAACATTGGATGGCTCCGCGCCATCATTCGTGGTCAGGATGTTATCCATTCTGGCACTACAGATTGCGGAGTCCCGCTGCTGGTGTTGTGTTCGACAGAATCCAAGTCGGGGCGCAAATACTCACCAAAGGTGGACACCGCTGACGTTATTTTGGACGTGCGGCAGATTCAGCATTGGGCCCCTACACTCAGCAGCGATGTCACCGTATCGCCCATTCCTGACGCACGACACGATGTGTACCTTTCGCAACCGGCAGTAAGGGATGCCGCGCTCAATCGGGTGGAACAATGGCTAGCCTCAATTGGTTACAGTAACTGAGGCCCTCGCGAACACAGGGCCGCGAACATAGGGCACAGTACTTTTCTAAGGAGCGCTTTTACATGGCACAGCAGTCGGACATACAGGTGGATAAGCACTACGACATCATCATCATTGGTGCCGGTTCCGGCAACATGATCCCTAACCACCGTTTTGACAATAAGTCCATCGCCATTGTTGAAAAAGGAAGATTTGGTGGCACCTGCTTGAATGTCGGCTGCATTCCCACAAAGATGTTCGTCTACGCCGCCGATGTTGCCGACACAGTTCGCTCCTCCGGCAAGTATGGGGTGGATTCAACACTGGACTCAGTGGACTGGCCAGGAATTGTGTCCCGCGTTTTTGACAAACGTATCGATCCCATTGCCCAGGGAGGCGAGGCATATCGCCGCGGCCCAGAGACACCCAACATTGATGTGTACGACCAGCATGCACGGTTTGTGGGTGAGCGCACAATTTCCACGGGCGACGGCGATCAGAAGAAGATTATTTCCGCTGATCAGATCATCATTGCTGCGGGCGCGCGCCCACACATTCTGCCGGTGATTGAGCAGTCGGGTGTCCCATACTACACCAACGAGAATGTACTTCGGCTACCGCAGCTGCCCCAAACCATGATCATTCTTGGCGGCGGCTTCATCGCGGTAGAGTTCGCGCACATATTCTCTGCGCTGGGTGTCGACGTGACTGTGGTGAACCGCAGCCCACGCCTTCTCAAGCACCTGGATGAGCAGGTTTCGGACCGCTTCACGGAACTGGCATCCGAACGATGGAACACACGCCTCGGCTATGAAGTGGCTGCTGCGGAGGAAAACTCCAACGGCAGCGTGACCATCACCCTGGACAATGGCGAGAAACTGACCGCCGATGTTTTGGTTTCCGCGACCGGACGCACCCCCAACGGCGACCAGATGGACCTGGACAAGGGTGGCGTTGAGATGGACGGCCAGCGCATCAAGGTCGATGAGCATGGACGCACCACCGCTTCCGGAGTGTGGGCGTTCGGCGATGTCTCCTCCCCCTTCCAACTCAAGCACGTGGCCAACGCGGAAGCTCGCGTCATCGAGCACAACGTGCTGAACCCAGACGACCTGCGCGCATTCCCGCACAAACACGTACCAGCAGCCATCTTCACCAACCCCCAGATCGGGTACGTGGGCATGACTGAGCAGCAGGCTCGCGACGCTGGACACACAGTCACGGTCAAGGTACAGGACTACGGTGACGTTGCCTACGGCTGGGCCATGGAAAACACCACGGGCTTTGCCAAGCTCATCGCCGATAAAGACACCGGGAAACTTCTTGGTGCCTTCATCATTGGGCCGCAGGCATCCACCTTGATCCAGCAGCTGGTCACTATGATGGCGTTTGATATTGATGTTCGCGCCATGGCTGCCGATCAGTACTGGATCCATCCGGCGCTTCCCGAACTCATTGAAAACGCGCTGCTGGGGCTAGGGAATTCTAGGAGTGCCCATAGGTAACTCCTCTGATATTTTTTCAGCGCGCTACCGCATGTCACATGCGGTCTACTCACCGCAATCTGCGTCTGTGCGTTTGACCAGACTGCGGTGACGGCCGTCATGCCAGAGATCGCGGCTCGCTTGGGCGACACCAGCGCCTACTCAGCAACTTTCGTCGCGTCGCTCGCAGCCTCCATTATTGGCATGGTGTTCTCAGGCATCCTCACCGATCGCCGTGGCGCACAATTCACCATCATCAGCAGCGCAAGCCTTCTCATGGTTGGATTACTACTGTCCATGGTGTCTAGAACCATGCCCGTATTTCTCGCTTCCCGCGTGATACAAGGGCTGGGCACTGGCGGACTGATCGTAGCCATCTACGCCGCAATTGCCCTCATCTACCCAGAAAAACTCAGACCACAGGTATTCGCCGGTTTCGCAGGTGCCTGGGTAGTGCCTTCCCTCGTCGGCCCAGGTGTCGCCGGGCTACTTGCGGTCACATTATCGTGGCACGCAGTATTCGCATTGCCGATTGTCGCGGTCATCATCGCAGTAGCGCTGCTTTACCATGTACTCGCCGCACTACCTCAGTCCACACCAGCGCCCCAACCTGGATACGTACGCACTCTCGGCGCGGCTGTAGTGCTGGCGGGCGCGGCGTCGATAATCAACTTATCCACACACCTTAAGGTGCCCACCAACATCCTTGTGTTTGTGGGTGCCTGCAGCGTTGCGCTGCTGTGCATGCATCCACTGGTGCCTGCTGGGACGTTTCCTTGCGCGTGCCGGGACGCCGCGTTTGGTCCTAACTCGTGGGATTATCGACATGCTCTCCGCTGCAGAAATGTACCTTCCGTTGTTGCTCGCAGAACGCTACCAACTCGGCCCCACACTGACCGGTTTGGGGCTCACTGTCTCGGGATTTGCGTGGTTTATTGGCTCCCACTATCAAGCACAATTCGGTGACCGCCTATCGACGCCGTGCGTCTTTCTCATCTCAACCGTACTCATCGCCGCAGGATTCGTGGTTGTCACGGTCACGGTACTGACGGGATCGCACTGGTGGATCACCATCATCGGCTGGGGCGTTACGGGTATCGGGATGGGGTTCAGTTACCCCCGGCTATCCGCAGAAGCCTTGAGCCTGTGCGCCGAAACCGAAACAGGATTTATCGGGTCTGCATTGCAGGTCAGCGGCAGCATCGGCATAACCACCATGCTCTCTGTAGCTGGAATGATCCAGCTGGTTGGTAATGCCCTGGCTGTTGAGCTGCGGTTTGGCATTATCTTTGGCGCCATCAGCCTCATGAGCATTCCACTACTACTGCTGTGGCTGCCGCGCGCCTCAAACTGCACCACTAACCATGAGACACATGCGTAAGAAACTTTTCACATTACTGATATGACAACATTACATAAAGAAATAGCTACGCTAAATTAGCCTATCTATTTTTCCCTTCGGAACGTTACATGCAACCAAAAATGTGATAGCTTCTTTACAAAAATAGAACGGCAATGAGCGTCAGCAAAAGGGCTGCTACCAGCATGATTACTCGATACAGATGCATAATGCAGGGCGAAAATAGCAAACAATAACCGATTCAGAACGGATTTATTGAGAATAATCTTGCAAATCTCGAAGGCGGAATACTAGGGTGATTATCGAGCCGTAAAGGGCCCATCTACTACATCACCATTTTCAGGAGGAACCATGAAAAAGAGGTCGAGGATCGCCACCGCATGCATCGCTGGCGTCCTGGCTACCGGTTTGGCCACCGCACCGGCACATGCTCAAGGGGTCGAGCCCAGCGGCTCCAGCCAAGCTATTGGCGACGCCCTGGTCGGCTCAGCAGAACTACCCTTCCGGGCTATACTTCCGTTAGTACAAGGCAGCTCTCTTGAGTCCCCTGCCAACGCAGTCGCAGCACTGTCCCTCATGCCTGTTTCACTCATCGCTTCCTTGTTCAGCAAACAGTGCCACCTCGGTGACACCCGCGGCTGCGTCGCCCAGGCCCAGCGATAGTTGAGGAGAACACTGTGAAGAAGACATCGCGGTTCGCCGCAGCATGTGTTGCTGGTGCTCTCGCCACAGGGACTAGCAGTTGCGCCAGCATCTGCCCAGGATTTCGCACCTAGCGGCTCCAGCCAAGCTATTGGCGACGCCCTGGTCAACTCAACGGAACCACTTTTCAGCCTGGTTCCACTTTTCAATGGCACCCCACTCCAGGCGCCCGCTGCTGGCGTAGCCGTGTTGTCTCTCACAGCCACATCACTCAGTGCGTCAATGTTCAGTAAACAGTGTAACTTTGTTACCACAAGCAACTGCACCCGTTGATAGGAGAACGTAGTGAAAAAGATGTCACGTATTGCCACTGCATGTGTTGCCGGAGCACTGGCTACCGGGATGCTGACCGTGCCAGCATCCGCACAGTCCGCCTACATGGAACCAACCGCATCCAGCCAAGCTGTTGGCGATGCCGTTGTTGGGTCCGCAACGCTTCCTTGGCGAGTGCTCACACCGCTAACCAACGGAACCCCATTGGAATATCCTGTGGATACCGCCACCTTCTTTTCAGCTATGCCATTCATGATCGCCGCATCGTTGTTCAGCAAGCAATGCCACCTCAGTGACGTTCGCGGCTGCCACCCCTGATATACGGCATAACCTTCTACACTCTTGATTCCCCTGTTGGTTGCTGACCTTTAAGCCAACAGGGGAACTTTTAATGCTGATAGTGCGTATCGCGGAGTAGTTGGCCAACATCCCATGCAGCTTCAATCGCATTAGCGATCATGTCAAGCTGCTGTTCGCGCTGTACAGCAAACGAGGTATCGGTGCTCAGCACAAAACCATCTTTGTTGCAGTAATCAGCAACCCAGCGCAAAAACTCGCGCCGTGCGGCATCGTTTTCCATATGCCCATGGCGATGCGTGCCACGCAGATTGTCGCGCGCACTGCCTTCATCACCAATCCACGGATTCTCGGTGGTGCGGGTCACCCGACCATGATGAACCTCGTACGCCCCACCATCATGCCTGATCAGCGTCTTATCGGGGTGGAACGTGATATCTGCGTCGAAAAGCCCAAGACCAGCTACAGGCTTGGATGAACCAGATTCAACCGGATCAACAAGAGACGCGCACATCATCTGATAACCACCACAAATGCCCACAACAGGTCCGCGCCGCGCACATACAGCGTCAGCCAGACCTTGGTCTCGCAGCCAGTGCAGATCAGAGATCGTCGCCTTGGAACCCGGAATAACAACCAGATCAGCCTCGGCAACAGCATCGGGATCCACCGTCCATGTCACTGTCACCCCTGGTTCGCACGCCAGCGCTTCCACATCAGTGGCGTTAGACACCCGAGGCAACCGAATCGCAGCCACTCGCAGTCGCTGTGTCCCCAACGCGGCAGTGGACGGACCGACCGATGCCCCCACATGGGATTGCAACGAATCCTCCGCATCAATCCACAGGCCCTCAAGATACGGCAACACCGCCACTGTGGGCACCCCGGTCATCTCCTCCAAGGACACCAAACCCGGCTCAAGAATGGACTGATCCCCGCGGAATTTATTGATCACAAAGCCCTTTAATCCTGGTGCGATCAGCCGACGACACAATCTGATGCGTGCCAAACAAATGAGCCAACACTCCCCCACGGTCAATATCGCCCACCACATACACCGGCATATCGCAGGCTTCCGCAAGACCGAAGTTAGCCACATCCGTGTCGCGGAGATTAATTTCTGCAGGTGAACCGGCACCTTCACACACCACGACGTCGAAACGCGACTCCAACTCACGCAAACATGATGCTGCTACGGTACGTAGATGAGTTCGGTGCTCAATATACGAACGGGCACTGACAGAACCGACCGCATGCCCGCGCACAACCAACTGTGATGTCCGATCCGATCCGGGTTTGAGCAAAATGGGGTTAAAATCCACACTGGGTTCCAGCCCGCAGGCCGCAGCTTGCAGAGCCTGCGCACGACCAATTTCACCACCATCAGGGCATACTGCCGAATTATTAGACATGTTCTGTGCCTTAAACGGTGCGACTTTTATGCCACGACGCGCCAGCGCACGACACAATCCAGCGACAATAACAGATTTACCGGCGTCGGATGTGGTGCCCGCAATAAGAAAAGCCGGCACCTATACGTCCTCGTCTGGAATAGTGAGGATCTCATTACCGTCGTTAGTGATAACAATAGTGTGCTCAAATTGGGCAGTGAACTTTCCGTCTCTATTCACCACGGTCCAGCCGTCATCCCAAATATCGTAAGGAAGCTCACCGAGGTTGATCATCGGCTCAATGGTGAGCGTCATGCCAGGTTCAAGCAGGTCAGTATACATATCGCTATCATAATGCAGCACCACCAGACCATTATGGAAGGTCGGCCCCACACCGTGCCCAGTGAAATCACGCACAACGTTATAACCAAAACGCTTAGCGTAGGACTCAATCACCCGACCAATAACATTAATTTCTCGACCCGGTTTTGCCGCCTTAATCCCACGCATTGTTGCCTCACGAGTACGCTCAACCAACAAGCGATGTTCCTCCGATACATCACCCGCGAGAAATGTCGCATTCGTATCGCCATGCACGCCATTCTTATATGCGGTGACATCGATATTCACAATGTCTCCATCTTGAATCACAGTGGTGTCAGGAATACCGTGACACACCACCTCATTCAGCGATGTACAACAACTTTTAGTAAAACCCCGATACCCCAGCGTTGACGGGTATGCACCATGATCACACATGTACTCATGGGCGAGCCGATCCAGCTCGTCCGTGGTTACACCAGGTTCCACCGCACGACCAGCCACAACCAACGCATTCGCCGCAATTTTCGACGCCTCGCGCATCGCCTCAATCACTTCTGGCGACTGCACCACCGGCTCACCCATGGCCTCCTGTACCGTGTCCTTCCACACGTATTCAGGGCGGTCAATCTGTTCAGGAACAGTACGAATAGGAGTGGGTTTACCAGGGACAAGACGGGCGCGGGAGTTCGACATAGCTTCTATTGTATCCGCTTTGTATTCATGTGCTGCAGCCCAGGTGACGATTTCAGGTGACGCTCCAAGCCAGTAGCTGTGGCCCCAATATTTTCACCCCCGATACCCCTTATCTAACGACGCTACGGCGTATGGGAGCCTACGCTCGGGGGCATGCCTATTAGCGAAGAAGCAATCCAATACTTCAAAGGAACTTTTCCACGAGCGCAAGTCCCGTTTCCATACTCTCGACCCTGAACTCGGGGAGATCTACGTCAATTTTGCCTACGGTGAAGTAATCCAAGCTCCACAAGGATTGACACCCACACGCGGCTCATGTTGCACCTCGCAGCACTGGTATCCAGTGGCGGCGAAGAAATGTACAAAGTCATGCTGGAAGGCGCCCTGAACGTGGGGGTCAGCGCGGTAGAAATCAAGGAAATTCTGTACCAAGCGGTGGCCTACGTGGGCATGGGGCGCATTTATGACTTCCTCCGAATCACCAACAACGAACTGATGCGCCGCGACGAAAAACTGCCCTTACCGGCACAATCAACCACCACTCGAGAAACCCGGATGGAGGAAGGCGATAAAATCCTTCGCACCATATTCGGCGACGAGGCTATCGACGCCACAGCGACCGACACTCCCGACGATCAACAGGTCATGCTCAACTTTCTGCGCGGAAACTGCTTTGGCGACATTTACACGCGCTCTGGTATTGACATCAAAACTCGGGAACTACTCACGCTGGTGATGCTGGTGTCCATGGGTGGGTGCGAAGCGCAACTGCGTGGTCACATCAACGGCAACCTCAACGTGGGGAATGACCGCGCGCTCCTCATCGAAACAATCATCCAACTTTTGCCACTGATCGGATATCCGCGCACACTCAACGGACTCCGTGTAGTCACAGAGAACACTGACTCCTAACTACGAATAATCGGCGAATACCCTTTGGGCGCGCCCGTCCAGTGTGATGTAACCACCATGCGGCACAATCCACTGGGGTCGGGTGTGCCCAAAGGGAACACCAAAACAGACCACAGCGTTGTCTGTATACCTAGCTATCTGCTCCAGGACAATGTCACGATGCTTGTCCCGTAAGCGGCGACGTTCGTCAACATCGGGACGGAATGCGAAGTCACTGACCGGTGGTCGAGCGACCATGATGCCGCGCACAATGTTAAAAAGTCCGCGTTCCCCCAGAGCCCGAATGGTCATGGTAAGTTCCACGTCAGTAGGTATTTCTTCACTGGATTCCAAGAGCACAATCGTATCCTGCAGATCCTCTAGGGCAGGCAAGCGATCAGCGAGCGCCAACTGGGTAAGCACCTGGATACAGCCACCCCAGGTACGACCACGTACCGTTTTTTCTGGCCCTATCCATGTCCACGGTTCCGCCACTTCCCGCTCGCCAAAGTTCGTCAAAGCGGCTGACTCTGCCCAATCAACGCCAAAATCCTCAGACTCACCAGGGTTAGTCAGCTCTAACTCCCCACCGGTGATCAAGGCTGCACGAAGCGAATCAGCATGAATTGCATCAACAAAGGGCCCTGGACCAAGCTGCACCTGAGTAGAGCCGCCATAAAAGCTTGTAATTCCCTGCTGCCATAACCAATTGTGCAGGTTGGTGTTGTCACTATAGCCAATGAAAATCTTAGGATTGTCATGTATCAGTTGTGCGTCCAAATGTGGAATGACCGTAATCTGATCTGTCCCACCAATGGTGGCCAGCACAGCTTTTATATCAGGGTCCGCAAAGGCACTGTTGATATCCTGCGCACGGTGCTGTGGCGAGGCGTCAATAAGCCGGGTTGTAGGAAACTCGACAGGAATCAGTCCAGTGAGATCTTTAAGTCGAAGCATCGCTTGCTCGTGCACGGCCGGTGCTACAGCAGGTGCCGCAAATGACGGCGACAACACTGCGACCCGATCACCTGGTGATGCCTTAACCGGAACCCGTAATGACATGCACAGAGTATAACACCCCCGAATGGTTAGCACTTTTTCATATATACTCGTGTGCATGCCCACCGTCGTGTCCGAATACCTGGCGATATTACGCAAAAACTTCAACGAAGATGACCGCGAAAGCTTTGCCCACGTAACTGGTGCCACTGACAATGACCTGGCACGCGTGCTCGCAGTCTATCCAGATACCCCTGAGGAGTTTCAACAGCTTCTCAAGCAGGTTGATGGCACGTGGGGACGCGACTACGGTAACCATGAGGTGTTGGTATACATGTTCGCCTCAGATTTGGGCGCAGAGGAAACAGAAACCGGGGATTATGACTATCCTTATTTCATGAACTCATGTGAACAAATACTCGACGAAAGAGATGACAGTTCCATTGTTGATATGTACGGTGACGACGCCATAGAAGACGGTGATGTCGACGTGGATCCCCGAATTGATCCCACAATTCCCATGTCTCAGCGTTTACAATTTGCCAACTGCATGAATAATGGTGGAACATCCCAACTCTACATTGATTTTAACCCCACTAGCAGGGCAGTTTCAGGTCAGATTATCTGCTATGTGCACGACCCCGACGCATGGATCGTGCTTACCCCTAGCTTTTCTGACTTTTTACAAAAACACATCGATTCATCCTGTTCGTTTCTTCCCTATAATTACGAGACTTGATGAATCCGACTAACAACCAACGACCAACCGAGAGGAACAGCCATAATCGTGGGATGGCGATGAAGAAGTAATCACAAGGAAGCATCCCCCAAGCAACCAGCCGACCCGACACCTACACAAAAGGATAATGGCAACACTGTGAACAACTTCGTCGAACAATATACTAGGCTCGCCACTGAAGAGCAGCGTGAGAACTTCCTGGTCGGATACAACAATGATAACGAAGAACCTTTTAACGACGATGAAGTCGACATCCTCCTTCGTGACCTTCACTCCACCAGCGAACCCTTCTTCAAAGTAGCTATTATTAACTGCCTTGCGCGAAACTCTAATTCTTTCTTTGTTAAAAACGCCTTGATTGCCCTTATCAGCGATATGAGCGAGGACGAACTCGTCCTGTCCCACGCCGCCCAAGATTTACGCTGGTATAGGCTTGATGCAGATGACTACCAAGTAGTGTTTGATGCACTCGTTGAATACCACGGCAAAGAGCGGTATGAAAACTGTACCTCCAGCCTCATCCGCATCCTTTACCGCAATAGGAAAAAGGGCGCTCTACCGTACTTATTGGAACTACGGTCACGCGGCTTCTACCAGGGGGTTTATTGGGTAGATAACGCTGAGTTGGAGCAGCCCCTGCTCTGATCTCACCAAAAGAAAGCATAAGGCGGTGTGCCCTCTACTGCACACCGCCTTATGCTTATATGCCCTTCACCGGGGACATAAGCATTCTACTTACCAAAACCATTCGGATAGGGGCGAGCGTTAAGAGCAGCATCACTATCAAGAACTTTTCGGTTAGCATTTCCGTTATCAACCGCTGCGGTTCGCTCTACGCTTTTCGCGCCGGCCGCGTTAACAACCTCAAGGCGCTGATACTCGCGCGGCAGCTTCAATTCACGTTGGGTATGGTGCACAAAGTGCTGAGCAACACCCCAGTTAATAACGGATTGCGCATCGTACTCAAGAGATTGCTGGTCACCTTTTCCTAGCTGATCACGAACACTCTTGAGGAAAGTAAGCGCCTCATCATTTTTCTGCAACCGTGCGCCTTTGTTGGTGCGCTGGCCTTCAACACCAACAGGGTTCAGGGTGTGTTCCCGCACATCCGCGTGCCCCTCATCCAGCACCTTGGCGGCCTTCTGTTTCGGCCTTATCAACGCCGACTTTGTTCAAGTCCAGTTCTCGTGCTGCCGAGTTTCCCTCAGCCCGCAGTAGCGAGAGCATGAAACGAGCCTTCGCCCAGGACGCGGCATCGTTACTTTTCGCCTCCGCAAGCTTCATCGGCTCCACATCTCCACCCTTGGCTGCACCATTAAGCTGCCCTGTTGCTGCAAGCGCAAAGCTTTCCCGAACTTTGTACACGGCATAGGTGATGTTGAGTTCCTTGTAATATTTCTGAACATCCGGCGCTGGTGTGATAAAAAACTCATCCGTCCACACCTTTGGTGCCTGCGCAGCAGCTGGTGCGGATGCCTCTGATACAGGCGCGGCTGGCGCGCTTGGTGCCACAGATGGAGCTGGCGCAGCCGCAGCGCTCAACAATTCCTCCCCAGTTAACCCCAGCGAGACAGCTCCAGCACATCCGATAACCGCTGTTGAGACACCGCGGAGCATTGCCGATGTTGCAACAGCGACGACACCACGTGTCACGGCGCTTTGCGTGTGGATCATGACCACCCTCCTTGGGGAAAACCTGAACGGAAGAACAATAAGGGCTGAAGCTACGACTCTAACATACCCGATTTCGGCAGCGTCCGGCACCCTACAAGGACGGTAGTGACGCCCATGACAAGCCGAGTACCGTACAGCACGCTTTAGGGTAATCTCATTATTAGTTTCTACAATTCTTGTAGATATGTCAACAAGAATCATGCACCACACTACCCACGACTCCCTGTGGCATGCTTATCGACGCCCCGACCACGTCCCCCACATCGTTTGTGCTCACTGCACGCCACCAGTAGCGCTTGTCGTTGCGGCATCAGGCTGGTCTAGGGTTTTGAAAAACTGGTCGGTAATGGAAACTGCCGATTGCGAACCTCCACCCAGCACAATCAAGGTGGCAAAGGCAATGTCGTCCCGGTATCCGGTAAACCAGGCGTGTGAACCGTTGGAGATCTCCGCCTCACCGGTTTTTGCCGTGGACCTCACCGCCTGTCTGCATGCCACGCGCCGTTCCAGAGGTAACCACAGAACGCATCATTTGCTGCAGGGCGGCAATCGCCTCAGGCGAGGGTGGATCAACCTGAGTATCAACCTTGGTTTCATGCCCGCTGATCAGTACAGGTGTTGGGGTTTTCCCGGCCGCCGCAGTCGCAGCAACCAACGCCATTCCGAACGGGCTGGCTAGATCGTGCCCCTGTCCGAAACCAGCGTCCACGCGGTCCATGATGTCGTCACCTCCCGACACAGACCCAGTCAGAGTATCTAAGCCTTCGATGGTGTAGTCCACCCAAGGCCAAATTGTTTAGCGTAGTTTTTCAGTTCACCAGGCTTCAAGCGTGAGGAAATATCAGCAAAAGACGTGTTGCACGATGCTGCAAATGCCGTTTCAAGCGGAACATTCCCACGGGAGAACTGGTTGTAGTTTGTGACAATACGATTGCCGATATCCATGGTCCCTGGACAGGGAACAATGGTGTCAGGAGTCATCTTCTCACTTTGCATACCTGCGGCAGCTGTAATGATCTTGAAGGTCGAACCTGGAGGGTACTGCCCCATCAACGCAATATTGCCATCCTCGTCAGCCGTTTCTGTCTGGGCAATAGCCAAAATGTCTCCCGTTGAGGGGCGGATGGCCACCATCATCGCTTTCATTCCCTGCCGCGTATCCACGGCCTTTTGTGCCGCTTGCTGCACCTTGTGGTCCAGGCTGATCCGCACTGCCGGGGCTGGTTTGGGCGCGTGAGTTTCCAGGGCGTCGATAAGCGCGCCATGGGTGTTGACGGCACCAATCTGCCAACCGTTAGCACCTTCAAGGTCGTCATTAACAATCTTTTCCACTCGGGAGACGATATCTGGCGCAAACGACGGATCCGTGCGCACCATCGCGGCCTCCTGGTTGAAGGTCACAGCAGGCACATCTCCCAGCTGCTGCAAAGCCGCACGGCCCGCAGCGTCGCTCAACATAGTGACCGAGTACGGCGATGTGCGTCCCTGAAGATCTTCAGTAAGCTTCTGCGCCGAGACCTGCGGCACTGAATCATCCTCAGCCCGTACCGACGCCAATGTTTGGGTTATGCGTTGCACAGTGGTGTCTAGATCATCGGTTTTACCCGGATCAATGAGCAGACGGTATACCGTGCCTGGTTGCAGTACAGATGCCCCGTCAGCGGTCACCACATTCGCCCGCTCAGCCGGGAGCGACCGCAATTCAAGGTGCTGGTTAGCCCCCAATTTCGGGTGCAATACACTAGGCTGCCAACGAACCTTCCACTCCCCTTTACTCTTGGAGAGATTCATCTCGGTGGAATAGGAAAACGAGCGATCTTTCGGCAAATCCCAGGTCAACGTATACTTTGCCGTCGCCTGCTGATCACTGGCATTCACCGAATCAACGCTGACTCCAACCCCTTCCGCCTGCAAACCCGAAAATGACCCTGACAAAATCTGTTCAGCCAACTCGCTGTTATCCGACATGCCAGCCGCAGCCGCCATGTCATTGCGACTGACTGCCTCGAAAAAGTCCTGCACCACTGGATCAACATCGTCGGGTTTCGGGGTGCAGCCAGCAACCATACTTGTAACAAACGCCACAACCGTCACCAACACTGATCCACGTCTCATACGGTCGAAGATAACATCCCCACGCTGGCGATGCTCGCGCAACACGTGAACGACATAGAAATGGTGCTTCATCTTAAAACTGCGACCATGTGTAGAACACATGGCTAAAATCTTCTTTTTCCACATCATGAGGATTAACGAAGAAGTTGACGATGCCACGATCACCATAGTTAAGCACCACACCGTTATCTTCATAGCAATCCAATTGCAAAAGAAGTTCTAAAGACTCATTCTCGGGACGGGGATCCCATTGACGAAAGGTAGCCCAACCGCCACCGCAGATAAGTGTTGGTTGATCATTGAGCACATTAACAAGCTCCTCAGCGTGGTCCTCATAGAAGAAATCTGGATCCATATCGCTGGGAAATGGCAAAAAATCAAAGTCTCTATCGTCCATAGTCGGCAGCTGCTGATATGGCTTAGTGGTTACCGTGAAAAATCCGCCATGAATAACGCTATCATCTGGATCATCAGGAAGAATCCACTGGTGAGAACACTCAGAAAACTCACTGACTGGGATATACCGAACCAACGCTTCACTCCAGGAATCATCCGTTGAGATATAAAATTGGAGCACGCCATTAGTGGGATAAGGTTCTGGCATATCACAATCAGCAAGATTCAGCTGCGCAAGATGCATCATCGGAGTTTGACGAGAGTCTACTAGCCATGGATAACCAGCAGAGACAAGCGCTGGGCCACCCACACGGCTAGCTGCTGGATCCATTGCAAGCCCAGTTCCATCTACAGTTGACACACCACATAAAATCAGCTGCAGCGTTGAACGACGATACTGTTCCAATATACCTTTAATGGCAGAAATATTCATTATTTAGTGAAACCCATATTTTCCCACCCATGTTGCGTGAATTCTGGGCTCCCATCCAGCCACTGGTTAAATAGTTCCACGACCTCATCCTTTGAATCAACATCGAGGGCGAAATGCTGGTCATAGGAACCAGCCCGGTATTCCACATGCCAGGCATCAGGTTGCTTGGCATCTTCATCAACAATGGTTTGAATGTAGTTCTGATCAGCGTCTTTTCTTTGCAGAATCACAAAATGATTTTCATCTAGCATATCTCGCACATACTCCAACAGGCTGGGCAAACCCCGACGAGAAAAACCAGGAATACTCAAATAAGCTGTTATGGTCTCAAACCTAGGATCCTCATCGCCAAAAGTAATCACCAGGTTTGAGGACGCATCAATCAGGCCCAGCGAGTTATTCACCGCCAACTCGCTTAACCAGTTTTTCGCCACTTCTGCGCTTGGGTATGTTACGGGAATGGGAAGCATACGGCCCCCTTCCAAGGCGATGTCGCTGGATAATAAAACACCGTTTTCTTCCAACTCCTGCACTTGACTATTTATGGCTTCTGCAATATCTGCCAACGGCCCCGCAGCTGATGGGTCCGGAACATCCCCCATATTGTAGCGTTCCATGAGATGCTTATTTTCAGGTAGGTAGCGTGAACCAACCGCTATGCCGTCCACATCATAGTCGAGGGATGAACAGCGCAAAATCGTAACTCATTGTAGATATCTCCTTATTGAACCCACTGGCATGCATCGAATAGGTTTCAGTATAAAAGATTCTCCAGACACGCAACGGCACATGACACGAAAATATGTTCCCATACACCACCAATGTGACACTCGTCGCGGAATGGCATAAGATCGTAAACCCCATTCACCTTCTTCTCATTACACTTCATATGATGCTTCCCCCTTTGCTTTTCGACGCCCACGATAACAACCAAGACCCCACCGCGTTACTGGCACTTTTCGCCCGACGCGGCAACGAAGAATCCTGGTTTTGGCATCCTGACGACGACCTCTGTCAGTGCTTTTTCAGCCTTACACAGCTAGATTCCGAATCATTACTACGGCTGCGTACAACGCTGACATCTCTAGACTCCAAATATCAAGAACGCTTTAGTGTAGACATTGAGCGCGGCATTCGAGACATCGACTGGGTGATCACGGAAAAGCAGTTGTACAGCAACCTCATGACGCTGGGTGATGCTCCAACCGTAGAATCAGACGCTATTGTGAGCGACGACAGTTCCGAGGACGCTACCAACAGTGATTATCTTCGCGTCCTTCTTGCAGACAGGAAGTGGACCGAACTGAGCAAAATGGAAGTAAGCGAGTTTCTCGCCTATGGCGACTGGCAAACACTCACCGCAGATGCCTCACAACCTGGTGGTTCTCGCATGCCTGCGCCACACCATCGAAGCAGCAGAGCATGACGATGGCGAACTTCTTGACCACATCCCGCATCTGCTCAGTCTTCATGGCCATGATCGAGTATCCACCGCACCAGCCAGGGTCGCTGCGGTGGTTGCAACCTTTATACAGCTCTTTAGCACCATCCCCTGGAAACACCGAATGGAGGTGACACCAGAGTTGTTACGCTGGCCTCTTCCACGGCCAACGTAACAGGTGTTAATCGTCCGATTCCTCCGCCTCCCACTCATCAATTTCAGCAAGAAGCTCCCGCGCCTGCCGAACAGACTTATGGCTTTCCCATACAGTCCCAACCAACAAGTCAAGGGAGCGCTGAATTATCTCCCGCGCACCGTCATAATCCTCATGAAGACCTTTAGCACGAGCCGCTGAGTTCAACGCCCTAGCAGCAAGATGCGGGCGACCAATTTCCCACAAACTGTTGCGCTGCGTCATCCAATAACAGCAAACCATCAAGGTAACGACGACTACGTAGGGCAGCAAGCCCTCGATCCTCGGTGTTATCGGCTCGGTAAAACTCCGCTTCACGTTTATCCGTAATCAAATACTGTTGCTGCAATTCAAGGCGCCGCGCCAGTACCGATTCAATAAACTCGTAGCCAGCGTCATCTACCAAGGTTGACTGCGTGGATCGCGACCATGCCACATCAAGCAACACATCGACAACTCTGCTCACGACCTGGGAAAGGTTTTCCTCCGCGTCAGGGTCCACAACAGCACGCGCCTGAGCCTCCAGCAGGAGGGACTCCGCGGCGTCGACAAGCCGCGTACCAGCCGCAAAGGAACGCTCATATTCATGGTCATAGCGGAAGCCCGCCATAGCCCGAGTCAGGGCTTCAACCTTGTCACCGTTATCCTGACACAGCTCAGCCATACGTAGGCTTCTTCAGCCGCAGCAGTATCATGATCCAACGCGTCGAGCGCCGTGATCAGCAGACGGCGTAACGCCAACGACTCCTCTAACAACAGCGGATCATAATCAGGAGCCTGCAGCGCGGCCGCAGTTGCAGACAACGTGGTATGAGCAACCTCTGCGGCCTCCGTAAACTGTTGCTGCTTATTCAGGCACGTCACCAACAGCACAGCAGCATTCACCTGCGTAAACGGGAGCCCACATGCGGCAGCGACGTTAAGACGGTGCCTTGATGCCTCAGCCGATTCGTCATAGTAGCCAGCATTCAACGCAGTCTCTGCAAGCACCTTCAAGGCCAGAAGCCGGACCCCAATAGGCTCCTCGGTGGCGGTTCGCATAGCTGTATCGGCTGCTTGTGCTGCCTCCAAGTACTGTCCATGGACCTGGAACCGCAGGGCGTCGATAAGCAAAGCGCGAGCCGGATCGGCTTCAGCAGCAGTTTCTAGGTCAATTTCTATGGCTTTACCTAGAATCCCCGAGTAAATCGACGGCAACGATGTGTTCAGTGCAGCATGCGCTGCTTCTAGCTGTTCTGGACTATAGCTACGCCAGGGACCATTAATGTCGATGGACACGATGAGAGGTTCGTCTTCGTCGGTGTCCACCGCAGAAGCCGCTGACAATGTTTCACCAACACCTTCCAGGCGGTAATCAAAGGTGACAGGCGAAAACCTACCTGAGGCATCCTGTATGGGACCTTCGTCTGGAAGCTGCGGCACCGGAGGCATGTGGTACAAGTTATGTTCTACGCGCGCAACCATGTGGGGCTTGACCAAGCCAGGACGCTGGTCAAACATGTGCGCAATGCGCAGCGCCAGATCGGCGTACCACGCGGCGGCCTCAGCGACAGTCGGATTCACAACATCGTCAGCTTTCACCCATGGCAACGACTGCCCAGGCAACGTTACCTCGAGGTGACGGTCTTGATCCGGCTGTGCGGCCATGACCCGCGCACTAGCTGTTGCCACATCCATCAGGACAACTGGTGTTTCTGCTTCCAGCCACCAGGGCATGAAACGCACCACCATGTCTAAAGCGCGCTCCAACCGCTGGGGTCGCCCAGCTGAACCAGATAATTCAAGGTAGACGAAATGTTTGGCAATGTACTCTAAAAACGCAGGACTGTGGCTATTGCGCTGCATAGAGTGAATATGCGCCGGCCATGCTTTATCGTCTTGTCCGGTGTACAACCACGGCAGCAGCATATTGCAATACAAGGTGGACGGCTGCGATGAACAGGAATCCTGGGAATTAGCCAGGGCCTCCTCCCCTACCTCAACAGCTTTGTCCCATTCCCCACGCTGTGAGTAGTATGCCACCTCATGCTGCGGGTCGCAGGCCACACAATCGGAATGCTCGGACACGTCGGCGATTTTCCATTTCCGGTAGGCTTCATCTGCCTCTTCGTCACGGCCAAGCATGGAAAATATATAGTATTCGCGCAGATAATAGGCTTTCAGCGAATCGCCGAGGCTCTGATAAAACTCCCGCATTTCCCGCAAGGCGTTAAAGCACTCATCTGCCGACGCCTGGGGAACATCCCGCAAAACGAGTATCACGTACTTGTAGTACCACGCGAAGCTGTCCTGCATATCCGCATCAAACAGGTCAGGGCGTTCCTTCCTGCGCTTATCCACCCACATAAACGGGGCAACCATTCGGGTCACCTCGCCGCCCATGGTAAAAGCTTGGGCAAGACGTAGGTAGCACCATATTTCCTCGCGTTCCAACCCTTCTACACCAGCGCGACGCGCGGCCTCAGCCCACAATGCCGAACAGGTCTTCCCATAGGGGGTATCCATGGCTAGGTCCATGAGATCCTGCACGGACTCATTTTCAAACATTCACTATTCCTTTCACACCATATATGAACTTTTCGGCAGACCGTGACAGACCAACGGTGACCTGAGGAGTTCTGCAAGTCTGGGGCCACCGTTGGCCTCTAGTCCAGTAATCACGTACGACGTTAAAACGCCAATGAAATAAGCGAGGTGTACACCTCAGATGCCCAGCTTCTCGCTTGTGGATCCATCGGATGATGCCCAGCCAGCAAAGATTGCACATACAACCCACGTAGCGCCGCAACAATCCGTGGGGAATCCACCGCAGCAAGGAGTTGGTGCACCAGCGGTGAGCTGGCGTTCACCACCAACTGCGCAGAGTCAGGCACGATAAGTGCGCCAGACGCAGCGTTTCCTCCACCCTCAGCCGCGCTATCGAGCATGTCAAGGATCCCACTGAGACCGCTCTCGCCAGGAGCATGACGTGCAGCATCCTCCACCACGCCGTGTGCCGCAGCGGACTGCGGAAGGTACAACACTGGGATTGTTGACGGCTTAAAGTCACGGAGAATCACCGCAACTCCCTGCCCTGTTAGCGCTTGATCACATGCATGGATGAGTGGCAGGAAGCGAGCTTCCTCGCTAGCGTCAGCAAGAGAAAAGGCACCAACAATGTCATTCATGCCAATCTCGACGATGGACCGGTCAGGCTGATCAAGTCGCACCTGTTCTAGGATTTCCTCATCGAAGGCGTAGCCCGCATTGAGGACAGTCAGGCCATTGGCCGCAGCAATGGGGAGCAATGCCTTGTACTGCTGAACCGTGCGGGCAAAACGCACTGGCCCTTCACGCATGAGCTCGTCCAGCGTGCGCATACCTGAGGTTGTTTCAAACGGCACTGAGTGCACCACCAAGTTTCGGGTTTCCGCATCAGAAACTGCCAGTGCTTTCAGTCCAGTAATGTGCAGGTTGATAAAACGCTGGAAGCGTTGTGGGTCACGGTTCGCCAATCCAGCCAACCAGTCACGTACCTCCCTGCCCAGAGCATCACGTGTTTCGTTGAGCAGTGAATCCTCAAACAAGGCGTCACGGGCCGCTGTGGGTCGTAAAAAGTCCGTGTTGCCAACAACTCGAACAAAGTATGCCCAGTCCGGCAGTAGGTCAGTGACTTTTTTGCTCAGCAACATCCTGCGCAGGTATAACTGATGCCGCGCCGACCGTCCCGGGTGCGCACCCTCGGACAGCACAAACGCAACGCCTTTGAACCCCGCAACCGGCACTTCCAGAGGGATCACATCAAAAGGGTCAAAGCCAAAATTCTCACGGCACCAGCGACGCTGCGCTGCTGCTTGCATCCCACACCGGGGGTTTGCCTTGGCCGTGATTACCTACAAGCTCAAGGTCAGAACTAGGACGTTCCACTGTGACAGTGACGGGCAAGAACTCACCATAACGCTCAATAATGTCCCGAATGTTGCGGTAGTCAAACGGAGGTTCACCAGGCAACGTGTGAAGCACCACCGTGGTCCCATGAGGCAGCTGAGCAAGCTCACTTGGCACAGCATGGCCTTCCTTAGCGTCCTCTACTAGGCTCACAGTCCACGTGCCACTGGAATTTCCTTGCCAGCGCACCACACTGTCACCATTGTCGCGGGCAGTTTTGGAGTAAACAACAATGTTGTCCGACACCATGAAGCAGGACAATAGACCTATGCCAAATTGTCCGAGGTAGTCGCTGCGTCCCAGTCCAAACTCATCACGCTTCGACGAACCACCGATGGTCGCCAGTAGGTTGCGTGCCTCATCAATATTCAACCCCACGCCATTGTCGGTAACCCTCAGGGTGTGCCCATCAACGACAAAACGGATACGTCCACTGGTATCACTACTGTACGTACCTTCATCGTCCTTGCCGGACTGTGCGTTTGCTGTAATAGCATCAACGCCATTTTGTAGCAGCTCACGCAAATACACGTCTGAACCGGAGTACAGGTTCCGGGACAGCAACTCAACAATACCGCCAAGGTCAACGCGGAATTTTTCCTCTGAAGACACCAACTACCTCTTGCTTCTACACAGTTATTGTTTGAACCGCTTCTAGGACTCTGAGGGGGACGGAAGATCAAACGTTTCACGCAGCGACATCATGTGGGTCAGCTGCGCATCAATACATGCCTCAACCCAGACTTCAATCTGATTGTCCGTTGCCCCCTTGTTAATCAGCAGTGAATGGTCAGAGAGAACCATGAAGGAATCGTCGTCAGAATCCCACATCACCTGGACGGTTCCAATGCTGCCGTCGCGGTTGCGGCTTTCAGCCCACTGTTGGAGCTCTTCGCCACGATCAGCGGTCAAAGAGTCATGGGAAGCAGCAACTGAGATGGAGAGAAAAGTGTCATCTACGATGCGCAGACCTGTGAAAAACCCATCAAAGCCAGTGAGTATGCGCTCGTCTTTGAGCTCGTAGGTCCATTCTTTCCGGTCAAAAAGCGCACCAACGCGGTTGATGGTCACGGGCATGGGAATATCCGCCGAGGATTGTCCGTCATTCTTTTTAAACCAAGCCATGTCTAGTCTTCTCCTTCTTCGACATCCCAAGTGACCAGTTCCGGGAATGCCTGCTCTAGCTCTTCAAGCACGCTAAATGTGGTACCAAAAACCGCAATAATGGTGTTGTGCAACTGCTCATCAGTCAGTCCGCCGCCTACAGGAGCGGAGTATTCGTAGCCAACACGAAGCAAGCCATCATCAAGAAAGACCATTGTGAGTTTGGGCAGGTAAATATCCGAGTTCTTGTCTTTGATGAACTCCCGCAGGCGGGCAACTAGATCAGAGTCGGCAGTCTCTGCCCTCCAGTAGCCGTAAATGAACAGCAGCTCAATGTCCTCAACGATGCGGTAAAAGAAGTTGGCGTTGACAAAGCTCGCAAACACTTCGTTGTCATCATCAACGCCGTACTCCAACTCTTCATCTTTGAGTACAGCTTCAATCCGTTGTGTGGTTACCGCAGGCAATGCCATGGTATCCCCCTTTCATACATCCGTTTTAATGCATCGACACTAAGGTACACGCAAATTCGCTACATGTCGAAACTTAGTTCCATTGTCCACCCCTGGACAACCATCACACAACCCCCAAAACCTAGATCTACCAGCACAGCAGCGCAACAGGAGACACTACTCAAGATAGAAAATTCACTACGCTCGGGGGTGGTTGCACTGCCAAAACCACTCAATTACCCCAAAAGCACAGCACTCCCCCAAGCACCCCACGGAGCGCGGGCGATCTAGCACGCCATCAATGCCCCGTCGCCCATCCCCACGCCAACATGGCACCAGCTACCTGGTCACTTTCACCTCTGGCGAACCCGTCATGGTGGTATCTTCCATAGTCTCCGCGATCTTCATGGCTTCTTCAATAAGAGTTTCCACAATCTGAGACTCAGGAACCGTCTTAATCACTTCGCCTTTGACAAAGATCTGGCCCTTGCCATTGCCGGATGCCACCCCCAGGTCCGCATCGCGGGCCTCGCCTGGACCATTAACCACACACCCCATCACGGCCACACGGAGAGGAACTTCCATCCCTTCCAACCCTGCTGTGACTTCCTCTGCCAAGGTGTACACATCCACCTGCGCCCGCCCACAAGATGGGCAGGATACGATCTCTAGCTTGCGGGGCCGTAGATTCAGGGACTGAAGAATCTGGTCTCCAACCTTGACTTCTTCTTTCGGATCCGCCGACAGAGACACTCGAATTGTGTCGCCGATCCCCTCAGAGAGCAGCGCACCAAATGCCACGGATGATTTGATCGTTCCTTGGAACGCCGGTCCAGCCTCGGTCACGCCTAAGTGCAGCGGGTAATCAGACTGCGCTGCCAGCTGCCGGTATGCCTCAACCATGACCACGGGGTCATTGTGTTTGACGGAAATTTTGATGTCACCGAACCCGTGCTCTTCAAACAGGGATGCCTCCCACAGCGCGGATTCCACTAGCGCCTCCGGGGTGGCTTTTGCCGTACTTCTCCATGAGGCGTTTATCCAAGGAACCAGCATTCACACCAATACGGATGGGAATTCCCGCCTCAGCGGCTGCTTTGGCCACTTCTTTCACGCGGCCGTCGAACTCCTTAATGTTGCCGGGGTTGACGCGGACGGCGGCGCACCCGGCGTCGATAGCCGCGAAAATGTACTTCGGCTGGAAGTGAATATCTGCAATGACGGGGATGGGTGATTTTTTGGCAATAATAGGCAGTGCTTCCGCGTCCACTGTTTTGGGACAGGCAACGCGGACAATGTCGCACCCTGATGCCGTGAGTTGCGCGATTTGCTGTAGCGTGGCGTTAATGTCGTGGGTCTTGGTGGTGGTCATAGATTGCACTGAGATCGGGTGTTCAGACCCAACGCCAACGCTGCCAACCTGCAGTTGGCGGGTCTTACGCCGCGGCGCAAGAGTAGGTAGCGGGGCGTCAGGAATACCAAGCCCGATAGGGGTAGCCACAGTACAAACTCCTTGGTGTATTCAAAAATTACTATAAGAAAAGTCGAGCTAATTCTATCACCCGGGTCACACCATCATCCGGATCACACCAGGAAAACCCGCCACACTCACCCACACCATACTTACCCGAACAAGCGAACAGGATTAACCACGTCGGCAATGATCACAATTGCACCGATTCCCAGCAACACCGCACTCATGACGTACGTAATTGGCATGAGTTTGGTGTAATCGGCGGGTTGACCTGGGGCGATGCCACGAAGTCCGCGAATAAAGTCTCGGATTTTTTCGTAGATCACCACGGCAATGTGTCCGCCGTCCAGTGGAGGGAGCGGCACAAGGTTAAACAGCGCGAGGAAGAAGTTCAGGCTGGCCAACATCATGAGGAACATGGTCCATTGCGAACGCTCCACCAGTTCACCGCCCACGCGGCTGGCGCCAACCACGCTCATGGGGCCTTCCTGATCACGTTCGGCGCCAAAGATTGAGGCCACGACGCCCGGAATCTTTTCCTGGGAAGCTCGCTAGCCCTTGCAGGGTTGCAGACAGCATTGAGCCAGAAAACCTCACGGTCGCGCCGATTCCGTCCAGCGGACCGTAGCTGTGCATCACATCCACAGGCTCGGACGTCACGCCGATTGCCCCAACGGTGACGGTTTCACCTGCCTGGTTCAGACGTGTGACGCTGGTTACCGGGACGTCGATATGCAGAACCTCAGTCCCGCGTTCAACCGTCAGGTCAGCGGTTTGCCCAGGCATCTCGTACAGTTTGGCGCGCAAGTCAACAAAGGATGCCACGGCTTCACCGTTGACGGCGGTTATGCGGTCTCCCTTCCGAATCCCGGCTTCGGCAGCGGGGCCCGCGCCGGTGCAGTCGCTGAGCGTCTGAGCATCGATTTGCGACGCCGGGACACACGCCGTTTTCGCCACAGTCGGCGTGTAGTCAGCGTCAGGATCCGGCAGCCCAGCTGTAACAGCCACCGCATACAGCACAACCAGACCAACCAGAATGTTCATCAGCACCCCACCGGACAACACAAAAATGCGCTGCCACCACGGCTTATACACCATGGCGTAGGGGCGCTCATCCTCGTCTATTTCATCCATGGCCGTCATACCGGCAATGTCGCAGAAGCCACCAAGTGGAACAGCTTTAAAGCCATATTCAATGCCTTTACGGTTCCACTTCACCACGGTGGGACCAAAACCCACATAAAAACGACGCACTTTCATGCCGCACGCCAAAGCGGAGCGCATATGACCCCACTCATGCAGGGCGATAGTCACCATGATGCCCAGCGCAAACAGCGCGACACCACCGAAATAACCCACCACAATGAACCTTGCTTTCTTAATGCTCTGCTGTTGAGGACCGCTAGGACATCACGTCATGTGCCTTAGCGCGGGCAGCCGCCTCAGATGCCAACACATCCTCGACCGTTGAGGGTACACCAGCAAACCCATCTGCATGCTCCAGCACCTCTTCCACAACATCCATAATCTGCGGAAAAGCAATCCGCCCAGATAGGAATGCGGCCGCCGCTTCCTCATTCGCAGCGTTATATACCGCCGGCCACGTCCCACCACGCGTAACGACGTCCCGCGCGCACTGCACCGCCGGAAACGTTGCGTCATCCACCGGCTCGAAGTCCCAGGAAAAACTCTGCGTAAAGTCCAACGCAGGCTGCGCTTCGGGAACGCGATTCGGCCAATCCAGTGCCAAACTAATAGGCAACTTCATTGACGGCGGAGACGCCTGAGCGATGGTGGCACCATCAACAAACGTCACCATCGAATGAATAATGGACTGCTTATGCACAGTCACATCAATACGTTCAGCGGGAATACTGAACAGCAAACTCGCCTCAATCAACTCAAGCCCCTTATTCACCAGCGTCGCCGAATTGAGCGTATTCATCTGCCCCATCGACCAGGTAGGATGCGCTGCCGCTTGCTCTGGCGTAACAGTCCACATCTCTTCCCTCTTCCAACCCCGAAACGGTCCACCAGATGCCGTCAAAACCAGGCGCGCAACCTCTGGGCGAGTACCAGCGAGTAAACACTGTGCCATGGCGGAATGCTCCGAATCCACTGGCACAAGCTGACCAGGCTTTGCCATATCAAGAACCAGCTGACCGCCGGCGACCAGGGATTCCTTGTTAGCCAAGGCAAGCTGCGCGCCCGATGCCAGTGCGGCAAGCGTGGCGGAAAGCCCCAGCGACCCCACCAAGGCATTCAGCACCGTATCGGCTTCCACATTCTCCACTAGGCTCTTCGCTGCGTCAGGTCCTGAAATGACGGTGCCCCCTAGCGCCTCTTGAATAGCAGGCGCTACCTTTCGATCTGCCACCGCGACGCGCTCGGGCGGCAGGTTCAACGCCTGAGCTTGGCGGATCAGCAGATCAGGTTGTCCCCCGCCTGCGGCAATACCCACCACCTCAAACTTTTCGGGGTTATCAGCAATAACCTCCAACGCTTGAGTGCCAATGGAACCAGTACTGCCCAGAATCAGAATGCGCTTTCTCACGATCTCCATTTCTACACCCGATCGGGGCAAAAAACACTGTCTGCGCTCCATCAAAAGGGGTAACTTTCACCCTAAATTGGCATGATACGCACATACGCGGGGTAAGCATGTCGCCCTGACACGTCAGATATGCGAAAAATGTCCCCAAAAGGTATCTGTAAAGGAGAACACTGTGGCTGGAAAATCCACGATCGTGCCCGAAGTCCACAACGGCGTATCCACGCTCGACGAACCCTCGGCAGCATGGGGCTGGCACGACATTGGCCGTGGCCCTATCCAGATTGCAGGCTGGATTTCCGTCCTCTTTCTACTCGCCTACAACTTTGGCAACCACAAGGGACACGTTGAAACCATCTGGCTTTTCGCCATCGCCGCCTTGATTGTCGTTGGGCTGCTTATCCAGTTGTTCCAGCCGAAACTCAACCAGGTACGCACCGTCACCGCCCGTAACAAGCCTATTGGCCACGAGGAGCCTGATTGGGCTTACCTTCAGCACACCATGGCTGGCCCTTACGCTGAGTTGACTGACTCTCAGATCCGTTCTCTAAACATCGAGCCATCTACAGTGAAAAACCGCAAGGCAGTTGAGGGCTAAAGTCTTCAAGCAACACATAAAAGCCGCTGATACACCTTGGAGGGTGCGTCGGCGGCTTTTATGTTGTTCAGAACCGTAGGCCAATCATGAGAAACCAATGCCTGTGTAAAGTTTGCCCACCTCCAAGCACAAAAACGAGGCATTTTCTGGGCTTGACGATAGGCAGGCTTTGCATGGCTAGTTGGCAAAGGAGCGTACCCGCTCAAAGATCTCTGGGTAGTGCACCGTTACACGCTTGGTGGCTGCTTTGATGGCAAAGAAATACAAAGTAGCGGGAAGAGCAATCGCCACGATCATTCCTACAGCAGTCAGCCAGATCATGCCTGTGGAGTGTCCTATCAACACAAGTGCAACACCCGGCGCGCTAGGGATCCAGCCGATCAGCAACGATGCAAAACTGGAGATAAGCGCCCCAGCGGAGAAACTGCTTTTGTCTTGCCATGGGTTGGTTCCTGGTTTGGCGACTGGGAAGGGGTTATAACTGCTGAGAATAACCCCTACTGCCCCACCACTCATAGCAAGTCCAAGAAAACAAGGAGTGAGAATAAGGGCAAGCACATGATTGTTCGCCAGAATATTCATTGCGATGAGATAGCCGATAAGGAAAAGATATCCGATTGTCATGGAAGCGAAGTGCCTGGCCGGAACTAGTGTCCGCGCTGGGAACGTTGGCGCTGATGTGGAGCCAGTTTGCGGGGCCGTCGTATCCAAAGTCATTTGCGGCGAGCGCACTACCCAGTAAGGCAATGACAAAGGCACCAAGGTATTCTGTGCCAGGTTGTTGAACCGCACCCATATAGAGGAAGTAAATACTGAACACGGGCATGAGCAGGAAGGAGCCAAGTAGGCGCGAGTCCCGGCGCGAGTAGACAAGGGCTCTGGAGTAGATCATGGATCCAAGTCCATAGCGCAGTCCCGGTAGCAACAGCGGCACACCAGTGGTGGCTGCTTTTTCTTTCCTCTTGTTGGTTTTCTGAACGCTTTCGAGGGGTGCTTCAAGCTGGTTGGCCACTCCGCGCAACCAAAACCAGAGGGCAATCCCGAAGGTGAGGGCGGCGATAAGTAGGCAGCCTAAGGCAGTCACGGCGTTTCCATCGGCGGCCCCAGAGATGACACCGCCTGCCGCGCCAAGAGGGGTCCACATGATGTATCGGCCAAGTTGCCCGAGGTTCATGTTCCCGCTGCTGTCACTGTTTATCATGGCCATGAAAGCGAAGTAACCAATAAAAGCTAAGAACGTTCCAATGATGGTCATTCGCTCTTTAGACGCTCGGGTAGATGTTCCACCAAGCGCTGTGGTGAGGCACAGCCCCAACACGATGGTGATCAGGAATTGCAGAATCATTGCTGGGATAATCACAGCAATAAGCCAGCCCTTTCCATCTACGATCAAAGGCACAAAGACAAACAGCGTAGTGCCAATCGTGCACATCAGGGCAGCAACACCACGGGACTGCGCAATAGCAGCAAGGGCGAAAACCGCCGATAAGTTCCTTTGCTCTTATGGGGTAGATCGCGAAGGACTCGGGGCTAAGCTGCGACTCTCCTGACGGCATCATCACACTGGCCAGTAGGTACGCCAGGGTTCCGACGCCCACCGCGCCGGCCACCGCTGCATAAGCACCCTCATGCATCGCAAAAGCAGTCATCGCTCCGATACTGAACAGCCCCATGAGCGCATAGACAAATACCAGCACAGACATGATCATTGAACTGGGGTTTTTACGCAGGGAACGTCCCCACAGCACAAACTGGAGTTTTAGTAGTGTGCGGGTCATGATTGCCCACCGCCATTGCCCTGCTGCTCGCTATGCAACCATGCTAGGGAGCCTTCATCAAGGGTGCCGCCACCCACGTAGCTGACAAAGATGTCGCTGAGGGATTGTCCCTGCCGGACCTCATCAACGTGACCGGCAACAAGGACTTTGCCGTGATCAATGATGGCCACATGGTCGCAGAGTCCTCGACCAATTCCATGACATGCGAGGACAGCACCACGGTTCCGCCCGATGCTGCGAACGAGCGAAGAATCTGTTGGATCACGCGCCCAGAAACTGGGTCCACGGCTTCAAGGGGTTCGTCCAGCACGAGCACATCAGGACTGTGAAGCAACGCTAAGGCGAGGAGCATTTTCTTGGTCATGCCTGCAGAAAAGTCAACAACCTGTTTGGTACCGGCATCGGCTAGGCCCAGGGCGTCGAGAAGTTCGGCGCTGCGTTGCTGTACCACCGCAGGGTCCATGCCACGTAGGGCACCGACGTAGCTGAGAAGTTCGGTGGCGCTGAGGCGGTCGAAAACTGGCAAGTCGTCGACGAGCAAACCCATAGCCGATTTAGCGGCGATCGGATCAGTCCACATGTTGTGGCCCCAAATGTATGCATCGCCTTCGGTGGGACGAATCAGTCCTGTTGCCATTCCCAGCATGGTAGTTTTACCTGCACCGTTGGGTCCGACAATGCCGTAGATACTGCCCCGGGGAACATCTAAGTTCAGGTGATCAACCACCGCCTTGTCACCGTAGACTTTTGTAAGTCCACGGACTGCGAAAGGCTGAGGCCGTGGGATCTGGCTGCATCGGCTGCATGGATAGACTCTCCTCCAAAGAAAGAAATCGGATGGATCTACCACTATTATACTAAAAATCTATAGATCGACAGCTATGTAGCAACTTCTTTCCTATCGTTCCTCAGCAGCCAATTGCCCACAAGCAGCCGCAATCTCCTGACCACGGGTATCTCGAACCGTGCAAGGAACACCCTGTTCAGCAACGCGACGCACGAACTCGTCCTGGCGATCTTTCGGCGAGGCGTCCCATTTCGACCCCGGTGTGGGGTTCAGCGGGATAAGATTCACATGCACTCGCGACCCCAACGCCTTGTGAAGCTTCTTACCCAGCATGTCCGCGCGCCAACCCTGGTCATTCACGTCACGGATCAGCGCATACTCAATGGACACACGGCGACCAGTGTTGTCTGCATAATAGCGTGCAGCATCCAGCACTTCCTGCACGGACCAGCGATTATTCACCGGAACCAACGTATCGCGGAGCTCATCATCTGGGGTGTGCAGCGACACTGCCAGCGTAACCGACAACCCCTCATCGGCCAGTTTGCGAATCGCTGGAGCCAGGCCGACGGTGGACACCGTGACATTGCGCTGCGAGATGCCAAACCCCTCCGGCGATGGTTGGGTGATCTGACGAACCGCACTCACGACACGTTTATAGTTAGCCAGGGGCTCCCCCATACCCATGAACACAACATTGGACAAGCGACCACCCTCGGACTGCATCGTGGCTGCAGCAGCACGCACCTGATCCACAATCTCACCCGTGGACAAATTACGATCTAAGCCTCCCTGTCCCGTCGCGCAAAATGGGCAGGCCATACCGCACCCAGCTTGCGAGGAAATACAGAGCGTAGCCCGATCCGGGTACCTCATCAGCACGGATTCCAGCAAGGTACCGTCATGCAGCTTCCACAAGGTCTTTTGCGTCTGCCCATCATCACAGGAAATCTCGCGGATAGGTGCCATCAACTCAGGAAACAGCGCGTCCTTGACTTTTCCGCGCGCCGATTCCGGTAGGTCAGTCATCGATAGCGGATCAGCTTCAAAACGCGTGTAATAATGACGCGCAATCTGCTGGGCGCGGAACTTAGGCAAACCAAGTTCGGTCACGGCGTCGATACGCTGTTGAGCACTCAAATCGGCGAAATGCGTTGGCGGCATTCCGCGACGTGAAGCAGTAAAAACAAGGGGAAGCGCAGTGGGTGAGGTAGAAGGCATAGTTCCACCATCATCGCACGGACATACCGGAATAGTGGAATTGTTACAAGGTCAAACTTGTCACAAACGACATAGCCACGTTGAATAGAGCATATGAACAACACTGATGGCGTGAATAATTCCGCAGAATCTGGCATGTCGGACGCCCTAGACACAGCACACGACGTACCAGAAGTATCGACGCCCACCGGGGACCTCGTACCCGTCACAACACCAGGTGAAATCGCCACCACGGAAACCGCAGAAACACAGCACAGTGAGAGTGGCAAACAACCAGCCAAGCAGCCGAAACAACCCAAAAAGCCTCGTCCAACCGTGCAGGGTTCTTTCGCCGGAGGAACCTGGCTCGCGTTGATCGCTGGGTGCCTCCTGTTAATTCTGCTGCTGGTGTTCATCCTGCAAAATCAGCAATCCGCTGAATTGAACTTCTTCTCCTGGCACTTCCAATTCCCGTCTGGGGTCGGATTCCTGCTCTCCGCGATAGCGGGCGCGCTCATCATGGCTTTGGTTGGCGGGGTACGCATGCTGGAGCTGCGTCGCCAAGTGAAAAAGGAAAAGAAACTACTCGCTTCCCGCGAGCACTAGGAAGTTTCCTGAGTGGGGTTGGAGAAAACCCTCTGAGCAGGGCGTTTGTCACAGGGATCCACGCTTTCTGGAAGGTGTCGATCCTGTGACACACACGGCTCAAGCCTCTATGCCCGACCAGCTAGATAGCCCCGCTGAATCACATGGGCATTGTCCAGCTGAGAATGAGCCATGTGACCATGGCGGAGGGCAGCATCCCATCCAGCCGGTCCATCACACCGCCGTGGCCAGGCAAAATATTGGACATATCCTTGATTCCAAGTTCGCGCTTGAACTGCGACTCCACAAGATCCCCCAACGTGGCGCACACCACCAAACACAGCCCAAGGATTACTCCACTCCACCAATACCCGTGGATCAGAAAATGTTCGCACAACGCACCAGTGACCGCGCCAAATAGCACGGAACCCGCAAAACCCTCCCAGGATTTCTTCGGACTCACCGCAGGTGCCATGGGATTTTTACCGAACAGCACGCCAGTAATGTAGCCGCCGGTGTCCGACGCGATGACGCAGAGCATAAACGTCACAATGTAGTAGCGGCCTGATACCGCCTCTCCGCTGATCTGCGACAACATGGCAGCGAAGCTCGCGAACAGGGGAATCCACGTCAATACAAAAACACCGATGGCCGCATCCCGGAGATAATTCTGCGGCGCAGAATGTCTGCCATGGTAAAACAAGCGGCCAAACATGAGCGCTAGCACACTGGTGACAAAACCGGCAATCAGCCCCTCAACCCCAAAAAACAGTGATGACCACAGCATCACCTGGCCACCGACCAGCACAGTGGGCAAGGACACCACGTAGCCGTGTTCCTTCAGCCTGCTGTGCACTTCCCACGTTGCCGCTGCGGCAGCTAAGGCGACCAGCGGATACCAACCGCCTGGAATAACAAAAATAGCCAGCAGCACCACTGCGCCAAGCCCCACACCCACGCCAATAGCGGACTTGAGGTCGCGTCCGGCAGAGTTGCGGGGTTTGATGCGATGTTCGTGCGCAGTTGAGCCTTGCGTGTCGGGGCGTCGAAAAGCGGTCACTGAATGCTCGTGAGTCCCCTGTGGCGCACTGTCGCCGGCGCCATGGCCACCCTCTGGGGCGCCATAGCTGTCATCATCATGGTGCCCTTGCGCAGGTACGCTCATCAGGTTCTCCTCGTCAACCAGGTCCAGGTATGCCTAAAGGCGCTGCTCACACGCAGCGCCGCAGGACAGAACGTATTACACGTCCATGAGTTCCTTTTCCTTCTTGGCCACAAGCTCATCAACCTGAGCCACGTACTTGTGGGTGACCTTATCCAGTTCTTTTTCTGCGGCCTGGACCTCATCCTCGCCGGCCTCGCCGTCCTTCTGGATGCGTTTCAGCTCCTCCATGCCCTTCCTACGGACATTGCGGATAGCGATCTTCGCGTCCTCTCCCTTGGAGCGCGCAAGTTTAACCATGTCGCGGCGACGCTCTTCGGTGAGTTGAGGAATGGTCACGCGCAGTACCTGGCCATCGTTGGTGGGATTCACGCCAAGGTCAGAGTTGCGAATAGCGTTCTCAATATCGCCCATCGCCGACATTTCGTACGGCTTTGATCAGCAACATCCGCGGCTCAGGAACAGAAATGGTAGCCATCTGAGTGATCGGTGTCATCGTGCCGTAGTATTCGGCCAGCACACCATTGAACATTGCCGGGTTGGCGCGCCCAGTGCGGATGGTGGTGAGCTCCTCGCGGGCGTGCTCCACCGAGTTGGTCATACGCTCTTCACAGTCGAGCAGAGTGTCATCGATCATGGTGAAAATTCCTTGACTGGTTTCCTAAGCTAGCGTCACAAGCCCGAAAGGCTTCACGATGCAGCGTGATGATTTCTTCTATCAGCTAATTTATCAGGAACGCACAAGCGTGCCGATGTGTTCCCCTGCAACCGCCCGGGCAATATTGCCATCCGTCAGCAGATTGAACACCAAAATTGGCATGTCATTATCCATGCACAGCGAAAATGCTGTCGCGTCCGCGACCTTGAGTCCCTTCTCGATCACCTCGCGGTGACTGATTTCCGAGAACATCTCCGCATCCGCATTGACGCGAGGATCGTCGGTGAACACGCCGTCCACCCCCTTCGCCATGAGCAGCACCTCACAGTCAATCTCCAAAGCGCGCTGCGCTGCGGTGGTATCCGTAGAGAAGTACGGCATGCCCATGCCCGCGCCGAAAATTACTACACGCCCCTTCTCTAGGTGACGTTTCGCACGCAACGGCAGGTACGGTTCCGACACCTGCGCCATGTTGATGGCGGTTTGCACACGGCAATCGACGCCCTGCTGCTCTAGGAAATCCTGCAACGCCAGGCAGTTCATCACTGTGCCGAGCATGCCCATGTAGTCCGAACGCGCGCGATCCATCCCACGCTGCTGCAACTGCGCGCCGCGGAAGAAGTTACCGCCGCCGATGACTACACACACTTCCGTGCCGCTCTTGGCCACCTCAGCAATCTGCCGGGCCACATTCTGAACTACATCAGGATCAACGCCAACTCCCCCCGCCGCCGAACATCTCACCACCCAACTTCAGCATTACTCGCCTATAAGCTCGACGCCTCTTATTGTCAGGTGCGGTCACCGTCCGGTCTCCTTGCTCTTCTGCTGTGGTCTCGGCTCTACTGCGGTCACTGTTGAGCGACGCCGTGGGTGCTGCACACAGCAATCACGCTTATCGACGCCGCGCCAATGATCGCACCCAATCCTACCGCACCCCCACCTCGGCGCATGCTAAGCGTACTATCAGACACTGTCGGGGGTAATGATAGTGTGACCACTCACCTACCCCATATCCAATTTCCCGCCGCTTTTCTTTTATCTTAATATTTTTCAACGAAGGATATGTTCCACGCGCGTCACATCCTCGCTATGTACCATACACAAAGTCATGGTGAAGAAAACGGCATACTTTGTAACTATAACGCACCGATATTTACGAAACTAAAAAATTTTGAAAATTGTATATGTACGCCCTATTCCCTCACGCCAACCAGGGGAATATCATACTTTTTCACAGGGGAATAGATAGCGCATTGCGCACAAGCTCTCCGCGCTTAAAAACACCCTGAGCTGCTACAATAAAGGAAAAATGCGATGACATGGACCGAAGGTGAACTCTACAGATTCTACACAGACAAGGACACCGTAACCACCTATGAGAAAATGATCAAATCAGTAGGATCACAGCTAGGATTTACTCATGACTACATAGAATTTAACGACGAGAAGAACATTTTATTTTATCGCGATTCAGCCATGCTTGATTCACATCTCGAAAACGGGTATCACCTTGACCACAATGGCGAAGGCTGCTTTGGAATCGAGAGCAAAAATATCAGCATGAATCACGTAGCAACTTTACACACATTTGACACGTTAAATGATTTTGACCCTTACGACATAAATTTGATATTTAAAGACGCGTATTATTATCTCCTCGTACTACCCGAAACCGGTTGAGACATCCCCGTTTTCCGCCAGGATATTAAGATTATTCTCTTGCGTTCTGAACAACACTTTTTAAAGTAGAGTGCAAATAAACTCTATTAGCCATGTAGCGAAAATAATATTCCCGCACGACGCTACACTACTCCATAAGACTCGAATCACGCACGCAACCGCCACAGAGCAAAGACTCAACGATGTTTTTACCACACATGACACCGTGTAATAACATCGATATTCTATAACTCCTTTCATCATGGTCAGGCGTACCACTACCTGCATATTCGATATCGAGAGAGTGATCACCTTCATAGAGCGTCCCACTCCAAACATTACGGCGACCACCGCCCAGCAGTTCCATTAAAAGACCACGTCAGAGCACATTTTTCTATCAAAAAAGCAATCTCCGCAGTAAAAATATCTACTTCACCTGTCTCGATACACCCCGCCAAAGTGTTACATCGACTCCGCCGGTAGCAGTAGCAATGCAGGTCAACGCGATTTCGCTACCCCCGCTTTGGTGTGAAGGTTTTATTCCCCAACAGACTTGCATAGTATGACCATTGCAGACAGCAAGTTGCATTTGTTTAGCAACTCAAGTGTCTTGCACACATATACCCAAATACAAGCTCCTTTATTGAACAACGCAGAGTAAGCCACATCATAGGCTGCGGGGACAGCACAAAGTTAGTCTGCGACATTTGCGACATACCGATTCGTTGGCGCTACCATGCCAACATCATGTGGGGAACAACCTTATCCTTTCATTGCCATTTTCACATCGAAAAGTGGAGGATTCACTTTCAAATGAACACCAAACGATCGCTCAAAAGAGCGGTGCCCAGCGCAATCATTGCGGTACTTGCTACTGGCTTCATCCTTTCGCCACAAGCCATGGCTCAATCATCATCGTCAAGTGATCTAGGCTCACTCTCCTCAAACGGATCTGCAAGCAAGCATCAAACCGATAAGACCAAGACCGGGCAGGACTCACAGACCTCAGTCAGCAGCAAGAGCATTCTCAAGCAGAATGAAACGCTTCGTGTTGGCCAGTCACTCCGCTCAGAGAACGGCAAGTTTGAAGCTCAGATGCAGGAAGACGGTAACCTGGTCATCCAGGGAGAGAATAAGACCGTCACTTGGTCGACAAACGTCAAGAAGACTGGTGACTTCAAAGAGCTAGTCATGCAGCAAGATGGCAACCTAGTTCTCTACATTGACCATCAAGCTGTATGGGCATCGCACACCGAAACCTCCAACGCAAACTGCCTTACCTTGACCAATGAGGGTGCCCTCCAAGTCAAGAAAGATGACAGCGTTGTATGGGATTCATCAAAGTCTGGTGATAAGGCCGACAACAAGACTGACACCAAGAAAGACGACAAGGCACCAAGCCAAGACGCCAAGAAGGACGACAAAAGCCAAGGACGCACAGAAAACTGATGCGCCTAAGAAGGACGACAAGCCAAAGGCCGACGCTCCGAAGGACGATAAACCGAAGGCTGACCCCCGAAAAATGATCAGCCAAAGCCCGAGGCTAATCCCGCAGAAGGTAAGTTCAAGGAATTCACCGACCAGACCATGGGCAAGCCAATTTGTAACCATGGTGCCTGCGAGTGCGTTGCACTATTCAACCACTACAACGAGCAAATTCTTGGTCATGGATTCATCCAGGTGGGAGCCGCCAAAGATCTACATGCAGCTGCTCCCGATGCAGATTGGGAGAAGCTGCCAGCCAGCGCCACGCCCCGTAAAGGAGACGTAGCAATCTGGGGCCACACCTGGCAATACAGCCCTTACGGGCATGTAGCCGTTGTCGAAAGCGATGCCGGTGATCATCTCAACGTCATTTCGCAAAACCCAGGAGCAACTAGGCAGATGCCCCTTCCCAAGACCAGTTTGGTAGGATACCTGCGCCCCAAGCTGTAGCATCTTAGCAGTATTTATCAGAGCCAAAGCTATGGAGGCTTTCTGTCCGGTCAACTGACCAGGCAAGAAAGCCTCCATAGCTTTGTATATGCCATAAAAATCCCCCGCAGCCACTCACAGCTGCGGGGATTCTAGCTTTCAGCTCAAAAGCTTAGTTGTGCTGCCCAACTTCGAAGCGCACAAAGCCGGTGAGGGTGACGCCTGCGTCATCCATGACCTGCTTGACGGTCTTCTTGCTGTCAGCGACAGATGCCTGCTCGTTGAGCACAACATCTTTGTAGAAGCCGTTCATGCGGCCTTCCACGATCTTCGGCAGAGCTGCTTCCGGCTTGCCCTCTTCGCGGGTGATCTTTTCCTGGGTGGCACGTTCTTTTTCAACGACTTCCGCAGGAACATCTTCGCGGTTGAGGTAGGTGGCTTTCATAGCAGCAACCTGCATGGCGGCACCATGAGCAGCCTCAGCGGCTGCGTCACCTTCACCGGTGTGGGTGACCAGCACGCCCACTGCCGGGGGCAGGTCGGCGGCGCGGTGGTGCAGGGTAGACGGCCAGCTTGTCGCCTTCGAGGGTAGCTGCGCGGCGCAGTTCCAGCTTCTCGCCAATCTTGGCGGAAAGTTCCTGGATGGCATCGACGGCTTTCTTGCCCTCTACTTCAGCGTTGTGGAGCTCTTCAACGGTGTTGGCCTTGACGGCTGCTGCGGCGGCGGCAATCTTGGCAGCGAATTCTTTGAATTCACTGTTCTTTGCCACGAAGTCGGTTTCAGAGTTGATTTCAACAATGGTGTTGCCGGACACGGCAACAAGACCTTCGGCTGCGGTGCGCTCGGCACGCTTTCCGACGTCCTTGGCACCCTTTGATGCGCAGGATCTCTACGGCCTTGTCAAAGTCACCGTCGGTTTCTGCGAGAGCTTTTTGCAGTCGAGCATGCCAGCTCCGGTGATCTCGCGGAGCTTCTTTACGTCTGCAGCGGTGTAGTTCGCCATACTGGGGCGATCCTCCTTGAATATGGGGGTGTTTAATGTCGCACAGGGTGAAATTATTCGGCGGCCGTGTCGGTGGCGGCGTCAGCTTCTGCGCTTGCCTCAGCGTCAGCGGCGGCGTCGACAACCTCAGCAGCTGCCTCAACCTTGGCTGCTACCTCTACCTTTTCGGCGTCGCCAGCTGCTTCTTTAGCGGCTGCGAGTTCGCGCTCGGAACGTGCCTTCTTGCCTTCAGCCACGGCGGTGGAGATGAGGCGGGAGAGCAGACCGGTGGAGCGGATGGCGTCGTCGTTGCCTGGGATCGGGTAGTCAACAACATCGGGGTCACAGTTGGTGTCCAGGATAGCCACAACGGGGATGTTCAGCTTCTGAGCCTCGGACACGGCGATGTGCTCTTTGTTGGTGTCAATGATCCAGAGGGCGGAAGGAATCTTGGACATGTCTGCGATGCCGCCGAGGACGCGCTCCAGCTTGGTGCGCTCGCGGGTCAGCATGAGGATTTCCTTCTTGGTGCGGCCTTCGTAGCCGTTTTCAGCTGCGTCCATGGCCTGCAGTTCCTTCATGCGGCTGAGGCTCTTGGACACGGTCTGGAAGTTGGTGAGCATGCCGCCCAACCAGCGGTGGTTGACGTAGGGCATGCCAACGCGCTCAGCCTCGTTTTTAACTGCTTCCTGAGCTTGCTTTTTGGTACCAACGAAGAGGATGGTGCCACCGTGTGCAACGGTTTCCTTGACAAACTCGAATGCTTTGTCGATGTAGGTCAGGGTCTGCTGCAGGTCAATGATGTAGATGCCGTTGCGGTCAGTGAAGATGAAGCGCTTCATCTTCGGATTCCAGCGGCGGGTCTGGTGGCCAAAGTGGACACCGGCATCGAGAAGCTCGCGCATGGTTACAACTGCCATGGGAATGCTCCCTCTCTTTCAGTAGTTTCGGTTTTCCAACATGTGCGGGTTTTGCCCGCACCCTAGCGGCCATCAGTCACAGCAACACCCCCAACTACCGCGTAGTCAGGGGACCTTGTTGTGCGCTAGTGCGTGACCGCGCGTAGTCAACGCGCACGTGTGCGCATTGCTCGCAACACTTTACGCCTGTTTCCAGCGACTTTCAAACCTCACCCCCGGTTTTCCACAGCCCAGTCAGCAACCCCGACACCTGATGGCCACACAGGCCACACCCTTCCCATATTCCACAAGGCCAAAGCACGCCAACCTAGTGAGCGGCAACACTGAAAAACATGAGGAAAATAGTCATCGCCGTACTCACCGCCTTAACGCTCTTAGCTTTCCCGCCTCCCGCCATAGCCTATGTGGATCCGACCACGGGTGCCCCGGGTCCAGGACGGGTGTTGCGTGCTTTTGACAAGCCGGAACATAACTGGTTACCGGGTCACCGGGGCGTCGATATGCAGCTTGAGGTGGGCGACACAGTACGCGCCGCAGACGATGGCGTAGTGGCGTTTGTTGGCATGGTGGCGGGTACGCCAGTGGTGTCCATTGATCATGCGGACGGTATTCGCACCACCTACCAGCCGGTTCACGCCCGGGTTGCGCAGGGTGAGCGGGTTCATGCGGGTCAGGAGATCGGCACGCTGGCCCCTCCGACGGACGGCTGGCCGGGTTTGCATTGGGGTGCGAAGCGCGGGAAGGATTACCTCAATCCCCTGAGCCTGCTTGCCGAACCGCACATCAGGCTCAAACCGGTCGCCGCCTGAAGCACCCTAAGCACGAGGATGGGCGTTTTTGTAGGCGTCGCGAAGCCGCTGCGCACTCACATGCGTGTAAATCTGCGTGGTCTGCAGTGAGGAATGCCCCAGCATTTCCTGAACAACACGCAGGTCAGCACCACCCTCCAGCATGTGCGTGGCAGCGCTATGCCGAAGCCCATGCGGACTCGTGTCCGCCAACCCCGCCTGCGCGGCGGCGCGTTTCACCACGCGCTGCACCTGCCGGGGATTAATACGCGCGCCCCGTTTGCCCACAAAGAGCGCCTGCTCCCCCGGCGCGGCCAACTGCCCACGGCCGTTATTTTCCCATGCCGCGATCGCCTCCAGCGCCACAGATCCCAGCGGCACCACCCGCTCTTTGTCACCTTTGCCGCGGACTTTGGCACTGCCGCGCGACCTATCCACGCTGTTGACGTCCAGTCCGCATAGCTCGGACACTCGCAACCCCGACGCGTAGAGCACTTCTAGCATGGCAACGTCGCGCAAGAACTCCGGTTCGCTTGTTGACGCCGCGTTATCCATCAGCGTCGCCGCATCTTTCTGTTTCAGTACGTGCGGCAAGTGTTTCCCAGCCTTCGGGGTGACCAGGCGCGCGGCGACATCGCTGGCCACGTATCCTTTTTTGGCCGCCCAAGTGGAAAATCCTTTGAGCGCCGCTGTACGACGTGCCAGGGTTGTCCGTGCTTTTCCTTCAGCTGCGGCCTGTGCCAGCCACTGCCGCATAGTGAGCAGCGTGAAGTCCTCCCACGAGGGATGCTGGGCGATAAACGTGGAGATGTCAGATGTGTAGCCTTTGATTGTTGCTGGCGACTTGCCGCGCAGGAGCGCTAGTTCCTCTGCGTAGTCTTCCAGCGCTAATTGAACAGCAGAAGGCGGCACCGTGGACTTCACGTGTGCCGCCTCTGCTTCTGACTCACCCATAGTGCATAACCCTAGCGCCTAGACTCCCTGCGCTGAGAAGGGCGCGCCCTTCACCCGCTTTGCGGGGTCTCTATGGCAGTGACATCAAAGGAACCAGCCCGAACCTCTCATGTCTAACTTAGGCTTGCCTCACCAACATTAGCGCACCCTCACCAACTTTGACAACCCCCTTTTCCAACTTTTTGATGATGCCGCTGCCATCAGGTCTATGATCTGCATTTTTGCGCGTCACACTAGCCCCGCCGCCACATCACGCCCTCCCGCACGACAAGTCCGCGTTTTGCCAAATCAACAAGCACATGCACAGTCAACGGCAATGGCAACCCGCTTTCCTGAGCAACGCTTTCCGCATCTAAACCCGTCTCATCAGCGGAACTCTCAGCAGGAAGCGCGTCAAAGACCCGCATCTCCGACCGCGATAACCCCTGGATCGGCGATGCCGCAAACTGCAGTTCATACTGCTCAGCCGAATCCAACGCACCCACCGCGCCCAGCAGTGCGCGCACGTCATCAGCCGACGCCCACCAGCTGAGCACGGCCATCCTTAATGCGCTCATGACAGCCGAGGGAATTGATATGCGTAATCGGCCCGGGAACCGCCATGGCCACCCGTCCAAGCCCGCTAGCCCACGTCAACGTATTCAACGCGCCCGAACGCCATCCGGCCTCCATGACCACCACACCCTGTGACAAGGCTGCCACCAGGCGATTACGCGTGAGAAACCGATGCCGCGCAGGAGCCACCCCCGGAGGATACTCGCTGACCAACGCTCCACCTGACGCCAAAATCCGGTCAAACAACCCGGCATTCCGTGCGGGGTACACGCGATCAAGCCCACATGCAGACACCACCACCGTGGCACCACCCGAGGCAATGACCTGCTCATGCGCAACAGTATCCACACCCAACGCACCACCAGACACAATCACCCAGTGGTGTTCCACCAACCCCGAGACCAGAAGCCTGGTCGCCTCCATCCCATACCGCGAGATAGCACGAGTGCCCACCACACCAACGCTATGGGCGCACAAACCCGCAAGCATTCCGCCCCGCACCCACAGCGCATGCGGCTGCACCGCATCCTCCTGATAGGTCCGGGCATGTTCGCTCTTCCCCGACTGTGCGAACCCAAACGCATGATCAAACTCCGCATGCGGCCATTCCCGATCATCCGGCGTGACCAAGCGACCACCCAGCGCGCTTACGGCAGCAAGGTCTTCGGCCGAGCGTTCCCAGTCCCACCGTGATCGTGTCTGACGCAACAGCCCCTCCCCGATCCACTCCTCACGGTGTTTAATCCCCCACACAATACGTTCCACATCATGCCCAGCATTCAGAAGCGCCTGTACATGAGCATTCGGCCCCTCAACCACGCGCGACAGGTACGCCCACGCCAGCCTACGGCGATCATTCTCATTCATGCCGCCACCTCCACTGGGGCACCGTGAAGCTCAAACGCTTGCGCCACATGATCCAACCCGGGACGCGACGCCCCCGCCAGATCGGCGATGGTCCAGGCAAGCTTCAACATCCGATCGACACCCCGCTGGCTTACATCGCCATTGCCCAGGTAGGCGGCAAGAAGGGCCATTGCGGCATCATCAGCCGGGAACTCCCGCCGCAAGACCTGCGAATCCACATCTCTGTTGGAACGCGCACGCACCCCCGCACGCGACCAGCGCGCAGCCGACCGCTCACGAGCCGCCACCACGCGCTTCCCTTATCGACGCCGTGGACTCCTCACCCGCATGTCCCAGCACAGCACCCACACCCCGGGTATGCACAAAAATATCCAGGCGATCCCGCAACGGTCCAGAAATATTAGACAAATGACGCATCCGAACCCGCGCCAAGCATCGGCACGAACTGGGATCCTCCGCACCACACGGACAGGGATTAGCCGCCAACACCAGTTGAAACCGCGCCGGGAAATGCACATCATGACGGGCCCGCACCAACCGGACCTCGCCCTCCTCCAAGGGAGTACGCAGACTATCCAGCACCGATGCGGGGATCTCACTGGCCTCGTCCAGAAACAGCACACCATGATGCGCCAAACTCACCGCACCGGGCCTGGGCATTCCACTGCCACCGCCGAGTAACGCCGACCGCGACACACTGTAATGAGGGAGCGACAAACGGCGGCACAAGTACAGGACCGTGAAACACCCCACCCGCGACCGAATGCACCGCCGTAGCTTGCACACATTGCCCAGCATCAAGAGGCGGCAAAAGACCAGGCAACCGCGCCGCGATCATTGACTTACCCGTACCAGGCGGACCGACCATCATCATGTGATGCCCGCCAGCGGCAGCAACTTCCGCTGCCCACCGCGCCTCAGGCTGACCACACACATCCGCCATATCCGGAACTGCAGCGCTTTTCCGACGCCCCTGTGCCTTGCGCCTCCGCGACACTTACAGCACTGGGCAATTCCACGAGATCATTCACCCAACCCATAATCTGTGCGAGGCTGCGGGCAGCCAGGACAGACATCCGCGGGGTGCCCAGTTTCTGGTCCACCGGGACGTCGATAAGCGCGGCCTCCGCAGCGTTCCCCTGAGGGACAATCACGCGCCGCAACCCGGCGCGGCGTGCCGCCATCAGCACGGGAAGTACCCCAGCCACAGGCCGCAGCGAACCGTCCAGCCCGACCTCACCCAACAGCACCGTCTCGCTGAGGCGCTGGCGAACCAGCGGATCAGTGGAGCTGGCGGTGAGAATGGCCAGGCACATGGCGACGTCGAAATGCGAACCGGCTTTGGGCATGGATGCTGGCGAGAGGCTGACCACAACCTTTGTTTTTGGCCAGTGCAGTTGGGAGTTGGCCACGGCGGTTTTCATGCGGTCGCGGGATTCCGAAATAGCAGTGTCAGCGAGCCCAACGATCTGGATGCGCGGCAGCCCCGGCCCCTACATTGGCCTCCACATCGACGATGGTTGCGGTGACCCCTACGATCGCTGCCGATAGCGCTCTACCAAGCGCCATCGGTGACTCCTTCGTAATGCTCGTAGTTCACATCGTCGCCGTTCATGAGCACCACAAGAACATCAAAACGAACAGGCATGTACGGCTTGCCCTGCAGCCACATCGCCGCCGCCCGACGCAGCTTAGTCAATTTCTCTGGCGTCACCGCCTCTGCGCCACCATAGTCCAGGCTGCTGCGTGTTTTTGACTTCCACGAACACTACTTCCCCATCAGGGAAAGCGTGCCACCACATCAAGCTCGCCGCAGTGGTACCGGACGTTGCGGCCCACGATCTCCGCACCCAGATTTTCAAAAATACTGTGCCGCCAGCTCCTCGCCACGGCATCCCAACAACAAGTTATGTTTGGCATGCGCCATAACAAACCCCCAGGTAGTGAACTATTATCTGCCCCGATGTTCACTACCCACTATGCGTATCGACGCCCACCCCGCGCAACCACCCCGTCGTCCACCTGTGGATAGCGGTTGATTATCCACAGTGTCCCTGGGGCGCGTTTGACAGACCGCAATCACCCCGCTACTTCGGAATGATCATCTCCGGTTTGTCTAATTCTTCAATATTGACGTCCTTATATGTAATCACTCGGACGTAACGCACAAAACGCGCCGAACGGTACATATCCCACACCCACGCGTCTGACATGCGAATTTCGTAATACACCTCGCCGTGCGCACTGTGCGGAATTAACTCCACCCCATTGGCCAAATAGAAGCGGCGCTCCGTTTCCACCACGTAAGAGAATTGGCTCACCACATCCCGGTATTCACGATACAGAGACAGCTCAACCTCGGCCTCGTAGTTGTCGAGTTCCTCAGCGCTCACGCCACAACCTCCCAGCTAAACGCAACTTTGCTCCCACTCCGAATGAGCAGCAGCCACATTTGAATAACTATAGCGATGTTCCGAGCACGCACCGTGACGGCGCACCGCATCCATATGAGAAACCGTGCCGTACCCCTTATGCGCAGCAAACCCATAGGCCGGGTAGCGTGAATCTAATTCCATCATCAGATTGTCACGGGTTTGTTTTGCCAACACGCTCGCCGCAGCAATGCAACGAGCACGCGAATCGCCGCCGATGATGGGCAGTGAAGGTACCGGAAAACCTGGGATACGCAGGGCGTCGACAAGCACGAACCCAGGCCGGGTATCCAGCGCGGCCACCGCACGCCGCATGCCGGAAACGTTGGCGTCCTGGATGCCGTGGGCATCAATGTCCTGTGCGGAGACCAGCACCACGGCCCATGACAGCGCGTGGTTCTTCACCAGCGGGAAAAGGCGCTGGCGCTGGCGTGCTGTGAGTTTTTTAGAATCGGTGAGTTCCGCCAGATCTGTGATCGGGTGATCCGGCAAGATGCATGCGGCGATAGCAATAGGACCGGCGCATGCACCCCGACCCGCCTCATCAACCCCCGCGACCGGGCCGAGACCACTCTTGGATAGGGTGACCTCGTACGTACGGAGCTGCTTTAACGTGCGCACCGCGCGGATGTTAGTGCTGAATATCTGGGTCGTCCACTAGGCCCATTCGGCCAAGCGGAAGCGCAATGGCTACAACCTTGCCCACAATGTTCTTCTCGGGGATGGTGCCCTGGTACTGGTCGGCCATGTGATAGCGGGAATCCGCAGAATTAGTGCGGTTGTCGCCCATCACAAAGACATTCCCTTCAGGCACCTTCACGGGGCCGAAGTAGGGACCACCACATGCTTCCGACCCGGTGGACTGATCCACCGGGTAGGCGGGCGGCTGCAGCGTGTAGGAAGAATCAATCACTTTGCCATTGACTTTCACGCCCGTATCCCCGGCTTGGCATTCCACTGTCTGACCACCAGTCGCAATAACGCGCTTGACCAGGTCATTCTGATCCGGCGCAACGACCCCCACCATGGACCCGAGGTTCTGCAGACCACGAATCAGAGGGTTGGAGGAGCGGCGTGAATCGTAGTTAGCATTCCACGACTCGGTGCCCGCAAACACCACCACGTCCCCCGGCTTTGGGCTGCCGAAACGATACGAAATTTTCTCCACATAAATGCGGTCGCCTGTGCAACCACTACACCCGTGCAGCGTAGGTTCCATCGACTCACTCGGAATAACATACAGGCGACCAACAAACGTGTGCAGCAACCCAATGATCAGGATGGTGGTGAACACCACGACGGGGATCTCGATGTACCACGGCAGCTGCCGACGGCCATCGTCCCCCCGCTTATTCTTCTTACGACCAGCATCGCGGTCATCATCGTGGCGATCATCAGCCCGGCTGCTGTCTACGCGAAAGTTATCGTTCGAGTCAGTCACGAAAGAAAACTCTACCAGTTACATCGGAAACCCTAAACAGACTTTTATACGTCTCACATCTACTACCCTCGCCACGCTAGCGGTAGTACACACAAAAACGCCCCGCTTCATCTCCGAAACGGGGCGTCGTGTCCATCCTGTGGATCACATCAAGAAACCAAGCACTACTGCTCGCGGTATTCCTTGATCTTGGCTGCCTTACCACGCAGATTACGCAGGTAGTACAGCTTAGCGCGGCGAACCTTACCGCGGGAGACAACCTCAATCTTGTCGATGTTGGGTGAGTGCACCGGGAAAGTACGCTCCACACCAATACCGAAAGAAATCTTACGAACCGTAAAGGTCTCACGGATGCCACCGTTCTGACGGCGGATAACAACACCCTTGAAAACCTGAATACGGGACTTGTCACCCTCAATGACCTTCACGTGAACGTTCACAGTGTCGCCGGGGCGGAATTTCGGAATATCGTCGCGCAACTGTGCGGCATCGACCTTATCCAGAATGTTCATAGAAACAATCCTTAAGTTCTGTAATAGAAAGAGGAACCTGGCGGCGCCTCCCACCGCACCATCGCGCGGTGACTAATCGGGCGCTCGGCCGGCTCGTATCCGAGACATGACGTGCCACTGCCAGGCCAAGACCAAGCAGACAACTGCGCAATTTTCGCACATGCAGCGCTGTGGCGTCAAAAATCGATGCAACAAGACGCACATACAACGCCTCCTGTTGACAGCACAACAACTCATCACTACTTTGGTGAACATGTTCACTGAACCTGTTCACCCTGGCGTGTTACGCAGATGGGATCACTCATGACCCGCACGACAAGAACAACGCTTGGCCACAGAAAACACCATCCTTGCCACTGCAGAACAGCACTTTGTCACGCACGGATACCAGAACGCGACCATCCGCGCCATCGCCGCAGAAGCCAATGTGAGCACTGGCTCCGTCATGTCGGTTGGCGATAAGAAAACGCTGCTCATCAGGATTTTTGACACAAAGATTGCAGCCATCCACCAATCGCGCAACGGCCACACTGGCATTGCTGATGCGCCCAACCCCACCGACGCAGTGCTGGCCACCGTCTCTCCATTCCTTACGATTTTCGCCAAGCACTTGGACCTATCCCGCGAGTACTTTGCCACGCTGGTCAGCGGCTCGCACTCCTCGATCATCTTCAACGAACTCGCCGAAGCACTTGAACGAGAATTTGCGGAACTCATCACGCACTTCTTGCCCCAGCACGCTGACACCGCCGACAGCGCGGCCCACGCACTCTACCTGGGTTTCTTAGGGGTGCTGGTGGTGTGGGCAGGCAGTGTCGATGCCACTGTGGGCGACGTCCAGCTTCCCACCACTGAGCTGCGCCGCTTCGTCGATTTCTTTTTCACCTCGCAAGGGGCACACTCATGAACATCCTTGTACTCGGGGCAACGGGGACCATTGGCACACTGCTGACACAACGTCTCCATGACGACGGGCACACTGTAACCGCCTGGTCACGACGTACACATGGTGACCTCTCCACACAGCTCATTCCGTTGGACATGGTGGAAGGGACAGAACTGATCATCGACGTCACCGACGCCAAACGCCGCAGCTCCATGCTCTCCACAATGGCCACCAGTGTCGTCTCCAGCGTTCACCGCGCCGCTGTCACACCCCGCATCCTCTGCCTGGGCATCCTCAACCAGGACAAAAGCACATTCTCGTATTACAAACACAAGCAACAACAACATCAGGTCTACGCATCGTCCGGTCTCCCCTACACCGCCGTACGATGCACACAATTCACCACATTTCTAACCTCGCTTTTCGACGCCGCAACGCCCACCGGCCTCATCCCACTACCGACAGGGGCTCGGTGGCAGTTGATTGATCCACGGGACGTCGCTACGCAGCTGGCATGCCTGCCTCAATCAGATGTGTTGACCCTCGCTGGACCAGAAACCCTGACATCACGCGAGGCTGCCGAGCGGTATCGCACAGCACACGGAAGTAAGCGCATCCTTGTTAACCTGCGCGTTCCCGGTGCGTTCGGCAAGTTTCTGCGTGAAGGGCTGAATCTGACAACTGAACCGGACGCTATGGGCACCCTCACGTACCAAGGAAGGTAATCAATGACTCTTTTTCTCGCCATCGTCCTACTCGCCGACGTCGCCATGTCCATACGTCCCATGGCGTTCATTCGCGCGTGCCTGAGCGGGGTGAACCTGCCGGAAAACTTCTGGTGGGTGCTGCTCGTGATCAAAACCCTGGCAGCTGCGGGCCTCATCGCCGACCACTGGCTTGCCGACGCCGGATACGCGGGCGTCGGGCTGGCAGCCACCGTGGGCGTGGTGGTGTACTTCCTGTGTGCCGTCGTGGCACACATTCGGGCGCATTTCCTGGGCAGGGAATTCTGGCTAAATTGCCTGGGAATGTTGGCACTCTCTCTGGTCACGCTGGGTTTTGTCGTGCTATGACCAGTCGTACTGTGACCAGTCGATGACCACAGCGCCTTAGTTACCAAAACCTGCTTTTCGCAGTGCATCAGCCATGCTGCCGCCCGCGGTGTCGTTGCGGTCATTGCGGCGCTGGCGTTGGCTGCGTCCATTCCCACGTTGTTGACGGGGCTTCTTACCGGCTTGCCCACCCTTCGACTTCTTCGGCCCCTTTGCTCCGGGTTCATCATTCAACCGCAGCGATAGGCCGATGCGCTGACGATCTACATCCACTTCCATGACCTTCACCTTGACGACCTGGCCGGAACGCACCACCGTGTGCGGGTCATCCACAAACGTGTCCGACATAGCGGACACGTGCACCAGCCCGTCCTGATGGACACCCACATCCACGAACGCGCCGAAAGCGGCCACGTTAGTCACGGTACCTTCCAAAATCATGCCGGGCTGCAGGTCAGAGACCTTCTCCACTCCTTCTTTGAAGCTGGCTGTGGTGAATTCGGGGCGGGGATCGCGGCCGGGCTTATCCAGCTCGGCGATGATGTCGGTGACGGTGGGGACTCCGAACTCGTCGGTGGCAAAATCCGCCGGGTTCAGCCCGTGAAGCACGCGGGTATTGCCGATCAGTTCCGCCACAGTCAAGCCCGTCGCAGTGGCAATCGCCCGCACCACCGGATACGCCTCCGGGTGCACCGCCGACGCATCCAGCGGATCCTTGCCACCCTGAATACGCAGGAAGCCCGCGCACTGCTGGTACGCCTTCGGCCCCAAGCGCGGCACCTTCTTCAGCGCCGCGCGGCTAGGAAATACCCCGTTTTCATCGCGGTACGCCACAATGTTGCCCGCCAGCGTTGACGTCACACCCGCCACCCGCGTGAGCAAAGGTATCGACGCCGTGTTCACGTCCACGCCCACCGCGTTCACCGCATCTTCCACCACCGCATCCAGCGTTTTTGCCAGTGCGCTTTGGTTCACATCGTGTTGGTACTGCCCCACGCCAATGGACTTCGGATCAATCTTCACCAACTCCGCAAGCGGATCCTGCAGCCGCCGTGCAATAGACACGGCACCCCGCAACGACACATCCATATCGGGGAATTCTTTCGCAGCAACCTCAGAAGCCGAATACACCGACGCACCCGACTCCGACACCACCACCGGCGTAGGGCGGGTACCACCAGCGGTGGCGATCATATCCGCAACCTCAGATGCCAGCTTCTCCGTCTCCCGGGATGCCGTGCCATTGCCGATAGCCAGCAAATCCACGCCATGCGTGGCACATGCCGTGGACAACACCTTCACCGCGTCGGACCAACGATTTTGCGGCTGGTGCGGGTAGACGATCATGGTCTCCAACACCTTGCCAGTTGTATCCACCACGGCACACTTCACGCCATTGCGGTACCCCGGATCCAACCCCAAGGTGGCCCGCTGACCAGCCGGAGCGGCCAGCAACACATCACGCAGGTTCTTGGCAAACACCTCCAACGCGCCTGCCTCGGCTTTCTCCTTCAGCCGCATCCGCACATCCAGCCCCGAGGACACATAGAGCTTGGTGCGCCAGCCCCAACGCACGGCGTCGTCAAGCCAGGGAGTTAGTAGTATCAATGCCTGCACGATCCGCGATAAGCCCCTCATAGAATGCGTCATCCCCGGCATCGAGATGCAGGGTTCAGCACGCCCTCCTTTTTCTCCGCGCAGCAGAGCCAGAATGCGGTGCGACGGCAGCGACTCAAAAGACTCTGAAAACTCGAAAATAATCCTTGAACTTAGCGCCTTCCTGTTCCTTACCTTCCGCGACGGAGGCGGTCATGCGGCCACGACTCAGCATTTCCTCGCGAACCTCCCCCACCAGGTCAGCGTTGGTGGCACAGCGATCCACCAAGATAGCGCGAGCTCCCTCCAGTACCTTCTTCTCATCCTCGAAACCCTCACACACGTACGCGGTGGCGGCGGAGGTGGCATCGGTTGAGGGGGCGTCGATAAGCGCATCCACCAGCGCCTCAATCCCGGCCTCACGGGCAACATCAGCCTTGGTTTTGACGGCGCTTCTTAAACGGCAGATACAAATCTTCTAGACGGGCCTTCGTCTCGCAGGCGAGAATCAAGGCACGCAGATCATCGGTGAGTTTCCCCTGCTCTTCAATCGCGGCGAGGATGCTCTGCTTACGTTCCTCCAACTCCCGGAGATACGCCAAACGCTCCTCCAACTGGCGAAGCTGCGAATCGTCCAGGCCGCCCGTAACCTCCTTGCGATATCGCGCAATAAACGGGACCGTGTTCCCCTCATCCAACAATGCAACCGTGGCTGCAACTTGGCTCTCCGACACCCCAAGCTCGCGGGCAATAGTGGAATTAATCATTTGAACAAGCATAGTCGGCTGTTGGTTCGGGTCAGGGCAAGGACACAGATGTTGTCGCGGCGGTTGTGGATAACGTGGTTCACGCAGGAACTTGACCATTTGTTTACTGGAATTGTCCACGGGGTGAGAATGCTGCGGACTGAAGGTTCAACGCATGTGGACATCATCACCCGCGCCCGCGCCCACCACCTCACAGCGCCCGAGGCTGTGATCGACAGTTGGGCCGCCGCTTCCTATGCGGGGCTTTCATACTGGACTGACACCGCACCGGTGACGCTGCTAGTGAGGAGTGGTTTCTACAAGACGACCGACCTACGCAGACCGAATCGTCGCCGACTCAGCGCTTCCCTTGAAAACATGCACGCCAGACCCTGAGTTTCCAAATCTACGCACGACCATGCTTCCCTACGCCGCCGCGCAGTGTCTTCGCGACATTGTGAATAATGCACATGGTTGGTGGACGTACAATGTGCCGGGATTATCCTATGGTGAAACTAGATCTGTGCAGTTCATTGACGCAATTCGGCAGCTAGATCCCCATCTCAATCTTGGAGACATACAGGCTGAAGCGAAGGGTGTCGTAAAGAAAACAATCGTAGAAAAGGCTGTGGGCTTGTCAGATCCTGGTGCCCAATCTCCACCCGAGACTGCTCTTCGCCTCATTGCCGCGCAGGTGCACCCTGGCCTTACAACACAGATCCCGATATATTATGGTGGCCGTCTAGTCACCAAGCTTGACTGCGGTTGGCGCAAAGAAAAAGTTGGCTTGTTCTACGATGGTGAGCATCACCTCACACGCAAGCAGCATGATTACGACGCGGAAGTAACTCTGATCCTGCATGATCTTGGTTGGGAGTCCATGAGAGTCACGAACGCATTGCTGCAAAATCCAACTGCACTTCAACGACATATTGCCCAGCGAGTCATTCCTCGGGCATTTTGATAGAGCGCTGCAATGCTCGAACGCCTCGCTCTATGAAAGTGTCAATTTTAAGGCCAAAAATGGCAGTTTGATAGATCATGAGCTGCCTCCCCAACACCACGCTCTACCAAACTCACTCCGCTATGGTCGTCCCGTACCAGAGTGTCCCGTCAGGGAACGCTGAGTTGACGACTGCACGGGTAACGTCGCGGTCGGAAAGCGTGGTCGTGCCCGTTATCTCAATGCGGTGCACGACTTCACAACGGGAGACCGCCCGTGAAGCTGCTGATATTGGGCGACCAGCATGTTCTCGGCTTCGCAAAAAGCCGGACATTTCCTCGGCGTCCACCGATTCCACAGTGAATCCCTCCACGTCGGAGAGTAGTGCCTGGCTGCGTACCCATTCTGCTGGAGTGAGCAGGACATTTAGGGACACACGCACCGGTCGTGCCGCCGCAATCTTGTCAAGCACACTTTCGTCGGCTGAGTTGAGGCCACCCGAGGCACGGAGGGCATCAATGAGGTCGGGGCGTCGAGAAGCGGTGCGGAGAAGGGATTGGTCGCGGCGCCAGCGATCGACGAGTGCATGGTTGCCAGAAAACAGCACGTCGGGAACGGAATGTCCCTCGCCAGGTGCGGGGCTTGGTGTAGCTGGGACCTTCCAGGAGGCCATCAGAGAAGCTGTCCTCCTCGTGGCTTCGCGTGTTGCCGAGCACACCGGGAATGAGGGCGGACGATAGCTTCAGCGATGACCAGCACCGCTACTTCCCCACCGATGAGCACATAGTCTCCGATCGAGACCTCTTCGACTCGGTAGCGGCGAGCGGCATCGTCGATGACGCGCTGGTCAATGCCCTCGTAGCGCCCACAGGCGAACACAATGTGGTTCTCCGCAGACCAGGACCGCGCCATGTCTTGAGTAAAGGGCTTACCGGCGGGCGTCGGCACGATGAGCAGAGGTTTCTTATCGACGCCCTCTTGATCACCGCCACCGTGCACGTCGGCGTCACTCGACTTAATGAGGTGGGGCTGCGCCGATTCCAGCAAGGGTGCATCGGCAACACCAACGGCAATGTCGTCGAGTGCAGGTCCCCAGACCTCGGGTTTCATGACCATGCCGGGTCCTCCGCCGTAGGGCGTGTCGTCGACGGATTTATGCACGTCTGTCGCCCAGTCCCGAAGGTTGTGTACGCCGACCTGAAGAATATTTTTCTCAATCGCCTTGCCTAACAGTGCATGCCGAAATGGATCGAGGTACTCAGGAAAAATGGTGATCACATCAAGCCGCATGTCACAGCTCCAAGAGTCCATCAGGCGGGGTAATGGTACAAGTACCGGCATCAAGATCTACCTCTGGCACTATGGCGTGCACGAACGGGACCAGCACGTCTTTGCCGCCGCTCAATCGCACCTCCAAGATTTCCCCAGCTGGGCCGTGCAGCACACCCGTCACCTCGCCGATATCGGCGCCATCATGAATCACGTGTAGGCCCTCAAGCTCGTGGTCGTAGAAGCCGTCATCATCGTCATCGCTGTCCAGTGGCGGAGCGTAAAACACGGTGCCGCGCAGCGAGTCAGCGGCGTTACGGTCCGTGATCTCTTCAAACTTGACCAGCAACCGACGTTGATGCGCACGCGCAGCTTCAACAGTCAACGTATGCTCTTTGGAGCCCTGACGCCCGTGAAGAACCTCCCCTACGGCGAAACGAATATCCGGTTCGTCGGTGCTGATATCCACCGTCACTTCGCCTTTAATTCCATGGGATTTCACCACGCGACCAATCTTTAGCTCCATGTCAACACAGCATAGACCACCACGTCCGGCAAAACAGCGTAATCTTAGCCTAAGCAAATACCCATTTCGACGTTATGAGGTTCCCATGTCTGACAGCACTTCCTCGAAACCCCTCGCCGGCCACTGGCTCCTTGCAAAGGTAGGCAAGAAAGTGCTCCGGCCGGGAGGTTTGGGAAACCACCCGGTGGCTTATTGAGCAACTGCCCATCCGCGATCAGCGTGTTGTTGAATTTGCACCCGGCCTGGGTGTCACCGCGCAGGAAATTCTACAGAAGAAGCCCTCCACGTACACCGGTGTTGACGCAGACCCTCATGCAGTCGATACCACTAAACAGACCCTCGCGGGCATTGTGGAAAAGTCCCCCCACATCACCTGCCAACGTGGAGATCATCAACGGAAGTGCCGCCGAGACTGGGCTGCCCGATGATTCCGCCGACATCGTAGTCGGCGAGGCAATGCTGACCATGCAGACAGACAAGCACAAGTTGGAAATCATGCAGGAAGCCGCCCGCATCCTGGCACCAGGCGGATACTATGCCATCCACGAGCTGGGGCTCACTCCTGATGAGCTGGACTCAGAGGTCAAAACAGAGATTCAGCGAGCCCTGGCCCGCGCAATCAAAGTCAACGCCAGGCCCTTGACTACCGCCGAGTGGACCGAGATCGCTGAACAGGCCGGTTTCACCGTGGTCGGCGTGTACCACGCCCCCATGGCGCTGCTGGAACCGCGCCGCATGATTGCCGACGAAGGCCCCCTCCGCACCGCGAAGATCGTCTTTAATATTCTCCGCCAGCCGGACATTCGTCGCCGCATTCTCACCATGCGGAACACGTTCCGCGAGCATGCCAACCATATGAACGCCATCGGCATGGTACTGAAACGAAATTAACACTTGATTTCATGGCGCATTCATCAAAAAAAGTGCACCATGGAAGGCATGAATATTCCCGTTAATTCTCCTGATACCTTCGGTCCAGCCGACAACGAGTCCACGGCTGGAATGTCCACAGTTCGCGTGCTTGCCGACGCCCCGGCCGCCAACCCCGACCGGAACGTCCCCGCCGTGTCACGCCTGTTCCAGGGCGATCATGCCAACATCATCGCCTTCAATTTCCTTCCTGGACAGCAGCTTCAAGACCACAAGGCCGCACATCCCATTATCGTGCAGGCCCTCCGTGGAACACTTGATTTCACCTGTGGCGACGAGACTGTTCGCTTGGAACCAGGTGTTGCGGTGCACCTGCCCGCCTACGTTATTCACCGCGTGGACTGCCCCGAAGACGCCTCCGCCGATGGCAACGTGCTCATGCTCACAATGCTCACAGCAGAAAAGGTCTAAACACAACAAAACCGCCAGATTGTGTATCTGGCGGTTTTGTTGTGTTGAGTCTCATTACTCGGAAGCTTCTTCAGCAGCGATCTCTGCGTCTGCTTCAGCCTCAGCTTCTTTCTCGGCCTCAGCCTTAGCAGCAGCCTCGGCGGCCTTCTTATCCTCGCGCTCCTTGCGCTTCTTCTCGGTGATGGCCTCAGCGGTGGGAGCATCGTTAGCCTCTGCCAGAGCAGCGTTGAACAGGTCAAGCTTGGAGGGCTTTTCTGGAGCAACTTCCAGGGTGCCTTCAGCACCAGGCAGACCCTTGAACTTCTGCCAGTCACCGGTGATCTTCAGCAGAGCCAGTACCGGGTCGGTCGGCTGTGCACCGACACCCAGCCAGTACTGTGCGCGCTCCGAGTCGATACGAATCACAGAAGGATTGGCCTTGGGCTCGTAGATGCCCAGGTTCTCAATGACCTTGCCAGAACGACGGGTGCGGGCATCAGCCACAACCACACGGTAGTGCGGGGTACGGATTTTACCCATACGCTGCAGTTTAATTTTGACAGCCATGATGGCTCCTTACATGTAGTCACTGGGCAGTACAGTCACCATTTGCATTGTGCGAACAGCCGGTTCAGCCCTTGGATTGAGCCTGCGTGTGACTACCGGTCGACCGTGGTCGGGGGCGGTGTTACGCAGGGTGAAGCATGAAAAAGTTCCCCACTAGGGTGGGCAACCCTTAGAACTATACCGGCTGGCAGGCGCATCCACAAACGTCGGCTAGCTGGCTACTTTTTCTTATCCTGTTCGATACCCAACTGACTGAAGTCAATGTTCTCCATGCCTTTGGGGAGTTTGCCGCCCATCTGCTGTTGCAGCTTCTGCAGTTCGGCCATATCGGGCATACCACCACCAGGCATTCCGGGCATTCCGCCACCCATGCCGGGGAAACCACCCATGGGCATCCTTGGTTGCGAAGGTCCCCTGCGGCCGCCGCCTTTGCGTTTGCCGTTTTTGCCCTTACGGCCTTTGGGTTTTTTCTTGGTGGCAGAGCGTTTGCCCATGCCACCCATGCCCATCTGCCCGGCCATGGCGCCCATCATCTTCTTCGCCTCAAAAAAGCGCTCCACCAGCTGGTTCACGTCAGTCACGGTGACGCCGGAACCGTTGGCAATGCGCTTTGCGGCGCGAAGCGTTCAAAGATTTTTCGGGTTGATGCGCTCCTCGGGGTCATGCCACGAATGATGGCTTGGATGCGGTCGAGGTGCTTCTCATCCACCATGTCGGCCATCTCGGACATCTGCTTGCCACCCGGAAGCATTTTCAGGATGTTGCCCAACGGCCCCATGCGGCGGATCATGAGCATCTGGTCTAGGAAGTCCTCAAGAGTCAACTCACCGCTGCCCAAGCGGCTGGCTGCTTCCAGGGCTTTTTCCTCATCCATAACGGCTTCGGCCTGCTCGATGAGGGTGAGCATGTCACCCATGCCCAAGATGCGGCTGGCCATGCGCTCGGGGTGGAAAACATCGAAATCATCCTGTTTTTCACCGGTGGAGGCGTACATGATGGGCTTGCCGGTGACTTCGCGGATGGATAGTGCGGCACCGCCGCGAGCATCACCATCGAGTTTGGTGAGCACGACACCGGTGAAGTCGACGCCGTCGCGGAAGGCTTCAGCGGTAGCCACGGCATCCTGGCCAATCATGGCGTCAATAACAAAGAGCACTTCATCCGGGTTAACGGCATCGCGAATGTTGCGAGCCTGCGTCATCAGTGTCTCGTCAATGCCCAGACGACCAGCAGTATCCACGATCACCACATCGTGCTGGGTGCGTTTTGCTTCCTCAATGCCGCGGCGCGCCACATCAACGGGATCACCGTGGGAGGTGCCCATGTCGTGGTCGTGGGAGTCAATCGCAGTGCCAGGGTCAGGCGCAAAGCAGGACACTCCGGCGCGTTCCGCCACAATCTGCAGCTGTTGGACAGCACCTGGTCGTTGCAGGTCGCAGGCCACAAGCATGGGGGTGTGCCCCTGCCCGGCAAGGTGCTTGGCTAGTTTGCCGGCAAGTGTGGTTTTACCGGCACCCTGCAAACCTGCAAGCATAATGACGGTGGGTGGGGTTTTGGCTAGTTGTAGGCGACGAGTTTCGCCACCGAGGATGTCAATAAGTTCCTCGTTGACGATTTTGACAACCTGTTGTGCAGGGTTGAGCGCCTGTGAGACTTCGGCACCTGCTGCGCGTTCTTTGATGCGTTTAATAAAGGCGCGCACAACGGGCAGGGAGACGTCGGCTTCTAGTAATGCCAGGCGAATTTCACGCGCGGTGGCGTTGATGTCTGCCTCGCTGAGTTTGCCTTTACCCCGGAGTCCCTGAAGGGCACCGGTAAGGCGGTCGGACAAAGACTCGAACACGATGTACTTCCTCAATATATTAGCTAGCTAGCCTCACCATGTTAGCCCGTTGGGTTACCCGGTTGCCAGAACTCGGGTAATGCTTCGTTCCACAGCTGCCCTGTCAAATGCGCCGCAGAGGTGGAAGCGGGCGATCATGGTAGATCCAGGCAGTTCGACGGTGCACCAGGTGTAGTCGGGTATGACGCCGAGGAGCGCGCCGAGTGCGCCACGGCGGTCCACCGTCCTGACTTCGAGCACGGAACCGAACCAGTGGGTAGCGGTTGCTGCGGGTTCAAGGGCAGGGAGGGCGGAAAACACGCCGGATTTGTAACCTTGGATGAATTCCTCCTGGTTGAATCCGCCGACGTGCATGGCACGGACGTCGAATTCAGCGCGTACCATGGTGCGTTCCGCAACGATGCGGGCGGTGACAATGTTCCAGCCTTTGGCTGCAATGAGAGCAAGGATGGGGATAATGTCGCTGCCGCGCCAATGCACGTGGGCGAGTTCGCCGGAGCTGGTGAGGCCGAGGTCAGTGGGCGTCGATACGTGTGGCTTATGAGGGTGGACGGCGGTGAGGGCGTTGCGCGCCCGGTTGGCAAGCGTTGTTACGGCGTGGTTGAGGTGCGCAGTCCATACGGCAGGGCCGGTTGCGCGAGCGTCAGCCTCGGTGAGTTCCTGAAGGAGTTCCACGGTGAGGAGGTCGTAGTGCAGCGCATCCAGCAGCGTATCGACGGCCGCGTCATCCCACGGGTCGTGGGTGGCGGCGAGGCGGGCCAGCAGGGTGTGCTCTGCAACGAGGGTTTGCACACACATGCGGTCGCGCGGGTTAAGCCCCATTCTTGCGGCCATACGCGTTACCATTTCCGCCCCTACCTGGGAATGTGGGCGATTATATCCTTTGCCAATGTCATGAAACAGGGCCGCAAGCAACAGCAGATCGGGCCGGGACACATTGACGCTGACGTGAGCGCAGTTGGCCACCGTGTTCAGGCAATGCACGTCAATAGTGTTGATGTGGCTAGGTTCGCGGGGCATGAGACCTCGAATATGCACCCATTCTGGAACAATGCGCTCCCACAGCCCGTGGGTATCCATGTCCCCCACGACACGGGCCGTGTGCTCGGAGGATCCGAGAAGGGCAAAGAAAATCACCGGTCGCAGTCGCTGGCCAGGGCGTGGGAAGCGGCGGGGTGCTGGCAAGCCTGCGCCACGTAGCTGCAGAGACGGGAAGCCCTGTGCGGGCCGATGCCGCCCCAACGCGCAACACTAGGCCCGGATCATCCAGGGATTGGTTACGGCTGAGCCGCAATTCATCGCCTGCATCCACCACCCCCAAGTCCACGGGCCTGCGCCGGTAGTTACGGGGACGACGCAGAACATGCCGCGCGGTTGTGAGCGCCTGGGTGAGGGTGGCGTCAATGGTGCGGGCGGCATCGGCAAGCGCGCGCGAGAGGTCCAGGCGGTCGTCGAAACCAAGGTGAGTTGCAATATCGGTGGCACATTCGGGGTCGAGAACATCGCGTGAGCGGCGCGTTTCCACATGCAGCAGGGTGCGAATATCCAGCAGCAGACGGTGCTGCTCTTCTAGAGGTGGCGCGTCGCACACATTTCCCAGCGCCAGGGCTTTGAGTAGCTCAATATCACGCAGTCCCCCGCGCCCGTGCTTCACATCAGGACGGGTCATGGCGACTACGGAACCAGACCGATTCCAGCGCGCAATGGCTGTGTCCACCACAGTGTTGAACGTCTTTGGCACGCTCCGGCGCCACCGCGTGCGCACCCGCTGAATGGCCTCTTCCACCAGCTGGGCATCGCCTGCGATGGGACGCAGCTCCAAGAGCGCGAGCGCGGCCGTGGTGTCAGTGGCCACCATCTCTTCGCACTCGCGCGGAGTGCGAACCGCATAGTCGAGACGCTTTTTGGCATCCCAAATCGGGTACCACACCCCATCCGCCTGCGGGGGTTGCGTGCCATCTGGGTGAATAAGCAGTAGGTCTATATCTGAATACGGGGTCATCTCTCCGCGTGCAAAAGACCCGGTGGCGGCCAGCGCAGTGCCAGGCGGCAGCTCTAGGCTGCGCAACAGTGTACCGACCTCAGCCATGGTGGCGGCGCGGATGGCGGGGGCGTCGAGAAGCGACACGGGCTAGTTCGCGGTTGAGTTAGAGCGCGTCGTTTCCGCGCTCGCCGGTGCGTACGCGGACGAGTTCTTCCACATCCATCACCCACACCTTGCCGTCACCGATTTTCCCGGTGCGGGCGGTGTCTACGATGGCGGCAACAACCTCGTCGAGCTGCTCGTTGCTCACCACGATTTCCACCTTCACCTTCGGCACAAAATCCACGGCGTATTCCGCGCCGCGATACACCTCGGTGTGGCCTTTTTGCTGGCCAAAGCCCTGAATTTCCGTGACAGTCATGCCGTAGACCCCCACCTGTTCGAGGGACTGTTTGACATCTTCGAGCGTGAAAGGCTTAATCACGGCTGTAATCAGTTTCATTACTGTTCTCCCTTATTGATCTTCCCAATCCTATAACTTTTACCCCGCGATCAGCTTCGCGCCACAAGAACGCCTACGCGGCGTAGTGGCGCTGCAGTGGCGTTACGCTTGATCAATCAGGAAGGAATCTATCATGCGATAGAAATATACTCAATAAGTTCTACAGAATGTTGCGGTAATAACAAGCTTTCGCCGCTTAACGACGCCCCGCATGCCCAGCGTCCCGGCACCGTTACTGCCGCTGCGGCGGGGTGCCGCCATTGGGAGGAGTGCCGTTGGGCGGGGTACCACCGTTCCCACCTGGTCCTTCCCCACCGCCCGGCATGCCACCGCCCATTGTCGGCGCGGATGCCTTCTGTTGGGTGGCGCTACCTGCGTAATCGTTGGTCGGGTCGCGGTAGATGGTGTGGATATGGCCCCACCCTGAGGTGGACACTCCATCAATCTCTGCGCCAGCAGTATTGTCCTGGCTGGATAGCTCGATATACGCCTTCGGACCGGAAATCTGGAAGTAGATACCTTTGCCCTGGGAGGTGTCGTAGGTGGTGGCACCGGACCAATTGATGTAGGTCTCGTCAAGAGTCGCTGAGATCGCGTCGAGTTCCTTCTGCGTGGTCTCACCGTCGGCCAGGTCTACCCAGTTGGCGATCACCTTGAGCAGAAGTTGCTTTTGCTCGTCAGTGAGGTCGGAGCCTTTGATGCCGGTACCGGTGGGATAGTCGCAGGTGTCGCCCGGCGCGCAGCTCAAGTTTTTCACCTCTTCACCCTGGTAGAGCTTGGATTTTTGCTCCTCGGTCAGGGAATTGTAGAAGGCAAAAGCGGTCTCGTACATGCCACCCAGCGCGGATTTGGTCTGGCCGTTGTCATCAACGTAGGTGGTTGGCTGGGTGCCCAGGTGGGTGGGTGCGAAGGTGATGGCACCGTTGTCGAAGGTGGCGTTGATGCCGACGTGGTGGCCGCCAAACTGCACCGCCCATGCGGAGGTGTTGGAGGGGTTGCCAAAGAATGCAATGTTGTATTGGGTGTTGCCGAGGTCTGTGGAACCTGCTTTGTCGTAGAGGTACTGGTCGCCCTCCATGATGCCGGTGACTTTGGCGTAGGCGTCATCGTTAAGCAGGGCTTTCAGCACTTTGAGCGCGGCCTTTTGTTGTTCTTGGTTGAGATCGCCGAGTTTCAGACCGGAGCGCTCGACGAAGGTGACGGGAAAGTTCGACCACGACGTGGTTTTAGTGTCGTCGTTGTAGTCGTAGAGGACTTTTTCTTTTGCTCATCGCTCAGCGTGGCCAGAAATTCTTCGGCGGCGGCTGCGGTGGCGTCGATGGTTTCTTGTGTTGTCGACGCCGCGTCGGTCGTCGTCGCGGATTTTGTCTGCGGCTGCCACTGCGGTGACGGAGCTTGTCGAACCCACCTGTGTGTCATTGGTGGAGCACGCCGTCACGGCGAGCAGCCCGGCCATCACTAGGGAAACAAGAGGACGTTTTCTCATGCTCCCTACTGTGCAGGGCGACGCTGGCCGTTCCCAGAAAGTCGCCTGCACGTTTCCTGTGAGTCTCGCCGGGGTTAGCCGAGGAGGGCGTCGATAAAGCTTTCGACCTCGAAGGGAGCCAAATCATCCGCGCCTTCGCCCAAGCCGACGAGCTTCACCGGAACCCCAATTCCTCCTGCACCTGGAAGACGATGCCGCCTTTCGCGGTGCCATCAAGCTTGGTGAGCACCACGCCGGTGATGTCTACCACGTCGCGGAAAGGTGCGGGCCTGCATCAAACCGTTCTGCCCGATGGTGGCGTCCAGCACCAGCAGCACCTCATCCACTTGGGCTTTCTTTTCCACCACACGCTTCACTTTGCCTAGCTGGTCCATCAGCCCCACCGAGGTGTGCAGACGGCCTGCGGTATCCACAAGCACAACATCAACCTGCGTATCGACGCCCTGCGCCACCGCGTCAAACGCCACCGATGCGGGGTCTGCGCCTTCCGCACCACGCACCGTGTCCGCACCAACGCGACGTCCCCACGTCTCCAGCTGGTCGGCCGCAGCAGCGCGGAACGTATCAGCTGCACCCAACAGCACCTTGTGCCCCATGGACACCAAGACTCGGGCGAGCTTGCCGGTGGTGGTGGTTTTGCCCGTACCATTCACGCCGACCAGCATAATCACAGCCGGTTTGCCTTCGTAAGGCATCGCCTTAATCGAACGATCCAACTCTGGTTTGCATGCTTCAATGAGGGTTTCGCGCAACATGGCACGCGCTTCCTCCTCACTACTCACACCACGCTCGGCGATTTTCTCCCGCAGTTTTTCCACCACGTCCATGGTGATGGTGGTTCCCAGGTCCGCCATGAGCAGGGTGTCTTCGATTTCTTCCCAGGCGTCATCATCCAGGTCACCAGCGCTCAGCATGCCCAGGACACTCTGACCAAACACGTTCTGGGACTTAGACAACCGCCCACGCAGCCTGCCCAGGCGACCTGCAGCTGGAGCAATGTCTTCTTTCGGTGCCTGCTGCTGAGCCGTGGATTCTGGCTTCTGGGACTCTGCCTTCTGCGCAGGGGCCTCTGGCACCGGGGTTTCTTCCAGCGCTTGCTCCGCAGCGGCTACCTGTGTTTGAGCAGAGTCTGCAGCTTCTTTAGCCTCTTCAGCATCGTCCTTATGTTCGTCGCCAGGTTCGGATGCGTCATCCTCGGTCTCATCCTCATCCTTGGCGGCGTCCGTGGTGCCTTCGTCTGAGGTGTTTTCCTTTGAGGGTGCTTCCTCGGGTGTTTCTGCTGGGGGTGTTTCGGCGATCACCTCGCTGGCGGCGACTTCCTCAAGTTCCAGCTCATCGTCTAGTTCTTCCACCACCACAGCGTTGGCGGTGGAAACCTCAGCGGCTTCCTCGGGGGCTTCCTCTTCTTCCTGGGAATCAGCCACATCAGTGTTGTCTTCGGCGGATTCTTTGGTGGTTTCTTCAGCAGCCTCATCCTCTGCCTGGGAGGCATCCGTCTTCTCAGATGCCGGTGGCTCCGTCACAGCGGACTCCGTCGCAGCTGCAGCCTGTTCGGTCTCCGCAGCCTGCTTGGTCTCCGCTGCTTTGGTTCCTTGACGGGTTCCTGCACAGCCTGTTGCTGCGCTTCTTGTTCTAGGGGTGCAGGATCGAAGTGCGAAAGGCTCCGCTTTGAGCTCCTGACCAGGAAGCACCGCAGGTTCTTTTGTCGTCGGCTTTGGCGGGCGCAAAGTTAAACCCGCCGTGGGCTTGATAGTTGCCGGACTTTTCCTGCTGGGTGAGTTCTTTAGGTTCGTCGGTTGTGGTGAAGGATACCTTCTTGGCATCGCTGCGCCGCAACCCAACCAGGATCAACACACCAAGCATAAACAGCAGAAAAACTGCGATGAGAATAATGGCCGTCAAAGTCATAACCTCCATAGTGGCAGGTTCGCCCCAGAATCTCACCTAAGTAGACAGTCCGATAGCCATTACGGCACACCCGCAGCTGCCAAAAAATGCTAGTCAACCACGCAAATGTATCGCAACGGCACCGTTAACGAAAAAATGAAAACGAACCCACTTATCCGCCAATGCCGGGGTATTTCACCGCCAAGACCATAGCCTCCGCTGAAATCAGGTCACTGGTGACAAGATCGGGCACGACATCGGCAAGAGCACTCCAGCCGGTGCGCGCCTCAGTGAGCAACTTGGACTTACCGATCAGTTCGTGCGCCCGCATACGCGCGGTCAACGCAAACACCAGGGAAATAACCGGGGCCAACGTCCAGATGTTGCTGCGGTCATCGGTGTCCACGCCGTCCAGCTTGTCAAAACGAATACGTGCCGAAGCGTACAGTTGGCGGTTTGCACCACGCAAGGCGCGGAGCAGCGATACCGCCGTGGCAATTAGCGCCTGGTCGGAGAGCAGTTCATTGAGTGCCGCACGCTGTTTGAAGGTCTCAAACACTGCAAGCAGACGGGCGCTATCGTCCATGATCGGACCAGGCACGATCTCCGCCTGCGAGAACAGCATCTCAATCAGCGTGTCCTGTTGCGCGGGTTCCATGTGCGCAATGTGCACAATGGACTGGTCCACACAGGCTGTGTCCAAGGTGGCATCGCGTCCGGTGGCAAGGGCCTCCACCAGGCGTTTACCCGCCACTTGTTCCAGCTTGGACACGGTGTCGCGCAGCGCGGCGCGTCCCTCGCCGATTTCGGCCGCGGCGTACTGCGCGGGCAGCTGTCCCAACAACTGCAGAGTGCCAATCCAGGCCGTGCGGTGTATCTCTGTGACGTCTTTCGCGTCGTTGAACACGCCGTGTACCAATCCCGATGCAATGACCCGCCCGGGTTGCTTTTCCACGGGCACCAGCGATACCGACAGTCCCTTCAAGGCCGCGCTGGGATACGCAGCCATGGCTTCCATGACTGCCTTCCGAGACTCCGGCGACGATGCCTCCACACTCCCCCAGCCATCAAGATAATCCCAGAGTATGGGCATGATGTCCGGGTTGGACGGCGCATCTTCGCGCTCGCCGGCAAGGAACGCGGACAGTTCCGCCAGAGCGGGGTTAGGGTCGTGATAGAAGCCCGGCTGCTCTGCGATAAAAGCATCAGCGCTGGGCACCAACGGTGGCCACAGCATGTTGAAGCTATCGGCGGAATGAAGTTGAACGATGAGCGGACCGGCGTCGAGAAGCGTCTCGGGAAGCTGGTCACGGACAGTGCGTCCGCCCACCCACGGCGCGGTTGCGGGCCACACCCAGGCGGCAATATTACGACCTGCGGCGGGTTGCTCGTACACCAGCGCGCCATCCTCAATACGGCAGCCGGTAGCGTGCGGGGCGGCCTCTACCTCCGCCACGTTCACCGACACGCGCTTATCGCTGCGGTGGTCCGTCCATTCAAGCTCTAGCCGCCCACTGTTGATCACGTTAATCGACGCCGCGAGCGCTGACATGGGAGCCGTATACGTCACCCCATCCACGGTGGTCAGCTTCACTGTTCGCAGCGGTGCACCGTGGTGGTTACGTACCGCCATGGTCGGAGTGCCCAGTTCACCCGTCGCGCGGATACGCACCACCCCATCCGCATCACACTGGCGGGGCGTACACACCAGGCGCGTGGTGCGCCACATAGCAGGTTCAGTGACCAACGGAACCTCGAACCGCAGACGCGGCGGAATGAACCGCAAAGGCATCTGGTCGCCCTCATCGGTAGACACCACAACGCTCGCACCGGCCTCATCTGCGGGAACCATCACCTCCTTCGGTGACACATCAAACGGCTTAGCACCACTGCGCACCAGCAACGCCGCCTCGCTCAGACCGCCGCGCGCTGGAATGCGGAAGGATCGGCACGGCCCGGCGATCTCCGTGACCGCGTGCATGCCCTCCACGATGGCGAACTCATGGCGGAAGGATTCGTTACGCGGGCCGCGCAGGCGAATCAGATACTCCCCAACCCAGGGCGCGTCATAAGCATCAGGGTCGAACACATCAAACACGCCGCCCTCGGCGGGAATCTCCAGCGGCTCAGCCGGGGCAACCTCCTCCCCCGCCTGCCCGATCCCGCCAAATGAGGAGATAGACAGGTACCACGTTTCCGGTTGGCCCGAAACCGTGGGAGAAAACTCCGCCAACAGCGACTGCGCGTACACAGGCAACCCAGCGTAGGAAAACAGGTTCGGTACTGGGGCATCCGGGTCACGGAAAGTCACCCGGCGACGAGGGTCAATACACCGCACCGGCTGCACAATAGAGGGCTTCTGATCAGGTCGAACAACCTGGAGAGATGCGGCTGCGTGAGCGTCAATACGCCTGCACACCCAACCGGCCCATCCCTCAATATCGAAGGTGTCAGTGACGGGAATATCCGCACCAGCCACTACGTCCACCAGCGTCGCATCCGAGGGGCAAAGCACCAGCAGCTCTGCGTAATGCAAGGACACCTTGTCAGTGAGGTTTTGGCCTTTGGCGCTGAACACCAGCACCGGATCGTCCGAATCCACCACAGGGAATCACCCAGGTAGTGCCCGTGGTGGAATCCGTGACGGTTAACTCACGAACTTGGCGTTCAATCGCCACATCCAGGGACTCCGCAAACGGTCCGGTCTCGCCCCACGGTCGGCCAGTACGGTAAATCTTGGTGGTGCCGTCCAGGTTCACCCGCCAATGAATCTCTTCCGCCCCCTCTGGGAGGATCTGCTCCGGTAGGCGCAGGCACACCTTGCGGCGCGCGGCGTCGATAATCAACCGTGGACGGGCCTCCCTGGTGGCGATACCCACAGCCGTTGCGCGATCTTGCGTGCCCACGGGACGTTCCCGCAGCTCAGCAGCCACGGCCTCCCGAACCAAGGCCGGAAGCTCAGGTGGCTCAAGCTCCTGCCAGTTATGGGGGTGGGCGTGGGTAAAGGCTCGGAAAGCCGCAACCTTATCAACCACGGGCTTCAGCGTATCGACGCCCCATTGCGCCACCGCCGCCGTCACCGGCATGGTCTCTGCCGGGAGAGCATCCAACGGTACTTCCGCGTCGTCGCTATCCAGGCTATCCATGAGTTCCAACAGCGCCGCAACCTCAGAGCCAGTTACCCCGGCATGCAGCGCCAACACCTCAACCGTGGGTTGGGTATCCTCGGGAACCCACAGGCCAACCTGCACCAACAAATCGAGGGTTTTCTGCTGCACCGTATCCACCCACTCTGGGGTTGGGTGAAGTTCCAGACCACCGATGTACTCGGCGAAGAAGCTTTCAGGGTCCACCATCCGCGCGGCGCGAGATACCAACGTAGTCACCGCTAAGTACGGGGTGTTATCCAGCAGTGTGTCCAGTTGAGCGCCCGCCGCCAACTGCCGGGACAAAAACGTGCCGTAGAAGCGGTCGATAAGCTCAAGCTCATCGGCGGACATATCCGACTGGGCAAACATCGTGATGTCTTTAAAGCGCTGGTTCAGCGACAGCTCCGTCTGAAGCGTCCACCCCAGTAAAGAATCGTTGGGATCGGCAATGGGAGTCGCAGCCAGTGCGTCACCACTCATAGAAAAAATACCCCTTAGTTCGTGAAAACTGTGAACATGACCTGATAGTCACACCAGTCTAGCCTGTGCGTTCACAAAGGGAAGCACGATAGCATGAATGAGTTCTAGCCCACTATGAAGGCGCGCGCCTAGCTCCTGCATAGGCACTGCCGTGCTGTTATGTCGTTGCCACATCCCCAAAAGCCCAGGTAACGGCAACACTACTGCCCGGGCTATACAGCTCCAGCCAGGGCGAGGACTGTAGCGACGCCGCAGCCCCATTCACCGGTTTCCCCTATTTTATTCAGTAGCGACAGCTATAATGCCTATAAATTATACAATTCTGAGCTTTTCTCATTAGTTTTCTTACCGGAATTTATTAGCGGATACGAAAACATCATGAATGTCACGGAAAATACCATGGTGTTATCCATCACATACCCCACGTTCGTGGGCAACAATAGTCACATGGAGCAACTAACCACAAGATTAGCCACAGACCCATGAGCTGCAATGATGGCGAGATGCATGACAGCAACACGCGATGAGCGATGACCATCATCCACACGATAGCACCTTAGCTATACCCCCGCTCACCCCGCCATCAGGAGCCAGTAACAAAAAATGATTTTCATATCCATGTTTTGCACGACGTGGACACAGCACACCAACTAACAGCGCTGCCAATATTGTGAAAAATTCATTAAAATAGGCCGTCTACCTTTTTGATGTGACTTTTTTTGTGCGGGCCACTATAATAAAAACAAAGCAGGTGTCTGGCTTTTTACCAACCCTAGCTACGCACCGAAAAAACTTCAGAACAAAATTCCAGGACGAACTTCCAGGACACGCCCTTCCCAACCTCTAGAAATTTTTTGATTGCGAGCGCTAACGAAACATCTAAAAACGGTTAAACAATCCCCTAGAGAATTGTTGACATAACTGCTTTTACCTGCTTCACCCATCCTGTCGTTTAATTTCTTCGCCACACCACCATGTGGCCAGATGCTTTGAGAAACGTAGTGAGAAGACATCATGGAAACTACCCCTGTCCGCGTCCTGCTTTATAGCCATGATTCCCAAGGTCTTGGGCATGTTCGACGCAACTTGACCATCGCCCACCACATCGCTGCTGCAATCCCTGCAGCAACGGGACGTCCCGTCTCCGGCCTGCTCGTCTCGGGACTCGCCCCCGCCAGCGTGTTCCCACTGCCACAAGGATTCGACTGGCTCACTATCCCCGGGATATCCAAAGGAAAAGACGGCTACCAGCCACGCAGCCTTGGCGAACCAACCCACAACCTCATTCGGTTGCGTTCTGAACTGCTTAAATCCACACTGCTTTCCTTCGCCCCAGACCTGGTGATCATCGACCGGCACATCTACGGCGTGTGGAAGGAACTGTTCACCCCGCTCGAACAACTACGCATGGCACACCCCCACACCTCTGTAGTGTTGGGCCTACGCGAGGTGTTGGACGAACCCGCCGTTGCAGCCGCTGAATGGGAGTCACTGGGCAACCCCGAACAACTTTGCGACATTGTTGATGAAGTCTGGGTCTACGGCGACCCTGCCGTGCATAACCCCCTCAAAACCGGCGAAATCCCCGACTTTTTCACCGACCGCCTCCGCTTCACCGGCTACCTCGCCAACGGTCGGCGCGTCGCAGATCACGACACGACCCTGGCACCCGAGCCCTTCATCCTCACCACTGCGGGCGGCGGATCTGACGGCTACCACCTCCTTAAATCGGCCACGCGTATCGACGTCCCCGCTGGCCACCGCCACATCATCGTCACCGGACCACAACTTGAAGAACGAGCATTCAAACACATCGCCTCGCTGGCCGGGCCGAACACCGAGGTGCACCACTCCTGGCCTGGACTGAGCACCCAAATTGCGCGAGCGTCGGCAGTGATCGCCATGGGTGGTTACAACACTGTGTGCGAAATCCTGTGCACTGACACCCCAGGGCTGCTGATTCCCCGTGAACACCCCAGACGTGAACAACTCATTCGCGCTGAATCTTTGCATGAGGCTCGCGCTATTGATTACCTGCGCGTGGGCGCGGTGAGCACCAACGCTCTGAGCGCCTGGGTTGCCGATGCCGTGCACCGCACTGTTGATCGGTCAAGTTTAGCCCGGGACGGATTGAATGTTGCAGCGCACTACGCCACAGAACTGATAAATCACACTGATCTTGTTTCCACGGAAGGCAGCACCCTCAAATGACCCGCATCGGCTATGTACTCAAAGTGTATCCCCGGTTTTCGGAAACGTTTATTGTGACCGAAATACTGGCCAGAGAGGCACACGGCGATGACTTAAGCATTTACGCCCTTCGCCCCACGACTGATGCGCGCTTCCACCCGGAACTGGCCCGAGTACAGGCGGAAGTCACATGGATACCACGCCCTGTTCTTGCTATTGGATTGTGGGCGGAATTAGTGAACATCATTAAGCATCCCACCCTGCGCGACAATTTCCTGCGTATCCTCCCGGAACTGGTGGAACTACCCGCCGACGAGGTCGCCCAGGGCGTGGCGCTGGCACAATCCGTGCACAATGACGGCATCACCCATCTGCACGCGCATTTCGCCTCCCTGCCTGGCCGAATGGCCTGGATGGCCTCTAAAATCACTGGTATCCCCTACACCCTGACCACGCATGCCAAGGATATTTTCCACAAAAGCGTGGACTCCACCTGGCTACGGCGTATCTGCCGCGACGCAGACCGGGTGATCGCCATCAGCCAGTTCAACAAAACCTACCTGGATGAAGCACTAGCCGGGACGGGTGCCACCATTTCCCTGCGCTACAACGCCCTGGAGCTGGCTCGCTTCCCCTTCCACGAGCCCCTGCCCGTTTCCGATCCGCTGAAAATTGTCGCCATAGGCCGACTTGTTCCGAAAAAAGGATTCTCCGATTTAATTAACGCCGTGGCAAAAATGCGCGACAAAGGCTATCAGATTGATTTATCCATTGGCGGCGCAGGTGAATTATATTCTGAACTTCAAGCACAAATTCTTGAGGAAAGACTTGAAGAATCCGCACGCCTTCTCGGGCCACTGAATCAACAGGAAGTTCGGAACCTGATTAAAAATTCCCACGTGTTTGTCGCCCCTGTGTGCCTGCCGCCGACGGCAATATTGACGGACTCCCCACCGTGGTGCTGGAAGCAATGGCCTCCGGTATTCCCGTCATCGCCACCTCCGTGACCGGTTTGCCGGAGGTGATTCGCACAGGTGAGACGGGAATTTTGCTGGAGCCCAACGACGTCGACGGACTCATCGCCGCCCTGGAAGACGTGATCAAAGGCAACGTGGACATCACGGCATTGACCCACAACGCCCGACAGCTCATTGAGGAGCACTTTGATAGCCGCCAGCAGGCTGCGCAGCTGTCCGAGTGGCAGCAATCCACTAAGGCGGAGGGGTAGGACTCAGCCATGCGTATCGCCTATGTCTGCCTCGACCCCGGCATCCCCGTCTTTGGAACGAAAGGTGCCAGCGTACACATTCAGGAAGTGGTGCGCGAGTATCGACGCCGCGGGCACGACGTCACCGTCTATGCCACCCGTCGTGGGAGCGACGTCCCTGACGACCTCGCGGAACTGCGGATCGTGGACGTTCCCATCACCACCCGCGACGAAGAGGAGCGGGAACGCGCCCAGCAGGCAGCATCTGCATCGGTATCCGACATGGTTCGCGCCGGGGGCTACGACCTTGTGTACGAGCGGTATTCCCTATTCAGCACCGTCATCGCCGAGTGCGGGGTGCCGGGAATCCTGGAGGTCAACGCACCGTTGATTGATGAACAGCGGACACACCGCGTGCTCGTGGATGAGCAGGCCGCTGACGCGGCATTGCAGGAGCAGGTTCAGGCGGCGTTGGCCACAATCTGCGTCTCCGACCCCGTGCGCGACTGGGTGATCGCCCGCACGGAGGGGACGCGGGTGTTTACCGTGCCAAACGGCGTGAATGTGCACCGTATTACCCCACAGCCTGAATCACCCGGCGCACCCGTGGTGACGTTCGTGGGCACACTCAAGCCGTGGCACGGGGTGGATGTTCTGCTGCGTGCGCGCGCTCAAGCACATAAAGATTGGAAACTGCGCATTATTGGCGATGGCCCCATGCGTGCCGAACTCGATGATCTAGCCCGCTCTCTGGGCATTGATGTGGATTTCCGGGGCGCCGTGGCCCCCGACGCGATTCCGCAGCACATGGCGGGGACCGCCATCGGCGTGGCTCCTTACCCCGCCATGGATACCGATTCCGATCAATATTTTTCCCCGTTGAAAGTGTATGAGTACATGGCGGCGGGCCTGCCGGTGGTGGCGTCCCGGGTGGGACAGTTGCCTGAGATTATGGGCGAGTCAGCGTATTTGGTGCCGCCGTCTGACCCGGAAGCGCTGGCAGAAGCACTGGATGCCCTGGTAGCCAACCCCGTCGAGCGGGCACGGGTGGGGTCGGATAATCGCAGGCAGGCGGAGCGTGAGCACAGCTGGACCGGTACGGTGGACCACATTCTGGCCCACGCTGGTGTGAAGGAGGACGTTCCTCATGGTTAATGCTGCCCGGCACAGGGCTGTGCCGGATACCTCACGTGCTGAACACCCTGACAACACAAAACGCGCTGAGCAAACAACGTCAATGAGACGTACCCTCCGGCTGATTCGCCAGGATGTGGCACCGGAAAAGAAACTGATCGGTGCCGGTGTGGTGGCACTGTTGTGTGAGGTGTGCTTCCGGGTGTTGGAGCCTTGGCCGCTCAAGATCGTGGTGGATGCGCTGTCCGTATCCCTGGGCGCCAAAGTAGATGAACTATCTGCCACTCCTGCACTGCTGCTGACCTGTGGGGTCGCGCTGCTGGCCATTGTGGGTGCGCGCGCCCTGTCGAAATTACCTGGCAACGGTGGCCTTTTCGCTGGTGGGTTCGCGTGCCGCGACGTCGTTACGCAGCCGGGTATTTAGCCACGTGCAGCGCCTTTCCCAGCAGTTCCACTCCCGCAACCGCAGTGCCGACACGGTGCAGCGTGTGGTCAGTGACGTGGCCAGGATGCAGGAAGTGGCGGTGACAGCGGGACTTCCACTGCTGGCCAACATGATTACCCTGCTGGTGATGCTGGTGGTGATGATCGTGCTGGATCCACTGTTGTCGACGGTGGTGGTGATCGCCATGGTGCTGTTTTTTGTCACCTCCTCGGGGACGTCAAAGAAGATTGCGGATGCCTCACGTCGCACCCGCAAAGCCGAAGGCCGCCTGGCCAACACCGCGCAGGAATCCCTGTCCTCCATCAAGGTGGTGCAGTCCTACGGGCTGGAAGACCACATTGGGGAGCGTTTCGTGGACGCCAACCGCATCTCCCTCGACACCGGCGTGACGTCCCGACGGCTGGCGGCGCGGCTGGAACGCACCACCGATGTGATCGTGGGCCTGGCCTCTGCAGCCGTGATGATCGGCGGCGCCTTTCGCGTGTTGGATGGTGCCATGACCTTTGGGTGATTTGGTGCTGTTTACCACCTACCTGCGCACCACCATGAAGCCCCTGCGCGACATGGCCAAATACACCGGCCGCATCGCCCGCGCTAGTGCGTCTGGGGAACGCGTGGCAGACCTCATGGACATCCAATCTGACATTGTGAGTCCGCGACGTCCCGCCCGCCTGCATAAAGTCTTAGGTGAAGTCCGATTCATTGACGTCAACACCGCGTACGACGGCCACCCGGTGCTGCGTAACTTCAATCTGGACGTTGACCCGGGTGAGAACATCGCCATTGTGGGGCCGTCCGGTGCTGGTAAATCCACGCTGGTGTCCCTACTGGTGCGCGCCATTGACCCCACCTCCGGCACCGTCACCCTTGATGGACGGGCGCTGCCCACGCTGAATTTGGAGAAACTACGCTCCAACGTGTCCATCCTGCACCAGGAAGCTGTGTTGTTCGCGGGCACGATCCGGGAGAATATCCGCTTCGGGCGTTTCGACGCCACTGACGAGGAGATCGAGCAAGCAGCCCGAGCGGCGCACGCCCACAACTTCATCATGGAACTACCCGACGGGTACGACACCATCGTCGGCGAACGCGGCGGCACCGTCTCTGGCGGACAGCGCCAGCGCATCGCCATTGCTCGCGCACTCCTGCGTAACTCACCCGTTGTGGTGCTGGATGAGGCCACTACCGGCCTCGACCCCGAATCCGCCTCGCTGGTCATGGACGCCATCGAACAACTCGTTGCCGGCCGAACCACCCTTGCCGTCACCCACGACGCCGACGTGGCACTCCGCGCCGACCGCGTTGTGTGGGTGCAAGACGGCCAGGTGCTTCTCGACGGCTCGCCCGCCAAACTGCTTGCCACAAGCCAGGAATTCCGCGACTGGGTGGATGCCAGCAACCGCGCCACCATGGACATCAGGATTGAGGACTGACCATGCAGCAGTCCCCATCCCTCACCCGCGTCGCATTAGACACTGTGCTTGATCGCACCCGGCTGAGCGCTATGTGTGGCATGCCCGTTCGCGCCAGCCGCCTGCGTATCAAACCCGACACCTCCATTGTCATGGCATTGGTCAGTGTGGACGCAGGCACTCCCGTCGGGTGGGCGCGTCTTCTCTGGCCAGATAGCCGAGGCAAAGCCGACAAAGCAGAACACTGGGCTGGCCGACACGCACTGCGCCTTAGCTCAACGGAGACCGACAACGGGCTGATATTCCAACACGGAGAACTACTCACCGACGCCAAACTCGGGGCGTACCTCGTTGGCGACAGCGCCGCTATCACCAAGGCCCAACACGACGATGCCATCCTCCGCTACAATCCAGCCCGCAGGCTGGTCTACCGCAGCGACGAAGCACAACTGTGACCCGCATCGCTGCTCAGGCAGACCCGATGGACATGAGCATTCACAAAGCCATCGCTGATATTGTTGCCACCCCCACCCGACTGGACGACGGCCGCAACCTGCACCGCAGCGTCCACACCCTTGTTGGCGACGGGGACCTCACCGTGTTCGGTGACATCAGCTCCACCTACGACGCGGGTGAGATGCTGGCGGAGCTGCACTGGGGCGTCGATATGCTGCCGCCACTGTAGCCGCAGAGCTGCAGCGGCGCAGGAATGTTTTTGCGCAGACCGAACCAGGTGCCACGCATGCACGTGTTCTCGACCACCTGTCATCCGATCTGGCTGCGGGCGTTCGGGACGTTGCGGGGAAAATCACGGACGATCGTGCCGCGCACTGCAGCACACCCCGACACACCGCACTTCTCCACGGCGACGCCTCGCCCGACCAGGTACTATTCCGACACAACGATGGTGCCCTCTGGCTCACCGACTTCGACCGGACGCATCTCGGCGACCCCGCAACCGACCTGGGCACCTACCTGTCTGTGGTAGACCAGCCCATCGGGGAAGCGTTTCTTGCAGGCTATGCGGCCGCAGGCGGCGCACTCCCCTCAGAGACCGACATCCGCCGCGCCACAGCACACGCCATGCTCATGCGCCTCGCCGAACCACTCCGCGCAGCCGAACCAGACTGGGAACAACGCATCAACGAGGAACTGGATCGCATAAAGGAGGTTCTACCCATGACCGCACTCAGCGCACTTGCCACGGTGCCACGCATCCGCCGAGGCTGGCCGCACGTCGATGGCACGCTCACTTTTGAACAGCACGACGACAGTGGCCGCATCCGCGCCGGACGCATCAACCCCGATGGGAGCATCCACCTCGCGGACTTTGCAGTCGACCCAGCACTGCCGTCCCTCGAACCGCCTGCCTCTGGGGATCTCGTTGTCCACCGCCTGGGCCGCCGCGCTGTGATCATCAACGACACATACGTGCGTAAATGCGTCCGCGATGGCAAGGCCACTGCACTGGCACGTGTCACCACCAAAGTCGGGCGACTCTGCGCCATCGCTGGGCTGGCATCGGCGCATGTACAGAACGTGGACAATGCCCATGTTGACTTCTCCCGCGTCAACGGATCGACCCTACACAGCCTCGGGGAGGCAGGCGCGTCCGGCTGGTTGCATTTTGCAACAACATGGCCTGAACTGGTCACTCAAGACGCAAACGACCTGCCCGAGCACGACGCCCACGCCGAAGCCACCGTGCTCACCCGCTGGTTAGAACTCGCCGAGCTTTTCGACGCCTTGCCAGAACTGCCTCGTTTCCGCGCAGTGGTGGAAAAAACCGCGCATGACTTGGTCGCAGGGCCAGCAGATCGCCCGCTGGTGCTGCACCGCGACCTCCACGACAAGCAACTCCTGTGGGACGGCTCCACACTCGGCGTGCTCGACGTGGACACTGCAGCACGCGGCGAGTAGCCCTAGACTTGGGAAACCTGCTCGCGCATGCCGACCTACGACTAACCCAAAACATCTTCACCCCCAGTACCAGCGACACCATCGCAGGCCATGTGAATACTGTTGCCGCAGCGCTCAACGTCAACCCGGCGCGGCTTGAGACCTACCGCCGCGCCGCGCTCCTGCGGCTGGCCTGCGTATATGCTTTCCGCCCCGACCTCGAAGGACTGGCTGCCCGGTTGGGTAGACACCTGCGTAACGTTGTGACCCTGAAAGGAACCATCATGAAAATTTCCGTCATTGGATGTGGCTATCTCGGAGCCGTCCACGCCGCGTGCATGGCCTCGCTGGGGCATGACGTTGTGGGTGTGGACACCGACGCTACAAAAATCGCTGCGCTGTCTGCGGGGCATTCACCGTTCTACGAACCTGGTTTTGAAGACGTATTGCGGGACTCCCTGGCCAGCGGACGGTTGCGTTTTGTCGCAGCACCAGCAACGGATGAGCTTGCTGATGTGGATGTGCATTTCATTGCGGTGGGCACGCCACAATCCGCTGACAGCGGTGCCGCCGATTTGAGCTACGTGGATTCCGCCGTGGAGGCCGTCATAGCAGCTGCGGGCACTGCCGACCATAACCCCGTGGTGGTGGGCAAATCCACCGTTCCGGTGGGCACCGCGCAGAACCTTGCCGACCGACTTGAAGCGCACGGCATCACCCTGGTCTGGAACCCCGAGTTCCTGCGGGAAGGCTTCGCCGTGGCTGACACTTTGCACCCTGACCGGATTGTCTACGGCTTGTCCAATGATCCTGACCGTGCCCAGCTGGGCGAGAATGCACTGGACCAGGTGTACGCCACGATCCTTGCGGAAGACGTGCCGAAAATAGCCACCAACTACCCCACCGCCGAACTGGTGAAAGTGGCCGCTAACTCCTTCCTGGCCACCAAGATCAGCTTTATCAACGCCATGGCTGAACTATGCGAAGCCACCGGCGGGAATGTGACCAAGCTGGCGGAAGCCCTGGGGTATGACGCACGCATTGGGCATCGTTTCCTGCGCGCTGGCGTCGGATTCGGTGGCGGCTGCCTGCCCAAAGACATTCGCGCTTTTGTCGCCCGCGCCGAAGAGCTGGGTGTGCAGGAAGCTGTGTCGTTTTTGAAGGAAGTCGATTCCATCAACCAGCGCCGCCGAGATCGCGTGGTCTCGGAAGTGCTGCGCAGCCTGAGCGGCAACGTGGACGGCGCACACGTCACGGTGCTGGGTGCCGCATTCAAACCCAACAGCGACGACATCCGCGATTCACCCGCCCTGGAGGTGGCGCAGCGCCTGCATGACCTGGGCGCGGTAGTCACGGTGACCGACCCGAAAGCCCTGGACGCGGTGGCGAAAGTTCGCCCCGACTTGCCCACCGAAGCCGACCCGATCCGCGCGCTCACCGGCGCCGATGTGGTGGTGCTAGTCACCGAATGGGAGGATTTTGTGCAGCTCGACCCCGCAGAAGTTGCTGCGGTGGTGAACCGCCCGCCATCATCGATGGCCGCAACGCCCTCGACCCGCAGCGCTGGCGCGACGCTGGGTGGGACTACTCCGGGCTCGGACGATACAACCACCACTAGTTAGGTCTCGGCGGAGGTGGGTGCGGCCGCCACCGGACTCATGCGCTGGCTGATCACACGCGTCACACCATCGCCGCGCATGGTCACACCATAAAGCACGTTAGCCACATCCATGGTGGGCTTCTGGTGCGTGATCACAATCAACTGGCTGGTCTCCCGCAGATTCTCAAACAACGCGATCAGCCGACGCAGATTCGTGTCATCTAAGGCGGCCTCCACCTCATCCATCACATAAAACGGGCTGGGCCGTGCCTTGAAAATAGCCACCAGCATGGCCAACGCCGTCAGCGACTTTTTCCCCCACCAGACAGCAACGACAGGCGCTTGACCTTCTTACCTGGTGGCCGTGCCTCCACTTCAATACCAGTGGTGAGCATGTCCTCCGGCTCAGTCAACACCAACCGTCCTTGCCCACCCGGGAACAAAGTGGAAAAACACCTCTGGGAACGCAGCCTCCACATCGTGCCAGGCATCGGTGAACAACTGCAGGATCTTCGCATCCACATCCTCAATCACATCGTTGAGGTCGCGCCGGGCCTGCTCCACGTCGTTGAGTTGGTTGGCCAAGAACTCGTAGCGTTCCTCCAGTGCCTTGTATTCTTCCAATGCCAAGGGATTGACTTTGCCCAGCGCTGCCAAGTCTTTTTCCGCCTGTTTCAGGCGTGCCCGCTCGGCGTCCCGATCGAAATCCTCACCAGGGGCATAGTCAGTCATCAGGTCTTCGGCGGGCATGCCCAGCTGCTGTACCACCCGTTCTTGGGCTTCCTCGATGCGCACCTGCGCCTGGCTGCGCGCAATATCGGAGGCATGAGCGCTGTCGGTGAGCTTGTTCAGCTGCATCTGCGCCGCATGCACGGCGTCTTTGGCCTGCGCAAGGCGCGAGGCAATGTCGTTTTTCTGGGCGTTCACCTCGTCACGATGCCGCGCTGCCTGCTCCGTCGCCTGCTCCACCCGCGTTGCGACGTCCCGCGCTCCCAGCTCTACGGTTCGCGCCAGCTCTGCCTGCGCCCGACGCTTGGCCATGGCCTGCTCGTGCCGCGCTCTAGCCTGCCGCTCATACTCAGCCTGCCTGCGCAAACTATCACCGCGCCCGCGCCGCTGCCCGGCGCGCTCCTCGGCGGTGCGCAGTGCTAGGCGCGCCTCCACGTCCATGGCTTTCGCCTGTGCGAGTGCCGCAGCGGTGGTATCGCGGGCTTCGGTGGAGGGTTCATCATCTTGAGCGTCGTCATCAACCCGGGCAAGGCGGTCAAGCGTGTCCTCAAGCTGGGTTGACGTCTCTTCCACGCGGGCTTCCGCGGTGGCGACGCGCCCCATCATCTTTTGTTGGTTCGTCTCTGCGTAGCGCACTTCCCGGTCGAGCCGTGACGCTTCGGCGTCAAGGGTGCGCGATAGTCCGTCGTGATCGCGAAGAGCGGCGGTGGTGGCTGCGGCGTGGACGCGGGCGTCGTCAGCCGCCTGACGTGCACCTTCGAGGGTGCCGGACAATTCGGACAGTTTAGTTGTCAGCTCGTCAAGTTCGGTGCGGGAGGCTGCGATCTGTGCGGCGTTCTCCACGGGGCTGGGCGCACCGGTGCCCAGGCTGATCCACCCGGCCCCCACGAGGATGCCGTCGAGTGTGACGGCTCGCAGTCGGGGGTCGGTGTCCACCAGGGCACGCGCGGTTGTGAGGTTGGGTGTGAGCGCGACGTCGACAAGCAGCCGGGTGAGCGGTGCCTGCACTGAGGCATCGAGTATGAGGTGGTCGAGCAGCCAGGTGCAGCCGGTAGGGAGGGTGGCGTCAAGACGCCACGGGTCGGCGGTGGTGCCCTGGTGGATGAGTGTGGTGCGGCTGATGGTGTCCGCCGTCAGCGCTGCGGTGAGGTCGTCGGTGACGTGCCCGGCGAGTGCGGTGGCGGCCTCACCCAACGCCGCCGTGACGGCTTGTTCCGTGCCGGGATTCCACCTGCATGAGGTCAGCGATGCTGGTGAACGTGCCGAATCTTTCCACCATCTCAGCCGCATCGGCGACGGGTGCTGTGCTCTGCAGGGTGTCGATGCGGGATTCCACCCGGGAGATGGCGCGCTCCAGGTCTCGCTCCTCAGCCCGCAGCTGCTCGAAAACGCTGCTCAGCGGCCTGCGCTTCCTGGTCTGCGCGGTCCGATGCCTCGGCAAGCGGCTCGCGCTCATCCCTCAGTGACTGCTGCTTCGCCGCAACCTCCGCAGACTCCCCCTTCACGCGGGCCAGCGTCTCTGCGGTCTCCTCCAGTTGCTCCGATAGCTGCTCAACCTCCGTCTGCGCGGCGCTCAACTGTGCGCGCAGGGATTCCTCGGAGGCCAGCAGGCGAACCACTCCCTCGCGGCGGTCCGCAATGGCCCGGACCTGGGCCAAATGTTCACGGTCGGCCTCGCGGGCAGCGGCTTCCCGCTCCTCCACTTCCTCCCTGATGGCGTCGAGGCGTTCGCGAGCCACCTCAACGGCCTCATCCAATTCCCGCTGCTCCTCGTCGGCGGCATCAGCCTGGCGTTCCAGGTCATCCGGGTCAGGGCCCTGGTAGGCGGGTTCGGCACCTTGGCTGGACGCGCGATCAGCGGCAATACGAATGGTGGCGCTGACGCGCTCCGCCAACGCCGACAGTTCAAACCACAGCTTCTGCGCAGCCTCTGACTCAGCAGTAATGGCGGTCAACGCAGCATCTAGTTCCAGCTGTGTCTCCGTGGATTCCTCCAACACCTGCGTCACCGATGTGACCTGCTCGGCCAGCATCTCGGCTTTCGACGTCGCGGAGCTCAGCGATTCTGACAATCGCACCAACTCATCCGCCGCCAGCTTCAGACGCGCATCCCGCAGCTCGGCCTGCACTGTCTGCGCCCGGCGCGCCGCCTCAGCCTGGCGTGCCAGCGGCTTCAACTGGCGGCCAAGTTCCGTGGTGAGGTCCGTCAGACGATCCAGGTTCGCTTGCATGCCCACCAGTTTGCGCTGCGCCTTCTCCTTACGACGGCGGTGTTTGAGCACGCCAGCCGCCTCTTCGATAAAAGCGCGGCGTTCCTCAGGGGCGGGATTCCAGGATTTGCGACAGCCGCCCCTGCCCCACAATCACATGCATTTCGCGGCCAATACCGGAATCGCTCAGTAATTCCTGAATGTCCATCAGGCGAGCACGGGCGCCGTTAATTTCGTATTCGCTGGCTCCATCGCGGAACATGCGGCGCGTCACCGAGACTTCAGAATAATCAATGGGCAGAGCGCCATCGGAGTTATCGATGGTCAGCGTCACTTCCGCTCGGCCCAGGGGTTTGCGATCCCCCGCACCGGCGAAAATAACATCCTCCATTTTGCCGCCGCGCAGTGTTTTCGCGCCCTGCTCCCCCATCACCCACGCCAAGGCATCCACCACATTGGATTTGCCCGACCCATTCGGCCCCACCACGGCGCAAATACCCGGCTCGAATTTCAGGGTCGTTGACGACGCAAAAGACTTAAATCCCCGCAGCGTCAACGATTTCAAATGCACCGGTAAATACTAACATTGATGTGACTTGACACTGGGGAGGCGTGAAGAGGCCTTCACGGCTGATTGTGATCCGTCAACGAACCTCAAACCCTGACACACCGCGCGCCGTCGACCACTGGTCAATCACCGAGGTCACGTGTCCCGGCCGCCCGGTTGATGACGGGTTTTCCATCAATAATCCCAACATGGCTACGCATTGCGGGCGGTCTCCCTCCACCACCACGCATACCCGGCCGTCTGGGTAATTTGTGGCCGAACCGGAAAGTCCGAGTTCCAGTGCCTCGCTGCGCACCCACCAGCGGAAACCCACATGTTGTACGGTGCCGTGCACCCAGGCTGTCATTCGAAGTGTCTCCATGGTCCCAGTGTAAGCAACCTCAGCGTAGGCAAGCACCACATGAGCAACTGCAAGCCTATGATCGAAAGTGAACCCCCACGTTCCTTTTGTTGGGCACACACCAGAAAGGCCCACCCCTCATGTCACGCACTCATCTCCTTGCCACCGGCCGCGCCTTCCTCTTTGATATGGACGGCACCATCCTCGATTCCAACGCCATTGTGGAAAAACTATGGCGGATATTTGCCAAGCGCCACAACCTCGACGCTGACGACATTCTCAGTTTTTCCCACGGGCGCCCCTCCATCACCACCATCGCACATTTCCTGCCGGACCTATCGGCGGACGAGCACCAACACCTCAGTGACGAACGCACAGCTGAGGAAATCCGCATCACCAGCGGCATCGTAGCAATTCCTGGTGCCGTGGCGTTCTTTCAACAGCTAGACCAGCTGGGCGTGCCGTACGCGGTGGTCACCAGCGCCACCGCCGACCTGGCGCGAACCCGCATCGTGGCGGCGGGGCTTCCCATCCCCGACGTGTTGGTCACCCCCGAGACGATCACCCAAGGTAAACCCAACCCCGAGGGTTACCTCACCGCAGCATCGCAGCTAGGGGTTGCCCCTAGCCAGACTGTTGTTTTCGAAGACGCCGACGCGGGCATTACCGCAGGCATTGCCGCCGGGGCTCAGGTGGTGGTTGTGGGGTCTGCCACGCGGCATGACGACCGCATGCAGGCGCATCCGCATATCCCCGACTTCCGTGGTGTTACTGTCGACGCCCTCGGCGACGGTACGTTCACCGTCGCCACCCCGTAGCGCATCTAGGCGCTGATATCGGCCGATGTTTCCTTATCACGCCAGGTGATGGGGTCCGTGCCGTCCCAGCATTCCATGCCGTCCCAGCCCTTCAGCCCCGGAACATCATCACGATGGAATACCGGGTTGATACCCTGGGCGCGCTGCTTGGAGAAATTCCGCAGCACGGCAATGGCCACCCCGCCCAGCGGGATCAACGCGATCAAATTCACCGTTGCCATGAACCCGGAGAAGGTATCCGCCAGCGACCACACCAAAGGCACTGACCCGATGGCACCACCGAACACGCACAGCGCCACAACTGCGCGGAAAATGTTTAGGTACATGCGGTTCCTGGTCAGGAACTCAATATTCGCCTCGCCGTAGTAGTAGTTGCCGATCACGGAGGAAAACGCCAGGAACAAAATCATCACCGTGAGGAAGTGCACGCCCCAGCCGCCGACGCTGTCCGCCAGTGCGTTCTGGGTCAGTGCAATGCCGCCTTCAGAATCCGACCCGACCCGATCCGACAGCAGAATAATAAATGCTGTGACCGAGCACACCACGATCGTGTCAAAATACACGCCCAGCGTTTGGATCAGGCCCTGTTTCGCCGGGTGTGACACCGATGCCGTTGCAGCCGCATTGGGTACTGAACCCATACCGGCCTCGTTAGAGAACAGTCCGCGCTGCGCCCCCTTCAATACCACTTGGCCCAGCGCCGCGCCCGCGAATTGTTCAATGCCAAATGCATGCTCCACAATGGTCCCGATCATGCCAGGAACGTGTTGAATGTTCAGCACCACCACGATCAGCCCCACCGCAATATAAGCCACGGCCATGATCGGCACGATCACCTGGGTCACGGTGGCAATGCGCTGTACGCCACCGAAAATGATCAGCGCCGTAAACAGGGCCAACACCACACCCGCGATAATCTTGATGCGCATGGCGTTGGTGCCCTCGGGGTCGAAGGAATTAGCAATCGAACCCGCAATAGAGTTGGATTGCACCGCATTAAACACAAAGCCGTAGGTAACAGTGATCAGCACGGCAAACAGCACCGCCAACCAGCGCCATCCCAGCGCCTTGGTGATGTAGTAGGCCGGTCCACCTCGATAAGAATCCTTATCCCGTACCTTGTACACCTGCGCCAAGGTGGATTCCACAAAGGAGGTAGCACCGCCAATGATCGCTAATGTCCACATCCAGAACACAGCACCTGGACCACCCGTCGCGATAGCCAACGCCACCCCCGCAACATTGCCAGTACCCACACGAGATGCAGCTGAAATGGTAAACGCCTTGAACGCGGAAATGCCCTTCTGGCCAGATTCCAGTTCAGACGGCGGTTCTGCGACCGCCTTGAACATGTCTGGAATATAGCGCAGCTGTACCACCACGGTGCGGACACAGAAGTACAGGCCAGCCCCCACCAGCAAGAACAGGACAAAAATCCAGTATTTTTCGTTGAACAAATCAATCTTGTCTGTCAGCGCATCCATAAAGACATACCTTAGCTGCCCCCAGTGATGAATATGCAAGATATCAATATTCTTTTTGACATGTCGGGCAGAAATGGCTGCCCCTATTCATGAACTCCTCTCGCATAATTGCGTCGCCGCACCGCGGGCATGGCTTGCCCTGCTGCCCATACGCGTTCAACGACACGTCAAAAATACCCCGACTCACCATTGACGTTGACATATAAGTCATCAAAGCTTGTACCGCCTTGCAGCAATGCATGCTCCATCACCGAGTGCCCCGCCTCTAACAGCGACACCAACCGCGAAGTTGCTATTCTCGACGCCCGCTGCCTTCCATGCAGCCCCGCCTGCCACAGCATCTCATCAGCATAAATATTGCCAATCCCGCTAACCACGCGTTGATCCAACAACACGCGCTTAAGCTCTGTGTCCTTCTGCTTCACCGCGCGCGCCAGGTCGCTCAGATCCAACGTCGGGTCCAGCAAATCCGGCGCAATGTGCGCAATCGACGCTGGAATGCGCTGATGAGCTGAGGGAACCGGGGCGTCGATAAGCGGCACTACCGACCAATAACCAAACGTACGCTGATCCACAAACCACAGTTGGTTGCCGTCATCAAGATGAACCCGCGCGCGCAGGTGACGGTGCGTTGTCTCCTCCGGCCCCTTCATCAGCATCTGCCCGCTCATACCTAGGTGCACTAGCAGTGCCTCATCCCCCAAGACCAGCCACAGGAACTTCCCACGACGCTCCACGGCCTGCACCACCGCGCCGTCGAGACGCTTCTCGACGTCCCTCGGGGTGGTGTTATGGCGCGCGGCACGGGGATGCAGAACCTCAGGCCCCACCAACGTCCTGCCCTGAACATGCTGCTCAAGGCCGCGACGGACAACCTCAACCTCGGGAAGCTCAGGCATCCGGCAGCGTGGTCACATTATCCCGCAGGGCATGAAACGCCACACGCGCCGCCTGCTGCTCCGCCTGCTTCTTACTGGGCCCCTTCCCCGTACCCAGCTCAGCTTCACCCACGCGGGCGATCGCCGTGAACACCAAATCATGGTCCGGCCCAACCGACGATGTCTCATATTCAGGCTGCGGCAGCCTCCGCTCCGACACCAAATTCTGCAACGCCGTCTTCCAGTCCGCGTGCAATCCCTGCGCAGAGGCGTGATCAATCTTGTACTTGAACAAGCGCAAAATCACCTCGCGGGCCGTATCAAACCCATGCTCCAGGTACACCGCGCCGAAAATCGCCTCGGTGGTGTCCGCCAAAATGGAGTCCTTATCCTGACCATTCGTGGCGCGCTCCCCCTTACCCAGCAAAATATGCTGACCAAGGCCAATCTCTCGGGCAATATCCGCGAGGCCATAACGGCTGACCATGCTAGCGCGCATCTTGGAAATATCGCTCTCTGGGCGATCTGGGTACTGGCGATACAACTGGTCCGCCACCGACAAGCCCAAAATAGAATCGCCCAAAAACTCGAGGCGTTCATTGTGCGGCAGCATGCCATTCTCGTAGGCGAAAGAACGATGCGTCAGCGACAGCATGAACAAATCCTCGCGGATGCGCACGCCTAGACGCTCAAAAAGTGGCTCATGGTCAACCGACTCAAATGCCTCGCGCAGCACCTGCTGGCCATCAACGCGCCTCTTGCTGCCCTTACTCCGGCTCACTTGAACTTCTCCAAACCAGCCCAGCGGGGATCTACACGATCCTGATTTTCCTCGCCCGAAATACCATCCGGCGACGGGACATCATTATCCTCGCACTCCTCGCCGAGAATATCCTCACACGTGGGGTTAAACGGCAACTCCAAGACCGCGGCATCAATGAAGGTCTGCAGAGTATCCAGGCGATCATTGACGATGGCGGGAACCTCGTCATCCTCAGGGTCAACAGCATCGCCCTGGATAAACGACTCCGATGCGGAAAACACCTCATTGAACTTGAAGGAACGCTCCGCACTCAAATCCCTCAAGCACCGCGAACATTGCCCCGTCAGCGGGGCGGTCACCGTCGCATCGACCATGCTGCCCTCGCCCAACGGGGTTAACGTGGCATCCACCGTGACCTCGGCACCCTCATCCACGGCGATCATGGGCACGCCAACACGCACCGGCGACTGGCCCGTGTTGGACTCTTGAACAGGCAAACCAGGGCCGCGCAACAACCCGGCCACATCAAAAACAAAAGGTGAAGTCATGATTCTATGAATCGTACCCGTAATCCTCAGTCTCGTACTCATCGCGCTTGTAGTCGCTGGAGGAATACTCCTTAGATGAGTACTCGCCGGCGCCACTGTATTCACCAGAGCTGTACTCGCCCTCCTGCATGCCCCGGCCCGACACGCCAGCACCCCGGCGCAGTGCCGCACGGTCCTTGGACACAGTGCGAAGTGCCGACGACAACAAATCCTCAAACTCGGCAAGCTTCTGGTCTACGAACGTATCGCACTCCCCGCGCAGGCGATTCGAGTCCGCATGGGCGGACGACACAATACGGTGAGCCTCCTCGTTTGCGCGGCGCACCACCTCAGCCTCGCTGACCAGGCGATGCTGCTCCGCAAGGCCCTCATCCACGCTGCGCTGATACGACTCATTACCACTGGACACCAAGCGCTCGGCCTCTGCGCTCGCGCGGTTAACCATATCCTGGGCGTCACGCTGAGCATTGTGCATCACGCGATCCGCCTCTTCCTTCGCCTTGGCCACCATCGCATGAGCGCGATTCTCCGCATCCCCCAACATCACGTCCGCATCGTGGCGAGCACGCTCTAGCAGCTCCTGTGCATCCCCCTCGGCGCGTTCAACCAGCCCGTTTGCGTGATCATGCGCTTCTTCGATGATCTGGTCCTTGTTATCCAAGACGTCCTGCGCATCGTCGATTTCGACGGGGAGGGCGTCGCGGAGGTCGTCGAGAAGCGCGAGGAATTCATTACGCGGCACCATACAGTTAGCCGTCATAGGCACGCCATACGCCTGCTGGACAGTTTGCTGAAGTTCATCGAGATTCTCAAAAACACGATACATGCTCACCAGGCTACCCCCGAAAAGGCACTCAACTGCGGAAGACACCCTGGTAGGCGTTTCGCGCAGACAAGAACATGCAAAGTTTGCTTACGTTCAGGCCAAGGAATGCCTTGTTTTCGAGCTTGAGGATAAGCATACTTTCATGCTTGTTTACACACCTGATGGTAGATCTTCTTCTACGCAAAACGTGTCGAGGGCGCCGTGATCTATGAGCCGCGATCTATGAAATGTACGCTCGGTCCGCCCAACGCGTACATTTCATAGACCACACCATTGTTCAAAGCATAAAAAAAAACCTGCCGTCCAGCGCACCGGAAGGCAGGTACTGCGAATGTCTTCTACAGGCTAGATGACACCCTGGGCAAGCATGGCGTCGGCAACCTTCTTGAAGCCAGCGATGTTGGCACCGATCACGTAGTCACCGTCATGGCCGTATTCCTTGGCGGTTGCGGCACAGGTTTTGAAGATGTTGCTCATAATGTCGTGGAGGCGCTTGTCGGTGTAGTCGAAGCTCCAGGAGTCACGGCAGGCGTTTTGCTGCATTTCCAACGCGGAGGTAGCCACTCCACCAGCGTTGGCTGCCTTGCCGGGGCCGAAGTGGATGCCACGTTCGCGGTACACCTCAATGGCATCGGCGGTGGAAGGCATGTTGGCGCCCTCAGCAACGAACTTGCAGCCATTGTCAGCAAGGGTGCGAGCTGCGGCGCCATCGAGCTCGTTTTGGGTGGCGCAAGGCAGTGCGATGTCGCAGGGAAGCTCCCAGATGGAGCCTTCGGGGTGGTAGGTTGCGCTTTCTACCTCGTCAGCATAGGTGGAGACGCGCTCACGGCGAACTTCTTTAACGTCCTTGAGTTTTGCAACGTCAACACCGTTGGGGGTGTGCACCCAGCCGGAGGAGTCAGAGAAGGCGATAACGGTTGCGCCGAGTTCCTGGGCTTTTTCGATGGCGTAGATGGCCACGTTGCCGGAGCCGGACACAATAACCTTTGAGCCTGTGAATTCAGCGCCGTGAGCCTTCAACATTTCGTTGGTGAAGTAGGCCAAGCCGTAACCGGTGGCTTCGGTGCGCACGAGGGAGCCACCCCAGGTTAGGCCCTTGCCGGTGAGCACGCCGGATTCGTGCTTGTTGGCGAGGCGTCGGTACTGGCCAAACAGGTAGCCGATTTCGCGGCCACCAACGCCGATGTCACCGGCGGGCACGTCGCGGTATTCGCCGATGTGACGGTGCAGTTCAGTCATAAAGGACTGGCAGAAGCGCATGATTTCGGCATCGGACTTGCCCTTCGGGTCGAAGTCGGAGCCGCCCTTGCCGCCACCGATGGGCAGGCCGGTGAGGGAGTTTTTGAAGATCTGCTCGAAGCCCAGGAACTTGATGATGCCCAGGTTGACGCTGGGGTGGAAGCGCAGGCCGCCCTTGTAGGGGCCGAGCGCGGAGTTGAACTGGACGCGGAAACCGCGGTTGACCTGGACATCGCCGTTGTCGTCAACCCACGGAACGCGGAAGATCAACTGGCGTTCCGGTTCGCACAGACGCTGGATGAGACCGTAGTCGGCGTAGTGCGGGTCTTTGTTCAAGACAATTTTGAGGGAGTCGAGTACTTCTGCGACGGCCTGGTGAAATTCGGGTTCGCCAGCGTTGCGCTTCAGCAGCATGTCGTAGTAGCTGGACACCTGTTCATCAACGGACATGTTATTTTTCCAATCTCCTCGCACACCCACCGGGATGTTCCTGCGTGTGGCTAGGTTTAAAAAGCTTGGTTTAAAAAGCTCGGTTCAACAGTTTGGGGCCGATTTATATTTTTCGTTTCCTTCTTGCCTCATGCAAGTCAAGCGGGCCTGCGGGAACGCACGCATCGACACGGGTTTTCTGTCATTCACTAGTTTTTCGCTGGTGGGGCGCGCGTCATGTCACCCCAGTAGCAACGCTGTTATATCTATCACATAGTAGAAATATCCACCGGAGTGGGTCTGTCCGTGCCACCCAGCAGCTTGCGCGGAGCGTCGAAAAGCATGACGTCCGGCATGGAATACCCCAGCGGGACGGGGGCACAGCGCACGCGGTCGCGGGAAACGGCACCGAGTTCTGAAAGCACCAGGTCAATCACCGTCGGGTTGTAGGTCATGAACATGTGTCCACCGTGGTTGTCAGGGGCACACATCCTGCACCACAATGTTATCTACATCCGCGTTCTGACCAGCGTGAATAGCGGCGTTGTGACCCTCCGGCATCATCTCATCAAACCACGTGGAAATGGTCACGTGCCGAACACCAGGAACCGTTTCTGCTGGGGTGTTCAAGCGCTGGTTGAATTCCGAATCCGTCATCAGCTCGTTCAACGCGGGAGAGAGCAAACCAAAGCTCCCCACCACGTCGTGCAGCCACGGAAACGTCTGGGCCAGGTGCGCCAACCCATAGAAATTCCCTCCTCGCGTGGGCGACGCCAACCCAATCCACTTGTGGGTTGCCGCAGCATGGGCGGGGTCGCTGTGCATCCAGTAGCGCGTCACCGTCGCACCTGGGAAAACCCCACAAACACCACCGACTCCGCCCCGGAAGAACGCCGTGCCGCCGCAACAGCCTGGTCAAGCTGCTCGGCGGACTGCTCGATCGGTGCCCAACCAAACCCCTTATCGGGTGCCGGACCAGCACCGTAATCAAACCCGTACGTACACCATCCCGCCTGGGCAATAGCGGCCCCCAACTGCGAATAATCCGCGTACATGGTGGTGTCCGTGCCGTGCACCAACACCACCGCCTGCTTATGCTCTGGCGTGACCCGGCAATCTGGGTCATTCACCCCCTGCGGCACCACCGGCTGATCCTTATGCTCCACGCGATACTTATACGCCTCAGCCAGCGTGTGGAACGCCGGCCCCTCCACCTGACCCTGAACGTGACGCGGCTGGGCACGCACCAAGGGCGGCGACATTGGCATCACCGGCGCACGCGATCAGCACTGTCACCAGAATCTTTGCGGTCGTCGTGCGCATGAGCATTGCGGTACCCCACTTAATTCATTGCAGGGAAACTAACTACACACCGTCCAGCGTATCGTCACGTATCCTGAACACAACTTTCCCCCACCCCCACGCCCGAGGACCTCCTCCATGACCACAATTGTTATCGCACCGGACGCTTTCAAAGGAACCGCTACCACCCACGACGCCGCCGCTTACCTCGCCGAAGGCATCGCCGAGGCACTGCCTGATGCCGAGCTGGTGCTGGTGCCCACGGCCGACGGTGGCGAGGGCACTGCGAGCTGTTTCGACGGTACCCCCGTCACGCTTCCTACCACCGACGCGGCGGGCCGACTCACTGAAGCCACCTACATGTTTAACGACGGCGACGTGGCGGAAGCCTACATTGACGTCGCCGCAGCCAGTGGCCTGCCCGCCGTTGCCGACCATCCCGTACCCCTCACCGGCGACACCTACGGAACCGGCGTGCTTATTGCCGACGCCGTGACACGCGGCGCACAACGCATCATTCTGGGCCTCGGAGGCACTGCCACCGTCGACGGCGGCACCGGGATACTTGTTGCACTAGGCGCAACTCCGCAGGATAAGGCCGGTCATCCGCTGCGACCAGGCGGAGGTTCACTCACCGAACTCGCGGGTTTTGACACTGCTCAACTCAACATTCCCGCCGCGGCCGTCGAATGGGTGCTACTCACCGACGTCACCAACCCCGCCACCGGCCCCGATGGCGCAGCAGCCGTGTTCGGGCCGCAAAAAGGCGCAACGCCGGAGGACATCACACTTCTCGACGCCGCGCTCGCCCAACTCTGCGACATCTGCGAGGTGGACCCCACCACCCCGGGCTTCGGTGCCGCTGGTGGGTCTGCCCATCGGAATAACGTGGCTGTCCACACTTATGCATGGCAATCATTCCCACATTCATGTGCTGCCCGGCGCGCGCATGGTCGCCGAATCGGTGGGCCTCCCCGAGCTGATGCACTCCGCCGACCTGGTGGTCACGGGTGAGGGAGGTTTGATAAGCAATCCACGCGCGGCAAGGTGGTGGGTACGGTGCTCGATATGGCCGTCGCCGCCGACGTCCCAGTGGTCGTTGTGGCCGGGTCATTCCAGGAAAAAATTGCTGGTCAGGGGGTAAGTATGGTGGAACTCTCCGATAATCCAGATGTGAAAGCGCAGCTTGTTGAGGCCGGACGCCGGATCGCTGCGATGTTGCCTTAGCAATAGGAGTGGTGCGGTACGTGGGATCGGGGGGCTGTCGGGGCGTCGATAAGTTATAAGGTAGTGGGTATGTCTGACCATCTCCACGCCCGTCCCACCCCACTTGTGACCATGGCGGACGGCACTATCAAACAGATCAACCCGTTCAGCGGAACCGAAGTGTGGACCGTGCCTGGTCGTGGCAACCGTCCGCTCTCGGTGCCTGCGGCAAACCCCCAGCCGCTGGGCCCCGACGCGCACACCGCAACCTGCGCATTCTGTTCGGCAAACAAGCTGTCCACCCCGCCGGAGAAATCCCGCATGGTGCAGGACGCGCGCGGGATGTGGAGCATTCAACGCGGGCTGCTACCGAGCGAGTTAGACAACAGCGTCGCGGAATTTCGGCGCGTACCCAACCTGTTTGAAATCGTCTCCTATGACTATTGGCAGGCCAACTACGGTTTTGAGATGCACCCCGATGTGGCGGCGTTCATGGAGAAATACCTGAGCGATCCACAAGGCCGCGAACATGTGCTCACCATTGTGCGCACCAAACTCGCTGCTGCCGGTAAAGACAGTAGTGAACTCAGCGACAAGGAACTGTTGGACCAGGCGGGTGGTTTTTTCGCGGGTGGACACGATGTGATCATTGGTCGCAGGCACTACGTGGACGGTGCGGAATACGACAACCAACTCGCTTCCTCCGGGACGCTCACCCCCGACGAACACGAACAATTCATCCGCTTTACCCTCGACTCGTTGGAAGACCTCTACGCCAAAAACCGCTATGTTCCGTACGTGGCGGTGTTCCAAAACTGGCTGAAACCCGCCGGCGCGTCCTTCGACCACCTGCACAAACAACTCGTCTCTATTGACGAACGCAGCGTCCAAGCCGACTTTGAAATCGAACGCCTTCGCGCTAACCCCAACATGTTCAACGAATGGGCCGTGGATTACGCCGGGTATCACAACCTCATCATCGCCGAAAACGACCACGCTGTTTGCTTCGCCGGGATTCGGACACCGCTACCCCACACTGGAGGTCTACTCAAAGTCCGCCGCAGCCGAACCGTGGCTGCACACGTCCGAGGAAATTCGCGCCATGAGCGATCTCATCCACGCCTGCCACGCCGCCGCTGGACCCGACGTACCCTGCAACGAGGAATGGCACCACAAGCCCATCGACCTGGACATTCCCATGCCCTGGCGCGTCATGATCAAATGGCGCGTTTCGACGCTCGCGGGATTTGAGGGAGGTACGAAAATCTACCTGAACACCCTCTCCCCCTTCGACATTCGCGACCGCATGGTCAGCCAGTTCTACGCGCTGCGCGACGAAGGAGCCATCTCCCCCAACATTCGCATAGCCACCGAATGCCGCGTTGACCGCAACAGCCTGAAATACAATCCCGTGCTGAGGTGAGTGGCATGGTTAAGGACGCAGCCGACAACACGGTGGATGGTCGTCGGTCCCGGCGAGCTAAAACCGACGACAAACTCGCAGCGACCGTGCGGGAACAGCTCAACGACATCGGCTTTTCCGCCATGACCATCGAAGGCGTGTGTGCGGCCAGCGGCGTGGCCAAAACAACCGTGTACCGCCGGTGGAAATCCAAGGCAGAAATGGTTTTTGAGCTGGTTCTTCATGGAGCTGAGGATGAGTTTCCTGACACAGGATCTTTGGCTGGCGACGTTCGCGCACTGGCCGAGATGACCGTGAATTTCACCGCCAGCGACATGTCCCAGAAAGTCCTTCCTGGGTTTTTGGATGCCGTCGCGGCTGACCCCGAGATGCGTCAACGACTCCGCGATGCCTTTGTCACTCCCACCACCGAGCACATCGCGGCAATAATTGACCGCGCCAGCGCGCGAGCCGAACTCACACCGGACACCGTGGTGGATGTTGCTGTGCTCCACGCCGCGTTGTTGGGTATCCCCTACGCATCCGTGCACATGCTGGGAGAGACTGACACTGAGGTGCTAACTAACCAGTTGGCTGAGCACATGCTGCGCTCGCTGGGAGTCGGCTAAGAGGGCTGCTTATAGGGGTCAGGCAGGCACAGGGGCTTGCACGCCCGAGCAGATATAGCTACGCTACGTAGCGTAACTATTTATGACCTATGGAAGGACACTCTCAAGCCATGCGCGCAGCTCAATTCACCTCCTACAACGGACCGCAGGCACTCCACCTCGGCGACATCACCACACCGAACATCACCCCACGACAAGTCCTCGTCAGGGTTGCCGGCTCAAGCGTCAACCAGATGGACGTTCTGGAACAGGAAGGAAAAATGAAGCTCTTCACCGGGCGCTCCTTCCCCATCGGCACCGGCGTGGACTTTGCTGGAACCATCAGCGCCGTCGGGGCGCACGTCAGCGGATATAAGGTTGGCGACCGCGTGTGGGGCTACGTCGGGTTCCGACGCCCCGGCACCAGCCTCGCCGCCGCCGATTACATCGCCGTCTCCCCACACTGCCTTTCCCCAGCGCCCACCACCATTCCCCTGGTCGAAGCAGCCGCCCTCCCTTTGGCTGGACTCGCCGCACTCAAAGGGTTCGCTGGGCTAAAAGCTGGTGAAAAAGTACTGGTAATCGGCGGCAACGGCGGCGTGGGATCAACCGCCATCCAGGTTGCCCTGGCATTGGGTGCCGAGGTTGATGCAGTGACAGGGGCTGAAGAGGGCGTCGCAAAGCACGTAGGTGCAGGGCAAACCTTCAACTACCACATCACCCCACCCAGCTCGATCCCTGGCAGGTACAGCTTCATCTTGGACACTGCGGGCATCAACCTTCTGCCCTACCGTGCGCTTCTGGCACCCGGCGGGCGCTTTACGACGGTCGCGCCCGCCGTGATGGATGTGCTCCGGTCGCTGGTGAGGCGCGGGCCGCGCATTCGGATCGTCTCTGCTGGTGCCAACCCCACAGGGCTAGCGTGGCTGGCACAGAAAGTTGATTCAGGTGAGATTCGTCCCGTGATCGGCGACATCTATCCTGCGGAACAAGTACGGGACGCCTACCGTGCCTACAGTGCCGCAGAATCCGCGCACGGAAAACTGGTTATATCGTGGGAGGATTAAGCGGCTGCCGTGGCTGCTTTGCGGGTAATAAATCGCCGATTTTGAATGTGCGGCCAAGTGCCAGGGCACATAGGGCACTCACAATAGTCGCCGCCAGCATTACGACATACGGGTACATCTGCGTCAAATCTGTGCCGGTGGCTTCTATAGAAATATTCACCACAGCATGAATAGCCGTAGCAATCAGGACTCTGTGCGTCCACGAACCTGTCCACAGTGCGGCCATAATGACGTCCAACAACACTGCGGAGGCCACAAACAAAATCACCGGAAGAACGCCTACGTCGAAATACTGAAGGTGGCACAAACCAAAGAACACACCGTTAATAACCACACTTGGCCACGGACCCAACTTCGCCGCCAACGCTCGATACATGATGCCACGGAAACCTACCTCCTCACACCACGAGCCAAATATAAAACCAATACACACGGCCACAACTGCTATAGGTTTAGGCCAGTCATGGACAACAAACGGGGTGTAGCCAGGTGTGGCGAGGAGTACTAGCGTGAGGACATACACAAGGGACGATAACGCGGTGGCGATCCAGGCCTTTTTGGTTAAAGCTGTGGTGGCTCGGGCGCATCTGATGGAAACCACGACGGCACACTGAGTTTACATAAGGCTGCTGCAACAAACGGGCCAACCATGACCAGCGGCAAGACCTGAAATGGAATGTTGGTGAACGGCTGAACAGCCCCCAGCAACAAGGTAATCGGAGCCATAATCACAGCCCACAAAAGTGCGAGTGCGTAGGGTCTGGGGTTACGAGATGCTTTCTGATCGTACGTTTCTTGCCAATCGCGTCCTAATGCCATAATGATCTACCTTTGATTGTCCTTTTCGAGATTCTCCGGCAGCCAAGCTTAAGGAAGAACAGAGAATCTAAAACCAAAGGTAGAATGGGGTCTACCCCGTTGGGGTAGACCTAGCTTTCCCAGAAAGAATAGAAAACCTTTCTACAGGATCCGACCATCACCCTATCGTCCTAGCAGCTCAACGCAATCTACGCTGCTAGATTTAGCGGCCGCAAAAGCGTAGCTATTTTCAGAACCTTGCACCTTCCCCAAACATTATCCCGGCAAGGAAGACCATGTTCGATAGGCGAATCAAGTTTAAGAAATAAACCTATATAGTCATCGCCTGGCATCAGCCACCAATTCCTCCCCCCCCAAGATCCAAGCTCTTTGACTCTCCACGTCTACGCGTCGCTCGGCATCACATGCACGCTCACACTGCGGGGAACAGGAAAACCAGGGGCAGCCTCAACAAACCCATCAGGTGCTACGAACTTTAATGCACCTTCCCTCGCCACGGCAGTGAATAGCATGTTCCCATTATCCCCTCGGAACCAGGCTCGCTTGATGCCTCGACATAAGCGACTTCCAGCCCATTCATTCCTATAGCGATCATGGACTCATAGAAAACATCTGCAATCTCTTCATACTCGTCATAGATGTGAAGAGACACAGAACATGTCTCAACATCAGGCATCCCAAGAAACGTGGCCGCAGCGCCAGGAAACAGCAACCCCTCATCTCCCCATTCGGGATACTCGTCTCCTCCCCGAAAAACTGAACTTGCCCATACATAGGCACAACGTGAAGATTGATGTCTTTCACTTTAGCCATGTGCGATCGCCTCTATCCTCAATAACTGGAATAAAATTGATTAAATTTTCACCCTCTACCAGGAAAAATCAGATCCATTTCGTTCCTCTATATCTATCATGGCCAATCTTTGCAGGCACACCTGATACCCTATCAACAAAAGCAATATTTCTACAATCAAAAGTAAGCAAACCTACCCAAGGGTGATCAGGCATAGCTAGGCCAAGATCCACTAGCCCAGCCACCCCCAAAAGGAGACTTAGTTGATGAAAAATTTTTCATGATAGTGGCATCTATTTTGCTAACCATATCAAACGTTCCTCCCAGATGATTATTATCAAATTATCGGAAGCGCTCACATGCTTTGCCGCTTCTACCAGCCAAAATGGCACTTCAGCCAACAGCAACTGCGGAGGTCACAATGACACGCGTACGCATAATAGTCACCATCACTCTTCTACTCGCCGGAATAATGGCTACACCAGCGACTTCCCAACTCGCTCACCCTGCCCAGGCACAGCAAGCGCAGGATGATCCAACAAACCAGTGGAATGATCGTCTTACAAATTGGGCCTGGACAAAATGCGCTATCAACCCCGACAACTCCTTATGGTGTTGGAGCGATATACCGGAGAAAAACACCTCAGAAGGTAGAAACCCTATTTACAGCACAACTCCCACAAAGGTCGAAGGCATTGCAGCTAAAGCAGTTTCTGCTGGCACACACAACATATGCGCCATTGCCATAGATAACGAGCTCTGGTGCTGGGAAAGCACAACGAAGGCTGAAAATAATGATCAGCCAGCCAACACCACCCCGAACACCAGTCTAAAGAAGATGGGCATCCAGGCTAAAAAGGTTGCACTTTTCCACAATTACGCATATGTCATTGACATCAACAACGATCTGTGGGAATGGGAACGAGGTAGCGAGATCAATCCTCCCATTCAGTTCCACAAGAGGAACCCCACCATGAAAGCCAAGGACGTTTACGCAGACTCTTACGCTACGTGCACAGTTGATCTAGAAAATAAGGTGTGGTGTTGGGACAGAAGCAAACTTGGAGTTCCCGGCAAAGTTACCCCGAAACCGCTCCGAGACCCCAGTACTCATTTCGGGGATAACCGCCGAGAAAATTATCGTCAATGATCGATATGCTTGTGCGCTTAATTCGGCAGGTGAAGTATGGTGCTGGGGAGATAATTTTGACGGACAGCTTGGTTCTGAAACACCAGGTTCCACATCCACACCAACCAAGGTTGACAAATTACCCAAGGATATTGCTGATATTACGCTTAGCCGGTCTTCTGCCTGCGCCCTTGATCGCTCCGGAAGTAGCTGGTGCTGGGGTAAACCCCGACCAGAATTTGGCAACACCCCAGACATAAACTACCCCGAAGTACCAACTAAAACAACGATGAAAGCGGCACGGGTACTTCGCATAGACAACAGAGTGTGCCTTGTGGATACCGCCGGTTACGTCTGGTGCACAAAGGATGAGTATGATCACAATCCCGGTGATCAGCTACCCAATTATTCTTTTGAAAAGAAGGAGAATATTCGGTTGATTAAATAATTCACTACCTAATGGGTAATTCACATCTTTATGAAAGGAAGAGACATGCGCATCATTACCATCAAGATTGCGCGGCTTATAGCAGCACTATTTATCATAGGTGGATTCAGTAGCACTGTCCCCATTGCCGCTGCTGCGCCAAAAGAACAGACCGAAATAACGGAATCGGTTCCGCCCACCGCACCCTGTCCGCGAGGGGCACCCGTGAAGGTAGTCGGTGATATTCCCTCTCAACGCATCACCATGGGACATGCTCACACCTGTGTTATCGATGATCACAATGACGTATGGTGCTGGGGTTCCAATGGTTTCGGCGAACGTGGACGTGGCTATGCCTCCGATGAGGTTTTTCCACAGAAGCAAGCCATTCAAGACCTAAAAGCCACCTCAATTTTTGCAAAATCCAATGGGAAAACTTGTGCGACAGATACAGGGGCAGTGTTGTATGCTGGGGCATATCTGGAACAGATAAATACGCTGCAGACGCGACAGACAAAATTAGCGCTCCCGTACAAAAGCATGCCGGTCTACCCGAAGATAAAAAGTTCAAACGTGCTGTAGGTGGCTGCTTCATCGATTCTGACGACATGCTTTGGTGTGAAAATAAGCAAGGTATAGGACAACGTATGGGGGATATTAAAGTGCAGTCTGGCGGTGGATCTTCGAGTGAAGGTTGCGCCGTATCTCTGGATAATTCTCTCTATTGTTGGGAAGAGAAAAGCACATCGCGGATTCCACTCGAAGAGCCTAGTAAAACACCTAAGAAAATCGAGGGTATGACAGCAGCGCTGATTTCTAGCGGCGCATCGGACAATATGTGCGTCGTAGAGACAGACGGAACACCTCATTGTTGGGGAAGAGATATGTTCAACGAGCTTGGTCATGATGCCAAGACTAGGAATAAAATTGATTTGTCCAAGCTGAAGGTAACCAGTATTAGTTCAGGCTTTCATAATACGTGTGTGGTGGACAATAGGCAGGTCCCTTGGTGTTGGGGCGGCACTTTTGGCGGAATTGTTGATGAAAATAAGCCCTTACGTGGATTGGGAGTCCCCGCCAATTACAAGAATCTTGAGGTTTTTGACGCTGTCGCTGTTGCAACCCAAGACTACAGAACCTGCTATGTGGACACCGAAGGCGCGTTCTGGTGCTGGGGCAGGAACAAGAACGGCGAACTGGGCAACGGAACCACCACAGACTCACCTGTCCCCGTCAAGGTGGAAGGTTTGACGGTAGCCTTAACTCCATGAGCACACACGACGCAGGCACCCACGCTGCACACGGCGACGCACACAGTACCCTAGCGGACTTTATTAACCACCACGGCGTCGATACGCAGTGGCAGCGAGGGTTCTACGAACACATGCATGCGTACCCGGAGTTGTCTGGGGAGGAACAGAAGACCGCAGGTTTTATTCAGGACAAACTGCGGGAGTTTGACTGCGAGGTCATCACCAACATCGGCGGGCACGGGATTGTTGCTCTTTTCCGCAACGGCGAAGGCCCGACGGTGTTGTTCCGTGCGGATTTTGATGGCCTGCCGGTTCAGGAGGCCACGGGTGTGCCGTTTGCGTCGAAAAATGAGGGTCGGATGCACGCCTGCGGGCATGACATACACCACTGCCCTACTGGGCTTGTGCCAGATCCTCAACGAGTCCCGCGACCGTTGGAAGGGCACGTTCATCGCCCTGTTCCAGCCTGCGGAGGAAACTGCAAGTGGCGCGGCCGCAATGGTTGCGGATGGCCTGACCTCCCGCATTCCCATGCCGGATGTGTGTTTCGGCCAGCACATTGTGGCAGGCCAAGCGGGGAAAATCATGAGCATGCCTGGACCTGCCCTGGCTGCCTGCGACACGATTACCATTGAGCTTTTTGGGCGGTCGGCACACGGTTCAATGCCGCACGACTCTATCGATCCAACATTTCTTGCAGCGATGATTGTGGTGCGGTTGCAGGGCATTGTGGGCCGCGAAGTCTCACCCGAACATTTCGCGGTGGTGACGGTGGGCACACTAACCTCGGGCCACACGAACAACACCATTCCCGGCAGCGCCACCCTAGTGCTCAATTGCCGTTTCTACGATGACGATGTGAAGGCCCGCACCTACACCGCCATTGAGCGCGTGGTGCGCGGCGAATGCATCGCCTCCGGATGCGAGAAGGAGCCCACGTTCACGTACTCCAACCACGGCGAACTCACCGACAACTCCCCCGAGGTGTTCAGCAAGGTCCGCCCGCTTTTCGACGCCGTGTTTGACGACGCCTCCGTGGATGCCCAACGCTGGACCGCGTCGGAGGATTTTTCGGAAGTGCCACGCGCGTTTGGAGTGCCCTATTTTTCTGGTTGATCGGCGCAAACTCCGACGATGCTGATGCACCGGGCAACCACATGCCTGATTTCATTCCTGACTATGAGCCGGTGGTGTCCGCGTCTAATCGCGCGGCGCTGGCTGCGGTGTTGGCCTACCTAGCCGTGTAAATAACGTTACGCTTGGAAAGTCCCCAGCCACACAGACCGTTGGTCTTTATGTAGAAAGGTAAAGTATGCAGACCGTAACCCTGAACAACGGCGTCGAGATGCCCATCCTTGGTCTTGGCGTATATCAACTCACCGAAACCCGGCGAATGCGAACGCGTGGTGTCGGACGCTCTGGAGCTTGGATACCGCTCCATTGACACTGCGGCCTCGTACCGGAATGAAGAAGCCGTCGGCCGCGCCATTGCAGCCAGCGGCATTCCCCGCGACGAACTGTTCATCACTAGCAAGGTGTGGATTCAAGATGCCGGCGAGAAACCCGCCCGCGCTGCTTTTGAGCGTTCCCTGGAACGCTTGGGCCTGGATTACCTGGACCTTTACTTGATCCACCAGCCCATGGGTGACGTCTATGGATCCTGGCGCGCTCTGGAGAACATCAATAAGGAGGGCCTGTCCCGCGCGGTGGGCGTGTCTAATTTCTACCCAGACCGCCTCGTGGATTTGATCCTGCACAATGAGATCACCCCAGCCGTGAACCAGGTGGAAACTCATCCCTTCCACCAGCAGGTGGAGGCCCAGAAGGTTATGCAGGAGTACAACGTTCAGATCGAATCCTGGGGGCCGTTTGCTGAGGGAAAGAACGATTTGTTCACCAATCCCACGCTCACCGCCATCGCCGAGGAGCACGGTAGAAGCGTGGCACAGGTGGTGCTTCGTTGGCTGATCCAGCGTGGGGTCGTAGTGATTCCGAAGTCCGCGCGCCGCGAACGCCTCGAGGAAAATATTAGCGTGTTCGACTTCACGCTTTCCGACGCCCAGATGGCCGACATATCCACGCTGGATACCGGCAGCAGCCTGTTTATCGACCATACTGACGTGTCTGCTGTGACGCTTCTCAGCGGAGTGAAGTTCAACACTTAAGGTGCGACAATTCCTCTCGCACGCGCATGAGGATGCCGCCAAGCCGGTTCACACCGGAACCATCACCGCCGTCTCCCCAATAGGCATCTTTGCCGGTGTGCTCAACCAGCATGGCATCCCCAGTAGCCAGCAATAGTTCTGCTAAGTCCTTGTTGTGCTGGAACTTTGCCAGGACGGCGGTATACATGACGTCGTCCTTAACCTCCTCCCAGTCAGCCCGCAAGGGGTTGCTTCTATCGCGACCGATACCGGCAGCTTTCAACGGCGACGGGGTGCGCCTGATTTTTCGCGGAGTTTTTCATCCTCAAATTTCTGCGCCTGGAAGTAATGTTCGGCGGTGCGCCAGTAAACGTCATCTTTGTAAAACCCGTAGCGGGCGAAGTTGGATAGCTCACCGTACGGGTCATTTGCTGTGTAGAAGTAAATTGTATCCATACCACCGACGGTAGCAGATAAGCTTTTACTCCCTGGCTCTACTTTCCGATGAATCCTTTCTCCACCATCCAGTCGTAGGCGACTTGACCTGGGTCGGCGCCTTCCACATCAACTTTGAGGTTGAGGGAACGCATGGTGTCATCGTCAAGCAACGGAGTGACCTGGGCGAAAGCGTTCCGCGAGTTCGGGGTGTTTGTTCAGGAACTCGGTGTTAAACACGGGTGCCGCGTTGTAGGCGGGGAAGAAATGCTGGTCATCTTCCAGGATCACCAGGTTCAGGGATTGGATGCGTCCATCGGTGGTGAATACTTCACCAAAGTTGCAGGATCCGTCTGCTGTTGCCTGGTAGACGGTGCCGGTGTCCATGAGGGAGATGTTTCCTTCCGGCACACCGTCGGGGGTTCCGCGTGGTATTCCGTAGAGTTTCAACATGGGATTCAGGCCATCAACGCGGGAGTTAAATTCCGATTCCACGCACATAGTGCGCTCCTCCACTGGAACAGAGGCAATATCAGAAAGCTTAGAGATGTTGTGCTGTTTTGCGAATTCCGGCCGGACGGCAAAGGCGTAGGTGTTATTGAGCGGCGCGGGCTGTCCCCAGGTCAGGCCGTTGGCCAGGTCCGCGTCGTGCACAGCCTGCCATTGTTTCTGCTTGTCAGGGATGCCGTCTTCGTGCCCCAGGTATGCGAGCCAGGCGGTGCCGGTGTATTCGAAAGCCAGGTCAGCCTGCCCTGACACCATGAGGTTGCGTGAGGGTTGGGAGCCCGGCACGTTGGTCATGTCGGTGACATCAAAGCCGGATGCTTTGGCTATGAGCACAGCGATTTTTCCCAGAACAATCTGTTCGGTGAAGTTTTTTGAAGTGATGGTGATGGATTCGTCATGAGCATTGGCGACTGGCTTGATGGACCCTTCCGTCATGGCGGGCACTGTTGACGTGGAGGGCTGCAGGCCGCAGGCGGACAGCCCCAGGCCAAAGAGCATGACGCAGCAGAGGGAGATCTTTTTTAGCATTCTCATTGTCCTTTCGGCCGCAGGGTGTGTTCGCAGACGCGGGCCACCCAATCCACAAGCAACGCCAAGAGCGCCACGAGCAGCGATCCAGTGATCAGTACACGGTCTAACGCCAGGTTCACTCCTGTGGTGATAAGGATGCCCAGCCCGCCGCCATCGACGAAGGTCGCCAGGGTGGCGGTGCCCTCGAGCAGCACCAATGCGGTGCGGATGCCCGCCAGCATGATCGGCACGGCGAGGGGAAGTTCGATGCGAAACAGCACTGACAAAGGCGCTCATGCCCATGCCTCGCCCGGCTTCAATCAGCGCTGGATCGACGGAATCCAGGCCCACCATCGTGTTTTTCAGCACCGGCAGGAACGCGTACAGGATCAGGGCGACCACGGCGGCGTCGAAACCGAAGCCCAGCCAGAAGGCAAACAACACCACTAGTCCGATGGCGGGCGCTGCCTGCCCAAGGTTAGCCAGCATCATCACTGGGTTAGCCAACCACCGCAGCGGTTTGCGCGTAAGCACAATGCCCAGTGGAATAGCAATGACGAGGACGACGGCCGCCGCCACCACCGTCAGCTTCAGGTGCTGCACGGTCAGATCCCATAGGTAAGGAATGGTGAGCGTCACCCGCTCGGTCTCGGTGAGATCGGCACGGGTAATCCAGACCAACACGGCACCTATCGCCAACAGCACCAACGTGGGTTGGGCAAGCAGACCCAACCAGCGTCTGGAATCGGGCCGGTCAGAGGTTGTTGTCGTGGTCATCGCTCTCCCCTGCTTCCTCTACCGCGTCCGCGTTCACACCCACCGGAGCATCCTCTTTCGGCTGGGTTTCCCGCAGCTCAGTGATGGCCTGCATCACTGTTTCCACATTGATGACGCCCTGAAAGTACTGCCGTGGACCCACAACCAGCGCGGCACCGGTGCTGGCCACCAGCATGGTGTCCAGGGCGTCGTTAAGCGTGGAATGGGTGGATACCACCGGCAGATCGGGGTCGACGTGGCTGGGAATGGACCGTATGGTGTTCAGCTGTTCGCGGGGAATCCACGACAGCGGCCGATGCTTGTCATCCAGGATCACTACGTGTCCATGCCCCGCCTGGTCAGCGAGGTGCGCAAGTTCCTTCGGGTCCTGGCCCGGGTGCCCGGTGACGGCGGGAAGCAATTCGACGTCCCGAATGTGTGTCAGGTTCAACTGCTTCAGGCCAGCGCCGGAGCCGATGAACTCCTCCACGAACTCGTCGGCGGGTTCCGCGAGGATACGCTCAGGGGTGTCGTACTGCACAATGCGTGCACCATCGTCGAAAATGGCGATCCAGTCCCCTAGCTTCACCGCCTCATCGAAATCGTGGGTGACGCACACGATGGTTTTGTGCAGCTCGGACTGGATGCTGATCAGCTCGTCCTGGAGTTTCTGGCGGGTGATCGGGTCAACCGCGCCGAAAGGCTCGTCCATGAGCAGCACCGGCGGATCCGCAGCCAAGGCGCGTGCCACCCCCACGCGCTGCTGCTGTCCGCCCGACAGTTCCTTCGGGTAACGGTCTCGGTACAGATCTGGGTCCAGGGAAATAAGTTCCAGCAGCTCATCGACACGTTCGGAGATACGCTGCTTGTCCCAGCCCAGCATCTTGGGCACCATGGCGATATTCGCGCCGACGGTCAGGTGCGGCAGCAAACCACCCGCCTGGATCACATACCCGATGCCACGGCGAAGTTTATCCCCATTCATGTGGGTCACGTCCTCGCCGTTGATCACAATTTTGCCCTCGGTGGGTTCGATCAGGCGGTTGATCATTTTCAGCGTGGTGGTTTTGCCGCACCCAGAGCGGCCAACAAACATCACCACCGCGCCTGCTGGGATTTCCAGGGTCAGCTGGTTCACTGCGGCCTTCTTAGCAGCGCCTTTCTTACCGCCGTAACGCTTGGTTACGTTGTCAATCAAAATTGCGGCGCCGCCTTCCTCGGCACCTGTTATTTCGGTTACTGCGTTGTCTGTTGATTGGGAAACAGTTGGGTTAGACACGGATGCCCCTTGAGGTAGTCAGGCGACCCATAACAATCAAGGCCGCGTCGAGAAGAAGAGCCAGGATGACAACGGCAATGACACCGGTGGCTACTGACTCGAAGGAATTGGCTCCGCCTAGGCGGGAGAGGCCAGAGAAAATGTAGCCGCCAAGGCCGGGCCCCAGAGCGTAGGCTGCAACAGCGGCGATGCCCATGGTCATCTGGGCGGAAATGCGCATACCGGCGATGACCACCGGCCAGGCCAGTGGAAGCTCCACCCGAAAAAACGTGGCTACGCGGCTCATGCCGACGCCGCGGGCAGCCTCCACCAGCGCCGGATCCACTTCCGTGAGGCCGACGACGGCGTTGCGCAAAATGGGTAGCACGGCGAAGAAGGTCACCACGGCCACCGCTGGGGCAACACCGAAGCCCAATGGGATGATGAGCAAACCGATCAGTGCAAAAGACGGAATGGTTAATCCCACGGCCGAGACATTATTGGCAACAGACGTTAAAAAGTACTTCGATAACACACTGCGGCGACAACAAAGTGCAATAACAGTGGCCAAAAACAAGACATTGAACAACGAGACTCAGATGCTGCCAACTGTTCAGCATTATCTGACTCCACCGTTGCGAAACAAACTGAATCATGGCATAAGTTCCTGAATGATCAGGGAGTATTTCTCACTGATGAAAACGTCGAATGAAAACGTTGGGGGAACAGAAACCAAGGAGGATGAGTCCCCGTCACCCCATACCCGATGTTAAACCCCACTCCGCCACACCCCTGCTGCACAATTACTACTTTCGAGTGACAAACTTAACAATTCGCACAATGCCTACATTGTTGAGCAATGAAAAAATACGGCGATTCCAATAAGATTAATTGCAGGTTATCGCAACATTGATAGGCAAGTCTTGTATGACAGCAACTACCTGTCAACCTACCATAAAATCCCAAAATAGAGAGATGCGTCACATTTGTGGTCTACTGGTGATTTTTAGGTAACGCTGGTTCCTTTTTCTACGACACAACATCCCGCGCTCCCCCGCAACACAACCACGCAAAACCCCGCCTGATTGTTCATAAATCAGACGGGGTGCAGCAGCACGCTCACAGAGCGTAAGAAACTATTCGCTGTAGTATTTCACCAGACCCAGCTCGGCCGGGGAAACCAACAATTCATGGTTCGGAACGACGCGAATGGTGTACCCAAACTCGCCGGGTACATCGCTGCCGATTTCCACTTCATAGCGGCCTTTGCCAGAGCTGTCTTTCATATCGAAAATCAGCGACGGCTGCACTAATTCCTCAGGATTCTCCGGATCTGAAATACCAATGATGGCCTGCACCAGCACATCCTTGCCCGTGAGGTCACCCAGGTTCACATCAACGGACAGTCGGATCGGGTCACCCGCAAGTGTCTCACCGGCGTTCGGCGCAGCTTCGCCGTTACACATCAGGTTGGACAGCTGAATGCTGTCCCACCCTTCTTGAACACGCTTGGTCCACTGGACGTACTCCTGAGCAACCTTAGGACTTGCGGTGACCCGGCGGGCACCCTCATCGGCGGGACGGTAGTAGCCCTTCCACGTAATCGCGCAGCATGCGGGTGGAAGTGACCATTGGTGAAAGGTCCACCAGGGAACGACGCACCCACTGCAGCCATTCACGAGGCAGGCCATCGGCATCGCGGTCGTAGAACTTCGGCGCGATCTCGTGCTCAATCAGGTCGTACAGGGCCTGCGCTTCAAGGTGGTCTCGGTAGTCCGTGTCGTGGGATTCCACGGTGGGGATGGTCCAGCCGTGGTCTTCTTGCGGCATTTCGTCCCACCAGCCGTCGGAAATGGAGAGGGTGAGACAGCCGTTCATCACAGCCTTCATACCAGAGGTGCCGGAGGCTTCTTGCGGGCGGATGGGGTTGTTCAACCCAAATATCCGCGCCGGAGATGAGGTAGCCAGCCAGTTCGATGTCGTAATCGGGCAGGAACAGGAAGCGGTCGCGCAAACCCGCGTCGTCGGCAAAGCGCACGATCTCCTGCATGAGTTTCTTGCCGCCCATGTCGTGGGGGTGGGCTTTACCTGCAATAATGAACTGCACGGGGCGCTCTTCGTTGAGCAGGATGCTGCGCAGACGCTGCGGGTCACGCAGCATCAGGGTCAGGCGCTTGTAGGTGGACACGCGACGTGCGAAACCAATGGTCAGGGTGTTCGGATCGAGTACGCGCTTGGTCCAGTGCAGCTGCGCATCGGGCAGGCCACGGTGTGCCCAGGAATCATGCACGGACTCGCGGGCCACGTTCACCAGGTCGGCGCGTAGCTTGTTGCGAGCCTCCCACAAGGTTTCATCGTTCACGGCATCCGGGAAGTCCCAGCTGTCTGCCACGGCAAGGTCGGCATTGCCGGAGACCTTCTCAATAATGCTCATCATCTCTGGCTTCACCCAGGTGGGCAGGTGCACACCGTTGGTGACGGACCCGATCGGCACTTCCTCGTCGACGTAGCCGGGGTACAGGCTGGCGAACATCTCACGCGATACTTCACCGTGCAGCTTAGCGACGCCGTTCGCATGCTGTGACAGCCGCAGGCCCATGTGAGCCATGTTGAAGCGATTCGGGTCTGACTCCCACACCCAGTTTGATGGCTTCTTCGATGGGGACGTTTGGGCACAGATGACGAGATTCCTCATTACCTGCACCCAGGTAGCGGCGGACCAGCTCAATATCAAAGCGGTCAATACCAGCGGGAACGGGGGTGTGGGTGGTGAAGATGTTGGTGGCGCGGACCTGGGCCAACGCGGCGTCGTAATCCAAGCCCTCGTTCATGCGTTCGCGGATACGCTCCAGGCCCAGGAAGCCAGCGTGTCCCTCATTCAAGTGGGCAACGCGCGGACGTGCCAGGCCACGGGCATCGCAGAAAGCATTGACGGCGCGCACGCCGCCGACACCCAACACCAGCTCCTGCTTGATGCGGTGTTCCGAGTCGCCGCCGTACAGACGGTCGGTCACATCCCGCAGGTCAGCGGGGTTTTCTTCAATGTTGGTATCCAGAAGCAGCAACGGCACGCGGCCAACCTCAGCCACCCACAACGCAATCACAATGTCACGGTGGTCAGGGAAGGCAACGGTGACGGTGATCTGCTTGCCGTCTTTATCCAGGACTGGCGACACGGGAAGATCGCGAGGATCGTGGTACTCGTAGTTTTCTTCTTGCCAGCCATCGCCGGACAGAGACTGCGAGAAATAGCCGTAGGAGTACAAAAGACCCACACCGATCAGCGGAATACCGAGGTCAGAGGCGGATTTCATGTGATCACCCGCGAGCACGCCCAGACCGCCCGAGTAGATCGGCAGGGTGGGGTCAATGCCAAACTCCATTGAGAAGTACGCGGCGATGGGGTCGGTGGAGCTGCGGCCTGTGCCGCTGTTCTGTTTGCTGTAGGTCTTTTGGAACCACAAGGGTTCCTGCAGGTAGTGGTCGAGATTGTCGGCTTCCTTGCGGACATTACCGAGGAAGCCGTCATCGGCGGCGAGTTCACGGAGGCGGTCCACATGCACGCGCTGGAGCAGTTCCTTGGGGTTATCCCCCAACGCATCCCACAACTCAGGGTCGATGCTACGGAACAGTTCGCGAGTCTCGGGGCGCCATGACCACCGCAAGTTGAGCGCCAGACGCCACAACGGACGCAGCGCTGATGGAATATTATGTGCTACTTTTACAGTGCCGGAAGATTTCACCCCTCTAATTTATCCAATTCAGTCCCCCGATGCCACTTAATAAAAACCTCTCGACGTGAGAAATATCAAATCGGCCCATCTTCACTGTTGTGGTGGTTATTACCACAAAGATGGACCGATTCTACTTTGTGCAGTGATCAACGAAGATCACGCGAATACCAGCGGAATTTTTACTTCTTCTTTACCGCAGGCTTAGCCTTTTTGGACTCTTTCTTCGCCGTTTCTTTAGCGGCCTTATTTAAATCCTCTTTCACATTCCTGTGAAGATCTTCACCCAGTGGGTGAACGTGAATCATGTTGGTATTACCGGTCACTCCGGGAGGAGTACCGGCAACAACAACCATCATGTCGTCGCGGTTGTACTCATCCATGGCCAGCAATGCCTCATCAATTTCGCGCATCATCGAGTCGGTGCTATCCACCACCGGGCACAGGAACGTCTGCGCACCCCACGTCAGGGCGAGCTGCGAACGCACCTCCTGGTTTGGGGTGAACACCAGCAGCGGAAGATGAGTGTGCAGGCGGGCCACACGTCGAGCGGTATCGCCAGAGGTAGTGAATGCAACAAGAGCTTTGGCGTTCAGGCGCTCCGCAATATCGCGGGCGGAGTAGGAGATCACGCCGCGCTTGGTGCGTGGCATGTGAGACAGCTGCGGGACTTCACCGTCAGCCTCTGCGGACTTGACGATGCGGGACATGGTGGACACCACGTTCTGCGGGTCGCGGCCCACGGAGGTTTCGCCGGAGAGCATCACGGCGTCGGCACCGTCGAGCACGGCGTTAGCCACGTCGGAGGCTTCGGCGCGAGTCGGGCGGGAGTTTTCAATCATGGAGTCCAGCATCTGGGTGGCCACGATCACCGGCTTGGCGTTTTCACGCGCGATCTGGATGGCGCGCTTTTGAACCAACGGAACTTCCTCCAGCGGAACTTCACACCGAGGTCGCCACGGGCGACCATGATGCCGTCGAAGGCCAGGATGATGGATTCCAGCGCATCCACGGCTTCCGGCTTCTCCAGCTTGGCGATCACGGGAACGCGACGCTTTTCTTCATCCATGACCTGGTGCACTAGTTCCACGTCCGCCGGGGAGCGAACGAAGGACAGCGCCACCATGTCCACGCCGAGTTTCAGCGCGAAGCGGAGGTCTTCAATGTCTTTTTCACTGAGGGCCGGGACGGAAACATCCATCCCCGGCAGGGACACGCCCTTGTTGTTGGAGACAGGGGCCGCCTTCCACAACCTTGCAGACCACATCGTTGCCGTCTACTTCAACGCAGACGAGGCCGACTTTGCCATCGTCCACGAGCAGGCGGTCGCCGGGCTTGGCATCTTTGGCCAGCCCTTTGTAGGTGGTGGACACGCGGTCATGGGTGCCGGGGACGTCATCAACGGTGATGCGAACAATCTCACCATCGTTCCAGTAGGCTTCCCCATCGACGAAGCGCCCCAGGCGGATCTTTGGCCCCTGCAAGTCTGCAAGGATGCCCACGGCGCGACCGGTCTCGTCGGTTGCTTCACGAACCCATTCGTAGTTTTGCTCATGATCTTTATGGTCGCCATGAGAGAAGTTCATCCGGGCGACGTCCATGCCGGCTTCCACAAGACCGAGGATTCCCTCTTTGCTTGCGACGGCTGGACCCAGCGTACACACAATTTTTGTTCGTCTATCCACGCCTCCCACCCTAACCACCTTTGGCCCCACAAGCCACACAGAAACGCCCGCTGAGGGGGACAATAATCACGTTTGCCCACCAAACTCATGACCGAAAAACCACATCTTGGCGAAAATAAGCAGGGATAATCAAAAATAAACGGGCATAAAGATGGGATGCGCAGTGAGAATTCCGCCACACGCGATACTGGTCACACTGTGCTTGTATCGCCTGTAACGCCCGTATTCTTCTCCCCTCGTCGCCGGGTAATCACCAGATACGCCACCCCCGCCAGCAGCACCACGGCCGACACGATGGTGTTCACACGCAACCCCAGGATGAGTGTTGCGGCGTCGGAACGCATCAGCTCAATCCAGAACCGACCGAGGGTGTACCCCACCACATACAGGGCAAACAGCCGCCCGCGATCCATGCGGAAGCGGCGATCCACCCACAACAACACCGCGCAAATCAACAGGTTCCACAACATCTCATACAGGAAGGTGGGGTGCACCACCGCCAGCACCTCGCCGGTGGAATGCCCGGTCATGGGCGCAACCTTGCCCGCATCATCCACGCGGTTGTAAATCTCCAGGCCCCACGGCACGCTCGTGGGCCGACCATACAGCTCCTGGTTAAACCAGTTGCCCAGCCTGCCGATGGCCTGCGCGAGAATGATTCCGGGAGCCGCGGCGTCGGCAAGCGGGGCGAACGGCAGCTTTTTCACCCGCATCATCACCGCCACGGCCAGGGTGCCCAGCGTCACCGCGCCCCAAATGCCCAAACCACCGCTGGCGATGTTGAACACCTGCATGGGGTTGCAGTCGGAGCAAAAATACTGGTCACTGTCGGTGATCACGTGGTAGAGCCGCCCGCCGATAATGCCAGCCGGAACCAGCACCAGCGTCGCATCCATCACCACTTCAGGGTCGCCGCCCCGCGCCACGTATCGACGCCGCGACAACCACACCGCCGCGATAATGCCCGTGATGATGCACAGCGCGTAGGCGCGGATCGGAATCGGGCCGAGGTACCACACACCTTGCGGGGTGACGGAATGAGCTCAGATTTTCCACAATCACAGCAGATATGCCTTTTCTGGAACTAGTTCATAGAAGGACAAGCCGGATGCTGCCCAGCGGCCACAAGTTTACGGCACGCCTCCCTGGGGTTCGCAGCCGTAACAAGCTCCTCCCCACAATCACCGCATCTGCCCCCGCCCCGCGTACCTCATCAAATCTGCCACCGTACGCACCCCCGACATAGCCACCCGCACAGTCCCCGACGGCAACCCGGGGGCAATCTCTGAAAACGTGTCACGATCCACCGTCATCGTGTGCGCATTGCGGGCGTTAATCCCCACCACGCGAGCCCCGGCGCTGATCGCGCGGGTGGCGTCCTCAGTGGTGTGCACCTCCACCAGCGCCGTCATGCCCAACGACTCCACACGGTCCAACAACGATTCCAACCGAGACTGGTCCAGCACCGAGGCCACCAACGCCACCATGTCCGCCCCGAAATATCGGGCCTCGTGCACCTGGTACGGGTCAATAATCAAGTCCTTACACATCACCGGCACCCCCACCGCCGATTTGACCACATCCAAATCCTGGAACGATCCGCCATAACCATGACGCCCCGTATGGCAACTGATGACCTGCGCGCCCCCCGCCTCGAACTGCACAGCCACATCCTTAGGTGAATCAAACCATGCAATAGTGCCCTTCGCGGGTGTAGCACGCTTAATCTCCGCGATCACCCCACAACCACGTTGCAGCAGCGCACCCAAGGCGTCACGCGGCGGCGGCACAGAGGCGGACAACGCCTTTATGTCCTGGAAGGACAGCCGCGCCTCACGGGCGTTGATGTCTGCCGCACTCCGGCCAGGAACTGGTCAAAAACTGTGGTCATGGAACATCTCACCCCTTTACGCATTGGGCTTAGGCGACCTTGGCCGCATTTAACAACGTCGTGCTAATACGTTCCAGGCTATAGGCCACACCCGCCATTCATAAAATCAGGCCGCTGAAATCACAGATTATTATCTAATTTGCTATCAGCTTGTGGGGGTGTCCTCGAGGCGCTACCGCCCCACCCGTCATGTCCGTCGGATCAATCCCCTCATCCAACGCATCCCACATCACCCGCCCGATTCAGGGGCATCCGCCAAGTCCTCCTCCAGTTTCTCGCGCGCGCTGCCTTCGTCTCATACTGGTTGCGCTTGGGCGTATCTTCACCTGGGCGCATGGCCACCACAATGCCGCCCACCAGCGCCACAGCGCAGCCCAGCAACGCCAACGACGGCCCAAGGGCGTTCACGTGCAGGTCAGTCACCTGTGCCCAGTCCGACAGGGTGGTGGGCGCGGAGGAATTCTGGGTGGCCACGCCCGAGGTGAGCAGGCTTTTCGCCCGCGCCGGGTCGGGTTCCCCGGCAAGCAACCCCAGTGGTGCCCAGCTGGCGGCTGCCGCGGCCACCGCGCACACGATCCCCACCACGCGACGCCCCGTTTTTCCGCAGCACCAGTGATGCCACGAACCCCGCCAGCAACAGCAGACTGAGCGCCATGATCTCGGTGGACCATGTGGCTCCCACGAGGGGTTGGGTGCTTTCCCCGGATTTATCATCACTGGCTGTGACGTTGATCCAGGTCAGTCGGGACGACACCCACAGCACCCCCGCCCCTACGGCAACAAAAGCTTTTGCCATGAATGAAATTCGTTTTTTGGTCATAACATCACCCCAACAGGTCCGCGTCGAAGCACGTGCGCGTCCCAGTGTGGCAGGCCGCGCCGGTTTGGTGCACCTCCATCAGCAGGGTATCCCCATCGCAATCCGCGCGAATACTTACCACCTCCTGCACATGACCGCTGGTCAGGCCCTTAATCCAGTATTCGTTGCGGGAGCGGGAAAAATAGGTGCCGCGTCTCGTTGCCAGACTGTAGGCCAGGGCATGCTGGTCCATCCACGCCATCATGAGCACTTCTTTGGTGCCCGCAGCTTGGACAATGACTGGTATGAGACCAGCGTCATTGAAGCGCAGGCGCTGCGCGATCGTGGGGTCAAGCTCGTAGGTACTGGGATCATCGGACGTCTGTGAGCTCATAGTCGGACCTCGTATCCTGCGTCGGCAATGGCGTGTTTGCAGTCGGTGATGGCTACTTCCCCGAAGTGGAAGATGGTGGCCGCGAGGGCGGCGTCGGCACCCGCAGCCACGGCGGGCGGGAAATGCTCTACTGCGCCTGCGCCTCCGGAGGCAATGATGGGCAGGTGCACGGCCTCCCGGACTTTGCGAATCAGTTCCAGGTCGAAGCCTTCTTTCGTGCCGTCGCCGTCCATGGAGTTCAGCAGGATCTCCCCCACGCCCAGTTCCTCGCCGGTGCGGGCCCACTCGATGGCATCGATGCCTGCGGAGCGGGAACCACCGTGGGTGGTCACCTCGAAGCCGCTGGGCATGGTATCGGCGTCGGGTCCGGTGGCGCGGCGGGCGTCGACACTCAGCACAATGCACTGCGCGCCGAAGCGTTCGCTGAGTTCCCGCAGCAGTTCGGGTCGGGCGATGGCGGAGGTGTTCACGCTCACTTTGTCCGCCCCGGCGCGCAGCAGCTGGTCCACGTCTTCCACGCTGCGCACCCCGCCGCCGACGGTGAGGGAATGAACACCTGCTCGGCTGTGCGGCGCACCACGTCCAGCATGGTGCCACGCCCGGCCTTGGAGGCGGAGACGTCGAGGAAGGTGAGTTCGTCGGCCCCCTCGGCGTCGTAACGCGCGGCGAGTTCCACCGGATCGCCTGCGTCGCACAGGTTTTGGAAATTGACTCCCTTGACCACGCGGCCGTTGTCCACGTCCAGGCAGGGGATGATGCGCACCGCAACGCTCACGAGACAGCGCTCCTTACATAGAAAGGCTTAACCAGACTGTTCAATCGTACTCATCAGGGCGTGGTGCACCAGCGGGGTGCCCGCGATCACGCCGTGTGAGTGCGGCCCCCAGGTGTTGCCGTCCAGGTCGGTGACCACGCCGCCCGCCGAACGCACCAACAGCACCCCGGCGGCGTTGTCCCACACGTGCGGGCTGAAGCTAATCGATCCACCGAACGTGCCCAGGGCGGTAAAGGCCAAGTCCACGCCCACCGACCCTGTCACCCGCAGCCGCGGATACAGGTCCGCCAGCATGCGCATGAGCGCCTGCCTACGCATTGTGGGAAACCGTGAATCCACCGCCGACACAATCGAACCGAACCCCACCTGCGCCACCAGCGGCGACGACTCCTCCAGGGTTTTTTGCGCCACGCCGTTGACATACAGCGGCGAACCATGCACCGCTGTGAGCCGTTTGCCCAGTATGGGAAGGGAAATCACTCCCACCACCGGCGTGCCGTAGTGCAGCAGGCTCACAATGGTGGAGCACATGGGGTTGCCCGCCGAAAAATTCGACGTCCCATCCACCGGGTCCACCACCCACACCGTGTCTTCGTCCAGGCTGCCGCCGCCTTCCTCCCCGAACACCGGCAGGCCCGTTCTTTCTGCCAGGGTCTCACGGACGCGCTGCTCAATCTTCATGTCGGTTTCCGTGGCGAAATCCCCCGCGCCCTTAGTAATCATCGGCTCCGCGCCAATGCTTGACCGGAACACCCGCTCCGCGTCACCCACCACCGCCTCGGCGACGGCCAGCAGCTCCCTGGTCCACATGTCGGTCACCGAGGCTTCATCACTTCTACAGAACCCACAGCCTTCAATGCCTCAGCCAGGGTGAACCTGCCCTCGTACAGAGCCTTACCGATAATCACCGAATCAATCCCCTCCTCCACAAACTGCGCAATATCCACCACATCCTGCAGCTTAGCGACGCCACCCGATGCCACAATCGGCGCATCCGTCGCCGCCGCCACCTCCCGCAGCAAGTCAATATTGGGGCCATCCAACGTGCCGTCCTTAGACACATCCGTGACCACGAAACGTGAACATCCCTGCGCATCCAAGCGCTCTAGGATTTCCCACAAATCCCCGCCGTCGGACACCCAGCCGTTGCCTTTGGCGCGCCACTCCCCGTTTTCTTCGCGCACATCCAAACCGACCGCGATGCGGTCGCCGAAGCGTTCAATTGCGCGCCTGCACCAGTCGGGATTCTCCAACGCTGCGGTGCCGATATTCACGCGTCGCGCGCCCGTGGCCAGTGCACGCTCCAGGGAAGCATCATCACGAATGCCGCCGGTGAGCTCCACGTTAATATCCAGTGCGCCCACCACCTCGGCCATCAGCTGGTAGTTAGAACCCCGGTTAAACGCCGCATCCAAATCCACGAAATGCAGCCACTGCGCCCCTTGCTCCTGCCAATTCAACGCTGCTTCAAGGGGAGTTCCGTACACTTTCTCACTCCCCGCCGCGCCTTGGTGCAACCGCACAGCCTTACCATCAACAACATCAACAGCGGGAAGAAGTGTGAGACTCATAGGGGCAAGTCTAGCCGGTCGGTGAACCGCAGCGCTGAGGGTCACCCAATAGTGTGGTTCACATTGTGATCTATAAAAACGCTGTTCAAGTGGGGGTTGGGTGGGGTTTGGGTTTTTAGAGAGCAGCTGTGCTGACGCTGCTGAGGAGCTACAGCGACCCCACCCAGTTCTCCAGCAGCTTCAACCCCATCTCCCCCGACTTTTCCGGGTGGAACTGCGTGGCCCACAACGGGCCGTTCTCCACGGCCGCCACGAACCGGTCCCCATCATGCTGCGCCCAGGTGACCAGCGGTGGCGTGGTCAGATCATCCCCCTCAAACACCCAATCCCGCACGCCGTAGGAATGCACAAAATAGAAGCGATCAGTACTGCTGAATCCCGCGAACATCTGCGAATTTTCCGGGGCCTCCACCGTGTTCCACCCCATGTGTGGCAGCACCGACGCGTGCAGACGCTCCACCACGCCCGGCCATTCCCCACAGCCCTGCGCATCAATGCCGTGCTCCACGCCATGCTCAAACAGCACCTGCATGCCCACGCAAATCCCCATGACGGGCCGACCACCAGCCAAACGCTCCCCAATCAGGCGCGGACCATTCACAGCACGCAGCCCATTCATACACGCCGCAAACGCCCCCACGCCGGGAACAAGCAGGCCATCGGCGGCGAGAACCGTCTGAGGATCACTGGTCACCGTGACCTCAGCCCCCACGCGCTCCACCGCACGCTGCGCTGAACGAAGGTTGCCAGATCCGTAATCAAGAAGCGCCACTGTTTTAGCCATAGTGCGAAGTCTAGCGCCTGCGTAACGACGCCCCGACACTCGCCGTTGGCAGGTGGTTTCGGGCTCGATTCTGGGTGGGGTGAATGTAGGCCTATGCAGGGGTTTCATTCATTATTTTCCCACTCAAACTGTGTAATATTATAGAAAAATAATAAAAATATGTGCTCAGCATAGGAAAGTGTGAAAATGAGTACCGATATCGAGCCAACCAGCACCATCGTAGAGATCGCACCTGAGATCACTGCGGTGTTCGGAGACATCCCAGAAGGTCTTGAACCCATTGACTTCGGACTGCTGCCCGAGTTTGACCGGGCGCAGCTCACTGCCGCATTAAGCGCGATTGGCAACACCGCTGCCATCACGGGAGGCACAGCCCAAGCCATGACAGCCGCTCAAGGGCTATACCGCGTCACCGCAGAAACACAGAAACTCCTGAGCGCCGGAGCAACAATGGCCCTCAAAGATGGCGCACAACTTGGTGCTGTAATGAGAAACGGCAAGATCATTGCCCAAGCACGTTTCGTCCCCATCGGCGCGGGTGCTGCTGCAGGAGCCTTAGCCACCATCGGCCCAGCCCTCGCCATGGTCGCCCTACAGATGGCACTTTCTGATGTGACCACAGCAGTCAAAACCAACACCGCACTGCTCAATCAAACCCTGACCACCATCCGCAACGAGCAATGGGCGGAACTCACCGGCCACGTTGAAACGATGGAACGTGCCACGACTCATGCTAAAGAGATAGGCTCTGTTCCCGAGACGCTGTGGCAACGCATCGCCCCGTACGAAGCAACACTGCGCAAACACATGGAGCTGTACCGCAAAAATGTTCAAGACCATATCAAACAGCTTGACACCCTTGACGGCAAAGAGGAGCGCCAGTACCTGATCACCAACGCCGAAGCGATCCTGTTTGACACCCAGGCGCTTCTTTTTTCCTTGAGGGCACACACCCAATTCCAGGTTCTGCACGCTTACAGGGCACGAGTCAACGAAACCAACGACCCTAATGAAGCCAAGCTTTTCGACATCATCATCAACGACACAAGCGACGAGGTAAAGGTGTGTCGCAACGCAGCAACAGCCCTGATCACCGTACTTACCCGCCGATTACGTCTCATCGCTGAGCTTCCCGGCCGTAGGACACTTCCCCTCTTTCCACAGCGACGCAGTAAACAAAGCCAACTTACCAGCGCACAACTGCTCGAAGCCATTGAACCGCTGGCTGATGCCCTCAATCCGATCAGAAACAAACTAGATAGCGCTAGCACAATCACCACCATCGCACCCGAAGGCTATGACACTGACGTATACGTGCGTATTCTGCGCTGGCTCCTCAACGACAACGAGCATCTACTAGCTATCGCATTCCCACACCAGATGGACTCAAACAATCCTCTAACCATGGTTTCTACTGCTTTCGATCTAAAAATGGACGCATCATGGAACTTACTGAGACTGGAAAAGAAAATCGGCACCGTCTCTAAAGCAGTAAGTGCATCGTTCATCGCGGTTACCGACGCCCGCATCATCACCGCCAATCCGCACGACTTCCGCAATCACGGCACAATCAAAGGCGAAGTCCCCCGTTCAGAAATTCGTCACATTCGTTTTACCCCGGCCGACAACGATAATTCGCGAACAAAAATCGATGTAACAACGGAGAAAATCGACTTTCACTGGATTTTTCCCGTAGCCGCCAACAATGACGACATCAATACCTTAGCCCAAATTCTTGAAGCAACCCCAGAAGTTGACGCACATCAACATCCCGAAATGGAAAAATGACAGCAAACAACAGCAACGCCCCATTCCACGCGCAACAAAAGAGGGCGTTGCTCCCTCATTTACACCGTTTAATCATGTTACGGTGATGGTAACCATGATGACACGTCCCTATCTTCCCTGTTCAAGCCCACTTTTGAACGGGGTTAACGTCTGGGGGTGCAAAACCGGCTTGAGAAAACTCGATACCGGCGTTTGGTGTGTAGTGGGTTGACCTGGTGTTTTTATCGTGATTTAAGGAAGCAAATGTGGGAATGTGATCTATTCGACGGGGGGTGTGTAAACCGTTTCCTCCGCCGCTGGTCAGAGGGGTGTTTTTCTGGTAGGGTCAGATACCAGTACCGCGATATTGCGGATGAAAACAAAAGACTTTTGTAGTGGTGCGCGTGGCCCGGATGGTCGCCGTCAGATACCAAGTACCGCGATATTGCGGATGGAAACACCGAAGCCGGCTCAGAAGGTTCCGCCAAGACCTCAGGTCAGATACCGAGTACCGCGATATAGCGGATGGACCAGACATAGCATGCTCGATGCAGTGATTGCGATACCCGTACCGCGATAGCGGATGGTATAGTCCGAGTACCGTCGACATCAGTCGATGAAACGTCAGATCCGAGTACTCGTTAGGGATTCAGTCCATTTTGAACGTCAGATACGAAATACCGCGATATGGATGGAAACTCGGATAAACTCGAAGTCTCCAGAATCTTTGTCTTGTCAGATACCAAGTACCGCGATATAGCGGATGGAAACAGGTGATGGGCCCCATCTGCTTAACAGGCCCTGTCCACTGTCAGATACCAAGTACCGCGATATAGCGGATGGAAACAACTAGACGCTCCGCAACCTCGACTGGAACATCGGTCAGATACCAAGTACCGCGATATAGCGGATGGAAAACCGCAAAGAGCCCGTAGGTGAAAGACGATAAACGGGTCAGATACCAAGTACCGCGATATAGCGGATGGAAACATACGCGTACAGACTATACAGTCCGTAGTGGTTTTTGAGGTCAGATACCAAGTACCGCGATATAGCGGATGGAAACGTTATACCCAACACCCAGGATGGTGCATGGGCAAAGTTGGATACCAAGTACCGCGATATAGCGGATGGAAACCGTGGCGGGGGCATGCCGCTTCCGCCCTGATGACAGTTGGAAACCAAGTACCGCGATATAGCGGATGGAAACAGGTACGCGCAGCACCGTCGGCGATTATTTTGGCAAGTTGGAAACCAAGTACCGCGATATAGCGGATGGAAACTACCAGGGTAACTCGTCATACACCTCCTTTGCTGCGCGGGTCAGATACCAAGTACCGCGTTATAGCGGATGGAAACACTAGTGCTTGTTAGCCTCCTGTTTTAGGGGCTTCTGTTGGAAACCAAGTACCGCGATATAGCGGCTACAAATCAATTGCCGCGAGAGGACATTCCTTCCTGTTAGGCAATTTGCTCGCCCGACGACTGATAAAATAAAGTGGGGCCCGCGTAATCACGGACCCCATTTTTTTCTGGTTAGATGTTTTTAGATAAATTCACACGAAGCGTCATTACCCGCAATGCACGATGACACAGATGGGCCAAACAGCCTAACAAGGAATAACGTAGCGATGGAATCCTTGACGCCATCCACGATGCCTTCGCTGGATGTCGTCACTTGATTGTTTGCTTGCGGCTTTTGGTCAGCCGCGTGAACTGCGGGAATAGCGAGACCACTCGCAAGCATGCTGGTCATTGCAACCACTGCAAGACGGCGTTGAAGCTTCATAATTCCTCCTCTTGGTCGGCTTCTAACCTTCTGATAGAAGTCAACCTACCACCAGGTTGATGACGTGTCACTAATTAAATTCAGAAACGCCTGAACAGTTAAAACAGTGTATCACCAGAGAAGTAACATACAAGATTGCAGTCAGCCTATATCCAGAAATGCCCATCCCCTCAAACGGTCACTATGACACAAAAGCGTTACAACACTCATCAGTTTGATGCAGAAAAGCCCTCACTGCGGCCACCAAGCAACAGCTCATTGAAGTCGGCGAAATACACAAAGAAGGCTTCCAGTCCCACGCACCTCCCCACTTCCCGGCGCTGGTACTGGTAAGTTTCACCAGCCTATGGGTGTTAAAATTAAAGTAACACCATACAGCAACCGGACTTGCAGCAGGAAGGCAGGAAAAAGGAGGGTTGCCCCATGGCTGACATGGTTGACCGGCGGAACTGGAAAACAATCACCGCCTGGATTCTCATAGTCGTGGTGTGGGTGTGCACGCCATTCATAGGCGATAGGATCCCCACATGGGTTGCATGGGCATATTGCTTGTTCTCCCCTGCAGCGGTGATATTCGGACTTTATGTCGCGTGGACGAAGCGCAGCGTCTTCCTAGGGATTGCCTCTATCCTCACCATTTTCTCCTGGTTGATTATCCTGGTGGTTGGTTTAGCGCTGTTTGGTATTTAGGCTGTACCCGCAGCCTGCTCATCGTAGTGGGCGCGGGCTGCGAGTATGTCATCAAAGTGTGTTTCGGTCCATCGAATGAGCACAGTGAGGGGTTCCAAAAGCGTACGTCCGAGCGGGGTGAGTTCGTAGTCCACACGTCGGGGCATGGTGCTCATCTCGTGGCGGGCAACGATGCCGTCGCGTTCCAAGTGTCGGAGTGTATCGCTGAGTGTTTTCCTGCTGATCCCGCCAACAGCAGCCTGAAGGTCGCTGAACCGCTGCCGCTTTTCCCCCAGCGCAAGCAGAGTCAACGCGGTCCACGTACTGGTGATTTTAGTGATCGCCGTGCGTGATGGGCAGGTTTGTTTGAGTACGTCCCAGTTGCGTGCCACTGCTTCCTCCAAGCACAATTCGGTCAAGCACAATTCGGTGATTTCAGTTACCTTTTCCCAGTTGTTACGTTGACGTAACCGCAGGTGGGGTTGTGAAAATGATGCCTATGACTATTCATGATCCCATTGCGGTTGCGCAACACTATTTCGCTGCAGTCTCACACGGCGATATGGAGACGGTAGCAGCACTCCTCGACCCGAACGTGGTTTGGCACCAGCCTGGCAATAACCGTTTCTCCGGCACACACGAAGGCATCGCAGCCATCGCCCAACTGATTGGCGGCATGATGGAGGTGAGCGAGGGTACGTTCACTCTCACCGTGACTGGCCCGACGATGCGCAACGGCGACGATGTTGCAGTTCCTGTGCGTTTCCAGGGCCAGCGTCAAGGCACCCCACAAGGCACGCTAACAATGGACATGATGGGCATTGACCTCCTGACCGTCACGAACGGAAAGATCACCGCTATCAGGCTTTTCTCGGAGGACCAACCTGGCGAAGATCAATTCTGGGGAACACCCTAGCCCACACGATGGCAAGCCCCACCGCCACCAAAAAAGTGGCAACAACAAAAGTCTCTGGATAGGCCACCCTCACAGCTACCACGCCCAGAATAAGAGACCCCACCCCGGTGCCACCATCAAAGGCCATGTTCCAGATCGCGCTGCCGTCGGAGAGCCTGGTACGCGGGAGTGCGCCGAATAGGAGCAGCAGGGTTTCGTTTTGAATAGCCCCGAATCCGCTGCCAAATACCAGCGCGCCCACCAGTAGCACCCAGGCTGGCCACCCGAGCAGCAGTGCCAACGACACAACCACAAGCCCAGCAACGCCGCAGGCCAGCGACGGAATGAGAAGCAGCCCGGGTCCACCCATGCGGTCGGCAATCACGCCCGCCAGGTAGCGCGCGATCATTTGCGCACCACCCACCACGGCAAGAATCAGCCCGGCGACCATGCCGGAAGAAGAGGCCGCAGGCAGGAAGGACGAGACGGCACCGAATCCCATGGCCACGGTGGTGATTCCTACGCAGGGCACCACGACGGCACGCCACGGAATAGAGTCGCCACCGCCGCTACCCCCGCCTTCGGCCACGATCCAGGGAATGAAAATGCACGCCACCGCAGCGAGCAGTCCCACCACGGCACCGAGGATGTACGCAGAAGCGAAAGAGTATTCCGTGGCCAGCCACACCCCCAGCGGCAGGCCAACAAGTTGCGCTAGCCCGATGGCCAATCCCAACAGCCCGGACGCCCGGCCCAAAAAGCGTTTGGGCACCAGTTCGGCGACAAGCGCGGATTCGGCGACGGTCAAAGCACCGAATCCGATGCCTCGTAAGGCGGAGAGGGCAAGCACGAACGGGGCGTCGTCAAGCGTGATGTGCCCCAGCGCGGGAACGCCCAGCATGATGGCGGCGAAGACCATCACGGGTGTGTAGCCGAAGCGGCGCAGGGCGCGGGCGTGTTCCATTGGGTGAGCACGGAGCAGCCCATGAAGATGGCGGTGGTGGCACCGGCGAGGGCGTCGGAACCCCCGCTGGTGAGCACGCCCAGCGGTACCACCGGCAGGAGCAAGGCCCAGCTCAGAAACGCCGCAGCCACCGCCACTAGGGTGGCTATAAAACCTGGGGTTTTCAGGACATTTCACCTATCATCCACAGCACCGCAGCGGTGAAGGCGATGGCCGCGCCGATGGCGGCGATGTAGGTCATGGCGCGGTTTTCCGCCTGATACGCCGACCACGCGCCACCCACCAGCAGCCCTGCGACGGCAAACAGCAGGTACACCAGCCACGTCATCTACAGGCTGCCTTTCGTCGAGGGCACGCCCTGGACTCGGGGGTCAGATTCGGTGGCTTCCCGCAGCGCACGGGCCACGGCCTTATATTCCGCCTCGGTGATGTGGTGCGGGTCGCGCCCGTAGTGGCATCGCAGGTGCAGGGCGATGCGCGCGTTCAGCGCCAGGGTTTCAAAGAAGTGTTCGTTGATCACGGTGGCGTAGTGCCCACCGATGACGGTGGTGAGCATCTGCTCGGGTTCGCCGGTGATCACAAAGTAGGGGCGGCCAGAGACGTCCACAATGGCCTCGCACAGTGTTTCGTCCATGGGCAGCTGGCAAGACCCGAAACGGCGAATGCCGGACTTATCCCCCAGCGCCTGGTCCAGCGCCTGCCCCAGCACAATGCCCGTGTCCTCCACGGTGTGGTGCGCATCAATGTTGATGTCACCGGTGGCGTGCACAGACAAGTCGAAGCTGCCGTGCGCGCCGAAGGCGGTGAGCATGTGGTCGAAGAACGGCAGCCCCGTGTTGATGTCCGTGCGCCCCGTGCCGTCCAGGTTGATGCCCACGGTGATGCTGGATTCCCGGGTGGTGCGCTCCACGCGTCCAACGCGGGCGTTGCGTTCTATCTCGGGCACGGGTGGCCTACCTTTCTACTTTTTCATGTGGATGGGCGCTACCTTAGCAGCTGCTGCTAACAACGCGTCATTTTCCTCCGGCAGCCCGACGGTGGCACGCAGGTACCCCGGCACGCCCACATCGCGGATGAGCACCCCCTCCCCCAAAAACGCCTGCCACGCTGCGGCGGAGTCGGAGAAATCACCGAAGAACACAAAGTTTCGCCTCGGTGGGCACAATGCTGTAGCCCAGCTTCTCAAGGCCAGCCACCACGCGGTCGCGTTCCGACGCCAGCTTGGTCACCGTTGCCAGCGTATCCTCACTGTGCCTCAGCGCCACAATGGCCGCCGCCTGGGACAGCTTGGACAAATGATACGGCAGGCGCACCAGCATCACTGCCTGCACAAACGCGGGGGCAGCCACAAAGTACCCGAGGCGCCCGCCCGCGAAGTCGAAGGCTTTGCTCATGGTGCGGGACACCACCAGGGTGGCGGGGTACTCTCCAGCAGCGTCACCGCTGAGGGGGAATCGGAAAACTCGGCGTAGGCTTCATCGACGATCACGATGCCCGGCGCGGCGTCAAGAATGGTACGAATGTCATCGAGGCTGGTCACGCCGCCAGTGGGGTTGTTGGGAGTGGTGATGAAAATAACGTGGGGTTGTTCCTCCGCGATAGTGCGCAGCGCCGCATCCATGTCGATGTCAAAGTTCTCCGACGCGGGGGCAGTTGAGAAAGTGCGTGTGGGTGCTCGTGGAGAGGATGGGGTGCATGGAATAACTGGGCTGGAATCCCAGGGCGGTGCGCCCCGGCCCGCCGAATGCTTGCAGGAGCTGTTGAAGTACTTCGTTGGAACCGTTGGCGGCCCACAGGTTCTCATGGGTGACCGACACGCCGGTCTGCGAGGTGATGTACTCGGCCAGTGCGGTGCGTAGTTCCACGTTGTCGCGCTCTGGGTAGCGGTTGAGGGTGCGGGCCTGCGTGCCGATTTCCTCCACCAGATCCGCCACCAGCGCCTCGGAGGGCGCGTAGGGGTTTTCGTTGGTGTTCAGGCGCACGTCCACGTCGAGTTGGGGCGCGCCGTAGGCTTCTTCGCTGCGGAGTTCGTCGCGCAACGGCAGGTCGGCCAGGGTGGTGGAGGCAGCTAAAGGCTGGGCAGTCGGTTCAGACGCAATAGGTTCGAAGCAGTGGATTCAGTCATGGGGCGGTTTTCCATTCAGAGGTTTTCAAAGCGGGCGCGGATGGCTTCGCCATGGGCGGGAAGCTGCTCGGCGTCGGCAAGTGTCACCACGGTGTCGGCGATGTCTTTCAGTGCGGCTTCGTCGTAGTCGATGAGGTGCACTGATTTCAGGAAGGTGTGGGTGGATAGCCCCGAGCTGTGGCGCGCCGTCCCGGAGGTGGGCAGCACGTGGTTGGACCCGGCGGAGTAGTCCCCCAGCGGCACGGGTGAATGCTCACCCACGAAAATGGCTCCGGCGTTGGTGATGCGTTCGGCCACCTCGCGGGCGTTTTCGGTGTGGATTTCCAGATGTTCGGCGGCGTAGGCATCGGCGACGCGGATGGCGGCGTCGAGGTCGTCTACCAGCACAATCCCGGATTGTTCGCCCCGCAGCGCCTGGGCCACACGCTCGGCGTTGAGGGTGACGCCGTAGCGCGCTTCGACTTCGCGGTCCACGTCAGCGGCGAGCTGCGCGGAGGGGGTAATCAGCACGCTGGCAGCCATGACGTCGTGCTCGGCCTGGCTGATCAGGTCGTAGGCAACGCTGACGGGATTGGCGGTGTCATCAGCCACAATGGCGATTTCGGTGGGCCCTGCTCGGAATCTATGCCCACGACGCTGCGGCAAAGGCGCTTGGCGGCGGTGACGTAGATGTTGCCGGGTCCGGTGATCATGTCCACGGGTTCGAGCTGGTGGGCGTCGTCACCGTAGGCCAGCAGCGCCACGGCCTGCGCACCGCCCACGGCCCACACCTCCTGCACTCCCAGCAGCTGGCAGGCCGCCAGGATTGTGGGGTGCGGCCAACCGCCGAACTGGGCCTGCGGCGGAGATGCCACCACCAGCGAGGACACGCCCGCTTCCTGCGCGGGCACCACGTTCATGATCACACTGGAGGGGTATACGGCGTTGCCGCCCGGCACGTACAGGCCCACGCGTTCCACAGGGATAAACTTCTCCGTCACCGTCCCGCCGGCCGCGAGTTCCACCGTGTTGCCTGCGGGTTTCTGCGCGGCATGCACGGCACGCACACGGGCGATGGATTCCCGCAGCGCCTCGGTGACCTTGGGGTCCAGTTCGCGCGCGGCGTGTTCGATGACGTCAGCGGGCACGCGTATCGACGCCGGTTGTACCCCATCAAACTTCTCCCCGTACTCCAGCGCTGCCTCCGCGCCGCGCCCCCGCACCTCCCGCACCAGCGGCTCCACCACGGGAAGCACCGAATCAACGTCCGTGCCGCCGCGCGGCAGGGGTTCGCCGTAGCTCGCTTATCGACGCCGTGCGCCCCGCAGGTCAACAACATTCAGCATGAGAAAAACCACATCCCAACATTTGTGTTTCGATTCGTCCATTCTAATGCAGGAACGTACCAGTGCTGAGATGTGGTTCTGGGGGTTGTGGTGGTCTCCGGTTTAGTATCCGGCGTGTCCGCCGCCACCGCCGGGCAGTTCAGGGGCGGGAGCCGCCGGAGCGGGTGCTTCAGCTGGTGCCGGGGCAGCCGGGGCGGGTGCTTGTGCCGGAGCCTGCTGAGCTGGTGCCTGCTGGGCCGGAGCTGGCTGCGCTGGGACCTGTCCGCCAGGAGCAGCCGGGGCTGCGGGTGCCTGCTCTGGAGCCATTGCCGGAGCGGAGGCATCAGACGGTGCCCCCATTGGTGCGGAGCTCTCCATGGCGGGTGCAGAGGTCGTGGGGGCAGCGCTGGAGGAGGTGGTGGCCTTGGTGCTCGCGGTGGAACTTTCCCCGGATTTCCCGTCGTTGTTGCAGGCGGTCAGAGTGCCAGCGACAGCGACAGAGGCCAGGGCCATAGCAACAAACTTACGATCAAACATGATTATGTCTCTCTTTCTCCGTATCAACATACGGTCAATGTGCGGTCACCGCGTGCGTGTGGCCGCATGGGCTGGTCGGCGTGCCGGTTTGCGGGCTGTTGCGCGCATCAGGGGATCATCAACAAAGGTGAACAGCACCCACGCCAGTGCGACGGAAAGTACGAAACTCCCCACGGCGGCTAGCAGCCACCCAAAGAATCCGTATTCTCCACCGGCGACGAAATAGCGCTGTACAAACACCATCACCGGGAATTGCACCATATAAAACGCGAACGAAATATTGCCTAGCAGTACCGATAGAGGACTTGCAATAAACCTCGACACTCCTTCGATGTCCCGCACAGCCAACGTAGCAATCACATACGTCATGGGCAATGACATCAATACCGACATTTTGAACGCTATCGGTACAAACCACGTTGTGCCGTAGGACATGCCCAACAGAATCAACGGCAGTGTGAGGTCAGTGTTGCGGAACTGTTTTTCCCACTCAAGCTTCGCCGCAAACACGCCCAAATAGAACTCCACCAGGCGAGTCAGCGGGAAATAATAGGACAGCCAATAGGATTGCAACACCGGAATGTGGTCTTGGGAAAACCACACTGGGTCTGCATGCACATCCGCTACGGGCGATACATCCTGGGGCCAGAGACGCGGAACGAAGAAGTTCTCGGTGGTTTTCGGGCCGTCGGCAAGCAAGTGCACAACGGTGATGATGCCCAGCGACACCGCAAACATCGCACCCAATGCCCACCAGTTTCCCCGCCCACGGACGCGGCGAACCAGCGGCACAAACAGGGGAAACGTGAGGTAGAACAGCATTTCCGCGCACAGCGACCACGACGGCACGTTCATCCCGCCCAGCACTGCCCAATCCGGGTTCCAGGTGTGAATCAGCAGGGCGTTGGGGAGCCACACCTTCAAACGATCAAAGGACAACGCCCAGGTGATGCTGCTGGCTGTGACCGTGGCCGAGGCCAGGACGAACATCACCAGCGTGATCAGGTGCATGGGGAAAATTTTGGTCAGGCGGCGTCGGCAATAGTAGAGGGCGTCGCTGACGCCGCTGACCTCGCTGTTGGACCAGTAGATGAGAAAACCCGACAGGATGAAAAAGAACGTCACCCCGGCCGAACCCAACTGCATGGGAACCACAGTGTGGATCTGGCGAAACAGCTCCGACTTCTGGAAACGGATACACCGGCAAAAACACCAGCGCATGCAGCACATACACCAGCATGGCCGCCCACCACCGAGCCCCCGTCAACGATGGGAGGTTCGGTCGGCGCGACGGCGACGGTGCGATGACGGTGGAGATGACTTCAGCTGACCAACAGCCATGTCACGCCCCACCACTACTGGCGGACATACTGGGCGATGATGTCACCCGTGATCTCTTCAGCATGTACTGATGGGTGCCACACGCCGCCCATCATGGTGGCGCGGGCATCGCCAACGCCGTTCACCCATGGATCCGCAGAGCAGGAGCTGTGTCCTGCACTGGCTGTTTTCAGGTCAATGAAGCCCAGTTTCAGCTGTTCAGCGGCCTCACGCTGGGCACGGTCAATGTTATTGACTGCCTGCACCAATGCCGGGGCGTCGGCCTTGCGAGCCTGCTGTCCCCTGCAACATTGGTGCACACCTCGCCGCCTGACGGGGGCACCATCTCCTGATACCCCACCAATGTGATCTTGGCCTTTGGTGCGTAGTACTTCAGGTAGTCCACAACCTGGCGAACCCGGTCCGCATAGTGCGTGCCCGTGATGGCAGCCGGATCCTGCATGGCACCAGCGCGAACAGCCTCATCACCGCAGCCATGTGCAGCGTCAAAGAGGCAGTGCTTCACTGAGTCCTTCATGGTCACTTGAGTGCCCCATGCGTCATTGAAACCCAGTTGAATAAAAATGTGCTCGGTGCGCTGCCCCAAGGCCCCACGCTCGGAGGCACTTCGAACCTGATCGGAGAAGTGAAGATTCGGACCAGAGTTGATAGTGCTGCCCCAGCAGGAGGAATCAATCAGATCACCGGGTGCCAGCCCCAGCTTACGTTGCAGCTGCATGGGCCAGGCAGTATTGCTGCGGAAACAGCCACGGTCATCGGCCCACAGAGGTGCGTTGGTACCTGCTGTGTGGGAATCACCAAACACCACCACCTTGGCACCGCCTTCAGGGGCACGGGTATCCGTACCCTGGCTGGAGGTCAGCGCCTTAGCAACATCAGGACTACTCTGCGCTTCCGCCTGAGGTGCTTGGGGAGACATGCCTGCGCAGAGGGCCACGGCGAACACGGCACTTGCGGTCGCGGTCGCAATTTTCACGGCTTTCCTGGTGGCTCCCGTTGGGAGCGTGCGCGAGGGATTGGTCAGGGCAGCCTGTGGTGCCCTGCGCTGTGATCGAGCATGAAACATCATCAAATAACTTCCGGGGTGTGTGAACGTAGTAGGTACGTAATAGGTATCGGCATGCATACACAATGCGTTTCATCAGGGTTCATCAACTAACCCCAACTAACACATCAGCTATTACCTATGTTGATACTTAAATGCTCATGCTAAAAAAATAAATTTTTTCAGTCAAGCACAAGGGGCTGATTTTCTGATCGAAATATTTTGCTGACCTGTACGCAAACTGCCTACAACATAGCGTCTAAAGGGCGCTTTTACAGCAAAGTCCACGGTAAAGCGTCGGATTGTTACATATCCCACAAACAAATATAAATGCATATACACATTTATCTGAATTGATAAACCCGGCTTCGTACTGCCTACATATCACACATGCATTACCCAGACACAGGTGCCCTCATTCAGGGTGAATATTATACGTAACTCAAAAAAGTTCCGTACACTCAAAGTGGTATCAGCGTTGCGCTACTGGCACGTGCCATATCAGCAATGCCGGGTGGTCATGACAGCGCAGCGCTCTCTGCCCCAATTCCCCGCCAGAGGCAGAGGTAAGGAGGATCAGCAATGGCCGCCGTGGAGCCGCACCTCATCACCCACATCACCATCAACCAGGTCAAATATGCCATTGGTCGGCTTGGCTTCCTACCCATCAGCCCGCCGATCAACTCCCCCCACGACGCCCAAGACCGCATCATCATCCCTTGGCAGCATCACCGCACCATGGTGCATTTCACCGAAGAAGAAGGCAAGCATCTTGTCGCTCTGTCCACGGTGCGCGGCCAGCTGGATTTCTCCCGGTTCAACGACGCCGCGCATTTGCTGTCCGAGTGGAATCGGCGCCGCCTCGGCCCCACCTCACTGGTGTACATGTCCAACGAGGGCGACTTGAGCCTGGAAATGCGCTCCTCTCTCCTCGTTGAAGACGGTGCCTCCCCCGCTCAGATCGCGGCTTTCCTCCACGCCGCCCACGAAACGGATATCCTCGCCGTCAATCACTTCCTGGCGGCCTTTCCCGAAATGCGCTCCTCCCTCCCCTTGGACGAGACAACCACACGGGACCAGCTGGCCTTTGCTCTGCCGCTGCCTCACATTGCTGAACACCCCATCATCCCGCCGCCATCAGCGCAGCGCATCATCCCCTGCCCATGACAACACGCTATCCATCAACATCACCATTGACCGCATCGCCGCCACACTGAAAGACTTGGGGATTCAGCAGTATGACGACGACGATCCCCACCACATCACCACCGGATTCAACGGTGTACCGATCGCCTTTTTCATCGAATCCGGCCCCACGCTCCTTATCCGCGCGTTCTGGTTCCCCGACCCTAGACCCAGACAGCGACTTCATACGCACATTCCTCATCTGCAACGACTGGAACGAAACCTCCACCTGCACCAAAGCCTTCCCCACCACCGACGACTACGGACTCCAAGTCCACGTCGATTATGTGGCCCCCATGAGCCTCGGCCTCACCCACCACCAACTCAGCCACAGCATCATCAGTGCCGTCCAACTCCTCCTCGAAGGACTCCACAGCATCAGCGTAGACACCTGCGGAACTAGCGCCGTGCACTGGCCACCGCCACCCCCCTGAGGCTTGTAGGGTTGATGCTTAGCTGACGACGCCCGCCTCTTCTTCCTGGCCTTCTTCCTCTTCTTGGCCTTCCTCGGCCAACGCTTCCTCCTCGACCGGGCTATACACCAGCCAAACAAGACGCAGCCAGCACAACACGGTGGTAACAAGACCCGCCACAATCAAACCATGCAGGCCAGAGACCTCCACCACCACATCAAACGAATCCCCCGGGTGCAAGCTCTCCGCATCAGGAATAGGCCACCGCCATCGCGACACCAGCTCCACACACTGACTAAACATCACCACCCCCAGCAGGCCATTAGCCAGCAGTAACACAGGCACTACCCCACGGAACCATCGCACCGCACGCGCCCACGACATGTCGGGGTAAAACCGCCCAAAGATCCATAGGCACAGCACCACCACCACTGCGGCAAAGACGGCCACCGTACCCAAATACGAACAAAACGCCCCAAACTCCCGTGACGACGCCGCCTGCTCAGCCACCTCCACAGTGCCCCCCTCCAGCACGTTCAGCGTATATCGCGGACGCAACAACCCCCACACAGCGCCCACCACGCCAAACACGAGCACACTCACGCTCAGCCACACAGCCTCTAGGCGCATGAGTGTCACCGGTTTAGCCTGACGACGCTCGCCCCCGTCACTCGCATCAACAGAGGCATCAGGGGCATCAACAAAAGCACTCACAGTATGGCAACACTACACTAGCGCTGCCCCAGGTACGCCGAATCTACCCGACCATGACGCGAACACGACGCATCCCAGCCATCCGGGCGGACCTGCACCACCATTCTTCTCCCACACAACTGGCAAAACCGTGGGGCCTCCAACCCGGCGCGCGCCGACGGCGACAGCTTAATCACCGTGCCCTCCTCAATGCGCTGACCAGTATTCGGGTGAAACACTGGGGAGTCACCGCACAGCAGCGCCGTCAGCAGCTCATCACTTGTGACGCCGCGCATGCTACACCGTGGTATTCAAGGCTTTGATCGGCAGACGCAGCTTGCCCATCATGTCCAAATCCTGCTCCTGCGGACGACCTAACGTGGTCAAGTAGTTGCCGACGATAATGGCGTTGATGCCACCCTGCAGCCCCTGCTCCGCACCAAGATCACCCAAGGTCAACTCGCGTCCACCAGCGAATCGCAGAATCGTTTTCGGCAGCGCCAAACGGAACGCGCCGATGGCGCGGAGGGCGTCGGAAGCCTCCATCACCTCATAGTCCGCAAACGGGGTGCCCGGGCGCGGATCCAGGAAGTTCATGGGCACCTCTTCGGGTTGCAGTTCCTGCAGGTCAGCGGCAAACTCAGCACGCTGCTCCAGGCTCTCCCCCATGCCGAGAATGCCACCGGAGCACACCTCAATCCCGGCTTCCTTGATCATACGGAGGGTTTCGCGCCGGGACTCCCAGGTGTGGGTGGTTACCACGCTGGGGAAGAATGACTTGGCTGTTTCCAGGTTGTGGTTGTAGCGGTGAATGCCAGCGGCCGCGAGACGGTCAACCTGTTCCTGGGTGAGAATGCCCACTGAGGCGGCGACGTGAATGTCCACTTCTGCTTGGATGGCGGCGATGGCTTTTTCCATCTGGGACATGAGGTTTTCGTCTGGGCCTTTGACGGCGGCGACGATGCAGAATTCCGTGGCCCCGGTTTTTGCGGTTTGTTTGGCTGCTTCCACCAGACCAGGGATGTCCAGCCAGGCGGCGCGCACGGGGAGATTCAAACAGGCCGGATTGCGAGCAGAAGTGACAATCTTCAGGGCAGCCGCCGGTTTTGAGGGAGACGATTCCTTCTACTTCCACTTCTTCACCGCACCAGGCCAGGCGCACTTCGTGTGCCAGGGCGAGGAGGTCTTGGAGGTTGTCGTCGGGTAACTGGAGGACCTGAAGAATTTCTTCTTTGGATAAACCGATGCCCTGTTTCAGAACTTTTTCGCGGGCAAGCTCAAGGATGGGAGGTAGTTGGGTGGTGGTCATGGCTGCGGTGTGCTCCTTTGTGGGTTGGGTCAGATCACAGGTTGGGCTGGAAACCTTGCATTAAAAACCCAAAATACCCCGCACCTAGAACAGTGTTCAAGTGCGGGGCTAGCCTGCGGGGTGTTCCCGCAGCAAACGCGCTATTCTATTTGCACATCTTCCAAGCGCCGTTTTCCCTCTGGAAACGCATCACGCCAGTTTCAGTCTTGCCGTTTGACGTGTGAGTCACAGACGCAGAAGCGGATTCACCATTCACGCGGACATCTTCCACGGAATCCACCGTCGGCTTGGCCTTCTGGTAATCCGGGATGGACTCCAGCGGCAGGTCCGGAACTTCGTTCAAATCCGGTACGCCGCCGCCCTCTTCAATCAAGCGGGCGCACGTGTTATTGACCGTGGTAGCCATGAACTGACGCAAGGTTCCGGTGGGCACCATGCTGCGCACCACGTTAGTGATCGCATCCTTATCACCTGCACTTGCGGGCTGCCCCTCAATCGGAGCGAGTTGCTGCGCCTGGATGGGGTTGTCCAGATTAACCTCAGGCGGCACTGCTGGCTCACTTGCCGGCGCCGGGGCCTCCGACGTGGGAGCCGCCGACGACGTAGCTGCGGAAGTGGACGCATCGGATGACGACGTAGCCTGCTTGGCCACAGCACTCACACTGCTGGCGCTACTCGTGGAACCCTCAGCCTTGTTTTCTTCTTTATTAGAACCACAGGCACCGAGGACCAGAGGGGTCACACAAACACCCACGATCATGGCCTTTTTCAACACTGACATGGTCTGCACTACGAAATGCTCCTACCTCAAACATTTGCGACTCTTTGACGCCAACGGCACTCAAACTTACACCACCCTACCAAGGACACCACGCTTTGTGAGAACCCTTCACGCAAAATAGGCGGTTTTTTCGGCGCACCTCACAATTGCCGCATTTTTCTTCGCAGCACACAACAACCCGCACTCGTGCTACCAGCAGGCTGCATGCGTCTACCAAGGTCACATCAAATCAGCAGTTCAGGTACATTCTTTTTAGCACGTATGCAACCTAGCCCCATTCCCCACCTCACACGCAGAGGTAGCACGTCAGACATGCCAGCATTGTGTGAATTAAAACCCACCGGCGCCACCCCCATAATGAACCAGTTTGTAACGATCTAGCGGGAAACCGTGAGGGTCACCGTCAAATAGCGCGTACACTAACAAAGTGTGCAGTTGACTCAACACAGTATCACCGTTGCAGGCGTCCACATCCTGGACGAGTATGGCCTTGCCGACATGACCATGCGCCGACTGGCCAAACGCCTTCACGTCGCACCCGGCGCGTTGTACTGGCATTTCCCCAACAAGCAGGCACTCATTTCTGCGATTAGTCAATTCATCCTCTCGGAAGTTGTCGGACCACCAACCCCACTGGACAAAGACGCGGAGCCTACCAAGGCGGATGCGGACGAGGCGACGTCGACACGTGAGGATGCTGTGCCACCAGCGGAACTGTGCGCCACTATCCGTACACTGATGCTCGCGCACCGCGACGGCGCTGAATTGGTTAACGCCGCACTGTCGGACAACGGACTGCGCGAAACCCTTGAGGGTCACATCACCCGGGCGTTGGTGCACTCCTTCAGTAAGGATACGGAGGCGACATCGCACCCATCACAACCTTTACTGGAAACCGGTGCGACGACATTGCTTCATTTTGTCATGGGCGCAACTATGAACGAACAGTCCGCATTACAGCTCATGCGGGACACCAATCCGGGTGGGGCGGATGTTGATGAAAAGCTCACTACCGCTAGCAATGCGTTTCAAATAACTTTCGAAAACGGAATTGAGATAATTCTCAACGGTTTGGCTACAACAATGGGGACAGCCAGCCTATAAAATACTCCAGTATGAGTAGCACCTACGAACATAGCTTTCAGGTTTGGCCCGGTGAGGCGTACCCCCTCGGCTCTACTTATGACGGCGCGGGAACAAACTTTGCGCTTTTCTCCGATGTGGCAGAACGCGTGGAACTGTGCCTTCTAGATCGTGAAGACAACGAAACCCGCATCAACATCGAAGAAGTCGATGCCCACATCTGGCACTGCTATATTCCCGGGATTCAACCAGGCCAACGCTATGGCTACCGTGTCTACGGCCCCTACGACCCCGCAAACGGCCACCGCTGTGACCCCAACAAACTGCTCGTAGACCCCTACGCAAAAGCCTTCGACGGTGAGTTCGACGGGCACCCTTCTCTTTTTAGCTACGACATCACTGACCCCGGCAACCCCGAGGGCCGCAACACCGAAGACAGCTTGGGGCACACCATGAAATCCGTGGTGATTAACCCCTTCTTCGACTGGGCCAATGACCGAGCGCCCCGGACCCCTTACCACGAAACCGTGATCTATGAGGCGCACGTCAAGGGCATGACCATGACCCATCCGGACGTGCCCGACAACCTCCGCGGAACCTACGCAGGGCTTGCACACCCTGCGATTATTAGCTATTTGAAGGATTTAGGTATAACGGCGATTGAGCTAATGCCGGTGCACCAATTCCTTCAGGACGACCGGCTCCGCGAATTGGGGTTACGCAACTACTGGGGCTACAACTCCTTCGGATTCTTTGCCCCCCACCAGGAATACGCCGCCGCCCGCAAACCCGGCGGGGCCGTCGCCGAATTCAAAAACATGGTCCGTGCCTTCCACGAAGCAGGCATCGAAGTCATCCTGGACGTGGTGTACAACCACACCGCCGAAGGCAACCACATGGGCCCCACCATCGCTTTCCGCGGCATCGACAACGCCGCCTACTACCGGCTGGTGGACGGCGACAAATACCACTACATGGACTACACGGGCACCGGAAACTCCCTCAACGTCCGCGACCCGCACACCCTGCAGCTGATCATGGATTCCCTGCGATACTGGGTGCAGGAAATGCACGTCGACGGCTTCCGTTTCGACCTGGCCTCCACACTCGCCCGCGAACTCCACGACGTGGATCGTCTCGCCGCCTTCTTCGACCTGGTGCAGCAAGACCCGGTGGTTTCCCAAGTCAAACTCATCGCTGAGCCTTGGGACGTCGGCGAGGGTGGCTATCAGGTGGGCAACTTCCCACCCCTCTGGACCGAATGGAACGGCAAATACCGCGACACCGTGCGCGACTTCTGGCGCGGCGAACCTGCCACCCTCGGCGAATTTGCCTCCCGCCTCACCGGCTCCTCCGACCTTTACGCCAATAACGGACGGCGCCCCACCGCCTCCATCAACTTTGTCATCGCCCACGACGGCTTCACCCTCAACGACCTGGTCAGCTACAACGAAAAGCACAACATGGCCAATGGTGAAGGCAACCGCGACGGCGAAAGCCACAACCGATCCTGGAACTGTGGTGTGGAAGGCCCAACCACCGACCCGAGCATCCTGAAACTCCGCGCCCAGCAGCGACGAAACTTCCTCACCACACTACTGCTCTCCCAGGGCACACCCATGATCGCCCACGGCGACGAAATGGCCCGCACCCAAAGCGGCAACAACAACGTCTACTGCCAAGACTCGCCACTCAGCTGGATCAACTGGAACCAACTCGAAGAATTTCGACCCCCTAGTCAAATTCACCCGGCGTTTGCTGCGCATCCGCGCCAACCACCCCGTTTTCCGACGCCGCCGCTTCCTTGCCGGCGGTCCCCTCGGCGAAGACATGAAGCAACGCGACATCGCGTGGCTGGTCCCCTCCGGCAAACTCATGACCCAAGCCGACTGGGACTTCTTCTTTGGCAAATCCCTCATGGTGTACCTCAACGGCGACGCCATCGCCGAGCCCGACAGCCGCGGCCAACGCATCGTCGACGACTCCTTCATCCTCTGCTTCAACGCCCACCACGAAAGCATCGAATTCACCCTGCCCGACAAACGCTTCGGCCAGCGGTGGAAACTCATCGTGGACACCACTGAAGACACCGGATACCCCCTCACCGCAGAAATTATCGACGCCGACGGCACCATCGAAGTGCCCGCACGCTCCACTATGCTGCTCAAACAAATCGAGCCGCCCGTCTACGACGATGCCGATTCAGGGGAAAGCTCCGCTGAGGTTGCCGAAAGCACCACGACTGATGCGTCAGCTGAGGAGACTGAGGCCAGTGCTCCCACGCCGCGCACACCCGCCGTGATGAATCCACCCAAGCACGTGGATGCCACCCCGCCACCCACGAAGGCGGACATGCAGCAAGCTGCGGAACCCTATGTTGACGAGTACTCTGACGACTACTCCAATGACGCCAGCGGCGCCGTTGACGATTACAGCTAAGCCCAAGCTCAGCCCGCGAAAGGACACCCTTGTGATCTCCGCCCACGGCGCGACCATTGACGTCACCTCCCGGACCGTCACAATCACCTACAGCCCACTCCTCGCGGCGCTGCAATCAACCCACGGGGCTGCGGAAGGTGGGGCGTCGACAAGCACCCGCCTCAGCATCAGCGACATTACTGATATTGACACGCGGCACCCCACCGCCGTTGACCTCGGGTGGGCGCGGCTCGGCGGGGTGAACCACACCATCCGATTCGCCCCCAACCAGGAAAAACGAACTCGACACGCTGCTCGCCATGATCGACAGCGCCCGCAACGGCGAACTCCCTGACGAACCCGCCGCCTTCATTCCCGGGCTCGACTTCGTGGCCATTGATGTGGAAACCGCCAACGACGACTGGGGGTCCATCTGCCAAATCGGTGTCGTCCGCTACACCAACGGCCAGGCCGGTGCCAGCGACTCCTGGCTCTGCACGCCCCCTCCTGGGCTCGAACGTTTCGACGCCCTGAAATATCGGCATTCACGGCATCACACCCGACGACGTGGCCGACGCGCCCGCCTTTGGAGACGTTCTCGGGGACGTTGTCGCGGCCGTCGGGGAACTTCCCGTGGTCGCACACAACGCCCAATTCGACATGACTGCCTTCTCCCGCGCCTGCGCCGCCGCCGGGCAGCCCGTACCCCACTGGACATTCGGCTGCTCGCTGGCCCTCGCGCGGGCCGCCAAACTCGGCATCAGCAACCACCGGCTCCCCACCGTCGCCGCACATTTCGGCGTTGAACTGGCCAAACACCACGATGCGCTTTCCGACGCCCGCGCGTGCGGCGACATCATCGTCGGGTTGGCGTCGGCTGAGTTTCTGGTGGTTCGGGCGCATCAAGTGACGAAGGTTTTGCCGGGTTCTTCTGGGCCTCCGGCTTCACCCTTGGCGAACTCACCCCTGACAAAGTGCTTCCCGTACTGCGCGCCGATGCGCGCGGACTCAACATCGCGGCGCAACGTAAACGTCTTTTCCCCGGGACTGTGGTTGACGCTGCTGCTGAGGTACCGGAAGAAAAGCCACGACGCAGGCAACGGCCGGCCTGGGAAAAAGCCGCCACACCCAGCGTCATTCCCGAGACCAACACCAAGGCCGACCCGGAAGGCGCGCTCTACGGCCACAATGTCACACTCACCGGCGACTTCGAGCCATACGATAAATCCATGCTCTGGTCCGGCATCGCGGAGCGCGGCGGCGTGATCGGCAAAAACGTCACCAAAAAGACCACCCTGCTTGTGTGCGGGCCGTGGCACACCGTCACGTCCAAGCAGAAACGCGCCGAAGAACTCATCGAAAAAGGCCAAGAGATCACACTCTGGACCGCCGACCAGCTTTACCGCGAGCTGGGGCTGGACGAGGACCCGCCGTTTTAGGGGTCCTCGCGCACATTTTCGTAACATAGGGAACCACATCGGCACGTGTCGCAGTCTAAGTGGGTATGACGACGTCCATACGAAACATCGCTTGACCTGGGCACAGTGCTCCCCGCCTGGAAAGAAATGACCATAACGCGGCGGGAATGTTGCAGCAGCCACCGTCAATTTCACTGTCGCCACAGTTGGTGGCTCGCTTCTACAGCAACGGGACACAAGTGACCCACGAACAGCTGGATGAGGTGGGCGTTGGGGTTCTTCACCTGTGGGATCGTGCCGCAGAGAAACCTGGTGGAACGGTGGGGACGGCACTACGATCAAAGTTGAAGATGAGAAACGCCGGCGTGCTGGTCGGGCTAGATGTCGTGGGATGCCAGGTGTCGCTGGGCGTCGATAAGCGCGGCGAACAAGTGGAACCCACAACGCTGGTGACGCACCCCCATACCTTTGATGCGCTGGACCGGCACATGCGTGCGCTGCTGAGGGCCGAGCCGACATACTACGCGCCGACCCCGCAGGTACTTCTGGCTGTGCACCCGCGTACCGACGTCGCGACGCTGCAGGTGTGGCTCGCGGCAACCGAGGTGACACTGACCGCCACGCCGTTTACCTGCCTGTACGGTTATCCTCGGCCAGTCAGGTTGCAGTAGTTACACTGTTAGGCGTTATGACAGCAACACTTAAACGCATCTACACCGAGTGGACGACCGCGCACCCGCACGCAGCGGAGGATTTTCACTCCACCATCGAAGATCTGCTGGTGGACGCGGGCGTGGCCTTTGATCGCGTGACCGTGCGGGTGAAAGACCTGCGCTCCCTCAACGCCAAAGCCGCAAAACGTGACAGTGACGGCAACCTCATCTACCCCGACCCGTGGGCAGATATTCACGACGTGGTGGGCGTGCGTGTGACCACCTATCACTCCACCGAGATTCCCACGGTACTGTCCGTGCTACAGGATTCGTTTATCCTGGAGAAATCCGTGGACAAGGCGGAGGAGACAAAAATCTCCGGCGGCTTCGGCTACGGGTCTCACCACCTCACCCTCACGGTTCCTCAAGGCATGCAGGATCTCGAAGACTACGCGGATTTCACCTTTGAAGTGCAGGTCCGCACCGTCCTGCAACACGCGTGGGCGGAATTTGAACACGACATCCGCTACAAACGCCCCGCCGACGCCCTGGACCCCCGCATCGACCGTGCCTTCACGCTGGCGGCGGGGCTGATCGAACTCGCGGACCAGCAATTCGACCAGATCGCCGCGATCAAAGAAGTCGAAGCAGCCGAAACACGTGAGCGGGACCAGGACGAGCACACCCGCGACGTGGCCATCACCGCCGACATGTTACCCGGCATGCTAGCCACCATCCTGGGCAATCGCTTCTCCAGCTCACGGACCAGCACCTACCCGTGGTTGGAGGAGATTCTGGAAGCAAACGGGATCACCACCCTGGGGGAACTGCGCGATCTCCTCAAACCCACCGCCATCGACCATGTGGAACGCGCCATCCGATACCGCTTCTCCCCCAGGCAGGCACGCATTGTTGACGATCTCCTGCTGCACCGCTTCGGCGCGCAACACATCGAACGCACCGCCAAGATCGGGAAAAAAATCCCAGGTCACGGCTGGCAAAATTAAAAATAGGATAAAAAAATGTTGCAAAGTGAACAAAATTAGCTATGAAGGAGTACGGTATGTAGATGATAAAACTTTGCATACCTACATAAGCAAGGAGATAGAACCATGGGTTCCACAGCAATGCTTCTCGATTTTCTACACGTCTGGGCACTCACCAGCGCAGACTTCTTCCGCGGGTTCGGCGTTGATTTCCCGCCGCCCTCATGGGGAGTCAACGTCTAGAGCAACCGGACGTTAGCCTCGCCCACGTAATCGGTCAATCTCGCGGCGCTCCCGCTTAGTGGGGCGCCCGGCACCGCGATCACGCCTGGGCATGGACGCAATGAGTTCCTTCGGAGGGCGGGGGCGAATGGTCGACGTAGCAATCGCGTGCTACGGAGGCGCCGACGCGGCGTCGAATATCATCGACCACCTCCACATCAAACTGACGGTGATCAACCCATACGCGCACCCGGTCACCTGGGGCGACGGCGTGCGAGGGCTTCACCGACACACCATTGACCTTCACATGCCCGGCCTTGCACGCCTCGGCGGCCTGCGGGCGGGTTTTTACCAGGCGAACGGCCCAAATCCAGGCGTCTACACGCGTCATGGAAACTTCCCCTCGTTCCGCTAATCCCGGTGGTTAATAATGCGGCGGACCCGGCGGTAATTCACAAAGCCGCCGACCACGGCGATAATCAGCCCAAGAAACAAGAAAAACGACGCCCCGGTAATAGTGCTTAGCAGGATACCACCAGCGGCACCCCCAACCACGCTGACAACACCATTGCGGGAATAGGTACGTACCGCGCGTTTACGCTGCTCGATGGGGTTACGTGGGTACTGTTGCATGCTCATGATCATCCAGTGTAGTCACTAACCTCAATCCAGCTAGCGCCAATGCGTTCAGGCTGCACAGAACCTTTTGTCAGAGACGCCACAGTATGCAACAAGGTGTCGTCGTCCGCCGCAGCAACCCGCAGCGTCGCCTCCACGCCATAATCCACGCCCACAATCTCTATGTGGGTCCTCGCGGTCGCGGCCCGCAGCTCCGCCTCCAGTCTGCCCGCCTGCGCATGCGGAACCGCCAACGCCCACACCGTCAGCTGATGCCGACGCACGCGGGGCACCTCTGGCAGCACCAGCGACACCGCGTCCGAATACGCACGCACCAGTCCGCCCGTGCCCAACTTCACCCCGCCGAAATACCGCACCACCACGGCCGCAATGTCGAGCATGCCGCTCCCCCGCAGCACATCCAGCATCGGCTGGCCCGCCGTGCCTGAGGGTTCGCCATCGTCGCTAGACCGCTCCACCGGGTTTGCACCCTCCACCGCGTAAATGAAGGCGCTGCAATGATGCCGCGCATCCGGGTACTCCGCACGGGTGGCCTGAATAAAGGCACGGGCCTCATCCTCGCTGGTCACCCGGCGAATCAGCGTGATAAACCGCGAGCGCTTCACCTCCAGCTCGCCCGTGGTGGTGATGCCCGCCGTCGGTGCCACATACGAATCCATGCTGTTTCCTCGCTTTTAGGTATGTTTGGGCACGAAACCGCGCCACCAGGAGAGCTACTCCCAAAGCCGCCGCCGCTGCCACGATTGAGGATGCCACGACCCCCAGCCTGAATGCATCATCCGCCGCCGCAATCACCTGCGCATCCCCCGCCGCCAGCTCATGCGCCCTGGTCAGGGACTCCCGCGCCGCTTCTGGGACGTGAGTGGTGAGGCTGAGCTGGTACCCGTAGACGGCTAGCAGCACCGAACCCAACACCGCCGTACCAAACGCGCCGCCCAGCTCATAGCCTGTTTCGCTTAACGACGCCGCGGCTCCCGCACGGTCCGGCGGTGCTGCGGACAAAATAAAGTCATTACTCACCGGGTCGATCATTCCCACGCCGACACCGAGCACCGCAAAACCAATGCCCAGCCACACACCAGAGCCACCAATATGCTCAAACACAGCGAGCGCATCCGCCCCGAGAATAAGGCTGGCCACTGCGGTAATCAGAAACGCGCGAATGAGAATCTTACGTGAGGACAGGCCCGTCATAATGCGGCCCGTAATCAGCGTGGCCACCAGCGAACTCAGAAGCCCCGGAATCATCATCAATGCTGCCTGCACGGGGCTATAACCCAGCACCAATTGCAAATACTGGCTCAAATAAAACAGCATGCCAATATACAAGAAACATGGACACGCCATTAACCACCACAACGGTGGTATACACGGGGTCTTTGAGTAACGCGACGTCGATAAGCGGGTGGGGTGTGGAACGCAGATGGCGCGTAAGGAGAAAGCCCGTCACTGCTGTTGTGACGGCAGCAAGGGCGACCAGGATTGATGGCCCTTCAACCGGCAGGACCTTGACCACATACACCAGCGAAAACAGCGCAATAATGCTGAGTACCGCGCCTTTGACATCAAAAAGACCGGTGTTTGTGGGGGCGCTTTTTGGAAGAACACACAGGCCGCCGAGAATGATCACCGCGACCAGCGGGACATTAATCAGAAACACCGAACCCCAGTGAAAATTCTCCAACAAAAAGCCGCCCAGCAACGGGCCGACCGCAGCCCCCACCGAATACACCGCCACCCACAACGACACCGCGCGGGCGCGCTCTGCTGCGTTATTAAACATGGCCCTGATCAGCGACAACGTGGACGGCATCAACGTGGCACCCGCAGCGCCCTGCACCGCGCGAGCCGCGATCAGCATTTCTGGTGTGCGTGAAAACGCCGCAGCAACCGAGGCAACGCCAAAGAAAAACGCACCCCACAACAACAAACGGCGACGGCCAATACGATCCCCCACCGTGCCCATAGTAACCAGCAACGCTGCCACCACAAATGCATACACATCCACCACCCACAGCATTTGCGTGGCGGAGGGGTAAAGATCCGTGGTAATTGCGGGAATGGCGAAATTCAACACCGTTGTGTCAATAGCCAAAATGGCAATAGCGCAACACAATACCGCGAGGCCCCACCAGCGGAGAGGGTAAGGTGGCGGGGTTGTCGGGGTCTGGCGCAGTGTCTGGGGCAGGGTCGGTCATACCAGGAAACCGTACTCCGGCGTGTCTGGTTTCAACTGCTGACAATGCAGATGCGATTCCTCCATGCGCTGCAACAACGGTTCCATATCCGCAGCGTCACCCAATTGCAGGCCGACCAACGCCACGCCCGTTTCGCGGTTGTTCCGCTTCAAATATTCAAAACGCGTAATGTCATCATTCGGGCCCAAAATGTCCGTGAGAAACAGTCGAAGCTGGCCCGGTTCCTGTGGGAAATCCACCAAGAAATAATGCTTCAAACCGCGGTGAACAAGCGAGCGTTCCACAATCTCGTTATAGCGCAGCACGTCATTATTACCGCCCGAAATAATGCAGACAATCACCTCGCCCTTACGCGCGCGATACTCCCCCAACCCCGTCACCGACAACGCGCCCGCGGGCTCCGCGACAATGCCCTCATTCTGGTACAAATCCAGCATCTCCGTACAGACCGCACCCTCGCTCACATCCATCAGATGCACCCGCGAGCGGTGCTCATCCATCACCTGGTAATTATTGTCACCGATACGCTTCACCGCCGCGCCGTCGACAAACGGATCGATGTCCTGGAGAGTCACTGGGCCGTCGTTTTCTAGGGCCGCTTTCATCGATGCCGCTGAGGAGGGCTCCACACCGACGATCGCCGTGCGTGGGGCCATATCCGCCAGGTAGCTCGCCACGCCCGAAATCAAAGCCGCCGCCGCCAACAGGCACAATAATCGTGTCCGCCTGCTTGCCCAGCGCCGTCAACTGCGCAAGAATCTCCGCCGCAACCGTGCCCTGACCAACGATGGTCTCGCGGGCGTCGAAAAGGCTCCACCAGCGTCGCGCCCGTCTCCGCCGCATATTCCTTCGCCGCCTGCGACGCCTCATCGAAGGTGGTACCAGTGAGCATCAGCTCAACATTGCCGTTACCGTGCACGCGAATGCGATCAAGCTTCTGCTTCGGCGTCTGCTTCGGCACATAAATACGGCCCTTGATCTGCAGTTTCTTACACGCATAGGCCACGCCCTGCGCATGATTGCCTGCCGACGCCGCGACGATCCCCGCCTCACGCTCCTCCGGCGTCAACTGCGCAATATTGTTGTAGGCACCGCGAATCTTATAGGAACGCACATCCTGCAGATCCTCGCGCTTTAGGTACACCTCCGCGCCCGTCTGCTCCGACAAGCGCGGGCAGTACTGCAGAGGCGTCGGGGCGATCACGCTGGAAATGCGGGCCTGGGCCAGCTGGATATCGGCAGCGTGAATGGGAAGCATGGGGTGTGGTGGGCCTGCTGGTTTTGCTGGGGGTGGGGGTACCGGCGGTGGTTGTTGGTTTGGCGGCGGCTCCGGCGTCGGCGCTATCGGTGCGAACGGTCATGGGAGG